>Ga0207678_10000145_pt1 | contig 58214 bp, 52 predicted proteins | sample KBSC63metaG_FD_184319 | JGI IMG/M metagenome (GOLD analysis project Ga0207678, IMG submission 184319) | Corn rhizosphere microbial communities from Kellogg Biological Station, Michigan, USA - KBS C6-3 metaG (SPAdes) (version 2) | ecosystem: Host-associated > Plants > Roots > Rhizosphere > Soil ... | reverse complement strand
CTTCTTCGGTCTGCCTGCCTACGGGGAGATCAGCGCCGACGTGCCGGTGCTCGACGCCGTCCCCGCGCGGATCCTCGGCGCGCGGAACTACCGCTGCGGCAACGACATGATCTGCGGCTGGGCCGGGTCGCTGGGGGCGATCGACGGCATCAACGTCGTCGCCGGCACCGGCTCGATCGCGTATGGCGAACACGGCGGCAGGCAGTGGCGCGGGGGTGGCTGGAGCGAGCTGTTCGGTGACGAAGGCTCCGGCTACTGGGTCGCGATCCAGGGCCTGAACGCCTTCAGCCGGATGGTCGACGGACGGCTGCCCGCCGGCCCGCTCGTCGGGGAGATGCGCGAGGCGCTCGGTCTCGCCGCCGACTTCGACGCGATCGACGTCGTCGTGAACCGGTGGCACGGCGACCGGGGCCGGATCGCGGACCTGAGCAAGGTGGTGGTCCGGGCCGCGGACGCCGGCGACGCGGTCGCGACCGGAATCCTCCGGGAAGCCGGGCGCGAGCTCGCGCTGCTCGTGGACGTCGGCTGCGCGGCCCTCGGATTCGGTGCGGCACAACGAGTTCCCGTCTCGTACTCCGGCGGCGTGTTCGGGGCGGCGCACGTGCTGTCGTCGTTCCGCGACGCCTTGTCCCTGGATTACGACCTGCGTGCACCCCTGCTGGAACCGCACATCGGTGCCGCGCTCTACGCGGCGCGCCTGCACGGACACCCGTTGCGGGCCGAGCAAGTCCACGCGACCGCGTCCCTGCCTCGCTGAGGAGCCGAGATGTCCTTCACGCGCGCGAACAGCTGGATTCCGTATGCAGGCCTGCTGGTGGTGTTCTGGGGCGTCTGGGGAGCCATTTCCAGCCTGCCCACCAAGCTCTACGCCTACCCCGACCCGATGGTGTACGTGGTCTGGGCGCTGACCATGCTCGTGCCCGCGTGGTTCTCGTTGCGGGGCAGGAAGTTCGACCGCGGCCGGACCGCCGCCGGGTACGGGCTGCTGATCGGGCTCACCGGGGCGGGTGGCCAGCTCGTGCTGTTCAAGGCCCTGACGATCGGCCCGGCCTACGTGATCTTCCCGATCGTCGCGCTTTCGCCCGCGGTCACGGTGCTGCTGGCGTTCGTCGCGCTGAGGGAACGGCTCGGCGGGTGGTCGTGGGCCGGCGTGCTGCTCGCGCTCGTCGCCGTCGTGCTGTTTTCCGTCTCCACGGCGGACGGCGGTGACAACGGGTGGCTCTACCTGGTGCTGGCCGCCGGAGTCTGCGTGGCGTGGGGTGTGCAGGCGTTCTTCATGCGCAAGGCCGCGCTCGCCGGCGTCGACGACGCTTCGACGTTCGGCTGGATGACGATCAGCGGGCTGCTGCTGATCCCGGTGGCCGTGCTGATGACGGGCGGGCTGCCGCTGGGGTTCCCGTGGCAGGCACCCGCGCTCACCGCCGGTACCCAGCTGCTCAACGCGGTCGGCGCGCTGTTCCTCGTGATGGCGATGAGCCGGGGCAAGGCGTCGATCGTGGCGCCGGTGACCAACGCCCTCGCGCCCGTGCTGACGATCGTCCTGTCGCTGCTGCTCTTCGGCGCCGCACCGACCGGGTTCCAGATCGCGGGCATCGTGCTGGCCCTCGCCGGCTCGACGCTGATGGTGTACCGCGCGGAGAAGACCACGGAGCTGGTCCCCGGCAGCGCGGCGTCATGACGCCGCGGATCCTCACGATCACCCTCAACCCCGCCGTCGACGTGACCTACCGGGTCGGCGCGCTGCGCCTGGGCGGGACCACGCGGGTGCCGGACGTCCGGTCCCGTGCCGGCGGCAAGGGCGTCAACGTCGCGGCGGTGGTCCGCGAGCTGGGCGGCGAGAGCGTGGTGCTGGCGCTGACCACGACCCGGACGCCCGACGAGTTCCGGATCGGGCTGGACGAGCTGGGCCTCGCGCACCGGCTCGTCCCGGCGCTGCCCGCGGTGCGGCGGACCGTGGCGGTGGTGACGCCCGCCGACGGGACGACCATGTTGCAGGAGGTGGGCCTTCCGGCCGCCGCGACCGCGGAAGCAGGCATCTTCGCCGCGCTTCGCGCCGAGTTGCCGGCCGGAGCCGTCGTGATCTCCGGGAGCGTGCCCGAGGGGCTCGGCGCCGACGTCCCCGCGAAACTGGCTCGCCTGTGCACGCGCCACGGCGTGCCGGTCATCGCCGATGTCTCCGGGGCAGCTCTGCGCGAGGCGGCCGGCAGCGGAGCGGTGCTCATGCCGAACGAGGACGAACTGAAGGAACTGGGCGGACCCGGCGCCTGTCAAGACCTCGTGGCCGCGGGCGTACCCGCGGTCGTGGCCACCTTCGGCGCCGAAGGCGCGATCGCCGTCACTGCCGAGGGTGCCTGGCGCGCCCGGCCCGCCGAAGCCGTCGCCGGCAACCCGGCCGGTGCCGGGGACGCGGGCGCCGCCGCACTGGCCCGGCACCTGAGCGGAGTGTCCGAAGTGGACTGGCCGGCCGCACTCGCGGACGTGGTCGCCACGTCGGCCGCCGCGGTGCTGCGGCCGGTCGCGGGCGAGGTCGACGTCGCGGCCAGGGACCGGTGGATCAGTGCGGTGGCAGTGGAGAGGATGCGATGAACTGGGCCGCCTTGCTGGACGACCTGCGGGCACAGCGGCGCGCGATCGGGGCGTTCAACGCGATCCTGATCGAGCACGCGGAAGCCGTCGTGGCCGGCGCGGAGCTGAGCGGGCTCCCGGTGATCCTGCAGATCTCGCAGAACGCCGTGCGCTACCACGGTTCCCTCGCGCCCTTCGCGGCCGCCTGCCTGCGCCTGGCCGCGAACGCGACCGTGCCCGTCCTGGTCCACCTCGACCACGTCGAGGACGAGGAGCTGATCCGCGAAGGACTCGCCCTCGGCATCACGTCCGTCATGTTCGACGCGGCGGCGTTGCCCTACAACGAAAACGTGGCCAGGACGCAAGCCGTCGTCGAACGCTGCCACACCGCGGGCTGCCGGGTCGAAGCCGAGCTCGGCGAGATCGGCGGCAAGGACGGCGCCCACGCCCCCGGCGTGCGCACGGACCCGGAGCAGGCCCGCGAATTCGCCGCCGCGACGGGCGTGGACTCGCTGGCCGTGGCCGTCGGATCGACGCACGCGATGACCGACCGCAGCGCGGTGCTCGACGAGCACCTGATCGCCGAACTCGCGCGGAGCGTCCCGGCACCCCTCGTCTTGCACGGTTCTTCCGGCGTGAGCGACGAAGGCCTTCGCGGCGCCGTGGCGAGCGGCATCGTCAAGGTCAACATCGGCACGAGGTTGAACCAGGTGCTCACCGAAGCGGTGCGTGCGACGCTCGGGCAACAGCGGACCTTGACCGATCCCCGCCGGTACCTGGCCCCCGGGCGGGACGCGGTTCGCGACGAGGTGGCCAGGCTGCTCACGCTGCTCGCGAAATGAGCAGCCCTCAGGGGTAGTTCTCCGGCCGCCGTTGGGGTTCGGGTCGAGCGGCGTCCCGGTTGGACTTCGGGTCGTTCGGCCCTGAACAGGACTCACGATCGAGCACACACTCAGGATGCCGAAGTGAGGAGTCAGTCATGGGTCCGCGAAATTTCCTGGAGAGAACCCTGGTCAGGGCCGAGGCGAAACGCGTGTCCGATGGGCTCGTCAAAGCCCTCGGTATGGTCAACCTGGCGCTCGAGGAGGACGCCTCGGCGAGCTTCCGGCGAGGCGCGACCCGGACTGTGCAGCGTGCCTTGCGCAAATTGACCGAAGCCGACCTGCTGTGGGACACGCTGGTCATGCGAGCGGAGTCGTCCAAGGACGCCCCACCCCCGGACCATGCCGTTCTGGAGATGGTGGAGGACCTGTTGACGCCCGAACTCGCCACGGTGCTGGTGGCGAGCGGCTACCGGACGCCCCCGCCACCTGCCGCGTACCAGCTCGTCGAAGAGACGATCGAGCAGATCGGCCACTGCGAACCGCACCCCAGCCCGGCCCACTATGTCGGGTCGGTCCGTGACGGTTTGCGTGAGTTCGCCCGCGAGCTCGAACTCCACATGCATTCGACGGACAACCCGACGCTGCGGCGGGTGCTCCTCGGCGCGCGTGCGATGACGACCGGTTCTTACCTGCTGTGTGTGGCTTCGGCCGTCGAGGTCAAGACCGGCGACGCGTTCGGCGTCGACGTCGGCGCGTCCATCAAGGACCTGCAGCTCGAGGTCGCCGTGCCATCGAGCCCGGCAGCCGTGTGCGCGGTGATCGCCTGCGGCGCCGCAGCGGTCGTCGGCCAGGCTGTTGCACGGACACGTAAAGAACAGCAACAAATAATTCAGGCCGAGATGGCGAAACGACACACGAATCGTGCCCAGCCTGTCGACAGCCCGGAAGAAGCTGTTTCCTCTTGACTCAGCCGGCCGGGCCGGTCAGGTGGGTCTGGGCGTACCTGCGGAACGCGGCGACGAGGCGGCTCCGGTCGTCCGCGCGGGTGGCCAGGACCACCTGGGCCGGGTCGACGCCCTGGAGCGGGATCGAGGTGAGGTCGGGGCGGAAGGCCTTGATGTTGTCGCCGACGAAGATGACCACCGCCTGGCCGGCTGCGACGAGCTCGAACTTGTCCTCCACGGCGTCGATGACGGGGCCGTCCGGCGCGGGGCGGCCGTCGGGGCGCGGGTCGATGCGCCAGTAGGCGCTCCACGCCGGGTCGGACTCGCGGAGGCGGGGCAGGGGTTCGTCGGCGATGTCGTCGAGCGTGACGTGTTCCTTGCCCGCCAGGCGGTGGTCCAGCGGCACGATCACGACGCGCGGCTCGTCGTAGAGCACCGTGACGTGCAGCTGGTCGGTGGGGAACGGCAACCGGCCGAGCACCGCGTCGACCCGGTGGTCCAGCAGCGCGGCCCGGATGTCGGGAAAGGCCACGTGGAGGGCCCGCACTTCCGCGTCGGGATGGCGGTGGCGCATCTCGCGTACGGCCGGCGTGACGATCAGACCGGTCGTGTACCCGACGGTGATGCGGGTGGGCCGGCTCGCGGCTTTGGTGCGCGCGACGGCCTGCGCCGCGGTGCGCAGCAACGCCTTGGCCTGGGGCAGGAACACCCGGCCGGCCTCGGTGAGGCGGCTGCCCTGGGGCGTGCGGTCGAGCAGGCGCGCGCCGATCTGCTGCTCCAGACGGCGGATCTGCCGGCTCAGCGACGGCTGCGTGACGTGCAGGGCTTCGGCGGCTCGGCCGAAGTGCCGGTGGTCGGCGACGACCGTGAAGCTGTGCACCAGCCTCAGGTCGAGGTTCACCGCCGTGGGGAGGTCGGGCACGGAGTCCAGGGTAGCCGCCTCCGAACTGGGGTGATGCGCAAACACAGCAGTGGACGGGGCACGGCAGGCGCTGGGGCCGGTCGGTGTGTGCCTGCCGGTTTCGTTCTAGCGACCGGCTGGTGGACGCGCTCGTCGCCCACGGCGGGCCCGGCGTCCACCAGCTCACGTCGGTCGCGCCGGCCTCGCCTGAACCCCGATGTCCGGGAGCACGATCGCCAGGCCCAGTCCGCTGCCGCCGGTCTCCCCGGGCGCGGGATTTGTCGGCCCGCCAGAACCGGTGGCGTGTACCGCGGCGCGTTGCCCACGAGGTTGCCGAGGGCCTGGTGCAGGCGCACCGGATCGGCAATCAGCACGAGGTCCCGCCCGCGGCCAGTTCCTCACCGAGGCGATCTGCGACGGCAGTGGCCGCTGGTGATCCGGCCGGAAACCCTGGCGGACGGTCTGGCCGGGGCGCTATACCGGGGTTGTATACACGGCACGTATACTTCGTGGGTATAGTGATCGGTATGACGATTTCGCACACCTTGCTCGCGTTGCTCGAGTCGGGTCCACGGCACGGTTACGACCTGAAACGGGCGTATGACGAGCAGTTCGGGCAGGATCGCCCGCTCGCGTACGGCCAGGTCTATTCGACGTTGTCGCGGCTGCTGCGCAACGGCATGGTCAAGGTGGCGGGTGTCGAGAGCGGCGAGGGGCCGGAGCGGAAGCGCTACACGATCACCGACGCGGGGGTCACCGACGTCGAGACGTGGCTGCGCACTCCGGAGAACCCGCAGCCGTACCTGCAGAACACGCTCTACACGAAGGTCGTGCTCGCGCTGCTGTCCGGGCGCAGCGCCGCCGACGTGCTCAACGTCCAGCGCGGTGAGCACCTGGACGCGATGCGGGCGCTCACCAAACGCAAGAACGGGGGTGACCTCGCCGATCAGCTGATCTGCGATCACGCGCTGTTCCACCTCGAGGCGGACCTGCGGTGGCTGGAGCTCACCGCCGCGCGCCTCGGCGAACTCGAGAAGGCGGTGCGCTGATGACCGGGCCGGGAACGCCGTTGCTGGTCGGCACGGGGCTGCACAAGTCGTTCGGCCCGACGCGGGCGCTCGACGGGGCGGCGCTGTCGGTCTCGGCGGGGGAGGTGCTCGCGATCATGGGCTCGTCCGGTTCGGGAAAATCGACGTTGCTGCACTGTCTCGCCGGCATCGTCCGGCCGGACGCGGGCTCCATCGGCTACCGCGGCGCCGACCTCGTCGGCATGGCCGACAAGGAGCGGAGTGCGTTGCGGCGCACCGACTTCGGCTTCGTCTTCCAGTTCGGCCAGCTCGTGCCCGAGCTGTCCTGCCTGGAGAACGTCGCGCTGCCGCTGCGGCTGACCGGGGCCCGGCGGAAGCAGGCCGAGGCCAAGGCGACCGAATGGCTCGCCCGGCTGGAGGTCGACGGGCTCGCGAAGCGCCGTCCGGGCGACGTGTCGGGCGGGCAGGCGCAGCGGGTCGCGGTGGCGCGGGCGCTGGTGACGGGGCCGAAGGTGGTCTTCGCCGACGAGCCGACCGGCGCACTCGACTCGCTCAACGGCGAAAAGGTCATGCAGATGCTGACCCAGGCGGCGCGGGAAACGCACGCCGCGGTCGTGCTGGTGACGCACGAGCCGCGGGTGGCTGCCTATTCGGACCGGGAGGTCGTGGTGCGTGACGGGCGCACGGTGGACCGGGAGCTGGTCGCGTGATGCGGGATCTGGCGCTCGGGCTCCGGCTGGCCGTCGGGGGCGGCCGGATGTCCGGCGCGGCGCTGCTGCGCCTGGCGATGACCGCGTTCGGGATCGCGCTCGCGGTCGCCGTGCTGCTGCCCGCGGCGGCCGTCCAGCACCTGGTCGGCGCGCAGGCGGAGCGCAAGGCGGCGATCGCGCAGGTCACCCAGCCTCGCGCGGGCGTCGCCCCGCTGCTGGTCCACAACTGGTACGCGTCGGCCGGCGACGACTTCGTGCGGGTCGCCGCGGTCGCGGCGACCGGGGCGAACTCGCCGGTGCCGCCGGGGCTCAGCCGGCTGCCGGCGCCGGGGGAGCTCGCCGTGTCGCCGGAGCTGGCCGCGAAGCTGGCCGGACCGGACAGCGGCTCACTGAAAGCGCAGCTGCCGGGGCGCGTCGTCGACCGGATCTCGCGGGAAGGTGTCTCCGGCGCGGGCGATCTGACCGCGTACTACGGGGTGCCGGCCGCGCAGATCGAGGCCGAGGCCGACGGCCGCAAGGTCTATGCGTTCGGCCTGCCTTACACCGGGCTCGGGCTGTCGGCGGCCATGCTGGCCGTCATCGCGCCGATCGCGGCGGTGCTGCTGCTGCCGTTGCTGATCTTCGTGACCACCGCGTCGCGGATGGGCGCGGCACAGCGGGAACGCCGGCTCGCCGCGCTGCGGCTGATCGGCCTGGACGCCCGGCAGGTCAAACGGGTCGCGGCGGCCGAATCGCTGGTCGGGGCCGTGATCGGGCTCGTGGCCGGGATCGGGTTCTTCGCCGTGCTGCGCACGTTCGTCGCCGACATCCTGCCGTTCGGCCTGCGTGTCTTCCCGGAGGACTTCGTCCCGTCGTGGCCGCTGGTCGGGGTGATCGTGCTGCTGGTGCCCGGGCTCGCGGTCGGCTCGGCGCTGTTCGGGCTGCGCCGCACGATCGTGGAACCGCTCGGCGTGGTCCGCCAGGGCAAGCCGGTGCGGCGGCGGATGTGGTGGCGCTGGGCGCTCACCACGATCGGCGTGCTGTTCCTGGCCGCCACCCTGGCTTTCGACCGCGGCGAAGGCGACACAGCCGCCGGGCTGGCGCTCGCGGCGGGCAGCGTGTTCCTGCTGGTGGGTGTCGCGGCCCTGCTGCCGTGGCTGGTCGAGCGGCTCGTGGGGCGGCTGCACGGCGGTCCGCCGTCGTGGCAGCTCGCGATCCGGCGGCTGCAGCTGGACAGCGGCACCGCCAGCCGCGTGGTGTCCGGCCTGGTCGTCGTGCTGGCCGGCACGATCCTGACCCAGGGGGTGATCACCTCGCTCAGCGCCGGCGGCCGGCAGTGGCGCCTGCCGGACGGCGTGGCCGCGGTTCCGGTGCAGGTGACGACGACCGCCGCGCACGAAGCGGAGGTCATGGCGCTGGCGGGCTCGGTGGCCGGGGTGACCGCGACGCATCCGGCGAGGACCATCGGGTTCCGGTCCGGGCCGGAGCGGAACTTCGGCGTGGTCGGCGATTGCGTGGCTCTCAAGGCGGAAGCGAACATCGGCGACTGCGCCGACGGCGACACCTTCTACGTCGCGCCGCCGGGCGGGACCGCACCGACCGGGAAGGTGCGCTTGCAGGGCCTTTCGCCTGCCGGGGCGGTGGACGGTCCGGAGTGGACGGTCCCGCGCGATCTCGAGGTGGTGCGGCCGGCCGGCACGCCGGACGGCCGCCTGCTGATCACGCCGGGCGCGCTCGGCGGCCTCACCCTGCCGGACTCGTCGGTCCGGGTCTACTTGGCGGGCACCGGCGACCCGCAGGCGCTGACCGACAGCGTCGCGCGGGCCGTCCAGCCGCTCGCGTGGAACGCCAGGGCCGACAAGAGCGACTACTTCGGTGACTTCGACGCCCGCGACAAGCAGCTGGTGGAGAGCTTCCGTTCGGTGCTGATCACCGCGTTGCTGTTCGTGCTGGCGGTGGCCGCGATGAGCCTGCTGATGCTGTCGATCGAGCAGATCAGCGAACGGCGCCGGCCGCTCGCGGCACTGTCCGCGGCCGGCGTGCCGATCGGGGTGCTGGCCCGCGGAGCGCTGTGGCAGACCGCGATTCCGGTGGTGATCGGCGTGGTGCTGGCGGTCGCGGCCGGCCTCGGGCTGACCGCGCCGATCCTGCGGCTGGCGGACCGGACGATGATCGTCGACGTCCCGGTGCTGCTCACCCTGGCGGGGACCACGGTGGTGGCCGTCCTGCTGGTGACCGCGCTGACGATGCCGCTGCTCCGGCAGGTGACCCGGTTGGACACCCTGCGTTCGGAATGAGCCTCGCGGCGGCGAAAACGGGTCCGGTTCCGGCAGCGGTTTCGGTACCCTGACGCGCATGCCGACCTACCGCGTCCTCGTCCGGGGCAAGTTCGACCGGCCGGCCGGGCCCGTCCGCGAGAAGCTCCTGGCCAACGCGAGCGGCGACGAACTCGCCGACCTGTCGTTCGGCGAGGAGGGAATGCTGACCTACAGCCGCCACCTCGGTGGGTTCAGCTTCCGCGTGCTGGTCGAGGCCGCCCCGGGCGAGGACGCCACGCAGCGGGCGCACGAGGACGCCGAACTGCTGGCGATGGACCTGCTGGACCGCGAGGGGTACCCGTACCGCGACATCGTGGTCAGCTCGACCTGCATGGACGACGTGAGAACTGCGCGTCGCTGAGGTGCGCCGGCTGCACCCGCCGGGTGCGAAGAGGAGGTCGCCGGCGGCCACCGTGTGGATCGCGTGCACGAGCCGGGCCGGTTCGGCTTCCTCGAGGAGAAACTCCGCCGCGCCGGCGCGAAGGGCTCATCTCGGCGTCCCTCCATGGACTGTTCAGGACAGCTGAGCCGCCGCGGCCGCGGCGCACGGGTGCGCCGCGGCCGGCCCCCCTCGGGTCAGGCGGTCCAGATCGCGATGCCGCTCATGTACCGGGACTGTCCGACGGTGCCGATCATCGTGTTGTCACACTCCGGCTCCTGCCATTCGTAGCCTTGGCCCGTCGCGGTGTAGCAGAGGCGGGTGCCGATGCCGCGGATCTTGAGTGCCTCCAGTCTCCTGGACTCCCCTTCGGTCCCGGCTCTGTCGAAGTTGCAGGATTCGGCGACCCAGCCTTTGTTCTGCAGGTGCGGCGAGTAGCAGACAGCGACGCCGCCGCTGATGCTGGCCACGGAGATCCTGATGGCCTCGATGCGCTTGCCCTGTAAGGGAAGGCCCGCCTCTTGCGCGTCGCAGAGGGCCTCCTGCCAGCCGTTGTCCTGGATGTGCACCGAATAGCAGACGTGGACCGCGGCCGGTGCCGCCGCCACGCGCTCGGCCAGCGCCCGGTCCAGGCTCGCCTGCACCGCGGCTCCCGTGGCCGCCGCGCCGGCCACGGCCGGGGCCGCGACCAGCGGCAGGGCCGCGAGCAGCCCGGTGACGACGGCGGACAGCACTCTTTTGCGCAGCATGACATTCCCCCTGGTCGTTGGTGGTGCTTCCGATCTGCGGATGCTCGGTGCAATCGCGTCAGGTCAGCCGGACGCTCCGGTTTTCCCGCGCCTTCCCGTTCCCGTTGTTCTGCGAGGACATGCGGTGCCTTTCGGATCCGGGCCGGGAGTGAACTGCGGTTCCCCCCGGCTCGGTTGCAGCGTAGGGACGCCGGACGACCGCCCTCTATCCGTTATCCGCCGATTGGTCCGCGGATATCGGATTGCCGGAAGTGTCCCGTTCGGCGGTGCGGGACGGCACCTGCCCGTACGCCTCGCGGTAGTACGCGGCGAAGCGGCCCAGGTGGGTGAAGCCCCAGCGCGTCGCGACCTCGGCGACGGTTCCGGACGCGGAACCGTCCGCGATGCGCAGCAGGTCCTGGTGCACCCGGTCCAGCCGGACCCGCCGGAGATAGGCCGCCGGGGTGGTTCCGAAGTCGATGCGGAAACGGTCCTGCAGGGTGCGGGGGCTGACCCGCGCCGCCGCGGCCATGTCCGCGACCGACACCGGCTCACCCGCGTGCTCCTCGCAGTACGCCATGGCCCGGCGCACGGCACGCGGCAACGCCGGATGGGCGTACGCGGGCAGGGCGGCCGAAAGGTCGTGCGGCTGGAGGTCCACCAGGCCGTGCACGAGGACCTGTTCGAAGTGCGCGGCGGCCAGCGGCGACCGGGCGGCGAGGGGGGAGGCGGTGAACTGCGCGAAGGCCCGTGCGGTCGCCAGCCACGCGGCCACCGCCGGGTCGCCGTCCGCGAAGCCGGGGGAGAACCGCAGCGCGGTGGCGGGTGGTTCGCCGGTCTGCGCGGTGACGGCGTTGTCCACCGCCGCCTGCGGCAGGAACAGGATGAGGGTGTCCGCTCCGGCCGGCAGGGACATGCCGAGGGTCATCCCGGGCCCGGCGACCGAGCACGGGGTGGTGACCTCGCGGCCCGCCACCCGGACCGTGCTCTCCCCGGCGAGCGGGAGGTGGACGTTGTAGAAGTCGGGCAGCTCGCCGGCCGCGACGTCGACCGGGACGCCCCACCCCAGCTCGTACAGCGCCAGACCCTGCCGGTGCAGGCGGCGGAAGCGGCCGGGCGCGGGGTGGCTCCGGCCGACGCGCAGGCAGTGGGGGGAGAACTCCCGGGTCACCACCTCGTCCAGTTCCTCGACGTCGTTCCCTTCGAACAGCGTGTGCGGCGCGCCACCGTGCATCTCGTCTCCCCCGGGCTCCGGCCGGTGATCCGCGGGTGCGCACCGGCTTTGCGGCGAAGGTACCGCCAAAAGGGAGCCACGCGATGGTGCCGGAGAACGACTCGGTGAAGCCGGCCCGCGCCGGCTCCGCGTTCCGCGCCACCAGCACGAAAGCGTCGTCCCGCTGCCCGGGGTGAGCCGCCGGGGTCACTGGGCCGCAGCGGCGGCCCGGGTGAGGATTTCGGTCGCCCAGCGGTAGTCCGGCTTGCCCGACGGGGACCGCTCGATGCGGGGGACCGTGCAGGTCAGCCGGGGGAGCTTGTACCGGGCGATCAGCGGGGCCAGGTGGGCTTCCAGGTCCTCCCGGCTCAGCGCGTCCGTCGCCGGGCCGAGCTGGAGCACCGCGGCCACGCGCTGGCCCCAGCGGGGGTCGGGGATGCCCGCGACGACCGCGTCGGTGATCGCGGGGTGGGCCTTGAGGGCGGCTTCGACCTCCTCCGGGTTGATCTTCTCGCCGCCGGAGTTGATGCAGATCGAGCCGCGGCCGAGGAAGCGGACCGTGCCGTCGGCGGCCACCGTGGCCTGGTCGCCGGTCAGTGCCCAGCGGACGCCGCCGGCTTCGACGAACGTCCGGGCCGTCTTTTCGGGGTCGCGGTAGTAGCCGAGGGCGATGTGGCCACGCCGGGCCACCTGGCCCACGACGTCGCTGCCGGGCCGGACCGGCTCGAGGTCGTCGTCGAGGACGGTGGTGGTCTCGTTGACGGTGAAGTGCCGTTTCTCGTTCACGCCCACGCCGCTGTGGCCGGTCTCGGTCGAACCGAAACTGTCCACTACGAACAGATCGGGCAGGTGCGCGCCCAGGCGGTCGCGGATCTCCCGGGTGAGCAACGCACCCGCGCTGGCGATGATCTTCAGGGACGGCAGCGGCCGCGGCCGGGCGTCGAGCGCTTCGATCAGCGGCAGGGCCATCGCGTCGCCGACGATCATCATCGTCTGGCAGCCCTGCTCCTCGATGACGCGGACCGCCGCTTCGCCGGAGTACTTGCGCACCAGGCAGACCTTGCTGCCGCCGAGGAAGCTGATGAACGACGCGAGGACCGAGGTGCCGTGCATGAGCGGCGGCGCGGCGAACATGACGAGCGGATCGGCCGCGGCCGCACGCGGACCGGCCTCTTCGGGGGCGGTCAGCCCGACCGTGCCGGCGCTCATCCCGCCGAAGAGCAGGTCGACGTGGCGCCAGACGACGCCCTTCGGCATACCGGTGGTGCCGCCGGTGTAGATGATCATCCGGTCGTCGGCGGAGCGGGCCGGGAACCCGGACCGGTCCTCGGGCCGGGCGGCGAGCGCGTCCTCGTACCGCTGCGCGCCGGCCGGGAGGGCGCCGGCCCCGACGGCCAGCAGGTGCCGCAGCCGGGGCACCTCCGGCAGGACCGCGGCGACGCGGTCGGTGAACCCGGTGTCGAACACGAGGCCCACGAGGTCCGCGTTGTCGTAGAGGTACCGCAGCTCGTCGTGGACGTACCGGAAGTTCACGTTGATCGGCACCGCGCGGATCTTCAGCAGCGCCAGCAGGGTCTCCAGGTACTCCGGACCGTTCATCAGGTGGCAGCCGACGTGGTCGCCCGCCCCGATGCCGGCCGCGGCGAAGTGGTGCGCCAGCCGGTTTGCGCGCGCGTCCAGCTCCCGGTAGGTGAGCGTCCTGCCCTCGGCGTACAGGGCGTCGCGCTCGGGGACGGCGTCGGCGATGTTCTCGAACAGATCGGCCAGGTTGAACTCCATCACGCCTCCCGCAGGTGTGCGGCGGTGGTGCCGCCGAGCGGGAGCGCGGGCAGGCCGAGTTTGCGGTGGTCCCACGACCGGGTCCGCTCGACGTCGAGGCGGACGGCGACCCGCTTGGCGAGCATGAACTCGACCATCGGGCGCGTTTCTTCGGTGTAGGGCCCGTTGTACCGCTCCCAGATGTTCACGCCGACGGCCCACAGCGCGTCGGGGTCGTCGACGACGGCGGCCCGGCCTTCCAGGGCGACGCCGCGCAGCGCGTCGTAGGTGTCGCCGGTTTCGACCATGACGGTGACCCGGCCGTCACGGCGCAGGTTCGCGGCTTTCTGCGACTTGGCCTTCGTCTCGAACCACAGCACCCCGTCGAGCACGGCGTACCACATGGCGACGAGGTGGGGCTGTCCCGAGGGCGCGACCGTGGCGAGCGTCGCGACCCGTTGTTCGGTCAGGAACCCGATGACTTCCGTCTCGGACATCGTGATCTGCTCGCGCTGGTTCACGCCCATGAGAACCCCTTGAGACTGTGTATAGTTTGAGACATGGTCCAGAATGAGACTATGTCCCAGAGTGAACCGGAAAGCCTGGCGGTGCGCAAGAGGCGGGCGACGAACGCACGGATCGCGGCCTCGGCGGCCCGGCTGGCCGGAGAGCACGGCGTGACCGCCACGACGGTGGACCAGATCGCCGCGGACGCCGAAGTCGCGCGGGCGACCTTCTTTCGCTACTACGACACGAAGGAAAGCGCGGTCGCCGAGGGCATCACCGGGCCGTGGCTGACTTTGATCACCGAAGCGATCGCCCGCCAGCCGGGCGATCTGACGGCGAAGGAGGCCCTCGTGGCGGCCTTCGGCGAACTCGCGGCCGAGTTTCCGGCGCAGGCCGGCCAGATCCGGGAACTGGCCCGGCTCACCCGCTCGTCCACGACCCTGAACGCCTGGACCGCGCAGGCCTACCAGCGCTACGAGCACGCGATCGCCGAGCTGCTCACGCCCCGGTTCCACAGCCCGGCCGCGAACGACCCCCGGCCGCGCCTGCTCGCCGCCCTCGCCATGGCGGCGGTCCGCATCTCCCTCGACGACTGGATCGACCACGGCGGCGCCCTGCCGGCCCTCATCCGCCGGGCTCTCGACGCCGTCTCCGTCCAGGCGGACGCCGTCGGCTGACCGGCGCGGCCGCGGTCCTCGCGGCCAGCACGATGCCGGGCCTGTCACTGCCCACAATGGACGGTTACCCGACGTCGTCCGCGGTCTCGGGCAGGAGGTGCGTCCGCCCGGGCGGAACTGCTGGAGTTCTGCCACCGGCAGCGGCACACTTGTCTGTGGTTGCGGAGGATCCTGCTCAGCCGAGGAGGGATGCGGGATGCCGACTGCCATCGAATACGCGGTCGTGGCGCACCGGCACGAGCAGAACGGGTGCGGTGGCGGCCCGCCCGCCCAGAACTGGGGCGGCGGGTCGGCCGGCTCGGCCGGCTCGGTGGTGCCGCCGGATGTCGTGCCGGCCGCGCCGGGCGAGGGGTGGCTCGTCACCGGGCTGCCCGCCGTGCTGCTGGTCGCGGTGGCGCTTCTGGTCCGGCGACGGCGGTTCGGCTCGCGTCCTCGGGAGTGAGGACGCGAGCCGGGTGCCGGTCAGTGCCGGGGTGTCACCTTGGTGTCCACGACGAGCGGGGCCAGCTGGACCCAGTCGACGTTCGGGGCCCAGGCGGCGGGGTTGCCGAACGTGAGGGCGCCGCCCTTCGTGGTCAGGTCGATCGGTGAGGTCTCCGGCCAGAAGCCGTCCCAGGTGTAGTTGTGGCGGTACGGCGCCCGGGTCACCGTGCCGCCCGCCTCGGTGGCCACCAGGGTGCGGGTGATCGTGTCGGTGTTGTACGGGTGCCCGGTGTTCTTTTCGGCCTGGGCGTAGGCGACCGTCAGGGCGTACTGCCCGGGACCCCCGGTGCGCGGGACGGTCAGCGTCCCGCCGTTGCCCAGGTAGCCGACGTAGGAGCCGCCGGACGCCCAGGGGCCGGCCGTCACCGTCGCGCCGCCCGCGAGCTGCCCCGACTCGGCTTCGACGCGGACCGCGTTCCGGTCGGCCGCGGCGTCGCGCACCTGCGTGAGCGTGCCGGCCACCAGCGGGGTGCGGCCCTCGTTGGACAGCACCGCCTCGGTGACACCCGCCTTGAGGAACACCGTCGAGCTGCCCGACCAGGCACCGACGCCGGTGGCGGTCAGGTCGCCGCCCGCCAAGCGGCGGCCGGACAGCGTGAGCCCGAGCGTGCTGCGGCCGACGCCCGCCCACGACGTGGACAGCCGGTAGTAGCCGTCCTCGGCGGCGGACAGGTACGTGGTGACCTTCTGCCCGGGCGCCAGGACGACCGCGCCGGGCGCGAGGACCTGGAGAGCGCCCGCGCCGTGGTCGAGGGCGCCGCCGGTCCGGCGGCCGTCGGCGAGCGGGTACTCCGCCCGCTCCGGACCGGTGACCTCGGTCAGGTCGAAGCGGTCCAGCGTGACGTCGGACGAGCCGCCGAGGAACCCGCTCGGATCGGTGGTGCGCACCGAAACGCGGTGCTTGCCCGCGCTCAGCGTGAGCGGCGTGTCCAGCCGGCCCCGGTAGGTCCAGTTCAGCGTGGCCGGCAGGGTCAGGGTGCGGACGTAGGTGTCGTCGACGTACAGCGCCAGCCTGCCGATGAAGGCGTTGGTGCCGTAGAGGACGCCCAGCCGGTACGAGCCGGTCCGCGGGGCGTCGACGTCCACGGTGACGCGGGAGGCGGGGGTGTTCATCGCCCCGACGTCCTTGCGGCCCGACGTCATGTAGCGCATGGCCATGTCCCACGAACCGGAACCGTCGTCCTGCACGAAGACCTGGGCGTTCTCGACAGCTCCCGACTCGGCCTCGTAGCTCGCCTGCCAGGGCGCGGTCGCCGCGGGCGGCGTGCCGAGCCCGGCCGGGGTGACGATCACCTGGTACGCGGCCAGCGGGTCGCCGCCCGGTACCGAGACCGTCGCCTTGCCGTCCTGCACGCGGAGGCGGGCGGCCGCCACGACCGGCGGCTGCTGGGCGTCACCCTCGTACCCCGACCAGGTCGTCTTCGCGACCCGCACGTCGACCCGGTCGCCGAACACCTTGCGGTCCAGGCCGGTCAGCGCGACGTTCACCGCGTCCGCCGTGCCGCCGAGCAGGACCGTCGCCTTGGCGTCCTTCCGGTTGACGGTGGCCAGGCCCTGCAACGAGTCCCGGGTGTCGGGCCGCGGCGGCGTCACGCGCACCGTGTCGCCGGAGAGGTCGGCGTACCACTTCGTGAGCCACCAGCCGCCGTTGGCGCGGCCGGCGCGCACGGCGTTGTCGCTGAGGTTGCCGGCCAGCGACCAGTACGCCAGCTGACCGTCCACTTTGGTGTCTTCCAGCATGGTGATCCACTGGATCATCTGGCCGGGCACCGAGGTGTCCCGCCGGTTGGAGTACTCGTTGATGGTGATGGGCCGCGGCGAGATGCCCAGCGACCGTTCGATGGTGCGGTAGTCCGCGTAGTGCCCGCGGTAGCTCGCCAGGGAGTCCGGGCCGAGTTCGTGCCAGGTGGTGATGTCGGGCAGGACGTTGTTCGCCTTGGCGTAGGTGAGGAACTCGCGCAGGTGGTCGGCGCGGTACTGGGTCTCGCCGATGCCGGTGATGCGGGCGTGGGGGAGCACCGCCCGCACCGCGCGGTAGACCCTGGTCCAGTCGGCGAAGAACTTGTCCTTCTTGGCCGCCCAGTCCTGGTACCAGATGCCGTCGGGTTCGTTGAAGATCGTCCACACGAACCGGTCGCGGTCCGGCCGCTCGGCCACCTTCTCCAGCTGCGGCTGGAGCCGGGCGAGGTAGTCGTCGATGCCGAGGTCCTGGTACGGCCAGCGGCTGTAGGTGTCCTGGGCGTAGATGTGCACGTCGGTGCCGCCTGCGGCGAAGAAGCCGTCGGCCACCTTCAGCGCGTCGCCGTTGGGGTGCTGCTCGCCGTCGGGCGCCTTCTGGGAGATGGTGCGCGGGTGCATCCCGGCGATCAGGTCCTGCGAGGGCACGCCGGGGTCGCCGAGGCCGTAGAGGATGCCGGTGGCGCCGCCGTAGAAGGTGCCCGTGGACGCGCCGAGGTCGACGCGCAGCGTTTCCGCCGCCGCGGCGCCCTGGGCGGTGGCGGGGGACAGCGTGGTGAACGCGAGGACGGCGGTGGCCGCACCCGCCAGTAGTCGTTGTCGCATCAGGACTCCGCTTCGATGGGGAGGAGGTTCACTTGACGGCGCCGCTGGTGATGCCCGAGATGATCTTCCGCTGGGCGACGGCGAGGACGACGATCAGCGGCAGGCTCATCAGCACGACGTAGGCGAAGATGAGGTGCCAGTTGTTGAGGTAGAGCCCCGCGCTCGCGACGCGGAACAGGTTGAGGGGCAGGGTGTCGAGCCGCCCGCCGACGACGAAGAAGGCGTAGAAGACGTCGTTCCACACGTAGAGGCAGATGAGGATGGTGGCGGTGGCCAGCGCCGGCCGCAGCAGCGGCAGCACGATCCGCCGGAAGACCGTGAAGGGACTGGCGCCGTCGATCTGGGCGGCCTCTTCGAGCGACACCGGGATGGTGCGGACGAAACCGGTGACGAAGAAGATGACCGTGGACAGGTAGATGCCCATGTACACGCCGATCATGCCGATGGCGCTGCCCGCGAGGCCCAGCTGGCGCAGCAGCAGCACGACGGTGACGACGGCCGGGGGCAGCACGATGCCGCTGATGCCCAGCGCGTACAGGGCGGCGTTGAGCCGGGTGGCGCGGCGGGCCAGCACCCACGCGGCCATCGACCCGAAGGCGAGGACGCCGGCGACCGTGGGCACGACGATCAGCAGGCTGCCGAAGAACGCCGCCGGGACCTTGCCGTCGATCCACACTTCCCGCAGGTTGTCGAAGAGCTGCCAGTGGCTGGGCAACGAGAGATCCGGGTCGAGCGCTTCGCCCTGCGACTTCCCGGCGGTCACCACGACGAGCCAGAGCGGGATCCCGATGAGCCCGAGGACCAGCCCGGTGGTGACGACCGGTTGCAGCCGGGTCCAGAGGCGGGCGTCGCTGACGCGCTTCACAGGATCTCCTCGCGCTTGCGCAGGGTGCGGATCACCGGGAAGGCCAGGAACGCGACGAGCAGGAACAGCACCAGGCTCATCGCGGTGGCCTGGGCGAACAGGCCCTGCCCGAAGGTGCGGTAGATGAAGATGTTGAGGATCTCCGTGGTGCGGGCCGGGCCGCCGCCGGTGGTGGCCTGGACGACGTCGAAGCCGTTCATCGACCCGAGCAGCGCGGTGGCGACGTTGAACGTGATCGCCGGGGCCAGCAGCGGTGACTTGACGGCCCAGAACGTGCGCAGGCGCGAGGCGCCGTCGATGCGGGCGGCTTCGAGGATGTCCTCCGGGACGGTCTTGAGGCCGGCCAGGTAGATGAGCATCGACAGGCCCATCCACTTCCACGCGTGGATCAGCGCGACCACGACGATCGACCAGGTGGTGTCGCCGAGCCAGGCGTAGTCGAACGTCCGCCCGAGCACCGCGCCGATCAGCTCGTTGAGGCTGCCCTGTGGTTTCAGCAGCGCCTGGAAGACGTAGCCGACCGCGAGCGCCGACATCAGCACCGGGACGAGGAAGCAGATCCGCGCGATCCGGTTGAGCCGGTTGTCGCGTTCGAGCAGGACGGCCAGCCCGAACCCGAACAGGTTCTGGAAGACCGCGACCAGCACCGCGTAGACGAGCGTGATCCGCACGGCCCGCAGCAGCGTTCCGTCGGAGGCAAGCTGGGTGAAGTTGTCCGGTCCGACCGGCTTGATCGAGCTCTTGAACCCGGACCAGTCGGTGAACGCGTAGACGAAGTTGAACAGCGTCGGCAGGAAGAAGAAGACGAGCAGGATGGCGAAGGCGGGCGCCAGGAACCACATCGGGTGCGTCCGCTTGCCGTACGTGCTCGTGGGCCGGGCGCCCGGCCGTGGAGCGGGCCGGGTGGCCGGCCGCTCCACGACGAGCGTGCGTTCTGCAGTGGACATCAGAAGCCCGGGGCGCCGGCCGCCTTGGCCAGCTGGGCGAACTGGTCCTGGGTGGCCTTGGCCACCTGGTCCGGCGTCATGGTGCCGGCGATCATGTCCGCGAGGTTGATGTAGAGGTCCGGGTTGGCGACGGCCAGCGCCTGCATCGAACCGACCGCGGTGGGCAGGGACTTGTGCACGTCGAGCAGGGCCTGGGGCACGCCCGGCGGGTTGGCGACCGACGGCTCGAGCGAGATGGTCTTGCGGTCGGCGACGAACCCGGCGTAGCCCGGGCCCATCCAGTAGGCCAGCAGCTGCCGGGCCGCGGCCTCGCGCTTGGCGTCGCCGGTCCGGAAGGCGACCAGGGCGTTCGTCTGGTCCGGGATGAAGGTCCCGACCTGGCCGGACGGCGCGATCGGGAAGAAGCCGATCTTCTTGTCCAGCGTCGCGGTGTCGGCCTTGGCCTGCAGCTGGCTGAAGAACGAGTTGACCTGCACGGCCATGGCGGCCTTGCCGTCGAGCAGCGCGGCGCCTTGGTCCTCCAGCTTGGCGGTCTTGATGTCGGCGTTGAACAGGCCTTCGCCGATCAGCGCCTGGTACTTCTTGATGGTGTCGAGCACGACCGGGCCGGTGAAGGTCTCCTGCTTGCTGTTGATCTTGTCCCAGAGGCCGTTCTTCGCCGCGTCGGCGAGCTGGACCTGCACCCACCACTGGGTCGCCCACCGGTCGCCGCCCATCTCGAAGAACGGGGTGACGCCCTTGGCCTTGAGCGCGCGGGCCGCGGTGACCATGGCGTCGAAGGTCTTCGGCGTCTCGGTGATGCCGTTGGCGGCGAAGACTTCCTTGTTGTAGTAGACGCCTTCGACGGCGGGGCTGGTGATCAGCGCGGCGTAGCGCTTGCCGTCCAGGAGGCCGGTGATGTCCCGCAGTTCCGGCGCCAGCTCGGGCAGCCACGGCGCGTCGTCCAGGGGCTGGAGGTTGGTCTTCGCGTTGATGGCGGTGAGCATCGACGACGTGGGCTGCCAGAAGGCGAGGTCGGGCTTGTCGCCGGTGGCCACCTTGGTCTGGATGCTCTGCTCGTACGGGTCGGGGATCGTCACGACCTCGACGGTCGCGCCGGTCGCCTTTTCGAAGGACTCGACGACCTGCTTGGGCACGGTGTTGCTGTTCTGCGCCGCCCAGAGGGTCAGCTTGACGCCGTCGAGCTTCGCGGCCGGGTCGGCCCAGGTGGCGGGCGCGGCGTCGGCGGGGGCGTTCGCGGACGGGTCGCTGCAGGCCGCGAGGCCGAGCACGAGCGCAGCGGCGGCGACGGCGCTGATCCATTTCTTCATCGTGGGTGATCCTTCGGTGGGGGTGGGTTAGCCGGCGACGATGCGGAAGAGCCGCGCGGACGCGGCGGTGTGCGGGGTGGGCGTCAGGGTCAGGGCGCCGGATTCGGTGTCCCACTCGACGGTCCAGGCGGGCAGGTCCCGTGGGTAGCGTGCCTCGATGTGGACGTGCTGGGAGCGCAGGTGTGGCAGAGACAACCTCACCGGTCCGGCGTCATCCCCGCGCCGCCACACGGCGAGGTGGGTGACGTCGCCGGAGCGCAGGGCCAGGCTGAGCCACGGATCGCGCCACCCGGGCAGGCCCAGTGGCCACAGTGGAACGGCGGTGGTCAGTCCGGTGCGGATTTCGCGGTACACCTCCACCGCGGCCCGCACCGAGGCCTGCTGTTCCGCCGACATGAGGTCCAGCCGTCCGGACAGGTAGAAGCGGCCGAGCAAGCCGGTGCACACGGTGTAGGCGAATTCCTCGGCCGGCATGTCCGGCTGCGGGTAGGCCCAGCTGGCCGACTGTTCCGGCAGGACCGAAAGCGGTGCCGACACGGCGATCGGCGGGTAGCGCAGGTGGTCCTGCTGGTCGCTGGTGGACTGCAGCTGCATCCGGGACAGCATCGCGTAGTCCATGCGCATGGCGCCCGACGCGCAGTTCTCGAGGATCAGTCCGGGGTGCCGGTCCAGGACGCCGTCCAGCCAGGCGAGGTGCGCCCGGTTGTGCGCGAGCAGGCCGGCGCCGACGCTGGCGGCGGCCCGGTCGGTGCCCGCGCCGGGGTCGACGTTGTAGTCGAGCTTGAAGTAGCCGGCCCCGAGGTCTTCGACCAGCCGGTCGACCACGCCGTCGAGGTGCGCGACGGCACTCGGGTGGCGCAGGTCCAGCACGTACCGGTCGTGCTCGACGAGCCGGACGCCGCCGCGCTGGAGGAACGCCGCGTCCGGCAGCTTCTCCGCCATCGGGCTGCGCACGCCGATCACTTCGGGCTCCAGCCACAGGCCGGGCACCATGCCGCGCCTGCGGATGCGGGTGAGGACCTCCTGGATCCCCCGGGGGAACCGGGTTTCCGACGGCTGCCACTCGCCGACGCTGTCCCACCAGCTGGTGCCGTTGTCGTACCAGCCGGCGTCGATGCAGAACACCTCCGCGCCGGCGTCCGCGGCGGCGTCGACGAGGGGGAGCAGCTTCGCCGTCGTGGGGTCGCCCATCAGCGTGTTCATGTAGTCGTTGAAGACGACCGGCAGGGCGGAGCGGTCGGGGTGCGGGCGGACGAGTTCGCGCCGGTGCGCGGTGAGCGCGGCGACGGCACCGTCCAACCCGGACTCGGAGACGGCCACGGACACGGACACGGTGGTGAAGGACTCGCCGGGCTGCAGGGTCTGGTGCCACTGGTGGTCGATGTCCGTCGGCCCGAGCAGGGCGAGGTAGGTGCCGTCCCGGCGCTCGCCGACCTCCCACCGCCAGGCACCGTTGTGCTCGACCTGCCACAGCCAGCTCCGCCCGGTCCGCCGGTCGGTGAGCCCTCCGGTCGGCAGGTGGGTCCCGGTGGACCAGGTGCCGGTGCTGACGGCCGCGAACCGGCCGCGGCCGTCCTGGCCGTGCAGCGCGAGGTTGAGGTCGGGCAGGACGTCGTCCCGCAGCGGGCGGCGGGTCCACCGGCCTTCGCCGAGCCATTCGCTGTCGGCGCGCAGCAGGTCGACGTCTTCGGCGCGCGCGCTCGCGAAACCGGCGGCGAAGGACGTCACGCCCTGCAGCAGCACCGGCGCCGGGCCGTGGTTCGTCACCGTCGTCGTGACCTGGCAGGCGGCGACCCCGTCGGCCGCCCGGAAGGACGTCCGCGCGGTCAGCCCGGTCCGTTCGTCGTACCCGTCGACGTGCAGCTCGTGCCACTTGCCGTCCCGGCCGGTGGTGTGGCCGGTGTGGACCAGGCGCCTGCCGACGGCGGTCTCGGAGAACCGGTGCGAGGCCCGGGCCCGGCCTTCGCCCGCGACCAGCACTTCCACCAGCGGCTGTCCGGCCCGGGGGAGGTCGTGGGCGCTGCCGCCGGTGAGGCTCCGGACCGCGACCGGGCCGTCCGGGGACACGTCCACGACGAGTTCCAGCGCCGGGTGGCCCCAGACCACGGTCGTGGCCGGTTCTGTCGAGATCACCGTTGCTCCTTCTCGCGCGGACGACATTTCTGCTGCTCATGACCTATGTGACCGGTCACAATCGCAGGCCAGCAGTGTGACTGGTCGCCCCTTCGGCTGGAAACCCCGCGTTATCTTGTTGTTACGAACACTTCTCGCTCACCGCGGGCGGGGCGGGGCGGTGGACTCCCGGACCACGAGGGACGGCGCCGCGAGTTCGGCCGCCGGCTGCGGCGCCCCGGTCAGCTCGGCCGCGAGCGCGGCCAGGCACGCGTGGCCGAGGGCCACGAAGTCCATCCGGACGGTCGTGAGCGCCGGTGTCCAGTAGGCGGCGCCGGGGACGTCGTCGAAGCCGACGATGCTGACGTCGCCGGGGACGTCCCGCCCGGCTTCGTGCAGGGCCCGCCGGACCGCCACCGCGGTGTCGTCGTTGCCGCAGAGGATCGCCGTCACGGCCGGATCGGCCGCGAGTTCCCGGCCGGCCAGGTAGGCCGAGCGCACGTCCCAGCCGGCCGGCACGACCGCCGGAACGGGAACCCGGGAAGCCTCGAGCGCGCCGCGCCACCCCGCCTGGCGGGCGCTGGTGCCGGTCTCGGACGGGATCGCGACGTGGTGCACCGTGCGGTGTCCCAGGTCCAGGAGGTGCCGGGTCGCGTCGGCGGCGGCCTGCCGTTCGTCCAGGAAGATCGCCGGCCGCGCGACGTCGGCGAGGCCGCCGGCTTCGGTCGCGGCCACCGCCGGGACGTCCGGCGGCAGTGCGCGCAGGACCCCGGCCCCGGCGGCGTCGAAGGCGACCACCACGATGCCGCCCGCGTTGGGGTCGCTGACGTACTCGACGGCGTGCCGCACGTCGGCGGGGCGGTCCGACTCCACCACCCGGACCCCGACGGCGAACCCGCGCAGGCGGGCGGCCTCCTCGATCCCGCGCAACGTGGAGGCGTAGCCGTACAGCGTCGTGTCGGCGATCACCACGGTCACCGCGCTCGAGCGCCCCGAGCCGAGCGCCCGCGCCGCCCGGTTGGGGCGGTAGCCCAGCCGGGCGATGACCTCCAGGACGTGCTGCCGGGTACCGGCGTTGACGTTGGGCGAGTCGTTCAGGACCCGCGACACGGTCTGGTAGGAGACACCCGCGGCGGCCGCGACGTCGCGGATGCTGAGCGAGGCGGAGGAACGTCGGGTCACGGTGCCATCGTTGTCGGTGCGGATCCCGGCGTCAAAACCGCCCGCGGCGTGCCGCCGGAGGCTCGTGGAGAGCCCCCGGCGGCGCTACCTCAGCAGTTCGGGCCGTCGTAGGGGTTGTAGAAGGTCCGGGCACCGCCCAGGTCCGAACCCGCCGCGTAGACGTGGACGGTCACCGCCCAGACCCCGCACCCGCGGGTGTCCTCGCCGGAGAACGCGGCCCACTTCGTTTCCGAACCGCACCCGCCGCTGTTCGCGCGGTCCTTGCCCCACCAGTTGTACTTGTCGATGTAGGTGGAGATGTAGATCCGCCACGAGACGGATTTCCCGTCGCACTTGTTGTCGAGGAGCTTCGACGACGTGATGGTGAACTTCTTGTAGCTGTCCCACTGCAGGTTGCCGGAGAGGATCGCGGCGGTCTTGCTGATGCCGATGCTCTCGTCGGCCAGCGCCGAGCCCGCCGAGAGGAACATCAGCGCGGCGACGACGGGGACCACGAACAGGGCGTGCAACTTTCTCATCTGTCTCCTTGGTGAGGACGGTGATCACCCGTCATCGCCCCGGCCCCGCCCGGCGTTATCGGGTTCGGCGAGCAGCCGGGATGATCAAGGAACCGAAGGGGGAAATCGTTGCCCCGCCGGTGGATCACCGCCGCTCGCCAGGGGATTTCTCGTCGAATTGATCGCACCACCGTGAGCCTCGCGCGAAGGCGGCCGGATCAGAGCAGTCCCGTGGTGGCGGCGTGCGCCGCGGCCGCCGCTCGGGAGGACACGCCGAGCTTGCCGCGGATGTTCGACACGTGCCGGTGCGCCGTGTGGGCGCTGATCCCGAGCCGGTGCGCGATCTCGCGGTCGCTCAGGCCCTGGGCGACCAGGCGGAGCACGTCGAGCTCGCGTTCGGAGAGCTCGGGGTGCGTCGAGCCGGACCGGCGGGCCCGCCGTCCGGCGCCGAGGAAGTCCCGGACGGCGCGGACCAGTCCTTCGACGTCGCCGCGCCAGGGGAGGTGGTCGGTTCCGTCGAGCGGGACGAAGGTGGCACCGGGGATGCGGGCGGCGACGTCCTGGCCCAGTGCGAACGGGATCGCGCGGTCGTCGCGGCGGTGCAGCACGAGGGTCGGGACCTCGATCTCGGGCAGCCGGTCCCGGACGTCGAACGCGTACACCGCCGCCAGCGCGCGCACCGCCTTCTCCGCAGGCAGGCCGGCCCGTTGGAACCCGACGAACTCGTCCCGCTCCGCCGGGGTCGCGGTCGGCAGGAACAGGTCGGCGAGGACCCGGGAGCCCACGCCCCAATGCCGTCCGACGAGCGCCAGCAAGGAATCCCGCGCGTCCGCCGTGGCGATCTCGGCGCCGCGGGCGTAGCTGCCGTACAGGACGAGCCGCTCGACGCGGTCCGGGTGGGCCGCCGCGAAGGCCATCGCGGCGCAGCTGCCGGACGAACCGCCGAACAGGCTCACCTTCTCCCCGGCCGCGTCGACGACCGCGCTCAGCACGTCGACTTCTTCGGCCAGCGAAGCAGGCAGCGGTCCGGCGGGGTCGGACATGCCGGCACCGGGCCGGTCGTAGCGGACGAGCGTGAACCGGTCGCCGAGCAGCCCGGCGAACCGCCGGAACAACGGGTTCCGCCAGTCCAGTTCGAGGTGCCCGCACCACCAGCCGCCGACGACCAGCGGCGGCCCCGAGCCGACGGTGGCCCAGGCGAGGGCGCGACCGCCCGCGCCACCCGTGAACCGCACGACCTGGTCCTGTCCCGGCATTCCCCGAGCGTAGGCCGTCTCCCGGGCTCGCGTGGCCCGTTCCGGCCAGCACCCGGAATGGCACGAGCGGGTGATGCGGAGGCTGCGCCCCGGCTGGTGTGCTGCTTCGCATCGGCGGTGCGAAGGAGGAGTGATGGCCGGAGGGGACAGCGCGGAGGCACGAAACGGGCTCTGGGACCGGTTCGGGGCGGCACTGTACGAGCCGTTCCTGCGCCGCGGGGAGCGGCTGGGCATGGCCGGACGGCGGGCGGAACTGCTGCGGGGCGCGCACGGGCAGGTGGTCGAGATCGGGGCGGGGACCGGGCTCAACGTCGGCCACTACCCCGGGAAAGCGGAGGTCGTCCTGAGCGAGCCCGTCCCGGCGATGTACCGGCGGCTCGAAAAGCGCGTGCGGGGGCGCGCCGGCATGCGGGCGGTGCAGGCCCCGGCCGACGCGCTGCCGATGGCGAGCACCAGCGTCGACACGGTCGTGTCGACGCTGGTGCTCTGCACGGTGCCCGACGTCGACCGCGTCCTGGCCGAGCTCGTGCGGGTGCTGCGGCCCGGCGGCCGGCTGCTGTTCTGCGAGCACGTGCACGCCGAGGACCCGGAACTGGCGCGGAAGCAGACGCGCCTGGCCGGGCCGTGGGCGGCGTTCGCCCAGGGCTGCCGGTGTGACCGCGACACCGTCTCGCTCGTCAAGCAGCGGTTCGCGATCGAGGACATCAGCACGGCGAAGTGGCGGGGGATGCCTTCGGTGGTCCACCCGCTGGTCGTCGGGACGGCGACGCCCCTGTGCTGACGGGCTCAGCCGTCGTGCAGTGCCGCCCAGCGGCCAGGGCGCTTCGGCAGCGTGATGTCCTCGGCGCCGGGTGACCAGCCGGGCGGCCAGCTGCGGAGGGCGTACCAGTCGGTGCGCGCCCAGGCCCGAGCCAGTCCGGGACGGTCTACAAAGGACGATCCGGTGAAGTCCGCGTGCCCGGTGAACCGGGCCTCGGCGAACTCGGCCGTGGCCGCGAACTGCGTGTCCCGGAACGAAGTCCGGCCGGCGAACCCGGCGGCGACGGCGTCGAACGGCCCGGCGAACCGCGCCCCGGTGAAGTCGGTGAGGCCGGAGAACCTCGCCTGGCGGAATCCGGCGGACCCGGCCACGGTGACGCCCGGGAACGCGGCCGTTCCGGCGAAGGTCACCTGGCCGAAGTTCACCGCGCCGCGGAATTCCGCGCCCCGGAAGCGGACGTGCCCGGCGAAGCAGGAGTCTTCGAACGTGACGTTCCCCGTGAAGACAGTGCGGGTGAACCGGGTGGTGCCGGTGCAGCGGACCCGCTCGAAGGCCAGTGCGCGGATCTCGCAGCCGGACAGGTCGACGTCGTGCAGGACGGTGCGCTCGACCCGGACGGCGATGCCGGGCCAGAACTCCGGCTCGTCCGGGCGCAGGTGCGGGAGCACGAACGCCCAGAGCCGGGCGTGCCAGTCCGGCAGCTCGCTCCAGCCGCGGAACCGCAGCTGGGCGAGCACCTGGCCGACGAACCTCTGCCGTTGCGCCGGGTTCCGGTGGGCCAGGCGCTCGAGCTCGCGGAAGGCTTCCAGCCGCTGCTCGGGGTCCCGCGCGAAGATGTCGGGCCGGACGGTCACCGGACGGCTGCGGGCGGCGGCCCGGTCGTGGGCCCGCAGCGGAACCCGCCGCGGCGTGGCGCTCCAGCGGCCGAGGAAGACGCGCACGTACAGCGCACCGACGGCGACGAGCGCGACGGCGATCAGGACCTGCGCCACCACGAGCGGAAAACCGGACATGGAGGGAGTGTGCCCGGGGAAACGCGCCGGCAACAGCGAATTCAGCGCCGCCCGGTGGTCGTGGTGCGGTGGCGGTACAGGAGCCACACGAAGTAGGGGGCGCCGATGACCGCGGTCATCAGGCCCGCCGGCAGCTGGCCGGGGGCGATGACCGTGCGGCCCGCCGCGTCGGCCGCGCAGACCAGCGTCGCGCCCAGCAGGGCGGCCGTGGGCAGCAGGCGGGAATGGCGGCTGCCCACGATCGCGCGGGCCGCGTGCGGGGCGACCAGGCCGACGAAGGTCAGCACGCCGATGCCGGCAACCGCCGCGCCGGTCAGCAGGACCGCGCAGGTGAGCAGCAGCAGGCGGGACCGGGCCACGGGCACGCCGAGTACCCGTGGTGTCTCGTCGTCGAGTGCCAGCAGGTCGAGCTCGCGCCGCATGCGGAAGAGCACCGGCGCCACCAGCAGCAGCGCCAGCGCCATCGGCACGAGGTGGGTGAACGTCCGGCCGTAGGTCGAGCCGCCCAGCCAGGTCAGCGCCTTGGTCTCGTTCCACGGATCGGACAGCGTGATCAGCAGCGTCACCAGAGCCTGGGCCGCCGCGTGGACACCGAAGCCGATGAGCACCAGGCGTTCGCTCGTGAAGCCGCCCCGGGCCGCCACGGCGAAAACGAGGGCCATCGCGAGGGCGGCACCCAGGCCCGCGGACCCGGTCAGGGTCCAGAACCCCACCCCGGACACGAGGGTGATCACGGCGACCGCGCCGAGGCCCGCGCCGCCGACGACACCGATCATCCCCGGTTCGGCCAGCGGGTTGCGGGCCACCGCCTGGGTGAGCGCGCCGCCCAGCGCCAGTGCCGCGCCCGCCAGCAGCGCGGCCACCACGCGCGGGACGCGGGTGTCCAGCACGCCGGTGACGATCGGGCCCGCCTGGCCGGTCACCCCGTTGACGACGTCGCCCAGCAGCAGTTTCGCGTCCCCGAGCAGGACCGCTCCCACCGCGACGCCGATCGTCGCGAGCACCAGCACGCCCAGCACCACCCGGTACCGGAGCGCGCTCACCCCGCCCCGCGCGCCGGCCGCCGGAGGCTCGGCTGTCGCCGACGTGATCCGGGCGGTGCGGGCCAGCACCACGAGGAACAGCGCGCCGAGGATCGTGGTGACGACACCCGTCGGCACTTCCAGGGCGCGCTGCGGGCTGATGATCGTGCGCAGCAGCAGGTCGGCGCTCAGCAGGAGCGCCGCGCCCAGCGCCGCGGAAAACGGGAGCAGCGCGGCGTGCCGGTGCAGCCCCGGGACGACGGACGTGAGCAGCCGGGCCAGTGCGGGTGCGGCGAGGCCGACGAACCCGATCGGGCCCGCCAGGGTCACCGCCGCCGCGGCCGGCAGCACGGCCAGCCCGATCGCCGCGAAGCGCACCCGTCCGACGTGGACACCCAGTGTCCGTGCGTGGTCCTCGCCGGCCTGGACCAGGTCGAGCCGCCGGGCCATGGCGAGCAGCGCGGCCAGCGCCACGCCGACGAGGGGACCGAGCGTGCGGACCCCGCTCAGCCCGTTCTGCTCCAGCGAACCCTCGCCCCAGGCGAACAGGCCGCGGGTCTCCTGGGCGTAGAGCAGCAGCAGGACCTGGGTCACGGAGACCAGCGCCAGCGCGATCGCGGTGCCGGCCAGCACCAGCCGCACGATCCCGGTGCCACCGGTGCCGGCCAGCGCGAGCACGACCACGGCCGCGGCCAGCCCGCCCGCGAACGCGACCCCGGTCGCCCCGAGCACGGGCAGCGAGACGCCGAACGCCGCGACGGCGACGACGGCCAGGTGCGCACCGGCGTTGACGGCCAGGGTGTCCGGCGACGCCAGGATGTTGCGGGACACCGACTGCAGCACCGCACCGGCCACGCCGAGCGAGCCGCCGACGAGCAGCGCCGCGAGCAGCCGCGGTACCCGCGACTCGACGACGACCGCGGCCGTGTCCCCGGTCCCGCCGCCGAACACCAGCCGGAGCACGTCCAGCGCGTCGAGGTCGGCGGTGCCCTGCGTCAGGTGCACCGCCGAACCCACCACGAGCAGGGCGGCGAGCCCGATTCCGAGGAGCGCGAGCCGCCCGTGTCGCCGGACGGCGGCCACGGGCGGCTCGGTCAGGGTGACCACAGCTATTTCTTGAGCGCGTCGACGGCGGCGTCGACGAACTGCGCCATGGACTTCGGCCCGCCGAACATCCACAGGGAGTCCGGGAAGCGGTGCACCTTGCCGCTCTTGACGAACAGGAGGCTCTGCCAGATCGCGTTGCCGGCCAGCTGCTGCTGGTAGGGGTCGCCGTCGGCGTTGTTGGCGATGTACCAGAACCGCACGTCGGGCAGCTTGGTCAGGCCTTCGACGTCGGCCTGCGCGAGCCCGTAGACCGCGTCGCCGTCCATCGGCCAGGCGGTCTCCAGCCCGAGCTTGCCGAACACCGCGGACACCAGCGCACCCTTGGTGTAGGGCCGAATGCTGACCGAGCCCGAGGTCACGTAGGCGTCGGAGAAGGCGACTTTCTGGCCCAGGGCGCCCAGTTTCCCCACTTCGGCCCGGCCGGCGGTGAGCTTCTGTTCGAACTCGGTCTTCAGCTGCGCGGCCTTGGCTTCGGTGCCGGTGGCCTTCGCGATCGTGTCCAGGTTGGCGTACATCCCGGCGATCGGGTCCTTGGCGTTGCCGCCGTTGATGACGATCACCGGGACCTTCGCCTCGATCTGCTCCAGCGCGCCTTCGGTCACGCTGTCGGTGACGACCACGAGGTCCAGCCCGAGCGAACCGAGCGTGTCGAGGCTCGGCTCGCCGCGGGTGCCGATGTCCTTCGGGGTGCCGTCGAGCTTCTCGGCGCTGACCCACTGGCCGTAGCCCTTGATGTCCGACACCCCGACCGGCATGACCCCGAGCGACACGAGGTGCTCGACGGCGTTCCACTCGGTCGCCGCGACGCGCTTGGCCGGGCCGGGCAGCTTGACCTCCTTGCCGCGCGAGTCGACGACCGTCACCGGGCCGGTGCTGCCGGTGGCGGCGGTGTTGTGCGTGGGCTCCTCGGTGGTGCCGCAGGCGGCCACGAAGAACGTGGCGGCCGCGGACAGGCCGAGGATCATCCGGGTGATGCGCATGGTTCTCCTGTTTCGATGGGTCAGACCGACGCGGTCCGCGCTCGTGAGTCGTTGAAGCGGCCGACCGCGCGGGTGTGGATCCGCCCGTCGGCCGGATCGCGCACGACGTCCACGCGGATGCCGTAGGCGCGGCTGAGGTTTTCCGGCGTCAGCACGTCGGCGGGGCCGCCTTCCGCGGTGACGCGGCCGCCCTCCAGCAGCAGCACCCGGTCGGCGACCGCCGCGGCCTGGTCGAGGTCGTGCAGCACCACGCCGACGCCGACGTCATGGGAGTCGGCGAGGTCGCGGACGACGTCGAGGATCTCCACCTGGTAGCGCAGGTCGAGGAAGGTCGTGGGCTCGTCGAGCAGCAGCAGCGCGGTGTCCTGGGCCAGGCAGGCGGCGAGCCACACCCGCTGCGCCTGCCCGCCGGAGAGCGCCTGCACCGGCCGGTCGGCGAGGGTGGACAGGCCGGTCAGCGCCAGCGCGCGCTCGACGGCCGCGGGCCCCTCGGGATCGCGGCCGCCCCAGCGTGACCGGTGCGGGTGCCTGCCGAACTCGACGAGCTCCCGCACGCACACGCCGCCCGGCGCGGACCGCTGCTGCGACAGCAGGGTGATCCGCCGGGCGATGTCCTTTCCGGACAGCGCGCGCAGGTCCGCGCCGTCGCCGAAGGTGACCGAACCGGCCACCGGGGCGTGCAGCCTCGCCAGCGCGCGCAGCAGCGTCGACTTCCCGCTGCCGTTCGGCCCGATCAACGCGGTCACGGTGCCGGCGTGCAGGGAGAGGGACGCGGCACGCACCACGACGTCGCTGCCGTAGGCGACGTCGATCTCGTGCGCGTGGACACCGGTGCGGTGGGGGACAGGGGACACGGGAGCACCCTAAGGTCAGCCTTACCTAACCTGCCCGTTTTGTGGCGATCGGCACAGTCTCCGGCTCTTCGGAGCGGTCGGATATCCGCGGGTCGAATTGACCGAGTGCTACGCAACGGCGGCTCAGGTCATCGTGACCCTGTACGTGGCTGTTGCCGCTCTTGGCGGCAGCGTATGTCGGGTTGGGAGCGGCGGTGGTCGGGCACTGGAAGGACTCGGGTGCGACCATGGCCGGCTTGCTGGGCTTTGCCGCGGCGTGCGGATTCTGCGCCATGGTGGTCGTCGAAGCGATCAAGCGGCTTCTGCCGTTGCGGTCGTGGTTCCAGCGAAGGCATGTCGCCCAGTTTCTCGTCGAGCGTTCGGGGGCGGAAAAGGGCTTCGCCGCCATGGGTGAACTGGTTCACGAGCTGCACCTGGCCGACGGCGAGCCCCGCGTCCGTGAATCGGAACACCGTGACCGCGATTACTTCGTCGAGCTCGGCCGTTCCTGGGCGACGCGTCGGGTCGTCGGGAGAGCGGGAGTCGCCAGTGTGTTCAACCTTCCTCCGGAGCAGCTGACCGGCCAGATCGGGCAGCTCGTCGAGGTTCCGCTCGACGAGCACCCGCCGGCCGCTCCGCACCTCATGCGCGCGCTGGCGACGGGCGATCGACCGGAAACCGCCGTTCCGGTGGCGATCGACCAGCTGCACGTGATCCTGATCGGCCGGTGGCGCCACTACCTGCAGGCGACGACGTGGTGGCTGAGCGGAGCCGTCGGTCTCGTCGTGGCGATGACCCATGTCGTGCCGTCGGTGAATTCGGGAACGCAGGTGATGGCCGCTCTCGTGCTGGGAGGCTTCTTCGCCTGGCTGACCCGGGACATCGTGGCTGCGGTAGAGCGGCTGCGTCGATGACCGCACTGTGGAACCTGACGGTCCGGCGCCACCGGTCCGGCTCGCCGGCCCCGCACGTACGACCGGGAGACGGGGTCGATGCACGCACTTCGACGCCGCCGAAACGTTCGACCGTAGGGCGCGAGGAACAGGCCGGTGGATGAGAAGACGGTCGCCGGCCACGCGGAGGTCGTGGAGCCCCACTCGCACCTGACCATGAAGACGATCAAGGCCGAACGGTGCCGAGGGCGGCGTCGCGGAACTCCCGGGGCGAGACGCCGTACTCGGCGCGGAAGAGCTTGCTGAAGTGGCTCGCCTCCGCGATGCCCCACTCGGCGGCGAGGCTGGCCACCGAGCGCCGGGCCTGGCCGGGGTCGGCCAGCAGGCCGCGGATGCGTTCGAGCCGCCGTCGCCGGGTGTAGGCGCCCACCGTGTCGCCGCCGTCGTGGAACAGCTTGTGCAGGTACCGCACCGAAATGTGGTGCGCCGCGGCGATCGTGCCGGGGTCGAGGTCGTCGCCGAGGTGCGCCTCGACGTAGTCCAGCACCCGGGCGAACAGGCCGTCCGGCCGGGTCTCCGTCCGGGGTGCACTGCGGAGCACCGTCCTCAGCAGACAGACGACGTGCTCGCCCAGTTCCCGGCCGGTGGCCGGGTCGAGGTGGGCGGCCTGGTCGGCGAACTCGGCCAGGGTGGCGGCGAAGATCCGGGCCGCCGGGGCCTGGGCGAGCTGCCCGTTGGCGATGACCTGGCGGATGACGGCCTGGGCCAGCGACAGCGGCGAGCCTTCGAAGTCGACGACGAAGTAGCGGTACGGCCCGCGGATGCCGAGCCGGAACGGCCGTTCGCCGGTGTAGAGCAGGAACCCGCCCGGACCGGCGCTGGTTTCGCGGCCGTTCTGCTCCAGCCGCGCGTCGCCGTCGAGGAGGACGCCCGCCACCAGCCGGCGCTCGCCGCCCGGGCGCCACGGGCGGACCAGGACGTCCTGGTCGCCGGTGATCTCGCACGCGTTGAGCGGGCCGAACCGGTACGGTCGCAATTCCGCTCGGTAGGCCGTACCCGGTGAATTGACCACGACGGCGTCGCCGGCACTCCCGCGATGGGGTGCCGCCGCGGTGTTCAGGTAGCCGTAGACGAGCGACCCGTCGTCCGTTGGTTCCGTCGGCACGGCGCCTCCTTCGGCCACGCGGCTGTGCGCTCGCTGACCAAAGCTGTGCGCGTACGCACCACTTCAACCACCGCGACCAGCGGATGCTACCCCGAACCGCGTCGACGAGGAGGTAGCGAGTGGACGTGCTCCTGGCGATCCTCAGCCAGTTCGGGCTCTACGGCCTGCTCACCCTGGGCATCGCGATCGTCTTCGCCGCCCTGCGCGTGGTGAACCTGGCACACTGCGACTTCGCCATGATCGGCGCCTACGCGGCGGCGACCCTGACCGGCTTCGCCTTCTCCTGGCGGGTCGTGCTCGTCCTCGCCGCGACCGTCCCGCTGCTCGTGCTGATCGAGCGGGCGCTGCTGCGGCGCTCGCTCGCCGACGGCCTCGGCTCGATGCTCGTGACCTGGGGCGTCGGCATGGCACTGCGCCAGATCGCGGAGGTAGCGTTCGGGGCCACGCCCCGCTCGGTCGCCGCGCCGGTGACCGGCACCGTGGCGCTGTTCGGGACGCAGGGTCCGGCGTACCGGCTGATCTGTGCGCTCGTCGCCGTCGTGGTCGTCGGCCTGGTGCTGCTCGCCGCGTACCGGACGCGCTGGGGCCTGACGCTGCGCGCGGTCGCGGACAACCCGGCGATGGCCGGGCTGCTCGGCACGGACCCGCACCGGCTGCGCACCACCGCGTTCATCGTGGGCGGGCTGCTGGCCGTGCTGGCCGGTGCGCTCTACAGCCCGACGCTCGCGGTGAGCCCGTCGATGGGCTTCAGCCTGCTCGTGCCGACCTTCTTCGCGCTGCTGTTCAGCCGTCCCGGCTCGCTCGCCACCGCGGCACTGGCCGCGCTCGGGGTGTCCGCGCTGGCCGTGCTGCTGCGGACCTGGCTGTCCGACGTCGTCGCGGACGCCCTGTTCTACGTCGTCGTCATCGGTATCGCCGCGGTGCGCTCGCGGCCCGCTCTCCGGAGGTTCGTTTCATGGTCCCGCCGTTTCGTCGTCCGGTCTGCGTGATCGCCGCGCTGACCCTGTTCTCCGCCACCGGCTGTGCCGGCGCGGCGATCTCCGCCTCCGGGGGCGGTGACGCGGGCGGGCCGCTGAAGATCGGCGTCATCGTGCCGCTCACCGGCCCGATCGCCCAGTCCGGCACCGCGCTGCGGCAGGGGTTCGAGCTCGGCGTCGCGAAGGTCAACAACGCCGGGGGAGTCGGCGGGAAGCAGGTCGAGTTCGTCGTCGTCGACGACGCCGGCGACCCGGCCAACTCGACGCAGCTCGCCCGCCGGCTCATCCAGCAGGACAAGGTGACGGCGCTGTTCGGCACGATCACCGGCGACACGGCAGAGGCCGTGGCGAAGGTGTCCGACGACAGCAAGATCCCGTTCTTCACCGCGATCCTGGGCGACCCCGAGCAGTGCCGCGCCTACCAGTGGGGCTTCGGCGAGTCGACCCGGCAGCTGCTCGCCCCGATGGTGCCGCCGCTGCTGCAGAAGTACGGCAAGCGGGTCGCCATCGTGGGCTCGGACTACAACTACCCGCACATCTACGCCGGGCTGGCCAAGGACTTCACGACGGCCAACGGCGGCACCGTCGTCGCCGAGGAGTACAGCCCGCTGGGCCAGACCGACTGGCAGCCGGTCATCGCCCGGCTCAAGGACGCCAAGCCGGACGTCCTGCTGTCGATGGTCGTCGGCGCGGACGCGATCGCGTTCAGCCAGCAGGCCCAGCAGTTCGGCCTGCTCACCGGCAAGCTCGGTTTCGAAGGCGCGCCCCTGGACTCGGACTACCACCCGGCGCTCAGCGCGCTCACCACCGGCCGCCACCACGCCGTGCGCTGGGCCGACGGCATGACCGACCCGGCGAGCCGGCAGTTCGTCGACGGCTACCGGGCCAAGTACCAGTGGCGGGCACCGATCCCGGAGGTTGCGGGCAGCGCCTACTTCGGCGTCCAGTTCGTGCTCGCCGCCGCGGCGAAGACCGGCAACGACCCGGTCGCCCTCAACCGCGAGATCGGAACGTTCCAGTACGACTCGCCGCTGGGCACCGGGACCCACTTCGCGCAGGCCAACCACATCCTGCAGGCCGACATGGTCGATGCGGTCATCACGCCGGAGGACTACGCGGTCGCCGCGAAGTTCGGCCCGGTCGCCGACACCGTCCCGCGGACCGGCTGCTGATGCGGAAAGCCGTTGCCGTCACGGCGTTGGCCGTGCTCGGAGTGGCCGCGCCGTTCGGGCTCGGCGCGTTCACCCTGGCCATCCTGACCCTGGGACTGGCCTACGGGCTGTTCGCCTTCGGGCTCGATCTCGCGTGGGGCCGGGCCGGGATGCTCAGCGTCGGTCACGCCGCCTTCTTCGGGCTGGGCGCCTACGCCGTGGCGATCGGCCAGGACCACGGCTGGCCGCCGGTCGTGACGCTGCTCCCGGCACTCGTGGCTTCGGCGGTGATCGCGCTGCTCGTCGCGGGCATCGGGCTGGCTTCCGCCGTCCCGGACGCGCCCCTGATCCTGCTCACCCTGGGCGTCGGCCTGCTGCTGCAGAAGGCGGCGACCAGCTTCACGGCCCTCACCGGCGGCTCCAACGGGATGTCCGTGTCCGACACGGGTGTCGTGACCGGCTACTACCGGACCCTGGTCGTGGCGGCCGTCCTGGTGGCCCTGTGCGTGTGGTTGCTGCGGAGCCGGTTCGGGGCGCAACTGGTTGCCGCGGCGCGGAATCCGGAACGGGCGGAACAGACCGGCGTCGACACCAAGCGGGTGCGCACGCTCGCGTTCGTGGTGAGCGCGACGGTGTCCACTGTGGCCGGAGCGCTGTACGCGCCGGTCGCCGGGCTCGTCTCGCCGCCGGTGTTCGGGCTGGCGCTGTCGACGAGCGTGCTGGTGTGGCTCGCCGTCGGCGGCCGCGAGTCGGTGCTCGGCCCCTTCCTGGCCGCGGTGGTCCTCACCGCGGGTCAGCAGCTGCTGGGCAGTTCCTGGCAGAGCTGGTACGTCCTGGCGCTGGCGGCGGTGTTCGTCTTCGTCGTCCAGGTGCTGCCAGGCGGCGTCGCCGGAACCGCGCGGGCCTGGCTGCGGCGAGGCAAGCCCGCGGTCACGCTGCCCCGGGCGCGACCCCGGCCGCGGCCGGTTCCGGTGAGCGAAGACCCCGCCCTCGTCCTGCACGGGGTTTCGAAGTCGTTCGGTCCGGTCTCCGTCCTCGAGGGCGTGGACCTGGTCGTGCCGCCGGGCCGCTGCGTGTGCCTGATCGGGCCGAACGGCGCGGGGAAGAGCACGCTGCTCGCCATCGTCGCCGGGCAGCTCGCCGCCGACGCCGGGAGCGTGCGCCTGTTCGGCTCCGACGCGTCGGCGTTGCCGGTGCACACGCGGGTCCGGCTCGGGCTCGGGCGGATGTTCCAGATCCCCAGCGTCATCGCCGAACTGTCGCCGGCCGACAACATCCGGCTGGCCCGGCTCGGCGCCCCGGCCGAGGTCGAGCTGCCCGCCGAGTACCGGGAGCTCGCCGCCGACGAAGACACCGTCGCGGGCACCCTTGCCCTGGCGGACCGCCGCCGGCTGGAGCTCGCGATGGTGCTCGCCGGGGCACCCCGGCTGGTGCTGCTCGACGAGCCCGCGGCCGGGCTCGGCCCCGACGACGCCCGGCAGCTCGTCCGCGCGCTGCGGGACGTCATCGCGCACACCGGGTGCGCGATGCTCGTGGTGGAGCACGACATGGAGATCGTCCGCGGGCTCGCCGACGACGTCGCCGCGCTGCACCAGGGCCGCGTCATCGCCCACGGTTCGATGGACGAGATCGTCGCCGACGCCGCCGTGCGCCAGGCCTACCTGGGAGCGGGCTGATGCTGACCCTCAACGCCCTCGGCGGCGGCTACGGCCAGGCGAACGTCGTCCGCGAGGTGGATTTCGCCCTCGGCGACGGGGAGATCGTCGCGCTGCTGGGCCGCAACGGGATGGGCAAGACGACGCTGCTGCGGACCATCTTCGGCCTGGCGGACCGGCAGGGCGGCGAAATCACCTTCGACGGACGGCCGGTACCCCCGGGCCGGCCGGACGTCCTCGCCCGGCTGGGCGCGTCGCTCATGCCCGAAGACCGCGGGGTGTTCCCCACCCTGACCGTCGAAGAGAACCTGGCACTGGCGACGCGGCGGTCGTTCACCCCGGCAGCCGACCCCTACGAGCTCTTCCCGTTGCTCACCGAACGCCGCCGTCAGCCCGCGGGAACCCTGTCCGGCGGGCAGAAGCAGCAGCTCGGCATCGCCCGGGCGCTGCTGGCCGGGCGGCGCATGGTCGTCGTCGACGAACTCACCCAGGGCCTGCAGCCGTCCGTCGTGCGCGACGTGGTGGCCGCGCTCGGCCGGGTCGCCGCGACCGGGGTGGCGGTGCTCGTCGTCGACCAGCAGCCCGACCGGACCCTCGACTGGTGCCACCGGGTCCTGCTCATGGAGTCGGGGCGGCTGGTCCTCGACACCCCGATCGCCGCCGAAACCCGGCGGCGCTGCCACGAACTGCTGATGCTGCGCTGAAAGGACTCGCATGGACCCCTTCGACTCCGCTGTGGACCTCGCCGCGGCCGTCCGCCGCCGGGAGCTGAGCCCGGTCGAGATCGCCGACACCTACCTGGCGCGGATCGACCGGTACGACCCGGAGATCAACGCCTTCGTCTGGCGCAACGACGAAGAGGTGCGGACCGCGGCCAAGGCCGCCGAACAGGCCGTCGCCGAGGGCGAGCCGCTCGGGCCGTTCCACGGCGTCCCGATCCCGATCAAGGAGCTGACCCAGGTCGACGGCCAGCCCGCGACGTACGGCTCGCTGGGTGTCTCGGACGCGCCCCGGTCCGGGAGCGAGCCGGTGGTGACCCGGCTGCTGGACGCCGGGTTCCTGTTGATGGGCCGGACCAACTCACCCGAGATGGGCCTGCTCACCACCACCGAGAACGAACGGTTCGGCGCCACGCGCAACCCGTGGCAGCCCGCGTACTCCCCGGGCGGGTCGAGCGGGGGAGCGGCGGCCGCGGTGGCGGCCGGCCTGGCCCCGGTCGCGCACGCCTCCGACGGCGGCGGGTCGATCCGGGTGCCGTCCTCGTGCTGCGGCCTGGTCGGGCTCAAGCCGAGCCGGGGCCGGATCCCGCAACCGGTCGCGGCCTGGGAACACGCGACGGTGGAGGGCGCGATCACCCGGTACGTCCGCGACGCGGCGGCACTGCTCGACGCGATGTCCGTCCCGGACCGCCTCGCCTGGTACCAGGCGCCCGCGCCCCGGCGGCCGTTCCTCGCCGAAGCCGGCGCCGAAGCCGGACGGCTCCGGATCGGCCTGCTCACCGTCGCACCGACCGGGCTGCCGGTCGACCCGGAATGCGCCGAAGCCGCGGAGAAGACCGGGCGGCTGCTGGACTCCCTCGGGCACGACGTGTACCCGGTCGAGCCGCAGTTCTTCAGCGAGGAAGCCTGGACCGCCTACGCGCAGACAGTGCTGGACGCGTCCGTGTCCGCCATGCCGTACGACGAGCCCGAGCTCGTGGGATCCCAGCTGCGGTACCGGATGGACCGGGCGAAGACCCGGGACTCCGGCGCCTACGTGCGGGCTTCGCTGCTGCTGCAGGAGGAGACCCGCGGGGTGGTCGCGCAGTGGGGCCGCGACTTCGACGTCCTGCTGACGCCGACGATCGCGTGCCGGCCGCCGTTCGTGGGCACCGTCCTGCAGGAGGCCGTCGACAACCCGGGCGGGCTGCGGCTGACCGAGATGCAGATGATCTCGTTCACCTCGTTCTGCAACGTCACCGGCCTCCCGGCGATCTCCCTGCCGGTGCACACCTCGGCCGACGGCCTGCCGATCGGTGCCCAGCTCGTCGCGGGCCCCTGGGAAGAAGCCGTGCTGATCCGGCTGGCTTCGGCACTGGAACCGGTGGTGGGGTGGCCGGACCGGTACCCGGCGCTGGGGTGACCCGGCCCCGATACAGTGGTGCCGGTGAACCTGGGGCGGGGCATCAATTTCGGCAACGCGCTCGACGCGCTGGACGGCGGTCCGCGGCTGGCGCCGGCGGAGCGCTACTTCGACGAGGTGGCGGAGGCCGGCTTCGACACCGTCCGGCTGCCGGTCCGGTGGTCGGCGCACGCGGCGGCCGCTGCGCCGTACGCCATCGATCCCGCGTTCTTCCGGCGCGTCGACGCGGGGGTCGCCGCGGCCCTCGACCGCGGTCTGCGGGTGGTCCTGAACGTCCACCACTACGACGAAATCTGCGCCGCGCCGGACGAGCACCGGCCGCGCTTCCTGGCGCTCTGGCGGCAGATCGCGGCCCGCTACGCCGGTCACTCCGCACGGCTCTGCTTCGAACTGCTCAACGAGCCGCGCGGGCACCTCACGGCGGAGCGGTGGAACGCCGTCCTGGTGGAGGCGCTCGCCGTCGTCCGTGAAGCCTGCCCTGAGCGCACCGTCGTCATCGGGCCCGCCGAGATGAACACGCCCGGTGCGCTGTCCGCCCTCGCCGTGCCCGACGACGACCACCTGATCGCCACGGTCCACTACTACGCCCCGCTCGAGTTCACCCACCAGGGCGCCGGGTGGGTCGAAGGGGCGGAGCGGTGGCTCGGCCGCACCTGGGGCACTCCCGCCGACGAGGACGCCGTCCGTGCGGACCTGGCCGCAGTGGCGTCGTGGGGCCGGGACCGGCGGCTTCCGCTGTTCGTCGGCGAGTTCGGCGCCTTCTCCGGCGCCGACCTGCCGTCGCGCGCGCGGTGGACGGCTTTCGTGCGCGCCGAAGCCGAGCGCCTCGGCATGAGCTGGGCCTACTGGGAGTTCGGCACGGACTTCGGCGCCTACGACCCCGAGCGCGCGTCCTGGCGCGAGCCGCTGCGGCGGTCGCTCCTCGGCGCGTAGGCGATGTCCCGCCCGGTGCGCTCCCAGATCACGTCCGGACAGTCCAGTCCCTCGGCGGAAAGCCGCCGCTTGACGACCTTGAACGTCGACGTCCGCGGGAGCTCCCGGGCCGTGCGCACGTACTGCGGCACCTGCTTGGGCCCCAAGTCGGACTGGGCGGCGAGGAAGCGGCCGAACTCGGCCGGGGTGAGCGGGGTGCCATCGGTGACGATGGCGGCCATCACCCGGTCTCCGGTCACCGGGTCGGGGACCGCGTAGACGGCGGCGTCGGTGATCGCGGGGTGCCGCAGCAGGATCCGTTCGATCGGGGCGGTGCCGAGGTTTTCCCCGTCCACCCGCAGCCAGTCGCCGAGCCGTCCGGCGAAGTAGCAGAAGCCGTCGGCGTCGGCGTAGGCGAGGTCGCCGGTGTGGAACCGGCCGTCGCGCACCCGTTCCGCGTCGGCCTCCGGGTCCTCGTAGTAGCCCGCGAACCAGCCGGCACCCGCGGTGTTGACCAGTTCGCCGACGGCTTCTTCGGCGTTGGTGAGGCGGCCGTCGGGAGCGAACTCGGCCGGGGGGCACGGACGGCCGGTGTGCGGGTGCACGATGGCGACGTCGCCGGCCGGCCTGCCGAGCGAGCCGGGCGGGGTGTCGTCGGTGCGGGCGAACCCCACCCCGCCTTCGGTGGAGCCGAACGCGTCGACGACCTTGCAGCCGAAGCGTTTCTCGAACGCGGCGAGGTCGGCGCTCGATCCTTCGTTCCCGTAGACGAGGCGCAGCGGGTTGTCCGCGTCGTCCGGACGCGGGGGCGTGGCGACCACATAGGACAGTGGTTTCCCCACGTAGCCGGCGTAGGTCGCGCCGAACTTCCGCACGTCGGGCAGAAAACCGGAAGCGGAGAACCGGCGGCGCAGGGCGATGCCCGCGCCGGCCGCGAGCCCGACCGCCCAGCCGGCCATGACGGCGTTGGAGTGGAACATCGGCATCGCGACGTAGACCGTGTCCGAGGGGGACAGCCGGAAGCGCTCGGCGAGCATCGCGCCGGGGAACGCGATCTTGCCGTGGGTGCAGCGCACGGCCTTCGGATCGCCGCTGGTGCCGGAGGTGAAGATGAGCATGAGCAGGTCGTCCGCCGTCGCGGGGACGGGCTCGAGCGGTTCGGTCGCCACCGGCCGGGGGGCCAGGTCGCGCACCTCGATCCCGCCGAGGTCCAGTCCCGCCAGCAGGGGCCGGTACTTCCGCTCGGCGAGCACGAACTGGCAGTCGGCGAGCCGGACGTCCCGCGCGAGCGCCTCGCCGCGCCGGGTGGGGTTGAGCCCGACCAGCACCGCCCCGGCGAACGCGCAGGCGCCCAGCAGGAGGGAAAACGCCGGCACGTTGTCGGCCAGAACGCCGACGTGGGGCGGTTTGTCCTGGTCCAGCGCGGCCCGCAGGTCGGCCGCGAGGCGGGCCGATGTGCCGATGTGCTCGGCCCACGAATACGTTTCTTCCTCGAACAGCAGGCCCGGGCGATCGTCGCCGGCGCGGGCCAGCAGCAGCTCGGTCACCGTCGGGACGCTCATCCGCGGACCTCCCCGCACCGGGACCAGAACTGAAACACGTTCTATTTCTAGCACGCTGACCGCGGCCGGGTCCATCCGTGGAACACCGGCGCCCCGCCGGGAGTTGTGCGTCACATGACCTCACTCTTGGACCGGGCGATCGCCGCCCTGCGCGCCGAGCACGACACGCTCGCCGCCCTTGTCCGCACCCTCACCGACCAGCAGCTGGCCACGACCAGCGGCGCCGCGGACTGGACGGTCGCCCAGGCCCTTTCCCACCTCGGCAGCGGCGCCGAGATCGGCCGCGCGCCCATCGCGCGGGCCGCCGGCGAGACCGTGGCGGCCGAAGACAACCAGACCGTTTGGGCCCGCTGGGACGCCTCCGCCCCGCGAGCGCAGGCCGAAGGGTTCCTGGAGCACAACGGCCGCTGGCTGGAGCTGGTCGAAGCGCTCACTCCCGAGCAGCGTTCGTCGCTGACCGTCGACCTCGGCTTCCTCCCGGAGCCGGTCCCGCTGCTGACCGCGCTGGGCATGCGGCTCAGCGAGGTGGCCAACCACTCGTGGGACGTGCGCGTGGCCTTCGACCCGGCGGCCGGGGTGGCCGGCGGATCGGCCGAGGTGCTCGTCGATCTCCTGGCCGGGCCGCTGGGGTTCATGCTCGGGTTCGTCGCGAAGCCGGCCGAGCTCGCGAACCCGGTGTCGGTCGCCGGTCCCGGGGCAGGGCTGGTCATCGACGACGCGGTCGCGGTGGTGGACCACCTCGAGTCGCCGTCCGCGACGTTCACCGGGCCGGCCGAGGCGTTCGTCCGCTTGGTCAGCGGCCGGCTGAAGGCGCCGTACGACGGTGGTGTCACGGTCGAAGGCAGCGTCACGCTCGACGATCTGCGCCGCGTGTTCCCCGGCTTCTGACGTAGCTTTCGAGAAGGTCGGCCAGCGCGGCCGGGCGGCTCAGCGCGACGCAGTGACCGGCGGCGATCTCGTCCGCCGCGATGCCGAGCCGTTCGGCCGCCAGGCCGCGCAGGAAGCCCGGCGGGAAGCAACGGTCCTCGCTGCCGAGCACGAACCGGGTGGGGATGGCCGGCCAAGCCGGCAGCGGCCACGGCTGGGCCATCGCGGCGGGGGACGGGTGGTCGCGTTCCTTGGCCAGCGCCTCGTCCGCGAGAGCACGCGGCACGTCGTGGTAGAAGCCGACGTGCGGGTCGGGGTGGCCGGTGCGGCCGCCGTCGCGCGCCGCCTGGGCCCGCACCGCGTCGCCGCAGCCGGTGGTGCGGTTCCAGTCGTCCGGTGCTTCGCCCGGGGCCGGGATCATGCCGGCCACCAGGACCAGCAACCCGGCCGCGAGCCGCTCGGCGACCAGCGGCGCGGTGAACCCGCCGAACGAGTGGCCGACGACGACCGGGTCTTCCCGGTTCCCGACGGCTTCGACCACGGCGTCGGCGTAGTCGGTGAGCGTGGCCGTCGGGTCGCCGGCGGGAAGGTCCGGGGCCACCACCTCGTGTCCCCGGTCCTGCAGTTCGGCGGCGAGCAGGTGCCAGGCCCAGCCGCCGTCTCCGGCACCGTGGATCAAAACGTACGTGGTCATGCGACACAGCCTTTCCGTTGTGAGTGGGTTCAGTCCTGGGTGGCGGTTCGGCGGTGCAGGGCCGGGGCGAGGGCCCGCTGGGCGGCGAACAGCGCGATTCCGCCGATCGCGCACACCGCGGCGAGGCCGGCCGCTCCGGCCGTCTCGAGGAGGGCGGTTCCGGCCAGCGGGCCGAGCACCGCGCCGACGCTCCACGTGGTCGAGGCGAGGCCCAGGTACCCGCCGCGCAGCTCGGCCGGGGCGAGGTCGGCGAAGGTGTCGCCGAACCGGACGGCGATGCCGATCTGGCCCAGGGTCCAGACCAGCACCGATGCCGCGAAGCCCGCGGTGCTGTCGCTCACCGCGCCGAGCGCCGCGCCGAGCCCGGCCAGGAGCATCGAGACCGCCGACACCGCGGCGCCGTTGCGGCCCGCGAGCAGGCGGACCGCCCACGGCTGGAGGGTCACGACGGCGATCCCGTTCAGCGCCAGCACGGCGCCGTACGTCGCGGTGCCGAGACCGCGGGCCGTCATCAGCAGGGGCAACGTCGTGAACGTCTGCAGGAACAGCGTGAAGTACCCGACGTGCAGGACCAGCATCGCGACCATCAACCGGTCGCGCAGCACGACCGGCAGCAGTGCCCGCCGCGTCCGCGACGGCCCGGCGGGGCGGGTTTCCGGGACCTGGCGCCACACGATCAGGGCCGCGGCCAGCGAAGCTGCCACGTTGATCCAGAACAGCAGCCCGTACCCGTGCCTGGCCAGCACGCCGGCCAGGACCGTGGCCACCGAGTAGCCGAGGTTGGCCGCCCAGTACAGCATCCCGAACGCGCGGATCCGTTGCCGCGTGGGCAGATCGGCCACCGCCGCCGACCCGGCCGGGCGGAACAGCTCGATCGTCAGCCCGACCCCGGCCGCGGCCGCCCAGATCCCCGGCAGCGAATCCGCGGAGCCGAGCGCGGCGAGCGCCGCGGCGGACCCGACGAACCCGGCCAGCATCGTGGCGCGCCGGCCGATCCGGTCGCAAAGCCAGCCGCCGAGCAGCTGGGAGCCGACGTCTCCCAGGCCGACCGCCGCGACCACCGTGCCCGCCGTCGCCGGCGAGAGGTGCTGCGCCTGCGTCAGGTACAGCACCAGGAACGAGCGCACCACGCCGCCGGCCCGTCCGACGAAGTGCGTCGCCGCGAGGGCCCAGACCAGGCGGGGCAACTGCCGGGCCGGATAGATCGTGCTCGAGGTCGTCATGGCAATGACGCTAGGGCCGCCGGTGCATCACGAAAAGCGATGATTTCCGATGAAGTCAATCGTCAGCGGCTATGTTAAGACCATGGGCGACTTCGAGCTGCGGCACCTGCGGACCATGGCGGCCATCGCCGGCGAAGGCACCTTCGGCCGGGCGGCCTCCCGGCTCGGTTACACCCAGTCGTCGGTGAGCCAGCAGATCGCCGCGCTGGAGAAGGCCGTCGGCGGTCCGGTCTTCGACCGGCCCGGCGGGCCGAGGCCGGTCCGGATCACGCCGCTCGGCGAGGTGGTCCTGGCCCACGGCCGGGAGCTGCTGGCGAAAGCCGACGCGCTGACCGACGCCGTCGACCGGTTCCGCGCCGGGCACGGCCGGATCGACATCGGCACCTTCCAGAGCGTGTCGAACCTGATCCTGCCCGCCGTCATCCGCCGGCTGCTGGACGAGCACCCCGGCTGCGACATCAGGCTGTCGGACGTGACGCCGGAGGACCCGCGGATCGGCGAGCTCGACCTGCTGTTCCACGACGGCCCGGTCGACGGCGACGTCGAGCAGGTCAAGCTCTTCGACGAGCCGTACCTCCTGGTGACGGGCGCGGGCGCGGCGCACGACGGCCCGGTGCGGGTGAAGCTGCTCGACGAGGCTCCGATGGTGGCCTGGCCGCTCACGCACCACCAGCGGTGGCTGGAGCGGACGCTCGCCCGCGCCGGCGCGCAGCCGCGGTTCGTCTTCCGCACCACGGGCCACGAAACCATCCTGTCGATGGTGCGGGCGGGCATCGGCTGGGCGGTGCTGCCCTGGCTCGCCCTGCACGTGCACGACGCCTGGTCCGACGACCAGCTCGCCATCCACCCGCTGCAGCCGTCCCCGAGCCGCGAGCTGTCCCTGTACCGGCCGGCCGGGCGCACCGAATCCCCGCTCGCGATCCGGACGCGCGAGATCGCCGTCGACGTCGCCCGCGACCTCGCCGCGCGGATGTGACGGTGGATCAGCCGTTGCGGGCCATGGCGCCGGTGATCAGCAGGGTCAGCCCGTGCTCCAGGGCCGGCGCCAGGTCCAGGTGGAGCGCGGTCAGCGCCGGGTCCGCCTCGTAGGCCGCGCGGGCGCTGGGCGACGGGCGGCAGTGGCTCCACAGGCCGCCGGCCAGGACCATGGCCAGCAGGCACACCGAGGGCGCTTCGGCCGCGGCTTCGGGGAGGGAACGTCGCAGCAGCTCGGCCATCTCGTCCAGTGCGCCGAGAGCGGACCGCTTGAAGCGCACCACGGCGCCGGTGGACACGTTGTGCTCCAGGACGCCCGCCTGGGCGCCGATGAGGTCGCACAACACCGTGTGCCGGGCCAGCGAGCGGGCGACCACCGTCGCGAACGCCGCGGCCCGCTCCCGCGCCGGGCGGTCCGGGTCGACGCCCGCGGCCACCTCGTCGGCCACCTCGGCCAGCCAGTCCCGCAGCGCGCGGTCCAGCAGTTCGAGCAGCACGGCTTCCCGGGACTCGAAGTAGCGCAGGACGTTCGACTTGGCCAGGCCGACCCGGCGGCTGAGCTCGTTGAGGCTGACCTCGGCCACCGGCATCTCGTCGAGCATCTTCAGCGCCGTGTCGAGGATCGTGCGGCGGCGCTCCTCCCGCTGCTCCGCGCTGCGCGCCCGCTGGAACGTCATGAGACCAGCGTAACGCCCCGCCGCGGGTTTTGGAGACCGGTGGTCTCTTGACAACAGACCGACGGTTCCTTAGCGTCGGAGCCATAACAGACCGACGGTCCGAAAGGGCCGTGAACCTGGAGGGTTGCCATGAGCGAGAACTGGACCGAACAGGCCGTCCCGAGCCAGCAGGGCCGCGTGGCCGTGATCACCGGCGCGAACACCGGCCTCGGGTTCGACACGGCGAAGGTGCTGGCCGAGCGCGGCGCGACGGTGGTGCTCGCCGTCCGCGACGTCGAAAAGGGCAAGCAGGCGGCCGCCCGGCTCGGTGCGAAGGCCGACGTCACCGTGCAGGAGCTGGACCTGGCGTCGCTGGACTCCGTCCGCGCCGCCGCGGCCGACCTGCACGGCACGCTCCCGAAGATCGACCTGCTGATCAACAACGCCGGCGTCATGTACCCGCCGCGGCAGGTCACCCGCGACGGGTTCGAGCTGCAGTTCGGCACGAACCACCTGGGGCACTTCGCCTTCACGGGCCTGCTGCTGGACCTCCTGCTGCCGGTGGCGGGCTCCCGGGTGGTGACGGTCGCCAGCCTCGCCCACCGCATCCGGGCCGGGATCCACTTCGACGACCTGCAGTGGGAGAACTCCTACGACCGCGTCGCGGCCTACGGGCAGGCCAAGCTCGCCAATCTGATGTTCGCCTACGAACTGCAGCGCCGCCTCGCCGCGCACGGCACGACGGCGTCGATCGCCGCCCACCCCGGCGTGGCCCGCACGGAGCTGATGCGCAACTCCCCGGCGGTGGCCCGCGCGCTCTTCCCCCTGGTGGCCCCGCTGTTCACCCAGAGCTCGGAGCGCGGCGCCCTCCCGGTCCTGCGGGCCGCCACCGATCCCGCCGCACTCGGCGGTCAGTACTACGGCCCCGCGGGCCCGGGTGGGTACCGCGGGCGCCCGCAGGTGGTGGCCTCCAGCCCGCAGTCCTACGACGTGGCGGTCCAGCAGCGGCTGTGGGCGATCTCGGAGGAGCTCACCGCCGTGAAGTTCCCCGTCGGCTGAGCGGGTGCCGCGCCCGCGGCCGTTTCCGCCGCGGCGGCGTGGGTACTTCGGGCGGATGGCATCCCAGGGAAGACGCGGTGAGCTGCAGCGGATCGCGGCCGAGAAGTTCGGCTGGCCGGAGCTGACCGCGGAGCAGCTCGCCGCCATGGACCGGGTGATGGCGGGACACGACGTGCTCGCCGTGCTGCCCACCGGGGCCGGCAAGTCGGCGATCTACCAGGTGCCCGCGCTGCTGCTGGACGGCCCGACGCTGGTGGTGTCCCCGCTGATCGCGCTGCAGAACGACCAGATCGAGGGGATCGGGGACAGCCGGGCACCGGACGCCGTCGCGCTGAACTCCACGCTGCGCGCCGCCGAACGCCGGCACGCGTGGGAAGCACTGCGGGCGGGCGAGGCCGAGTACCTGTTCCTGTCGCCGGAACAGCTCGCCTCCGACGAGGTGCTCGACGCCGTCGCGGAACTCGGCGTTTCGCTGTTCGTGGTGGACGAGGCGCACTGCGTTTCGGCGTGGGGGCACGACTTCCGGCCCGACTACCTGCGGCTGGCGCCGGTGATCGAGCGGCTCGGGCACCCGCGGGTGATCGCGCTGACGGCGACCGCGGCGCTGCCGGTGCGCACCGACATCGTGCACCGGCTCGGCCTGCGCGACCACCGGGAGGTGCTCGCGAGCTTCGACCGCCCCGAACTGCGCCTCGGCGTGGATCCGCTGACCGAGGACGCCGGCAAGCGGCAGGCGGTGGTCACGCGGGCGCGGGCGCTCACCGAGGATCCCGCCACCCGCCCCGGGCTGGTGTACGTCACCAGCCGCAAGGACGCCGAAACCTACGCCGGGGAGCTCGCCGCGGAAGGCGTCCGCCTGGCGGCCTACCACGCCGGGATGAAGGCGGCCGACCGCGAACGGGTGCACGAGCGGTTCTCCGGCGGCGACCTCGACGCGGTGGTGGCGACGTCGGCGTTCGGCATGGGGATCGACAAGGCCGACCTGCGGTTCGTGCTGCACGCGTCGGCACCGGAGTCGCTCGACACGTACTACCAGCAGATCGGCCGCGCCGGCCGGGACGGCGAGCCCGCCGAAATCACGCTGTACTACCGGGCGCAGGACCTCGGCCTGCAGAAGTTCCTCACCGCCGCCAAGGCACCCGAACAGGCGCTGGCGGAGGTGGCCACTGTCCTTGAGCGGCACGGCAAGCCGCTCCGGCCGGCGGAACTCGGCAAGGCGCTGGCCGCCTCCGCCGCCCAGCGCACCCGGGCGGTCAACCTGCTCGAACAGACCGGGGCGGTCGGTGTCACCGAGGACGGCCGGCTCGAGTACCTCGATCCGGGGCTCGATCCCCGCCGCGCCGTCGAGAAGGCCGTCGAGGTCGCGGAAACGCACCAGCGGCTGATCCGGTCGCGCATCGAAATGATGCGCGGCTACGCCGAGACCGCCGGGTGCCGGCGGCAGTACCTGCTCGGCTACTTCGGGGAACAGCTCCCGCGGCCCTGCGGCAACTGCGACACCTGCGCCGCGGGTACCGCCGGGGACCGGCCGTCCGGACCGGGCGAGTTCCCGGCCGGCGCCGAGGTGCGGCACGCGGAGTGGGGCCGCGGTGTCGTGATGTCCGCGGCCGACGGCAAGCTGACCGTCGTGTTCGACGAGCACGGCTACAAGACGCTTTCCGTGCCCGCCGTCCGCGAGAACTCCGTGCTCACGGTAACGGACCGGCAGCCGCGGCCGACTGACGGGCAAGGGAGCCGGGGGGATCGGGACGAGCGGTCTGCTGGACGAACTGGTGAAACGAGCCGACGCCAACGCGCGGGCCGAGCTCGAAGCCTGTGAACGGGAACTCCCGGAATACCGGATGCGCGCCGGGAACCCGATTTCCCGGGCCGAAACGCTCGACCACGCGGTTTGGTTCCGGCGGCACACGGTCGAACTCGTCCGGGCCGGCCACCGACTTTCCGACGACGACCTTTCCTTCATCGGGGACATCGCCGGAAACGCGCCGAAGAGGGGTTGCCGACCGGGGCGGCGCAGCGTGTCCTCGCCTTGCACGCGAACCTGATGCTCCGCGAAATCAACGAAGCGGCCGAAGGCGAGGACCTGGAGGAGCTGCTGCGCCTCACGGCCTGGTTCGGCGAGCAGGGCGCCCGCGGCAGCGGCCGCTACCTCGACGGGTACCTGGCCGTCCAGCGGCTGCGGCTCTCGGTGGGAAAGCGCTTGCACGACCTCGTCGACCTGCTGCCGGCCGGCGACCTGTCGGCTCGCCGAATCGGTGTTCAAGATGCATGCCGTGCCGATCGCCTGGCGGCGTCCGGACGAGCTGCTCGCGTTGCTGCCCGCGGGCGCGTCACCGGAAACGCCGGCGGACGAAGCGCTGTCCGTGGTGCGCGACATCGCCGAGGTGGTCGCGGGACCCTGCCGCGTCGGCGTCGCGACCGGTCCGGCGAGCCGGCTGTCTCAGCGCGGCACTGGCCCGCCTGCCGGCCGGTGCGTGGAGCTGATTTCCTTCCCGCACGGCCACCTCGAGGGAATCCCCGAGGTGGCCGTCGCGCGCCGGGTCATCGGCCCGCCTGGGGACTGATCATCGAGTTCACGTCGATCGGCGACGGGATGGCGCCGAGTTGCAGCAGCAGGTCCGGGACCCGCTGCAGGCGGCGCGCATCCAGGATCGAGCCGTAGCCCGGCAAGGTGAGCAGCTTGGCCGTGTCCTCGTCGATCTTGGCGAACCGCACCAGCAGCGGCTCGACCTTGGCGCGGTCGATCAAGGTGTCGTGGGTGGCCTTCTGCATCGCGCGCTGGAAGGCGGCCAGGGTCTTCGGGTTCTCGCGGACCCACTTCCTCGTCGCGCCGTACCCGGTCAGCGGGAAGTCCTGGGTCGCCCCGGTGTTGATGTCGACCACGGGAATCGCGCCCGCCGTCTGGGCGGCCTGGGTGATGTAGGGCTCCGGCAGGTACGCCGCGTCGGCCTGGCCCTGCTGCAGCGCCGCGGCGATGTTCGGCAGCGGGATCAGCACCCAGTTCACCTTGCCGAAATCGACATTGTGGTCCTGCATCACCGAACGGGTCAGAAGATCCGAAGCGGTGTTCTTGGCCGTGATGGCGATCTTCCTCCCGGCCAGGTCGAAGATTGTTTTCACCGGCGAATTCGGCACCGTGACGATCGCGTTGGACTTCGGGTTCACCGACGTCGCGTCGGCGACGAGTTGCATGTCGGCGGCGCCGGTGCCGCGTGCGGTGAAGAACGGCGGGTAGGTCGAAAAAGCGACGTCGACGTCCCCCGAGATCGACTTCGACAACGAGGCCTGGCCGCTGGCGGCGATCACGGATTCGACGGTGAGGCCCTCGGCCTGGAAGTAGCCGCTGTCCTGGGCCAGCCAGAACGGCGCGAGATCCGTGGTGGGCAGGATCGAAACCTTCAGCGTCGCCTTTTCCAGGCCGCTGCCCGCCGATGCGTTCGAGGTGTCCGAGCCGAGTGCGCCGCAACCGGTTGCGGCCGTGACGGCTATGGCGGCGAGCACGGCGCGAACCCGGCCACTGCTCCTGACGATTCCAAACAAGGCCTGCTCCTGGAGGGAGATGACAGTTGATGTACCGGCCCCAAGGAAGGTGCGTGATTCACTCCCCGGCGTCAGGCGGGCCACTGTAGGTTCACCCGGCCGCCCTTGACAATGCGTGATGTGTGTCCGTTCGTGGATTTCACCAGAATGGCGGCACGAATACTTGATCGACGATCTTGTTTTTGACCAATGGGACCCGGCGGTGGCTGCGGATTGCTCCGGCAGAATGAACGTGAGCCACTGATTCGCCGCAGGGCGGCGGGCGGAATCGCGGATTCGAGCCGGGTCTCCGCGGTCCGCGCGGCCGGGGCGCTGCCGGTGCCGGGCGCCTGCCGCGGTGGGGGCGGCCCGGTGCTCGCCGGTGGTCGTCCGGATCGCCGGAGGCGCCCGGTGTCCGGGAGGCAATGTGCGGAAAACGTGGCCGGAGAGGGCGGGGTGGGGCGGAAACAACCGGATTCCGGCGATATCCCACGACGGCGAGCTCGGAGAGTTCACTCGCTCGGAATCGGACCGGCCGCCGGTGCCGCTGTGCATTGCCTGCGGAGACAGACAATGGTCGAGGCGTTGTCGAAATCATCGAACGCCGCCGGGGGTGAACGGAGAGTGATCGTGGCCGGGAAGCCGATCCGGCTCCGGATGCGCGGACCGGGTCCGCGGTCCCGGCCCGATCCGCCGGGGGGAACCGCTTTCGCGACCCATTCTGTCCGGTCCCCGTCTTCGCGCCGAGGAGGAGGCGAGCGGGTGATCGTCCACCGATTGCCGGACCGTGGAATCACGTCGCGATCACAAATCGGTGCATTTCTCGGAAATGATGTTTGCCTGCCGGGAAGTGCCGACTACCGAGCGGCGTTTCGGGCTGACCGGGTGCACCTCTTGTTGGCGGACAGGTTTTACTCCTAAAATCGCGGTGTGCGACCGCTCACGGACGGTACTGAGTTGCTGGTCGGCCGGGACGGCGAACTGTCCCGGCTGGTCGCCTGGATCCGTGACGTCGCCGCGGGGCGCGGCCGCGCCGTGCTGGTGGACGGCGAGCCGGGCATCGGCAAGTCCGCACTGGTCCGGTCCGCCTGCGTCGCTGCCGGCGAGGCCGGCTGCCAGGTGTTCTGGGGAGCGGGCGACGAACTCGGCCAGGCCCTGCCGCTGCTGCCGCTGCTGGACGCCCTGCAGGTCACGCAGGTCGCGCGGGATCCCCGCCGGGACGCCATTTCCGAGCTGCTGGGCGGTGGAGCGGTCGCGGGCAAGGGCGCCGACCTCGCCGCCGCGGCCGCCGAGCAGCTGATCGCGCTGGTGGACGAGATCTGCCAGGACGGACCGGCCGTGCTGGTCGTCGACGAGCTGCAGTGGGCCGACCGCACGACGGTGGCGGTGTGGAGCAGGCTCGCCCGTTCGGTCCGGCAGCTCCCGCTGCTGCTCATCGGCGTGCTGCGCCCGGTGCCGCGCCGTGACGACCTGCGCTCGCTCTTCCGGATCGTCGGGTCGGGCGAGCGGCTGCGGCTGGGGCGGCTGGCGGAGCCGGCGGTGCTCGAGCTGGTGGCCGCGCTGGCCGGCGGCAGACCGGGCGCCGAACTGGCGCGGCTGGCCGACGGGGCGGCCGGGAACCCGTTGTACCTCACCGAACTGCTCGACGCGCTGGCCAGGAGTTCGTGCCTGGAGGTCGACACCTCGGGCGTGGTCGAGGTGACCGGTGCCGCCACGCCGGACTCCCTGCCGGAGGCGATCGCGGACCGGCTGGGCTTCCTCTCGGAGGCGGCCAGGGGCGTGCTGCGGGCGGGCGCGCTGCTCGGGGTGGGCTTCTCGGTCGCGGACCTGGTGACCGTGACGAAGTCCTCGCTCGCCGACCTGCTGCCCGCCCTCGACGAGGCTCGTGCCGCCGGCGTGCTGGTGGCGGCCGGGGACGATCTGGCGTTCCGGCACCCGTTGATCCGCACGGCGTTGTACGACGAGATGCCGACGGCGGTCCGGATCGCGTGGCACCAGGCCGCCGCGCAGGCGCTGGTCCAGGCGAGCGCTCCGGTCGAGCGGGTGGCGCGGCAGCTGCTGCCCATGGTGTCCACAACGGACAGCCGGGTGCCGGTGCCGGCGTGGGCCGTGCAGTGGCTGCTCGACGTGGCCACGCCGTTGATCGGCCAGGCCCCCGTGGCCGCCGTCGCGCTCCTGCGGCGGGCGGTGCGCGACGCGCCGCTCGACGACACCGTGACCGGCACGCTGGCCTGCCGGCTGGCCGACGCGTACTACGGCGTGGGCAACGTCGCCCAGGCCGAGCGGATCGCCCTCCGCGCACTGGACCGCGTGCGCGACCCCGACGTACGCGTCGACCTGTACACGACGGTCGTCCAGTGCCGTGGCCTGACCGGCTGCTCCGCCGACTTCCTCCCCGAGCTGAACAACGCACTGACCCAGCCGGGGCTGCAGGCCCGGCACCGGGCGAGGTTGCTGGTGCTCATCGCACGGACCCACCGCTACCTCGGCGAAATCGACCCCGCGGACCGGTTCGCCACCGCCGCGCTCGCGGAGCTGGGCGCGGCCGAAGATCGCTGGGCGTGCGGGTGGGCGCTGCACGTGCTGAGCCTGGTGGCGATGAAGCGCGGCGAGTGGGCCGGCGCGCTGCCGCTGTTCGAACGCGCGCTGGCCATCGTGCGGGGCGATCCCGCGCTGATCGACCTCACCCTGCAGCTGCGCATCAACCAGTCGGTCACCTTCGGCGCCCTCGACTACTACCCCGAAGCGGTCGCCGCCGCGGGCCAGGCGCGGGAGCTGGCCGAACGCACCGGCAGCGTCGGACGGCTGAGCCAGGCCCAGAGCGCGCTCGGGCAGCTGCTGCTGGCCGCCGGCCGGTGGGACGACGCGCTGGCCGAGGTCGACGTCGTCCCGGACGACCGCAAGGACCCGGAGGTGGTGTGCGGCGACCACGGCGTCGCCGCGATGATCCACTTCCATCGCGGCGAGACGGCCGCGGCCCGCCGCCACCTCGACATCGCGGCGCTGTACTCCGAGCGCATCGGCGACCGGGTCGTGGAATGCCTGGTGCGCGCCTGCAGCCTCGCCTTCGAGCACGCCGGCGCGCCGGAGCGGGCGCTCGCCGTGCTGACGGCCGTACCGGCGGGCGAAGACGCGGGGGAGGAGCTGCTGGGCGACGCGGCCCGGCTGGCCGCGACGATCGGCGACGTGCGGACCGTGACGCGGATCGAAGCCCGGGCGCGCGCGATCGCCGCCGAGTCCGCCGTCCCGCACCGCCGGGCGCTGGCCCTGTACTGCCGCGGCCTGCTCGAACGCGACGCGACGATCCTGCTGCGGGCGGCCGACGGCTACCGTGACGCGGCCCGGCCGCTGTCCCGGGCCAAGGCGCTGGAGGCCGCCGCGATCGCCTTCGCCGAAGCCCGTTCCGAAGACCGCGGATCGGCCCGGGCCGCGTTCACCCACGCCATCGACCTCTACGCGGAGCTGGACGCGCAATGGGACGTGGCGAGGCTGCGCGCCCTGTTCCGGGCGTTCGGCATCCGCCGTGGTCCGAAAGTGAAGCACCGCCAGGTCACGCACGGCTGGGACAGCCTCACCCCGACCGAAGGCCGGATCGCCGCGCTGGTGGTCGAAGGCCTGTCGAACCCGCAGATCGCGGGCCGCCTCTACCTGTCCCCGCGCACGGTCGGCACGCACGTCTCGCACATCCTCACCAAGCTGGGCGTGCACTCCCGCATCGACATCGCCCGGGAAGCGGCCCGCCACCAGTCGGCGTCGGGCTGAGGTTTCCGGCGGGTCAGACGCCGACTTCCGGCACTTCGTCCTGGTGGCGCACGGCGAGCGGGGACGAAACCGGAGTCCGGCGGGAGACCGCGATGTGCCCGCTGACGATCTGGCCGAGCAGGATCCCCAGCACCAGCAGCAGCGGTGCCTGCCAGGCCCCGGACGCCGTGTGCAGCCAGCCGCAGGCCAGCACGCCGAAGCCGGCGATGAGGTAGCCCGCGCCCTGGACCACCGCGGACAGGGACAGTGAGCTCTCCCTGCTGCGCAAGGAAATGGTCGTCAGTGCGAACGCCAGTGATCCCATGCCCGCGCCGGTGGCCACGGCCCACAGCCACGGTGCGGCCGCGGGGGCGAGGAGCAGGCCGGTCACCCCGATGACGTTGGGGGTGGCCAGTGCGATCACGAGCAGGGTCTGGTTGCGCAGGCGGCGGGTCCAGCCCGGGACCAGCCACATCATCGGCAGTCCCATGGCCATCGACAGCGCGAGGCAGACCCCCGCGGTCGTCGGCGGGACGCCCGCGTCGCGCAGGATTCCCGGCAGCCAGCCCATGACCAGGAACGTCACCGTCGAGATGAGTCCGAAGTGGATGGTGAGGGCGGAGGCCGGGACCGCTCCGGAAGCGGCCTGCGGCCGCGCGAACTCGCCGGGCGTGCGCTGCCACACCTGCTGGGCCAGCAGTGCCACGACCGCCCACACGCCGAGCGCGACCCGCCACGACGAGGACATGACCACTGTGGGCGTCACCAGCGCGCCGGCCGTGCTGCCCGCACCGAGACCGAAGGTGAAAGCGGGGGAACCGTTGGCCAGCAGCGGCAGCATGGTGCCGAGCACGGCGATGGACAGGCACGCCATCGCCGTGCCGGCCAGGAGCTGCGACGATCCGCCGAGCGTCCGCCCGGTCAGCGACAGCACCAGCCCGACGAGCGCGAAGGTGACGGTCCGGTGCGTTCCCAGCTTGGCGCACAGCCACGGTGTCGCCCAGCCGCCGAGGCCGATCGCCCACAGGGGCAACGCGACGAGGACCGCGCCGACGATGTCACCGGCGATCGAGATGTCGGGCAGTGCGGCGCCCAGGCTGGTCACGGCCGGCCGCAGGTTCAGGGCGAGAACGAAGATCACGATGGTCGAGACGGTGGTGGAGACGGTGGTGGTAGCACGCGACATCGCTCCTCCTCGGCGTCGAGGCCGGAGCGGCGGGCTCCGTAGAGCAATGTTTCGCGGTGCACGTACCCGTAGACATCCGTCACCTGACGGATGAACGAACTTTGTTGTCCCTCAACGGTTCTGGCCGTTCCGATGGCCCTGCGGATGGGCGTGCATCGGCACGGCCGGACCCGCTTCCGGGGTGCTCAGACGGCCCCGGATGTCACGTCGAGCAACCGGCGTGCCGCCACCGTTGCTCCGTCGGTGCGGATCTCGGCACCCAAAGCCTCCGCTCGGGTCCGGGTCTCCACGGTCAGTGCCGACGCGAACGCGGCACTCAACGATTCCACGGTCGCCGTCGGACCGTCGAGGGCCGTGCCGATCCGGTGGGCGGCCACCTGGCCGGCCCAGTACGGGTTGTCCGCCAAGGGGATCGGGACCACCACCTGCGGCACGCCGGCCCGGGCGGCCGTCTGCGTGGTGCCGGCGCCGCCGTGGTGGACCACCGCGGCCAGCGCGCCGAACAGGCGCTGGTGGTTGACCTCGCCGATCGCGAAGCAGTCGTCCTGGCCGTCGACGAGGTCGAGCTCCGCCCAGCCGCGGGAGACGAGGACGCGGTGGCCCCCGGCCCGGGCCACTTCGACGGACCAGCGCGCGATGTCCGGTGCCGGGCCGATGCTGCCGAAGCCCACGTAGACCGGCGGCGGGCCGGCGGCCAGGAACGCCGTCAGCGCGGGCGGCAGCGGGCGCTCGTCCGGGAGGGTCCACGCACCTGTCTGGACCACTTCGAGACCGGGGCGCGCCGGCCACGGTCCGAGCACCGGATCCGCCGCCAGCCACGGCTGTTCGGAGTAGACGTGGTCGCGCACGTTGCCGACCGGCGGCAGGCCGAGGGCGGCCCGGTGGCGGTTGAGCGGCTCGCGGAACTGCGCGTTCACCAGCTCGGCGTCCAGCTCCCACCGCGTTGCGGTGTCGGCGCCCGCCGCCTCCGTCCAGCCCGGCCGCGGCGGCGGCCCGTGGTGCGGCGACGGCAGGTTGACCGCCGCATAGGTCGCGTAGACGTAGCGGATGCCCGCCGCTTCGGCCACCGACCGCGCGGCCACCTGGGCCAGGCCCGCGGCCACCAGCGCATCGCAGTCTTCGGCTGCCTTCGGGAGGACGGCGAACTGCGTTTCGAGCAGCTCGCTCCGGTACCGGGAGAGCTCGGCCGCCGTCGGCGGGGCCGTCGCGCGCATCAGCGCCCGTACCGGTGGTCCGACCGGCACCGCCTCGATCCCGAGCCCGGCCAGCCGGTCGGCGAACTCCGCGTCCGGCGGGGTGCACATCCGGACCTCGGCGCCGAGCGCACGGAGCTGCACCGCGAGTGCCACCAGCGGCTCGACGTCGCCACGCGTCCCGTACGTAGACAGCAGCACCCGCATCGTGTGTCCTCTTCGCTCTCTTCTCGCCCGACGTGGCCGCAGTGTACGGGCTCCCGGGCGTGGCCCGAGTGAGCGCTTTCCCCCCTCGCGCGGAACCGTGCTCGGTGACTACTGTCAAGGCGCACAAGGGCTCCTGACCGTCAACAGAACCTGAGGGCCATTCGATGCCTGTTTCGTCCGTCCCCATCCCCGATGTTTCGATCATCCTGCCCTGCGCCGGGTTCGGAACGCGCTTCGGAGCGCCGTATGCGAAGGAGCTGCATTGCCTGGCCCCCGGGGTCACCGTCCTGGACCGCAGCCTGGAGGCTGTCGTGGACCTGGCCGAGAGCGGGCTCGCCGTGCGGGTGGTCGTCGTGTTCGGGGCGCACAAACTGGACACGGTGAAGTACCTGGCCCGCTACGCCCGGATCTTCCAGCTGGTCTTCGTCTACCAGGACGACGCCGCCGAACCGGGACTCGACGGGGCGATCCGCTCCGCCCTGCCGATGACGCGGGGACCGGTGGCCCTCGTGTTGCCTGACATCGTTGTCAGCGGGGATGGCAGCGCGGGGAGCCTGCGCGCTGCCGTGGCGCACACGGAGGTGGCGGGGTGGACGGTGGTCGCGGCCGAAGAGTCCGATCCCGGGACGCTGCGGCAGATGGGCGCGCTCACCGTGGTCGAGGGCAGCGGCGACGTGACGGTCAAGGCGGCCGCGGAAAAGCACGGCAAGATGATCGCTGAACACAGCGCCACGACCAGTCCGGCGGCCTGACACCAATCCCTACATCAGGGTGAGCTGTTCCGGCTCGACAGCGGAAGTTGGCGTGTCGGCGCCGTTGTGGGGACTTCCCGGTAGCTCCAGACTCGTTCGGCCCGCAGACCGGCAGCCGATTTGGCCGAGGCGAGGCGGTGATGGATCTCGCCCCGATAGCTCTTGTCGGCGTAGGAGCCTCGGCGGTAGAGCCGCTGGTACGCGGGCACCAGGTCCGGTCGACACGTGCTGAGCCACTGGAAGAAC
>Ga0207678_10000144_pt1 | contig 58319 bp, 13 predicted proteins | sample KBSC63metaG_FD_184319 | JGI IMG/M metagenome (GOLD analysis project Ga0207678, IMG submission 184319) | Corn rhizosphere microbial communities from Kellogg Biological Station, Michigan, USA - KBS C6-3 metaG (SPAdes) (version 2) | ecosystem: Host-associated > Plants > Roots > Rhizosphere > Soil ... | reverse complement strand
GTACCGGGTGCCGGTGCGCGAAACGACGTGCGCGGTTTCGACCATGTGAAGTGCCGGCGATCGCGCGGGTTTGCAATTAAGATCGCGGCGCCGCAACCCGACAGGGGCCGCGGCTGCCGCGGATGGCGTATCCCCGTACCCGGTATCGGGTCCGTGGAAACCCAGGTACCCGTACCCGACGCGTCGACCCAGAAAAACAAGACAGGCGAGACCCCCAGTCAATGCACAGCAACATCTTCATCTTCCTGACACAGGCCCTGCTCATCGTCGTGCTCCCGCCGCTGGTGGCCAATTGCCTGCGCCTGCGGGCGGTGGTGCCGCTGGTCGTCGTGCAGATCGTCTTCGGTGTCCTGCTGGGGCCTTCCGGATTCGGGAAGCTGGCACCGGAGACCTATTCGGCCTTCTTCCCGCCCGGCTCTTTCGAATTCCTGTCGCATGTGTCCTCGCTCGCGCTCTTCTTCTTCGCGATCCTCACCGGGATGCATCTCGATGCCGGCGCGCTCGAGGGCCACGGCGGCAAGCTGGGCCTGATATCGGCCGCGAGCATGCTGGTGCCGCTGTCCCTGGGCGCGGGGGCCGGCTTCGCGGTCGGCGCCCTCTACCCGCAGGCGCTCGCCGCGCAAAGCAGCGTGCCGGAATTCGCCGCGGGCGTCGGCATGTGCTGCGGGGTGACCGCCTTGCCCGTCCTCGCGGCCATGCTGCGCGAGCTGGAGCTGACCCAGCGGCGGCTCGGCCAGCTGGCGCTCGCCCTGGCGGCCGGCAACGACGGCATGCTCTGGATCCTGCTCGCGGCCTTTCTTTCGGTGATCCGGGTGGAGGGCGCGAACGGCGGTGGATTGCTGGCCACGTCGGCGTACATCGCGGCCTATTTCGTGATCTTGTTCCTCGTGTTGCGGCCCGCGCTGGCCGCCTGGGCCGGCAAGGCCAAAATCTCCGACAACGCGAAGATCATCGCGACCTGCGGCGTGGCCATCGTCTCGGCCGCCGCCACGGAGCACCTGGGCCTGCACTTCCTGCTCGGGGCCTTCATCGCCGGGGCGATCGTGCCTGCGGCCTGGCGCGAGGCGCTGCTCGAGCAGATGCATCCGATCACCGTCAACATCCTGATCCCGTTCTTCTTCATCAGCACCGGGCTGCGGGTGCTGATCGATGTCGACGCGCCGGGCTTCCTCGGCATGCTGGCGATCATCACGAGCTGCGCCGTGATCGGCAAGGTCTTCGGCACCGCGGTGGCGGCGCGCCTGACGGGCGAGACCTGGGATTTCTCGCTGAAGCTGGGCGCCCTGGCCCAGGCCAAGGGCCTGATGGAGCTGGTGGTGGCCACCATCCTGCTCGATGCCCACGTGATCTCGAGGACGGTGTTCTCCTGCCTGATCCTGATGGCCTTGATCAGCACCGCCCTCACGCTGCCGCTGATGTGCTTCTTCTCCTGCCGCGGCGCCCTGCAGGCGCTGCGGGCGCAGGCACTGCCGGATCGCTGACGGCATTTTTCATTCACGAACCAGGGGGATCAGAGTCCAGATGTTGAAGACCTTCATGTTTCCGGGGCAGGGCTCGCAGGCGCGCGGAATGGGCGCCGAATTGTTCGAGCAATTCCCCGAGCTCGTGGCCCGGGCCGACGCCGTCCTCGGGTACTCCATCCAGGAGCTGTGCACCGAGGATCCGCGCAACGAGCTGAACAACACCTGCTTCACCCAGCCTGCGCTGTACGTCGTGAATGCGTTGAGCCATCGCAGGAAGCTGCAGGACGGCGGCACGCCCGATTTCCTGATCGGCCACAGCCTGGGCGAGTTCAACGCCCTGCAGGCCGCCGGCTGCTACGACTTCGAGACCGGCCTGCGCCTGGTCAAGCGGCGCGGCGAGCTCATGGCGGAGGCCACCGGCGGCGCGATGGCGGCCATCCTGAATTCCAGCAAGGACGACATCGAGCGCATCCTGTTCGACAACGGGCTGGACGACGTGGCCATCGCCAACTACAACACCCCGTGGCAACTCGTGATCTCGGGGCCGGCGGAGCAGGTCATCCGCGCCGAGCCGCTTTTCAAGGGCGGCAAGGTCCGGTACTACCCGCTCAATACGAGCGGCGCCTTCCATTCGAAGTTCATGGTGCCGGCCCAGCGCACGTTCGCCCATTTCCTGGCCGGCTTCGCGTTCGCTGCGCCGGCCGTCCCGGTGATCTCCAACTTCAGCGCGCAGGCCTACGCGGGCGATGCCGTCGCCGAGGGCCTGACCCGGCAGATCGCCAGCACGGTGCGCTGGTGCGAGAGCATCCAGAACCTGCTGGACGTGGCCGCGCGACGCGGGTGCGAGATCGTCTTCGAGGAACTGGGCCACGGCGATGTGCTGACGCGCCTCGTGCACACCATCCGGCAGCAGAAACCCGCGCCCGCGCCTGTCGCCGCGTGCCCGGCTTCGCCCGTCACCGCGTCGGCGCCCGATTCGCCACTGAGCGCCGCCGACAAGGTGCTGGCGTGGAATCGCCGCCATCCGGTCGGCTCGAAGATGAAGTCCACCGTGATGGACGACGGCGATCTCGAGACCCGCACGGATGCCGTCGTCCTGTTCGGCCATCGCGCCGCGGTGTACATGAAGGGCTACAACGGCTATTTCGACATCGACGAGCTGATTCCCGCATAGCCGTCCAGATGGAGACGAACGAGTCCCCGGTCGACATCGACCTCTGGCTCGCCTTCCAGGAAGACATCGTCGATGCGCCGCTCCTTGAGCGCCTGGAGTCCTTGATGGACGACGCGGAGCGCCTGCAGGAAGCTCGCTTCGTGTTCGAGGCCGACCGCAGGCGCCATCGCGTCACGCGGGCCCTGGTGCGCACCGTGCTTTCGCGCCATGCGCCGATCGCGCCCGCGGACTGGGTCTTCGCGGTGGGCGCGCATGGGCGCCCGCGCATCGCCAACGTCCACCCCGAGGTGCGCGACCTGGACTTCAACGTGTCGCACACGCCTGGCCTGATCGCGCTCGGGGTCGCGCGCCGCTGCACGCTGGGCATCGACGTGGAGCATTGGACCGCGCGCGCGGTGTCGGACAGCCTGGCGCGGCACTGCTTCACGGCGCGGGAGGTCGAGGCCCTGATGTCCGCGCCGGCGCCACGCTTCCAGGACGAGTTCTTCCAGTACTGGACCTTCAAGGAGTCGTACATCAAGGCGCGCGGCCTGGGGATGGCGATCCCGATGGATGGCTTCGAGTTCGACTATCCGTGCGCGCGCAGCGTCAGGATGTCGGCGTCGCCGGAGGTCGACACCGCGCCCTCGCGCTGGCGCTTCTGGCAATACAGGCCCGCGTCGGGCTACCTCCTGGCCGTATGCGCCGATCTCCCCGAGGGCACGCCGGCGCGGATACGCCTGCGCCGGATCGTGCCGACCCGCGTCGAGGAGCTTTTGCAGTTGCCCGCCACGCGCGCCTCCGCGCCGCGCGACGTCAATGAACGGCCGCTGTCAGTGCATCGAGGTTGATGCGATCGCGGCCATACGGCGTCAGGATGGCGTGCGCCGCCCGTCCATTCCCGGAAGGGCGCAGGTGGTTGACCAGCGCGGCCATCGAGCCCGACGGCCCGACATCGATGTAGCGGCATGCGCCTTCGCGCTCGATCGCCTCCACCGTCTGGCGCAGGCGGATCGGATGGCGCACCACCTTCCACGGGAAGCCCGGCTGCAGGCTGGAGAGGACGGCCGCCTGCTCGCCGCATGCGAAGGGCAGCGCGAGACGGCCGGGGGCCAGGTCTTGCGTGAGCGCATCGAAGGGCGCGCGCGCCTCGTCGATCCAGCGTGAATGATAGGCGAATTCCACCGGCAGCCGCTGGTTCGCGACGTCGCGCCGGTTCAGGGCCGCCTCAATTTCGGCCAGATGCTCTTGCGGCACCGCGATGACGAAATGCCTGGCGAGGTCGCTCGCGACGATTTCGCTGCGGGCGGCCAGCCACGGGGCGGTGACGATGGAAGCGTCCGCCATGACGGCGAGCAGGCCGCCTTTCGGGCAGTACCGCTCGAAGATCCTGGCCTGCTCGATCACGGCGGCCAGCGCATCGAAGGCGTCCATCGCGCCTGCGACGACGACGGCGGCATAGGTGCCGAGGCTGGTGCCGAAAGTGAGGTCCGGCGCGATGCCTTCGCTGATGAGGCAATGCGCCAGCGCGACTTCGAGCATGAAGATCGCCGGGTGGGTATGGCGGGTGCGGTCGAAGGTCTCCGACTTGCGGCCGCCATAGACGATATCGGTGATCGAGGTCCCGAGCAGGCCGGTGGCGCGGCGATCCAGTCGCAGCATCCAGTCGCGGAAGACGGGATGCGAATCGAACAGCTGCCTTCCCATCTGGAAGTACTGCGATCCCTGGCCCGAGAACATGAAGACTGTTCTTGCTGCAGTCATGGCGCGATCCGCATGCCGCCGACACGGGCCGTGGAATTCGATGGAGGCGCGGGCTGGAATCGAACCAACCTCTGCGGCTTTGCAGGCCGTCGCATAACCGCTTTGCTACCGCGCCGGAGTGCACGCCCGGCAGCGATTCCGCGATGGAATCGCGCACCGGGACACGAGCCAATCCATTGAATCACCAGCGATCAGCCGGCAATTCGTGGTGTGTCTCGGCGTGCAACGAGGCGCGACTATAGCGGCCGGCCAATGGCCGCGCAAGCGTTTCTGGCGCGAATGAAGGGCGAGACTTCAGGCGCGCAGGCACGCGGTCATCTCCATCGCGCCATTGGGTCGCAATGTGGCGACAGGCTCGGGCAGCACCTGTGTGCCGGGGCGCGCGCGGAACTCGACGCGGTGTGAGAGCGCGGCCAGCACCAATTGCCCTTCCAGCAGGCCGAAGTGATTGCCGATGCACACGCGCGGCCCGTTGCCGAACGGGACCCACGCCGACCGGTGGCGCCCGGATTCGGCGTCCGGCAGGAAGCGGTCGGGGTCGAAGCGCCCCGGCTCCGGATACACCTGGGGGTTGTGATGCATCCCGTAGGCCGACGCGAGCACCACCGTGCCCTTGGGCACCTCGTAGCCGCCCACGGTCAGGTCGTCCACCGCCTGCCGCCCATAGGCATAGACGGGCGGGTACATGCGCAGGGCCTCCTTGAAGACGCGCATGCAAGTGGAGAGCTGGCCCAATTCCTCCATGCGCGGCGTGCGGCCAGCGAAGACGTCGCCTTCCGCCTGGACGCGGGCGTAGATCTCGGGCGCCTTGGCCAGTTCATGGATGGCCCACGCCAGGGCCGTGGCCGTGGTCTCGTGCCCGCCGATGAACAGGTTGACCGCCTGGTCGCGGATCTGGCCGTCGGTCAAGGCTTCGGTGCCGCCTTCGTCGCGGGCAGTGAGAAGCCGCGTCAGCAGGTCGTCTCCGGACAGCCCTTTCTGGCGGCGCGACTCGATCATGCGTGCGATCGATGTATCGATCACCCGGACGGCGGCGCGCACGCCGCTCCCGCGCCGCGCGATCCGGTACGACAGCGGCATTTCGAGGAAGTCCAGCGCCCGCTGCGCGAGCCGCTGCACCCGTCCCGGCTGTTTCTCGCCGACGCGCTCCAGCCACTCGCGCAGCATCAATTGCACATAGGTGGGCGCGCTTGCCACCTGGCGGTCGGTCCAGCGCAGCGCCAGGGTGAGGGCTTCCGCCAATTGATCCGCCTCGTCGACCTGCCGGCCGCCGCTGCGATCGGGCGTCGCGCACATGTCGGTGTCGAACAGCGATCGTCCGACGACGCTCATGGCGATGCGCGTGGTGAGGTCTGCCACCGGCACGACATCGGCATCGCGCAGGTCGCGCACGCTCCGGTGCGCCTCGTGCGTCATATGGTTCGCGTAGGTCGCGACCTGGTCGTGGCGGAAGATGGGCGCCATCATGCGGCGCTGGCTCTTCCAGTGCGCGCCCTCCGATGTGAACAGGCCTTCGCCGATCAGCGGGAAGAGCACGAGGCGGATCAGCGGCCACTTCCGGAACGCCCGGGCCTTCTCAACCAGGATCTCGTGCATCACCTCGGGCCCGCTCGCCACCATGACGTGGCGCCCCTGAAAATTGGCGCGCCCGAGCGCGCCGCACTCGGCCACCATGCGCCGCATGAACGACAGGCGGTCGTTCGTGTATTCGGCGATATGGCTGCCGGAAGGGGATACGGAAAGCTCGGGAATGCTCAGGAAACGCACTTCGCCCTCCTTGAGGCGGATGGTGAGCGACGAGTCTTGCCGGATCGGCAAGGTTCGCCGCACGACTCGCGATGGTTGTTGGCGCCGGAACTTCTTGTAATAGGGATGCGGGTAGGGGCACGGTGAGGCAGTGGCCGCCCGGCTTGTTCAACACAGCCTTTGCGCATAAGATCGCGCCCCTGCATTTGCCCGCCCCCCGCGGGGCTGTCACACGGCTCCCATGGCGTACCGCGTATGGTATAGGCGCGGCAATCAAAAAAAGTATTCAGAGAGGAACTTTGTTCATGTGGATCAACCAATCGCATCGACATAGGAGTAAGGGCCGGATGGCGGTGGCCAGGCTGCCTGTCTTACGACGAACCGAGGTCGTTCTCCTGACATCTTCCTGAACGCCGGACTGCGTTCGAGCACCTGCCTTCGAGGGCAGCGCGCCGTCGTGCCTCTCCTTTATCGCGGGCTCGTTGCCTCGGGTCGGGCCGCGGCATGGGGGCGGAGTTTCCGCTGTCTCGAGATCCATCAATCAGCTACAGATGCATAGGTCGTCCGGGGGTTCCGTGAGCGAGTTGCGGGTGCATGTTGGGGCAGGCTACGTCACGGCGCCCATCGTCATGGCGCGCAGGCGCGGGGCCTCCTTCGATGCACCCGACGCGAGCTGCGCGCAGGCCGTCGGCGACTGGCTCGCGCCCTGGGCCGCCGCGGATGCCATACCCGCATGGGTTCTCGATCTCTACCGGCCGGAGCTGGACGAACGGTCGCTGGCGAGCGCGCTCTTTCGTGAACGCCTGGAGCACGGCTGCGCCGCGCTGCTGCGCCGACAGGCGCCGGATCCGGTCCGGGAAATCCTGGTGGGGCCCGTCCTGGTTCCGTTGCTCGTGGCTTGCGAGCGGGCGCATCCGGGCGTGTTGGCGCAAGGCTCCGACGCGCTCGCGCGCGTGGTCTCGCCCCTGGGCCAGGACGTGCGGGCGATCCTGGAGTGGACGGGATTCATGGCCGCAGAAGCCGCGGCGGGCTCGCCTCGCGAGTGGGGGCGGGAATGGCTGCCGATGCTTGAGCAACTCGCGTCCTTGCGACAGGCGCTCCTGCGCGCGGCCGACGGGCCGTCCCTCGCGTCCCGCCTTGAGGCCCCTGAGCCCCTGGACCCGCTCGAGGCTTGCGTGCTGCGCAGATTCGACCGCGACGCGATGCCATCCGCGCGCCCGAAATACCTCGCGGTGCTGGGCGACGCGCTCGGCCCCTGGGCCGATCGCCTGGTCGAATGCATCGCGCGCCAGGACGAAGCCGCGGGCCGTGCGCGCGTGGCCGCGCCGGTCGTCGTCCCGGCCAGCCCCGAGGCGCTGGAAGGCGTCTCCATGAGCGAGGTGCTGCCGGTGTGCCTGCTCACGGCGGATCCGCGCACCGGGCTGCCCTCCGCGCGCGAGTGCCAATCCCTGCGCGGGCTGGTCGAGCATGGCAGCCTGCCGGCCATCGTGTGGATACGCCACGAAAGTGGCGCGCGCGACCTGCGCGACGCCGACGGCCTGCTGTGCGCGCTGCTCGCCGGCGAGGCGGAGGTCGGCCATGCCGCCGAAACCGACGCGGCCGCTTTCTTGATGCACCTGGCCGGCGAGGGCGTGTTTCCGGCGACGCAGCCGCAAGGATTTCCGATGCTCTCGCGCCGGCCGCGAGCGACCTTGCTGGAACTGGAGGCGCGGGACTTCCGCATTCGCCCGGGGCGGCCTGGGGACCTGGAGTCCCTGTGCCGGCTCGAGGACGCCTGCTGGCCCGAGCCGCTTCGCATGCCGCACGCCTGCCTGGCTCGGCGGGTGGAGGGGTATCCCGAAGGGCAGCTCGTGCTGGAGACGGACGCGGCCGACGCGCCGCCGGCGGTCGTCGGCGTCATCTATTCGCAGCGCATCGCGTCGGTGCAGGCGCTGTCCGCCGTCGATGCGGGCACGGTCGACGGCCTGCATCGCGCCGCCGGGCCGGTGGTGCAGCTTCTGGCGGTGAATGTCGATCCGGCCTTCCAGAGCCGTCGCTTCGGCGACCAGTTGCTGGAGTTCATGCTGCAGCGCTCCACGGCGCAGTCCGATGTCGCTTCCGTGGCGGCCGTCACCCTGTGCCGCGACTTCCACGCGCAGACCTCCCTCGGCATGGATGCCTACGTGAGGCTGCGCAATCCGTCCGGCGTGCTGGCGGACCCCGTGCTGCGCTTCCATGAATTGCACGGCGCGTGCATCGAGCGGGCGATGCCCGGCTACCGTCCGCTGGACGTGGACAACCGCGGCTACGGCGTGCTGGTCACCTATGACCTCGCCCGTCGTTCGCGCCAGGAGATCCGGCCGGAGACGACGTCCGCGCCCCCGCGCGGCGACGCGCAGGCGGCCTCGGGCGACGCGGTCGCGGACGCGGCGCAGGGCCTCCCGGATCCGGCCGCGCTGCACGAGTTCCTGGAGACCTCGATCCGGCGCATCCTCCGCCGCGACGCGGACCTGGTCTACGCGCCCGACATGCCGCTGATGCAACTCGGACTGGATTCGGTCGGCCTGCTCGAGCTCGCCGAGGCCCTGGCGCTGCGATGCAGGATGGCGCTGGACACGACTTTCCTGTTCCGCCACAACACGCCCGCGCGCATCGTCGAATTCTTCGCGCAGCGGCGGGCGGTGGCGGCCGCGGCGCCTGCGACCTTGGTGGACGCCGTCGTCCTCCCCGCGGGTGACGACACGGCGGCGCGGCCGGAACCGCGCCGGCCGGCGCCGGATGTCGCGCGCCCCGCGCCCGATGCGATCGCCGTCATCGGCATGGCCTGCCGCCTGCCCGGCGGCCTGGACACGCCCGAGAAGTTCTGGGCCTGCTTGGAGGCCGGCGAGTGCGTCGTCGGCACCTTGCCCCCGGGGCGCTGGAACTGGCCGCGCGGCATCGATCCGGCCGACAGCCACCGCGGGATCGACAAGGGCGGCTTCCTGGACGACATCCAATCCTTCGATGCCGGCCTGTTTCGCCTCTCGCCGAAGGAGGTCGAGACCATGGATCCGCAGCAGCGGATCCTGCTGGAGCTGGCCTGGGAGGCGATGGAGCGCGCCGGGCTCTGCATGGATGCCGTCGCTGGCAGCCGCACCGGCGTCTACGTGGGCGCCAGCGGCTCGGACTACCGGCTGCTGATGGAAACGGCGGGCATCGAGGCGCAGGCTCACATGGCCACGGGCGGCTCGATGGCCGTCATCGCCAATCGCATCTCCTTCGCCTTCGACCTCCGCGGCCCCAGTATCCAGGTCGATACCGCGTGTTCCAGCTCGCTCGTGGCGCTGCACCAGGCCGCGCAGGCGCTGCGCCTGGGCGAATGCGAGCAGGCGCTGGTCGCGGGCATCAACATAATCTGTCATCCCGGCAACACGCTCGCGTACTACAAGGCGGGCATGCTGTCGCGCGACGGGCGCTGCAAGACGCTGGACAAATCCGCCGACGGCTATGTACGTTCCGAAGGCGCGGTGATGCTGGTGCTCAAGCCGCTGGCGCGCGCCGTCGAGGACGGCGACCCCGTCCACGCGGTGATCCGCGGCGGCGCCTGCAATCACGGCGGACTGGCGGGCGGGCTGACCGTCCCCAATCCCGACCGGCAGGCGGAGCTGGTGCGGGCCGCGTGGGCCGCGTCGGGCGTGAGCGCCGACAGCATCGGCCACGTCGAACTGCACGGCACGGGCACCCGGCTCGGCGACCCGATCGAGTTGCGCGGCCTGACGGACGCCTTCGGCGCCTCGGGCCAAGCGCCGGGGCAGGGCATCTGCGCGATCAGCTCGGTCAAGAGTAACCTCGGGCATCTCGAGGCCGCGGCGGGCCTGGCCGGCGTGCTCAAGGTGATCCTGAGCCTGACCCACGGGGCGCTGCCCAGGACGGTCAACTTCAGACACCTCAATGCGCAGATCCGCCTCGAGGGGACACCGTTTCGCGTCGTCGATACGCTCACGCCCTGGACCAAGGGGCGCGGCGGCGCGCCGCGGCGCGCCGGCGTCAGCAGCTTCGGCTCGGGCGGCGCCAACGCGCATGTGATCCTGGAGGAGCATGCCGGCGCGCCGGCAGCGCCGACCGCGCCTGCCGGCGAGCTGCTGTTCGTGCTGTCCGCGCGCAGCCGCGACCAGTTGCTGGCGCATGCGCGCGCCCTGGCGGATTTCTGCGCGCGTGCGCAGTCGGCCGGTGACGCGCCCGGCGCGCAGAGCGTGGCCTTCACCTTGCAACGGCGCCAGCCCATGCCCGAGCGCGCGGCCTTCGTCGCGCGCTCCCTGGGCGAGCTGGCCGGCCGCCTGGGGGATTTCGCGGCCGGTGTCGTCGAGCCGGGCACCTGGTTTGGCAATGCGACGCGCGACCCGTCGGTGGCCGATTTCGTCCGCAACAGCCCCGGCGTGAAGGACGTGGTGGCGGGCTGGCTGCGCGAGCGGCAGCTCGCGCAGATCGCCAAGTGGTGGACGAGCGGCGTCGAGATCGGTGACTGGAGCGCCTTGTACGCGGCGCGCCCGTCGCGCATCGCCTTGCCCTGTCATCCCTTCGCCCGCGAGCGCTACTGGATCCAGGGCGGCACGGCGCCGTCCGATCCGGCCGGCACGGCGGCGCCGGCCTACCTGATGCCACCCAGGCTGCAGGCGGTGGCCGCCGATGCGCAGGGGCGTTGCTTCGACGTGTCCCTAGCGGGCGATGAGTTCTTCCTCGCCGACCATCGCCTGCAGGACAAGCCTATCCTGCCCGGGGTCGTACAGCTGGAGCTGGCACGCGCGGCGTGGGCGGCGATGTCCGGGGAGGCGGAGCAGGGCGTCGCGGCGTTCCAGCTGAGCGATGTGGTGTGGATCAAGCCCATCGAGGGCGAGGCTGCCCGCGCCCTGCATCTGCGGCTGCGCCCACGCGACACCAGCGCGCCCGCGGCGATGGCCTGCGATTACGAGATCCTCACGGCGCCGACGGTCGTCCATGGCCGGGGGATGCTGGAGGCTGCCGCGCCGGATCAGGAGCGCCGCTGGGACCTGCCGTTGCTGCGCGCGAGCCTGGGCCGGCAGCGCTCGGCCGCGTCCTGGAACGCCGACGCGTGCTACCAGGCGTTCGACGCGATGGGCCTGCGCTACGGCCCGGCGCATCGCGCGATCCGGCAAGTCAAATGGGGACATGACGACGACGGCGCGCCCGCGCTGCTCGCGCGACTCGTGGCGCCGGCGTGCGTGGCGCAGGCCGGTGGGCACTACGTCCTGCACCCCAGCCTAATGGACGGCGCCGCCCAGGCCGGCCTGCTGCTCGCGCAAGGGGCGGCCGGGCGCGAGGGCCTGGCGGCCGCGGTGCCGTTCGCGTTGAAGCGCCTGGTCTTCCTGGGATCCTGCCCCGACCGGCTGTGGGTCTGGGCGCGCCGGCGCGCGCCGGGCAAGGGATCGCAGGCCGCGCTGCCGGCGGTGGACCTGGATCTGTGCGACGACGAGGGGCGCGTGCTGATCCGCCTGCAGGAGCTGGCGTTCCGGCCCGTGCGCGCGAGCGCCGGCGCGCCGCTGTCGCCCACGGCCCGTGGCGACGCCGCCCCGCGGCTGCTGCGGCTGCGCTGGGACGATCGTCCACTGGCCCCGGCGCGCGAGGCCGGGGACGCCGGAGACGAACACCGCATCTTGCTGTGCGGCGCCGACCCGCGCACGGGATTCGCGCGCCACGCCGCGCAGTTCCAGGCGCGGCTGCCGCATGTGTCGGTCGTCGCGATCGCGTCCGAGGGCCGCGATCCGGCGGCCCGGTTCACGGACGTCGCCGCGCAGGTCTTCGAGTCCTTGCGCGGCTCGATGCAGCGCGGGAAGCGGGGCCGCGCGACGGTCCAGATCGTCGTCCCCGACGCCGGCCCGGATCGCGTCCTCGGCGCGCTGTCGGGCCTGGCGAGAACGGCGCGGCTGGAACATCCGGGCCTCGTCGTCCAGGTCCTGGCGATGGATGCGGCCTCGGAGGTCTCCGAGATGGCCGCGCGGCTGCTCGCGGAGCGCGCGCAAGGTCGCCAGGCGCAGGTCGAGTACCGGCAGGGACGGCGTCATGTCGTCGTCGCCGAGGAAGCCCCCGAGCCCGCGGGCGCGGGCGGCCTCCCATGGCGCGAGGGCGGCGTCTACCTGATCAGCGGCGGCGCGGGCGGCCTGGGCCTGGCGTTCTCGAAGGAGATCCTCGCCAGCACGCGGCGCGCCACGGTGATCCGGATGGGGCGCTCGGCGCCCCATCCGGCGCTGCTCGCGGGAGATGGCGCGGGCGGTGCGCGCCTGCGCCACGAGCGCGTCGATGTGCGCGACGCGGCGGCCGTGTCCGCGCTCGTAAGCCGGCTGCGCGCCGAGCATGGCTCGCTGTCCGGCGTGATCCATGCCGCCGGCCTAACGCGCGACGAGTTCATGCAGGGCAAGCGCCGCGACACCTTCGAGGCCGTACTCGGCCCCAAGGTGGCCGGCACGCTCAACCTGTACGAGAGCACGCGGGGCTGCGGGCTGGACTTCTTCGTGTCGTTCTCGTCGATCGTGGCCGTCACCGGTAACCCAGGTCAATCCGACTATTGCGTCGGCAACGCCTTCCTCGACGAAGCGGCGCGCGAGCGCGCGCAAGGCGGCGCCTGCGGCCATGGACGCGTGCTCTCCATCGCCTGGCCGCTGTGGCGCGAGGGCGGCATGGGGCGGCAACCGGCGGTGGCGAAGCATTTCGAGCGGACGCTCGGGCTCGCCCCGATGGAGACCGCCGACGGCATCGCGGCGTTCTACCGCGCGCTGGCCACGCAGGAGCCGCATGTCGTCGTCGTGAACGGGCGGCCGGATCGGGTCATGGACCTGATCGCCGCGCCCGCGCCGCTGGCCGAGCCGCCCGCGGCGCCGAAGGCGGCCGCGCCGATCGCCGCGCCCGCATTGGCGATCGCCCAGCCACCCGCCTCGGCGCAGGCCGTGGAGGACTATCTGAAGCGGGTGATCGGCGCGGTCCTGGGGCATGCGCCCGCGAAGCTCGCCGCCGAGGCGGCCTTCTCGAGCTATGGCATGGATTCCATCCTGGCGCTCGACATCATCCGCGCGCTCGAGCTCGATCTCGGCAGCCTCTCGAAGACGCTCTTCTTCGAGTACGAGAACATCCGAGAGCTCGGAAGCTACCTGCGCGAGGAGTACGCCGAGGCGCTGGAGCGGCTCCTGCGGCGCGCTGCCCAGGCGTCGGCCCGGACCGCCGACGAGGCGCCGGCGACCGATGACGCGACCCTGCCCTCGCAGGCCCCGACACCGCAGGCCATGGCCGCGCGCGCCGGGGAGTCGCCGCGCGACTCGACGCCTTTCGACGCCCCCCGCCTGATCCGCAAGTCCGAGCTGTCCCGCGATCCCGAGGCGGCCGCGCTTCTGGCCCGAATCGACGACGGCGCGCCGCGCGGCGCGGCGCTGCTCAAGGTGTGGCCGGAGCTGTTCATCGGCGCGGACGGCCAGGGGTATTGCCACGTCCTCGTCGACCGCCAGCTGCTGTTCGCGACGCAGTACACCGGCCCCGCGCAGCACCGCGAGGCCCTGTTCGCGCAACTGCTGGCCTATTGCGGCGAACGCGGGGAGCGCGGCCTCGAGTTCGGCTACCTCGACCTGACGGAGCATCGCAAGCCGGAACTTGAATCCCGCTGCGGCCTGGTCGCGACCCCGGTCGGCGTCGTCCAGGTCATCGAAAACCTGCGCGAGTTCTCCCTCGCGGGCGGCGCGATGCGTCGCCTGCGCTACATGGTGGAGCGCTTCCGCAAGCAGGGCGCGGCGCGCACGGTCGAATGCACGCGCCTGGAGCCGGCGCTGGTGGCCGACATCCAGCGCGTCATCTGTGCCTGGAGCGAGACGAAGAAGGTCGTCAACAACGTCGACGTGGTCCTGGACGAGATCGCCGCCGGCCGGCTCCTCGAGCGCTACCGCGTCTTCCTGACCTACCTCGACGACCAGCTGCAGAACGTAATCATGGTGGCCTCCGAATCCACGGGCTACCTGATGGACCAGGAGTACTACCTGCCCGGCATGCCGCTGGGCGGCACCGAGTACGCCGTGGTGGAGATCATCGCGACGCTGGCCGCGCAGGGATGCGACCGCTTCAGCCTCGGGCTGACCTGGGGCCTGTTCGACACCGGCGAAGGCTGCGGCGATGCGCAGGGCAGCGCCTTCCTCGCCAACACCCGAACCCAGCTGCAGCAGATCTTCGAGCGCGGGATCGCCAACCGCCAGTACAAGAGCAAGTACGGCACGCGCGACTTCCTGGTGCACCTGTATCGGCGCGCCGGCGATGCGCCGGCCACGCTCGCTGCCTGCCTGAGCCAGTTCTATCGCCAGGGCATCTCCTACCGCGAGGTCCAGCGCCGGGTGCAGGCCGCTCCGGCACCGGTCGCGAGCGTGCCGGAGGATGTCTGCGAAATCGTCGCCGACACCTTCGACGCCACCCGCGCCGATCCCGCCGCGATCCGCATCGACCTGGTCAGCGATTCCTGGGCGCACCTGGACTATCCCTTCATCCGCGAGCGCGCGGGCGAGCTCGGCGCGCGCGCGAGCCGGGCCGCGGGCCCGGCGACGCCCGGCGCCATCGCGCGGATCTTCGGGTTCGAGCGATGCCTCCTCGCCGCCTCCGGCCGGCTCGCCGAGCGCGTGTTCTTCCAGACGATGCGCCGCTCCGGCAAGAAGCGGGTGCTGCAGAACATCCTCTTCGAGTCGACTCTGCACCACCTGGTGAAGAGCGGCTTCGAGCCCGTCGAGATGCCTGACCCGCTGGCCTTGCAACCGGACGCTCGCGCGCTGTTCCGCGGCGGCATCGACCTGCCCGCGCTGGAGCGCGAGCTCGAAAGCCGGGCGGACCAGACCGCGATGGTCCTGCTGGAGCTGTGCGACAACGCCAGCGGCGGCTACCCGGTGTCGCTGGCGCAGATCGAAGGGATCGCGCGCGCGTGCCGCCTGCATGGCGTGCCGCTGGCCATGGACGTGACGCGCATCCTGAAGAACGCCGAACTGATCCGCCGCCACGAAAAAAGCCAGGCGGGGCGCGACCTGTGGGAGATCGTGAGCGAGATCGCCGGCCACGCGGACGCGATCGTGGGCAGCCTGTGCAAGGACTTCGGCCTCGGCGTCGGCGGCGTGATGGCCGCGCGCGATGCCGGTCTCGTCGCCAATGCCCAAGGGCTCGCGCGCATCGAAGGCGGCCTGCTCGCGCCGGTCGAGGCGGGACGGGTCGAGGCGGGGCTCGCCGACCGCGACTACCTGCAATCCCGGATCGCACGCCAGCTGGACCGGGTCGCAGACCTTCACCGCAGGCTCGAGCGCGAAGGGGTTCCGGTGATCCAGCCCGGCGCGGGTCACTGCGTCCTCGTGCGCGTGGACCAGCTCCCGGCGCAGGGGCGGCGCCGGCCTTCGCGCGAGCGTTACCTGCGGCTGCTGCTGGAGCGCCACGGCATCCGCGGCGGCCTGCACCTGGTCGGCAACCGGCGCGACACCGCGCTCAACCAGTGCATCCGCCTCGCCGTGCCGCTGGGCCTGGACGACGCCCGCCTGACGCCCGCGCTCGTCGGTGCCCTGAAGGCCAGCCTGAGCGGCGCGGACCACGCCACGCCCGACCTGATGCGCGAGCCGTCCTTGCAACCGAAGCCGCCGTCGCCGCGCGGCGACGACAGCATCGCGGTGATCGGCCTGGCCGGCTGCTACCCCGGCGCGCGCACGCTGCGGGCGTTCTGGCGCAACCTGATGGCCGCGCGCTGCGCGATCTCCGAGATCCCGCCGGAGCGCTGGGACTGGCGCGCGCATTTCGAGCCCGATGCCGAACAGGCCGTCGCCCAGGGCAAGGCGTATGGGAAGTGGGGCGCCTTCCTGGACGACTTCAGCGCCTTCGACCCGCTGTTCTTCAACATCGCGCCGATCGAGGCCGGTTTTATGGATCCGCAGGAGCGCCTGTTCCTGCAGGCCTGCTGGCACGCGCTCGAGGATGCCGGCCAGGCGCCCTCGAGCTTCTCGTGCGAGCTGCGCGCGAAGGTCGGCGTCTTCGGCGGCATCACCAAGCAGGGCTTCAACCTGCACGGCGTGGGGCAGGCGCAGCCCTTTCACGCCACCTCGCTCGCGGCCTTCGTCAACCGGGTCTCGCACTGCCTCGATCTGAAGGGCCCGGCGGTGGCCAACGACAGCCATTGCGCCTCGGCCCTGGTCGCCATCCACGAGGCCTGCAACTACCTGCGGCGCGAGCCCGGCGGCCTCGCCTTGGCCGGCGCCGTCAACCTGAACCTGCATCCTTCCACCTACGCGCAGCTCTCGAAGCTCCAGGTCCTCGCCATCGAGGGCGCGAGCGCGGCCTTCGCGCGCCAGGGCAGCGGCTACGTGCCGGGCGAGGGCGTGGGCGTGATCGTGCTGAAGAACCATCGCCAGGCGCTGGCGGACGGCGACCCGATCCACGCCGTCATCCGCGGCAGCGCCGTGAACCACAACGGCCGCATGAACCGCTTCGGCATGCCCAGCCAGAAGCAGCAGGCGGCGGTCGTGCGCGCCGCGCTGGCGCAGGAAGGCCTGGAGCCCGGCACCATCGGCTACATCGAGGCCTCCGCGCACGGCTCGCTGGCGGGCGACGCGATCGAGATGGCCGCGCTGACCGAGGTCTTCGGGCAGCGCGAGGCCTTGCAGGGCAGCTACCGGATCGGCTCGGTCAAGCCCAACATCGGGCACGGCGAGGCCGTCTCGGGCATGGCCCAGCTGACCAAGGTTCTGCTGGCCTTCCGCCATCGCCAGCTGCCCCCGACGCTGATGCCGGGCGAGCCGAGTCCGGCGATCGATTTCTCGAAGCTGCCCTTCGAGCTGCAGGCGGCGCCGGCCGACTGGGAGGCGCTGCACCGCGACGGCACGGCCTTGCCGCGCCGCGCGGGCATCACCTCCACCGGCGCCAGCGGGCTCAATGCGCACCTCGTGCTGGAGGAACATGTGCCCGAGGCAGTGCAGGAGACGGCGGCTGCGCGGCCCGACGCGACAAAGGAGAAGGTCTTCGTCCTCTCCGCGCGCGACCGGGCGCGCCTGCTGGCGTACGCACGGCGCTGGATCGAGTTCCTCGCCGAGGAGCCCCCGGCGGACCTGGACGCCCTGACCTGGTCGATGCAGGTCGGACGGGAAGCCATGGCCTGCCGCCTCGCGATCCTCGCGACGGACGGCGCCGACCTGCTGACCAAGCTCTTGCGCTGGTGCGACGGGACGGCGGCGGACGAGGCGCGCGATGTGTTCGATGGCGAGCGCCTGCGGGCCTCGAAGCCGGATGCCGTGCACGACGGCGCGGGTGCGGACGAGAGCGCGGGCGCGATCGACCCGCGCCGCGCGGCGCAGTCCTGGGCGCAAGGCAAAGCCGTGGATTGGGGCCGCCTGCATCCAGCGGGCGCCCGTCCGCGGCGCTTGAGCGGCTTGCCGGTGTACCCGTTCGCCACGACCTCGTACTGGCCGGGCCCCGCGGCATCGGCGCAGGCGCCGCAAGCGCCGGCCGCCGCGGCCGCGGTCGCGGTCGCGGAGGCTCACCCCGTGGCCGCGCCGGATGCCGTCGTGGATGCGCGCGCGTCGCTGCTGTCCGCGTTCATCCCGAAGTTCACCGCGCTGGTCGCCAGCATCTTCCAGGTGCCCGCGGCGGAATTCGACCTCGAGCGGCCGCTCGAGGACTACGGCATCAACTCGTTCCTGGTCAAGGTCTTGAACAGCCTGTTCGCGGAGGCGTTCGGCGAGGTGTCCAGGACGTTGCTGTTCGAGTACCGGACCGCCGGCGAACTGGCACGCCACTTCGCCGCGAACCACGAAGCCGCGTGCGCGGCGTGGGCCGGCGCGCACGCGCCCGCCCCGCGGCCCGGAGCGGCGATCGACGACGCGGCACCCGCTTCGTCGATCGCGGCATCGCCGCCAGCCCGGCGCGCCCGCGCCGCCGCCGCATCGACCTGGGACGAGCCGATCGCGATCATCGGCGCGAGCGGCCGCTATCCCGACGCCCGCGACCTGGCCGAGTTCTGGGAGAACCTCAAGGCCGGCAGGGACAGCATCACCTCGATCCCCCCGGAGCGCTGGTCGCTGGACGGCTTCTACGAGGAAGACATCGAGCGCGCGATCGGCGAAAGCCGCAGCTACGGCAAGTGGGGCGGCTTCATCGACGGCTTCGCGGAGTTCGACCCGCTGTTCTTCAACCTGTCGCCGCGCGAGGCGGCCAACATGGATCCGCAGGAACGCATCTTCCTGCAGGCCTGCTGGCAGGCGCTCGAAGACGCCGGCTACAGCCGGGGCCGCATCGCGCGCCAGCATCGGGGCCGGCTCGGGGTCTTCGCCGGCATCACGCGCTCGGAGTTCAGCCTGTACGGCAACGCGATGCTGAAGATGGGCAAGGCGCCCAGCACCTCGTTCTGCTCGCTGGTCAACCGCGTGTCCTACGTGCTGGACGCGAACGGCCCCAGCATGCCGATCGACACCATGTGCTCCTCCTCGCTGGTGGCCCTGCACGAGGCCTGCGAGAAGCTGCGCGGGGACGAGTGCGAGGTGGCGCTCGCCGGCGGCGTCAACCTGTCCCTGCATCCCTACATGTACGTGAGCCTGAGCGCGCAGCGCATGCTGTCGCGCGACGGCCGCTGCAAGGCCTTCGGCAAGGGCGGCAACGGCTACGTGCCCGGGGAGGGAGTCGGCGTGCTCGTGCTCAAGCCCCTGGCCCGCGCGCTCGCCGACGGCGACAGCATCCACGCGCTGATCCGCGGAACCAGCGTCAACCACGGCGGCAAGACCAACGGCTACACGGTGCCCAACCCCGTGGCGCAGGGCAGGGTGATCCGCAGCGCGCTGGACCGCGCGGGCCTGGACGCGCGCGCGATCAGCTACATCGAGGCGCACGGCACCGGCACCGAGCTGGGCGACCCGATCGAGATCACCGGCCTCGCGAGCGCCTTCGCGCGAGACACGACGGAGCGCGGGTTCTGCGCGATCGGCTCGGTCAAGTCCAACATCGGCCACCTGGAGGCCGCCTCCGGCATCGCCGGCGTGACCAAGGTGCTGCTGCAGATGAAGCACGGCCTGCTCGTGCCCAGCCTGCATGCGGACGAACTCAACCCCTTGATCGACTTCGCGAGCACGCCTTTCATCGTCAATCGCGCAATGCGGGCCTGGCAACGGCCGGTGGTCGATGGCCGGGAGCTTCCGCGCTTGGCCGGCGTGTCCTCGTTCGGCGCGGGCGGCACCAACGCGCATGCCGTGCTCGAGGAGCACGCGCCGGCCGCGCCCGCGCCCGCGCCGGCCACGCGCGAGGCCGCCCCCGAGCCGGTGCTGATCGTGCTCTCGGCCAGGAAGCCGGAACTCCTGCAGCGCTATGCGCAGGACATGCTGGCGCACGTGCGCGCGCCGGAATACCGCGAAGCGGCGGGTGCGCAGCGCCTGCGCTCGCTCGCCTACACGCTGCAGGTTGGGCGCGAGGCGATGGATATGCGCCTGGGCCTCGTCGTGAAGACAGTCCAGGAACTGGAGGACAAGCTCCAGCGATTCGTCGATGGCGAATCGGACATCGAGGATCTTCACGTCGCGCGCGTCGGACGGAGCCAGCATCATGTCCTTTGACAAGATCACCATCGCCGAACTGCTCGCCACCTGGATGCAGGGGCAGAGCCCAGACTGGGAGCGGCTGTACGCGGACGGGCGACCCGCGATCGCGCGCGCGCCCACCTATCCCTTCGCGCGGAACCACTTCTGGGTCCACCCCGCGCCCGAAGGGCGGCACGACGCACCGACTCCGGCGCTGCCGCGCGCGCAGCCGTCCCCACGCACCCCCGAGGCGCAGGCCATGCACATCACCCTGAGCAGTTTTCACGAGCATTCGGACCGGCGGTTCGCGGCGCAGCGCGCGCGGGCGCCCATCCAGCTGGCGGTGCTCGCTTCGCCGTCGCGGCAGGCGCCCGCACCGGCACCGGCGCCGGCGCCGCGCGAGGCCGCGCAGTCCGTGATCGGGAGCCGCGCATCGGTCGGATCCGTCGCCGCGGCCTTGACCGACAGCCTGGCCCGCCTTCTTCTCGTGGACGCCGCGCGCATCGGGGCCTGCGACTCGTTCGAGGAGCTGGGCGTCGACTCGCTGATCGGCAACGAATGGATCCGCGAGATCCGGCGCACGCATGCCGCGGTGGCGATCGATCTCGGCACCCTGGCGCGATGCGGCAATGTCGGGGCGCTGGCGGCGCTGATCGCCGGCGGCCAAGCGGAAGCATCCGCACCCGCCAGCGCCGCGCCGGTCTTGGCGCCGACGCCGGCCCCGGCGGCCGCCGTCGAAGCGGTGCCGCCCGCCGCGTCGCCTTCGACCGCGAATCCGCCGCAGGCCGCCGGCGCCGCCCGCCACGACCGCGCGCGCCTGGCCAGGGAGCTCGCCGCCAGCCTTGCGAAGGCGCTCTACATGGAAGTCGACGAGATCGACACCGAGTTGCCGTTCATGGAAATGGGGCTGGACTCCATCGTCGGCGTCGAGTGGATCCACCAGGTGAATCGCAGCTACGGCATCGCCATCCAGGCGATCCAGGTCTACGAGCATCCCGACATCGTCAGGTTCGCGGAGCTGGTCGGCTCCCTGCTGGATGCGCATGCGCCCTCGGCGAGCGGCCCCGCGCCGGCACCCGCCGTGGCGCCCTCGGCGCCGCAACCGCAACCGCAACCGCAACCGCAACCGCAACCGCAACCGCAGGGGCAGGGGCAGGGGCAGGGGCAGGCGCAGGCGCAGGCGCAGGCGCAGGCGCAGGCGCAGGCGCAGGCGCGAGCGGCCCCGACGCGCGATCGCGCCGGCCTGCAACAGGAGCTGGTCGAGAGCCTGGCCGCCGCGCTGTACATGGACGCCGCGGACATCGACGTCCACCAACCTTTCGTCGAGATGGGCCTGGATTCCATCATCGGCGTCGAATGGATCCATGGCCTGAACCGCCGGTATGGCATCGCCATCCAGGCGATCCAGGTCTACGACTATCCCGACATCTCCAGGCTGACGCAGCTGGTGGCGGATCAATGCGATGCGGCCACGCCCGCGCCCGTGGTCGTGGCGCTCGCGCCGCCCCCCGCAACGCAGCCCGTGGCCGCGCCGCCGGCAGCGGCCGCCACGCCGAGCGCGCCGGCCACGCAGCTGCAGCACGAGCTCGTGGCCAGCCTGGCCGAGGCCTTGTTCAGGCGTCCCGAGGAGATCGACCTCACCCAGGGGCTGGAAGCCGCCGGGCTCGACGTCGTCGTCGCCGAGGAATGGCTGGCGCGCGTCAACCCCCGCTTCGGGGTCTCGGTTCGTGTCGACGAGGCGTTCGCGTGCGCGAGCATCGCTGCCCTCGCGGCCGCGATGTCCTCGCGCCAGGGGGCCGCGGTGTCCGCGCCCCAGGGCCCGCCGGCGCCACGCCCGTCCGCGTCCGCACCCGTGGCCTCCGCCGCGCCCGCCTCCGCGCTCGAGCCGATCGCCATCATCGGCATGTCCGGCCGCTACCCCGGCGCCCGAAACCTCGATGAATACTGGAGCAACCTGGCCGCGGGCCGCTGCTCGGTGACCGAGATGCCGGCCAGCCGCTGGGACAGCGCGGGCTACTTCGACGCCCGCCCCGGCACGCCCGGCAAGGTCTACAGCAAGTGGATCGGCATGCTGGATGACGTCGACCGCTTCGATCCCGCGTTCTTCAAGATCTCGCCGGCCGAGGCGCAGGACATGGATCCGCAGCACCGGATCTTCCTGCAGGAGGGCTACCGGGCCTTCGAGCACGCCGGCTATTCGACGGACACGCTGGACGGCGCGAATTGCGGCGTCTACCTGGGCATCATGAACCAGGACTACCGGCAGTTGAGCGGCGGCGGCGCGGTGACCCAGCTCGAGAAGAGCAACAGCTTCGCGATCGGCGCGGCCCGGCTCGCCTATCACCTCAACCTGAAGGGCCCCGCCATCCCGGTGGACACGGCCTGTTCGTCCGCCCTCGTGGCGATCCATCTCGCCTGCCAGGCGCTGCGCAGCCGCGAGATCGACCTGGCGCTGGCGGGCGGCGTCACGCTGTACCTGGCGCCGCAGGCCTACGTCGAAATGTGTTCGGCCGGGATGCTGTCGCCCGACGGCCGCTGCAAAACCTTCGACGACGACGCGGACGGCTTCGTGCCGGGCGAGGGCGTCGGCGCGATCGTGCTCAAGCGGCTCGCCGATGCCGAGCGCGACGGCGATCCCATCCTCGCCACCCTCATCGGGTCGGGCATCAACCAGGACGGCAAGACCAACGGCATCACCGCGCCCAACATGGCCAGCCAGGTCGAGCTGGTCGCCGGCGTCTACCGGAAGTACGGGATCGACGCCTCGACCATCGGCTACGTCGAGGCGCACGGCACCGGCACCCGGCTGGGCGACCCGATCGAGCTGACGGCCCTGCGCGACGCGTTCCGGCTGCAGACCCCGGCGCGCGGCTTCTGCGCGCTGGGGTCGGTCAAGAGCAACATCGGCCATGCCTCCGCCGCGGCGGGCATTGCCGGCCTGCACAAGATCCTGCAGTGCCTGCGGCATCGCGAACTCGTGCCCACCTTGCACTACGCGACGCCGAATCGCCATTTCGACTTCGACGACTCGCCGTTCCGCGTGGCGACGCGCCGGGTGGAATGGACGACCGCCGCCGGGATGCCGCGCCGCGCCGCCGTGAGCTCGTTCGGCTTCAGCGGCACCAACGCGCACATGGTGGTGCAGGAATACCTGCTTCCCGCGCGCGGCGAATCCATGGGACCCTGCCTCGTGCCGCTGTCCGCGCGCGACCCCGAGCGCCTGCTGGCCTACGCCACGGAGCTGCGCGACTGGCTGCGTCGCCGGGCCGGCGAGCGCGCCACGCCGGAGTCGCTGGCGGACCTGGCCCATACCTTCCAGGTCGGCCGCAAGGCGATGGCCGCGCGCGTCGGATTCCTCGTGCATTCGCTGTCCGAGCTGGAGCAATTGCTGGATGCCTTCGTCACGGGCCGCAGCGGCGGCGAAGGCGTGGTGGCCGGCCGGCGCAGCCCGGACGCGGGCGCGATGGCGGAGCTCGTGGTCGACGAGGACCTGGACGCGGTCGTCCGGACCCTGTTGCAACGAGGCCGGCACCGCAAGGTCCTGGACCTGTGGACGCAGGGCGCCACGATCGACTGGTCATGCCTGCACGCGGATGACGGCGGTTCGGGCCGCCCGCGCCGGATCGGGGCGCCGACCTATCCGTTCGCCCAGGAACGGTATTGGGTGCCCGGGTCCGCGCCGCAGGAACCCATCGCGCCGACGGCCCCGCGCCTGCTGGCGCGCGACGATGCGCCCGACGCCGCGCAAGCCCGCTTCGTCACCGTGCTGCAGGGCGACGAACCCTTCCTGCGCGACCACCGGATCGGCGGCACGCCCATGCTTCCCGGGGCCGCCTACCTCGAGATGATGCGCGAGGCGGCGGCGCCTGCGAGCGGCCCGGCCGCGTCGACGCTGGTGCTGGAGCAGGTGACCTGGCTGCATCCGCTGGCCCTGGCCGGCGGGCCGCGGCGCGTGCGCGTGCAGCTGCGCACCGAGCCCGGCCTACACCAGACGCGCATCAATGTCTGCTCCGAGACCGTCATCGCCGGCGTCGACGAGCCGGTGACCCACTGCCAGGCCATCGCCGGCCACGGCCCGCGTCGGCCAGCCGCGACCCTGGATCTGGACTTGCTGCGCGGCCGGCTGACGGCCGCCGACGGGACGCCGGCGCGCCAGGCCTGCGCGGCGCTGCGCGAGCGCTTCGAACGCCTGGGCATGGCCTACGGGCCGACCCACAGCGCCCTGCGCGAGATCCACCTCGGGAAGGAGGAGGCGCTGGTCCGGCTGTCGGCGGCGCACGCGGACGCCGCGGGCCCGGTGCTGGATCCCGGCATGCTGGATTCGGCCCTGCAGGCCATGCTGTGCCTGATCGGCGACCAGGTTGCCGACGACGCTCCCGTGGTGCCGTACCGCATCGAGCGCGCGGAGCTGCCTGGGACCACCTCGGCCGAGATGTGGGCATGGCTGCGCATGCGGCCCGCCGACGCCGGATGGCTGTTCGACGTCGACCTCTGCGATCCCGAGGGCAGGGTGCAGGTGGCTTTGCGCGGCATCGCGGTCAAGGCCATGCGCCCGGCCCGCGACGAGACCGTGATCCTGCGGCCCGCCTGGAAGTCGAGCCCGCATGCGCGGCCGGCGACGGGCGAGGGCGCGCCGGCGCGCTTGCGCAGCCGCCTCGTGTGGACCTGCGCTTCCCTCACGGCGGCGCCCGAGACGGACGCCGCCGACGGCGGCCTCGCCGCATTCATCGCCCGCCTCGAGGCCGAAGCGGGCGCCGGGACGGCGCCGGCCGAGCCGGGTGCCGTCGCGGACCAGTTCGGCGCACAGGTCGCGCGGCTGGTCGAGCGCGTGCGCCGGTTGCTGGCATCGGGGCTCACGCAGGAGACGCTGCTGCAACTCGTCGTCCCGGCGCACGGCCCGGCCGCCTTCCTGCAGGCCCTGAGTGCCTTGCTGAAGACGGCCCGGCTGGAGAACCCGCTGCTGCATGGCCAGCTGATCGCGGTGGACGCCACCGCGCTGGCCGACCTGCGCACCCGGCTGGAGCTCGACGCGCTGCACGCGGCGGATCAATGCATCCGCCATGTCGGATCGCGGCGCGAGGTCCTTGCGTGGGAAGAACTCCCCGCCGCCCCGACGGCGGGGCGCGCCTTGCCGTGGCGTCATCGCGGCGTCTACCTGCTGACGGGCGCCGGCGGAGGCCTGGGGCGGATCTTCGCGGAAGCGATCGCGCGCGAGGCCGACGCGGGCACGGGCAAGCCGGGCATCACGCTGGTGCTGACCGGACGCTCGCCCGCGCAGGCGCAGACCCTCGCGCTCATCGAGCGCATGGCGCGGCTCGGCGTGCGCGCCGAATACCGCCAGCTCGACGTCGCCGACGGCGAGGCCGTGCGCGAGACCGTCAGGCGCATCGTCGCCGAGCACGGCACGCTCAACGGGGTGCTGCATTGCGCGGGCGTGCTGCAGGACAACTACCTGCTGCGCAAGTCGGCGGCGGAGGTCGCGCGGGTGCTGTCGCCCAAGGTGCGCGGCACGGTGAACCTCGACCTGGCCACGCAGGACCTGCGCAGCCTGGACTTCTTCGTCCTGTTCTCGTCGGGCGCCGGCGTCGTCGGCAATGGGGGCCAGGCGGACTACGGCGTCGCGAACGCGTTCATGGACACCTATGCGGCCTGGCGCGCGGGCCTGGGCGCGCGCCGCAGCGGCAAGAGCCTGTCCATCGCCTGGCCGATCTGGCAGGAAGGCGGGATGCGCATCGATGCGCCGACCGAGGCCGCCTTGCTGCAGCGCTTGGCCATGGTGCCCCTGCCGACCGCCGAAGGCATCGCGGCCTTCGGGCGCGGCCTCGCGGCCGAGGCGCCCGGCGTGTTCGTGATCCACGGCCGCCGCAAGCGCATCCTCGAGCTCGCCCGCCACGCCTTCGCGCCGGTGCCCGAGCCGGCGCGCGCGGCGCAGCCGCAGGCGGTCGTGCCGGACGCCGTGCCCGCGGACCGACTGGCGGCCGTCGCCAGTGCGACGGTCCACGACGCGCTGGTCACGGTGCTGAAGCTGCCCGCGCACCGGATCGTCGAGTCCGAGCACTTCGAGAACTACGGCATCGACTCGATCAACGCGCTCCAGTTGACGCAGGAGGTCGAGCGCAGGCTCGGCCCCGTGCCGAAGACCTTGTTCTTCGAGTATCGCAATCTCGCCGAGGTGGTCGGCTACCTGGTGCGCGCGCATGCGCCGGCATTGGCGGCCCGCTGCGTGCCGGCGCCCGCGGCGGCGCAGGCGCCCGTGCCGGCGCGCGCGGACCGCGAGGGCGACGCCATCGCGCCCGCGCCCGCGCCCGAGCCGGCCCTGCACGCGCCGCACACGCGCGCCAGCGAGCCGGCCATCGACACCGACATCGCCGTGATCGGCATGTCCGGCCGCTACGCGCGGGCGAACGACCTGCTGCAGTTCTGGGAGAACCTGCGAGCCGGGCGCGACTGCATCGAGGAGATTCCCGCGCAGCGCTGGGATTGGTCCGTCCACTACGACCCCGAGGGCCAGCGCCCGGGCGCCCATCACAGCAAGTGGGGCGGCTTCATCGAGGGCGCGGACGAATTCGATCCGCTGTTCTTCAACATCTCCCCGCGCGAAGCGGCGACGATGGACCCGCAGGAGCGGCTGTTCCTTGAGCAGGTCTGGACCGCGCTCGAGGACGCCGGCTACCGCCCCGAGGACCTGCGCGGCGAAGGCGGCCCGCGCGCGCGCGCGCCGACGGGCGTGTACGTCGGCGTCATGTACGAGAACTACCAGTGGCTGGCCGCCGAGATGGGCGAGCGCGCGCCGGCGGGGATCGCCGGCGGCAGCTACGCCAGCATCGCCAACCGCGTGTCTTTCTTTCTGGACCTCCATGGCCCCAGCATGGCGGTGGACACGATGTGCTCGAGCTCGCTCGTGGCGCTGCACCTGGCGTGCCGCGACCTGCTGTCCGGGCAGGCCGGCATCGCGATCGCCGGCGGCGTCAACCTGAGCATCCATCCCAACAAGTACCGGATGCTGAGCGCGGCCGGATTCCTTTCGCGCAAGGGCCGCTGCGAGAGCTTCGGCCGCGGCGGCGAGGGCTACGTGCCGGGCGAGGGCGTGGGCGTGCTGCTGCTGAAGCGGCGCGAGGATGCCGAGCGCAACGGCGACCGCATCCTCGGCCTCATCAAGGCCACGGCCGTCAACCATGGCGGCCGGGCCAATGGCTACACGGTGCCCAACGCGGCCGCGCAGGCCGCCGTCGTGGCGCGCTCGGTCGCGCAGGCGGGCATCGATCCGCGCACCATCGGCTACGTCGAGGCGCACGGCACCGGGACCTCCCTCGGCGACCCGATCGAGATCGCCGCGCTGACGCGTGCGTTCGCGGGCCGGCCGCCGGCGCATCCGTGCTGGATCGGCTCGGTGAAATCCAACATCGGCCATTGCGAAGGCGCGGCCGGGATCGCGGCGCTGACCAAGGTGCTGTTGCAATTGCAGCACCGGCAGATCGCGCCCTCGCTCCATTCGCGCGAGCTCAATCCCTTCCTCGAGCTGGAAGGGACGCCCTGGGTCGTCAACCAGTCCCTGCGCGATTGGGAGAGCCCCGTCGTCGACGGGCGCGCGCAGGCGCGCTGCGCCGGGGTATCGTCGTTCGGCGCGGGAGGCGCCAACGCGCACGCGATCCTGGCGGAATACGTGGCGCCGCCGGCGCCGCCGGTGGCCCCAGAGGGCGAGGCCGAGGCGGCGGCGGTCGTGCTGCCGCTGTCCGCGCGCAGCCGCGAGCGCCTGGTGGCGTACGCGCGTCGCCTGCGCGAGTTCATCGCCGCAGGGGCCGGCGGCGCGCGCCTGATCGAGCTCGCGCACACCTACCAGCACGGTCGCGTCGCGATGCAGGAGCGCCTGGCGCTGGTCGTGCGCTCGATCGCGCAGCTGGAGCGCGCGCTCGAGGCGTTCATCGCCGGCCAGGCGCCGGGCGAGGGGATCCACGTCGGCAGCGTGGACGCCGCGAATGCGTCGCCCGCCGCCGACGCGCCGGCATCGATGTCGGGCGAGCCCGAGGCACTGGCCGCGCGCTGGGTCGCGGGCGAGGCCGTCGACTGGCTGTCGCGGCCCGCGGCGCGCCACGTCGCCGCACCCACCTACCCGTTCGCGCGCGGTCGCTACTGGCTGAACGCGGACCCGGCGAAGGCGGTGGCGGCGCTGGGGGCGATCGAACCGAAGCCGTTGGAACCGAAGCGGAGCACGCAGATGAATCCTCGATCCGAAGATGAGACGGGCCGGGCGGCCGGGCCATCCAGGCCCCTGGTGCGCCTGGCCCCGCTGGCGGGCACCGATGGCGCGGGCGTCGCCGTCGCCGTCGCCGTCGCGACCGCGCCGGTGCCCGCCCGCGTGAGCCGGGCCGCGCTGGAGGCCGAGCTGCGCGAACGCCTCGCCGGCGCGCTGTTCGTGCCGCTGCACGAGGTGGACCCGGCGCGCCCCTTCATCGATCTGGGCCTGGATTCCATCGTTGGCGTCGAGTGGATCCGCGAGATCAACCGCAGCTGGGGCGTCTCGATCCGCGCCACCGATGTCTACGACTATCCCAGCGTGCGCGAGATCGCGGGCCTGCTGGAGCGGTTGATCGGGCAGCCGGCGGAGTCCACGCCCGCGCCCGCATCCGCGCCCGCCGAGGTCGCGGCCGCGGTCGAGGCCGCGCAGCCCGACCTCACATGCGCGCCGTCGCCCCAGGTTCCCACGCGCGAATCCATCCTGCGTGAGCTGACGCGCAGCCTCGCCGGCTCGCTGTTCCTGGGCGTCGAGGAGCTGAGCACGGAGGCGCCCTTCAGCCGCATCGGCCTGGACTCCATCGTCGGCGTCGAATGGATCAAGGACATCAACACCCGGTACGGCACGGCGATCAAGGCCATGGACATCTACGATCGTCCCAACCTCGCCGGCATGGCGGCCCTGGTCCACGAGCGGCTGCTCGATGCCTCGCGTCCAGCGACGGCCCCCCCGGCCCCCGCGCCGATCCGGCTGTCCGCGGTGACGCCGCCCGCCGAGGCGCCGGCGGCCGCACCCGCACCCGCACCCGAGCGCGCAGCGGCGCCGCATGCCGCGGCCCGGCCGGAGAAGATCGCCATCGTCGGCATGTCCGGCCGCTATCCGGGCGCGCCCGACCTCGCCGCCTTTTGGGACAAGCTCGCCGCCGGCCACGACAGCGTGGTCGAGGTGCCCGCCGAGCGCTGGCCGGTGGCGCGCCACTACGACCCGATCCCGGGCCGCGAAGGCAAGACCTATTGCAAGTGGATCGGCCTGCTGGAGGACATCGACCGCTTCGATCCGGCCTTCTTCCGCATCTCCCCGGCCGAGGCCGAGGAGATGGATCCGCAGCACCGCATGTTCCTGCAGGAGGGCTACAAGGCCTTCGAGAGCATGGGTTGCGCGCCGGCCTCGCTGTCGCAGCACCAGTGCGGGGTCTACCTGGGGCTCATGAGCCACGAGTACGGCGCCCTGGCCATGAGCCGGCGCGGGGCGGCGGCCGGCATCGGCAGCAACTACGCGATCGGGGCCGCGCGGCTGCCGTACTACCTGAACCTCAAGGGCCCGGCCATCCCGATCGACACGGCCTGCTCCTCCTCGCTGGTGGCGACCCATCTGGCATGCCAGGCCCTGCGCAGCCACGAGATCGACCTCGCGCTCGTGGGCGGCGCCACCGTCTACCTCACGCCGGAATCCTTTGTCGGCATGTCCGCCGCCGGCATGCTGTCGGCCGCGGGGCGGTGCAAGACCTTCGACGACGCGGCGGACGGCTTCGTCCCCGGCGAGGGCGTGGGCGCGCTGGTGCTCAAGCGCCTGGCCGACGCCGAGCGCGACGGCGACCCCATCCTCGGCGTGATCGCGGCCTCGGGCATCAACCAGGACGGCCGCACCAACGGCATCACCGCGCCCAGCGGCAGCAGCCAGGCCGAGCTGATCCGCGAGACCTACCGCACCCATGGCATCGACCCGGCCGGCATCAGCTATGTCGAGGCGCACGGCACCGGCACGCGCCTGGGCGACCCGATCGAGCTGACGGCGCTCGCCACCACCTTCCGCGAGCGCACGGACGCCGTCGGCTACTGCGCGCTCGGCTCGGTCAAGAGCAACATCGGCCACACCTCGGCGGCCGCCGGCATCGCCAGCATCCAGAAGGTGCTGCTCTGCATGGCCCACCGCGAGCTCGTGCCGACGCTTCACTTCGCCACGCCGAACCGGCATTTCGAGTTCGAGACCTCGCCCTTCTATGTCAACACCGAGCGCCGGCCCTGGCTCGCATCGGCGGCGCAGCCGCGCCGCGCCGCGGTGAGTTCCTTCGGCTTCAGCGGCACGAACGCGCACGTCGTGATCGAGGAATACGTGGTGCCGGCGTCGCATCGCCCGCGCGGCCTCGACCCCGCCGCCGCCGCGCGCGTGCTGGTGCCGGTCTCGGCACGCACCCCGGACGGCCTGCGCGCTCAGGCCCGCAATCTGCTCGCCCATCTCGCGCGGCCTGAGGCGCGCGCGGCTGGCGCGCGCTGGCTGGCCGACCTGGCGTTCACCCTGCAGGTGGGGCGCGATGCGATGAGCGAGCGGCTGGCCCTCGTGGCCGGCAGCCGAGAGGAGCTGGTCCAGCAGCTGGAAGCCTTCCTCGCCGGCGGCGCGCCCGCCGCCGGCGTGATCGCCGGCCAGGCACGGCCCGGCGCGGACGGCGGCCCGGCGCTGTCCGACGACGAGGAATTCGGCCTCGCGCTGCAAGGCTGGATCCGCAAGGGCAAGCTCGAGCGCATTGCGCGCCTGTGGGTGGACGGCTTCGAGATGGACTGGCGCCGCCTCCACCAGCACCTGGCGCCGGAAGATCGCCCCGCGCGCGTGCTCGCGCCGACCTATTCGTTCGCGCGCGAGCGCCACTGGATCGACGCGCCGCCGGCGACTCGCGCGCAGGCCGTCGCTTCGCTCGCCGAACGCGCCGAGCCCGCCGCGGCCCCGGCTGAACCGGACGCGGACCCGCACTGGGACGGCCTGAGCTACGTCCCGGTGTGGGACGAGCTGGCCCCGGCGCCCGAGCACCTTCCGGCGCCCGCGCGCCCGGTCACCGGCTGCACGCTCGTGGTCCACCGCGGCGGTTCGTGGGGCCTGGTCGAGGCCCTGCTGGAGCGCTGCCGCGAGATGCGAGGAGCGGACGCCGCGGTGCTGCGGCTGGACCTGGACGCGCCCGGACACCTGCAGGGCGCCGAGGTGGATGGCCTCGCCGCCTGGATGGCGTCGACGGCGCCGATCGCCGAAGTCTTCTACCTGCCCGGATGCGCCGAGCGGCGCGCGCCGGGCACGCCGGACGGCGACTGGCCGGACCTGCCCGACGACGAGGGGGCCGACGAGTCGGCCCTGCTGCGCGTCGTGCAGGCGCTCGCGCGCACCCTGGGCCCGGCCGCCACCGTGGATTTCCACGTGCTGGCGCTGGACCACCATCGCCTCGACGGCCGCCCCGCCAATCCCTGCGGCGCCGGCATCGCGGGCCTGGCCTATGCCCTCGCGCAGGGCGACCACCGCTTCCACGTGCGCAACGTCGACCTGGCCGTGGAGGACCTCGCCTGCGGCCGTTCCCCCGCGTCGGCGCGGGCGCTGCTGGCGCGGGTGCTGGCGCTCGAACCCTCGGACCGCGGCGCCTTGATCAAGCTGCGCGCGGGGCGCGCGCATCGCCAGGGCTTCGTGCGGCTCGCGCGACCCGATACGGGTGACCGTACCGCGGCCGAGTGCGGCCTGCGGCATCGCGGCGTCTACCTCATCCTGGGCGGCAGCGGCCACGTCGGGCGCGTGATCACGCGCCAGTTGATGGCGCGTCACGATGCCCGCGTCATCTGGATCGGCCGCAGCGCGCCCGCGGCCGATCGCGTGGCACAGGGCCTCGCCGCCTGCCGCCATGCGGGCTGCGAACCGTTCTACATCCAGGCCGACGTGACGGATGCCGGCGCGATGCGGCGCGCGGTGCGCGAGATCCGGGAGCGCTTCGGGCGCCTGGACGGCGCGGTCTTCTCCGGCATGGAGTTCGACGCCGGCCAGTCCCTGGTCGAGACGCCCGAGGCCCGCTTCATGGAGATCCTGCGCGTCAAGGCGCGCGGCAGCCGGGTCTTCCACCAGGCCCTGGCCGACGAGAAGCTCGACTTCCTGTGCTACTTCTCCTCGGCGCAATCCTTCTCCTTCTCCGGCGCCGCGCGGCTCGGGGCCTATGCCGCGGCCACGACCGCCGGCGACGCGATCGTCCGCGCGATGGCGCCGACGGCGCGCTTCCCGGTGGGCACGATCCACTGGGGGTTCTGGAAGACGTCGATGCAGGACTCGGCGTCGCTCGCCTCGCAGCACCTGGAGGCGCTCGAGGATGACGAGGGCAACGCCTGCTTCGAGCGCTTCGTGGCGCAGTGCATGGCCGGGCGCACGGGCGGCGCCAAGGTCTGCATGCGTGCGGCCCCCGAAGTTCGCCGCCTCATGGGCGTGGCGCCGGACGAGGTAATGACGCTCGCGAAGGCCTTGCCCCATGCGACGCCCCGGCCCGCCGCCGGCATCGGCGACCCCGCCCCCGCCGCCGCGGCGATGGCGCGCGAGGCGCGGGAGATGGAGTCCTGGCTGCTGCGCCTGTGCTTCTCCCGGGTCGCGCCGATGCTGCGCGCCGGCGCGAGCCCGCAGGGCTACCACGCGCGCTGGTGGGCGGAGACGCTGCGCCTGCTCGCGTCGCACGGCCTGGTCCGCGTCGACGCCGGCACGCCCCGCCTCGCCGCCGAGCCCGAGGACGCCGGATCGCTGTGGAGCGTGTGGAAGGCCTACCAGGCGCGTGAGCTGGCCGCCGGCGGGCAGGGCCGGGATGCGCAGTTCGCGCTCGTCGACGCCTGCCTGCAGGCGCTGCCGGAAGTGCTGGCGGGCGCCATCCCGGCCGCCGACGTGCTGTTCCCGCGCGGCTCCATGGAGCGCGTCGAGGGGATTTACCGCGACAACGCGAAGTCCGACCTGTTCAACGCCGTCCAGGCCGATGCCTTGCGGCGCTTCGTCCAGGCGCAGGTGGATGCGGGGCGACGCGAGCCGATCCGCATCCTCGAGATCGGGGCCGGCACCGGCGGCACCACGGGCGCCATGCTGGAGGCGCTGCGGCCGTTCGCGCAGGTCATCGGGGAATACCGCTTCACGGACGTCTCCCGGTCCTTCCTGATGCGCGCCGAGGAGGTGTTCGGGCCCCGGGCGGCCTTCCTGGTCACCGGCCTGTTCGACGTCGAGCGGCCGCTCGCCGGCCAGGGCGTGCCGGTGGGCCATTTCGACGTCGTCGTCGCCACCAACGTCCTGCATGCGACGCGGCACGTGAAGACCGCTCTGCGCAATGCCAAGGCCTGCCTGCGTGCGGGCGGCCTGCTGCTGTTGAACGAGATCAGCGAGAAATCGCTGTTCACGCACCTGAGCTTCGGCCTGCTCGAGGGCTGGTGGCTGCACGAGGACGCGTCCCTGCGCCTTGCGGGCAGCCCCGTGCTCGGGCCGCGCGGCTGGCGCTGCGCGCTCGAGGAGGAAGGCTTCGAGCACATCGCGTTCCTGGCGAAACCCGCGCATGAAGCCGGGCAGCAGGTCGTCCAGGCCGCGAGCGATGGCCTGGTCCGCCAGCCCGTCGCGCCCGCCGGGACGGGCCCGGCGGCGGCTTCGGGCCCGTCCGACCGCGCCGTGCCCGCGCCGGCCCTCGCGGCGGCCGCGGACGAGACGGTGAGCGAGCGGGTGGCCGGCGCGATCCGCTGCGCCATGCAGGTTTCGCTGAAGCTGCCGGCCGAGCAGATCCGTGACGAGGTCGCCTTCCTCGACTACGGGATCGATTCCATCCTCGGCGTGCGCTTCGTCGACTCCCTCCGGCGGGCGCTGGGCATCCCGCTCAACACCGCGATCCTGTTCGACTATCCCACCGTCGCGAGGCTGGCCGGGTTCATCGCGGGCACGCACGGCGAGACGCTCGCCAAGCGCATGCACGCCGCGCCGGCAGCGCCCGCGCCGATGCCGGCCGCGGTGCCAGCCCGGGAGTCCGTCGCGGAGGCGGCGCCGGCCGAGGCGTCGCCCGCCGAGGCCGCATACCCCTGCCCCGACCGCGGCGCCGACGGCAGAACCGACATCGCCATCGTGGGCCTCGCCGGCCAGTTCCCCGGCGCGCCCGACATCGAGTCGCTCTGGCCGCGCCTGATGCAGGCAGGGGAGGGCGCCGCCGTGCCGGGCACGGGTGTGCTGGCGCAGCGCGATCACTTCGACCACGCGTTCTTCCACATCCCGCCGGAAGAAGCGGCATCGCTCCATCCATACCAGCGCCTGGTGCTGCAGGAGTCCTGGAAGGCGCTGGAGAACGCCGCCATCAACCCGCGCTCGCTCGCGGGCGCCCGGGTCGCCGTCTTCGTCGGCGCAGAGCCGGCGGAACATCGATCGGCGAGCTTCGCGGGCGCCTCGGATGCGCTGATCGCCGCGCGCGTGTCCTACCACCTGAACCTGCGCGGGCCGGCCTACGTGATCAACACCGCCTGTTCATCGGGCGCCACGGCCGTCCACCTCGCCTGCGAGAGCCTGCGCCGGCACGAGTCGGACGCGGCGCTCGCGTGCGGCATCTTCGCGGCCATGGGCCCGCGCATGCTGGACACGCTGGGCCAGGCCGGCATGCTTTCGGCCGGCGGCCGCTGCCGCAGCTTCGATGCGTCGGCGGACGGCACCGCCTTCGCGGAGAGCGTGAGCGTCGTCTACCTCAAGCGGCTCGCCGACGCGCTGGCCGACGGCGATCCCATCCACGGGATCATCAAGGGCTCCGGCGTCAACCAGGACGGCACGAGCAACGGCATCATGGCGCCGAACGGGGTGGCGCAGGAGGAGCTCATCGTCGACGTCTACCGGCGGTTCTCGATCGCCCCGGAAGACATCGGCTACGTCGAGGCGCACGGCACCGGCACCCTGCTGGGCGACGCGGTCGAGGCCAATGCCCTCGCGCGGGCGTTCGGGCGCTTCACCGACAAGGCCGCGTACTGCGCCCTCGGCAGCGTCAAGCCAACCCTCGGCCACACGGCCGCGGCGGCCGGTGTCGTCGGGTTGAGCGCGATCGTGCTCGCCATGCGGCATGGCACGCTCGCCGGTCCGCGCGGGCCGGAGCGGCCCAACCCCATGCTGGCCCTGGAAGGCTCCGCTTTCCGCTTCGCCGAGGGTGGGCAGGCGTGGCCCCGACCGCGTCGCGACACGCCCCGCCTGGCGGCGCTGAACGTGTTCGGCCACAGCGGGACCAACGTGCACATGGTGATCCAGGAGCACGTGCCGGCCGCACCCCCGCGCGTGGCCGGGGCCGGCGTCCGCGTCGCCGTCCCGCTCTCGGCGATGGATCGCGACGCCTTGCGGCGCCAGGCCTCGCAGTTGAAGGCCTTCCTGGCCTCGGCAGAAGCCGGGCACGGGCGCGAGCGCCTGCACGTGGCCGACGTCGCCCACACGCTGCAGCTCGGGCGCGACGCCTTGCCGCGGCGGCTGGTGCTGCTCGCGACGAATGTCCCGGGCCTCCTCGCCCGGCTCGACGACTTCCTCGCGGCGCGGCCTTCGGCCGACGTGCTGCTGGCGGATGCCGGCGAGCCCGCCGCGGGCGACGCCCTGGTCCAGGCCGCCCGCCGCTGGGTCGTGGGCGGGCTGGTGGCCTGGCCGGCGCAAGCGCGTGCGGCGGCCGACGGCAGGCTGCCGGTGCGCATCCACCTGCCCGCGTACCCGTTCGCCGCGACGGCGATGCCGGCGTCCGCGCAAGGCGCATCGGATGTGGCGTCCTGCGGCGCGGGCGCTGGCGCGCCGCACGCCGAGCCGCGGCCCGCCGCCCTGCACGGCCAGGACGAAGCGACGGCGCGAGAGCCGGCGGCCTGGCTGGCGGGGCGCGTCGCCGCGCAGCTCAAGCTGCCGCGCGAGCGCATCGACACCCGGCGCAGCCTGTTCGACCTCGGCCTCGCGTCCATCGATCTCGTGAGCCTGGCGCAGTGGCTGCAGAAGGAGGTCGATCCCGGCCTGCTGCCCAGCCTGCTGTTCGACTACCCCACCATCGACCGGCTCGCGGCCTACCTCGCAGCCACCTATCCCGCGATCTTTTCCGCGGCGCAGGCGCCAGCGCCGCAGACGCCGCCCGTGGGCCGCCCGTATCCGGCGCGGCCGGTCGAGACCATCGCGCCCGCGGCGCCCGCCAGCCGCCGGGGCGCCCCCGCCGGCCGGGTGCTGGCCCTCCTGGAACAGCTCGAAAGCGGGCGCCTGAGCCTCGTGGAAGCGATTTCATGCATCGAGGATTCCCAATGAAAAAGATGATCAGCCACGCGATCCACGCGTACAAGGAGGGCCAGCTCTCGATCGACGCCCTGGTCGGCGAGCTTCGCCGCGCGGCGGACGACGGCGGGCGCCGCCCGCTGTCGGAAGGGCAGCGCGGCATCTGGGCGCTGCAGAAGCTGCACCCCGGCATGAGCGCCTACAACATTCCGATGTGCTTCGCGGTCCGGGACCTGCAGGTCGAGGCCTTCCGCCAGGCCTGCCGGCATGTCGTGCGGCAATACCCGATGCTGGGCGCGGCGATCCGCGAAGCCGGCGGCGAGCCCTGGCGCGTGCAGGCGGACGCGGGCATCGCCGATCCGGTCGTGGAGGCGCTGGCCGACGGCGTGGGCGCCGAGGCCGACGAGGCCGCGATCCTGGCTCACCTGCGCGTGCAGGCCCTGGAGGCGTTCTCGATGGAGGACGGCCCGCTGCTGCGCGTGCGCCTGCTGGGCCTCGCCGGCTGGCGCGGGGCGGCCGCGGGCCAGGGCCGGCTGACGCCGGCGCACACCATCGTGTCGCTGCATGTCCACCACGTGATCTTCGACGGCCAGTCGCTGGTCGCGCTGGTCAATGCCCTGTTCGATGCGTACCGCGACCTGGTGCGCGGCGGCCTGCCCGAATTGCTGGAGCTGCCCGAGACCTACGACGACTTCGTCGCGGAGGAGCGCGCTATGCTCGCGGGCGAGGAGGGCGCGCGCCGGCTCGCCTACTGGCGGCAGGCGCTGGAAGGCCTGGCCCCGCCGCCGGAGCTGCCCGCGCAGGCGTCGCACCCGGAGCGCGCGGCCGATCCCGCCGGCGCCACGCTCGCCATGCCGCTCGCGGCGGACGTCGCCGCGCGGGTCGCGGGCTTCCTGCAGCAGCACCACCTGTCGGCCTCGGCGTTTTTCCTCGGCGTGTTCAAGCTCATGCTGCATCGCTACACCGGCGCGACCGACATCGTGGTCGGCATGCCGGTGGACGTGCGCGGCCCGCAGCGCTATCGCGCGGTGATGGGCTTCTTCATCAACATGCTGCCGCTGCGCACGCGACTGGGCGCGGACGAGCCGGTGCTGTCGGTGCTCAGGCGCCTGCAGGGCACGCTGATCGACGGCATTGCGATGCAGTACCCGTTCTCCGCCCTCGTGCGGCGGCTCGGACTGCACGGCCAGGGCGAGGGCGCGCCGATGTACCGCGTCGCCTTCATGCACCAGGACTTCCTCGGCGAGCTGCGCTGCGAGGACGAGGACATCGCCCCGCTGGGCGAGCTGCGCCAGGAAGGCGAATACGAGCTCGTGCTCGAGGTGCGGGAGTCGGCGATGGCCCGCGGCTGCAAGGGCTTCGCGCTGAACTGGAAGTACCGGACGGACCGTCACGACGAGGCCTCGGTCCAGGCCATGATGCGCCACTACGCCACCCTGATGGACAGCGTGCTGGCCGAGGCCGGTCGCAGCGTCGGCGACTGCGCGATGCTGGGCGCGGACGAAGAAGCGCTGTTGCTGTCCGGCTGGTCCGACACGCAGGCCGACTTCCCGCGCGAGCGGCGCGTGCACGAGCTGGTCGACGATCGCGCCGCGCAGGCGCCCGCGGCGAGCGCAGTGAGCTGCGGGGCGGTGTCGCTCAGCTACGCGCAACTGAAGGCGGACAGCGACCGACTGGCCGCGCGCCTGGCGGGTTCCGGCATCCGGGCCGGGGACCGCGTCGCCGTGCGCCTCGGCCGGTCCGTGGATCTCGTGGTGGGCCTGCTGGCCGTCCTCAAGGCCGGCGGCGTCTACATCCCGCTCGATCCGGATTACCCCGACCCCTGGACCGTGGACATCCTGCGCGATTGCACGCCGCGCGCAATCCTCGCCCAGCGCGCGACCCGGGCGCAGGCGATCGCGTTGGCGCGCCAGGCCGCGGGCGCGCAAGCGGCACCGCCGCTTGCGCTGTGCGCCGACGACGCCGAGGACGTGGCGCCCGTCGCCGAAGCGCCGCCGGCGCAGGCCGCGCCCGAAGGGGCGGAGCTGGCCTACGTGATCTACACCTCGGGCAGCACCGGCCGCCCCAAGGGCGTGATGATCCCGCACACCGCGCTCACCAATTTCCTCGTCTCGATGGCGCGCCGGCCGGGCCTGCGCGACACGGACAGCCTGCTCGCGGTCACCACCTGCTGCTTCGACATCGCGGCGCTCGAGCTGTTCCTGCCCCTGGTGCAGGGCGCGCGCTGCATCGTCTGCGACGCGGCCACGGCGCGCGACGGCGTGGCGCTGCGCGACATGATCCGGCGCCTCCGGCCGACGATCATGCAGGCGACGCCGTCGACCTGGGAGCTGCTGCTGCACGCGGGCTGGCGCAACGAGGGGCGCCTGCGCGTGCTGTGCGGTGGCGACGCGCTGTCCGAGTCGCTCAAGCAGCGCCTGCTGGCCTGCTCCGACGAGGTCTGGAACATGTTCGGGCCGACCGAGACCACCATCTGGTCCACGCTGGCACGGGTGACCGCGGACGCCCCCGTCTCCATCGGCCACCCGATCGCCAACACCCGCATCCGCATCGTTGACGCGAGCGGCAAGCTGGTGCCGGCCGGCATTCCGGGAGAGCTGTGCATCGCCGGCGAGGGCCTGGCCGCCGGCTACCTGAATCGCCCCGAGGAGACGCGCGCGCGCTTCGTCGAGGGCTTCGAGGATCCATCCGCCCCAGGGCGCAGGGAGCGCATGTACAAGACCGGGGACCTCGCGCGCTGGCGCCGCGACGGCAGCATCGAGCACCTGGGGCGCATCGACTTCCAGGTGAAGATCCGCGGCCATCGCGTCGAGGTGCAGAACATCGAGCACCACCTCGGCGCGCATCCGAACGTCCGCGCGGTCGCCGTGGTCGCGCGCCGGCAGGCCGGGGTGGACCAGCTCGTCGCCCACTACGTGCCGCGATCCGGCCTGGGCGCCGCCGAGCCCGCCGCGGCGGGCCGCGAACTGAGCGCCTGGCTGACGGGCCGCCTGCCCGACTACATGGTGCCCGCGCTGTTCCTGCCCATCGAGGCCCTGCCCATGACCGGCAACGGGAAGGTGAACCGCAAGGCGCTGGTGGAGCGCACCGTCTCGCTGCGGGCGACGGCGCGCCCGGCGAGCAAGGCGGCGGACGCCGCGCCGGCGCGCGCCGATGCCGCGGCGCTGGAGGCGCGGCTGCTGGCCCTGTGCCGCGACGTGCTCAAGATCGCCGACATGGACGCCACCGACGGCTTCTTCGAGGCCGGCGGCGACTCGGTGACGCTGGCGGTCATCGCCTCCCGCGCCGCCGCCGAATTCGACGAGGCCGCGGTGGGCGCGGGCGACTTCTTCAAGTACCCCAACGTCCGGGCGCTCGCGGCCCACATCGCCGCGCGCGCGGGCGAGGCGCCCGACGTGCCCGGCGGCGCAAGCGACGCCATCGACGCCGGCGCGGCCGGCGAGGCGGCCCCCGCGCAGGACACGCCATCGCACCGGCTCGACGACGACGCCGTGGCCATCATCGGCATCTCGTGCGAGCTGCCAGGGGCGGCCGACCACCGCGAGTTCTGGCGCAACCTCGCGCGCGGCCACGAGAGCGCCCGCTTCTATACGGAAGACGAGCTGCGCTCGGCCGGCGTGCCCGAGGCGCGGATCCGCCACCCGCACCATGTCCCGATGCAGCAGACAATCGCGGGCAAGGACCTGTTCGACCGCGGCTTCTTTAAGCTCACGGCCAAGGACGCGCAACTGATGGACCCGCAGTTCCGCCTCCTGCTGCAGCACGCCTGGAAGGCGATCGAGGACGCCGGCTACACGCGCGCGCAGGTCGCCGACGCGGGCGTCTACATGTCGGCCTCGAACAGCTACTACCAGGCCTCGCTGAACGCCGCCGGCGCCGTCGATCCGGCGGACGAATACCAGGCCTGGCTGCTGGCGCAGGGCGGCACGATCCCCACGCGCGTCTCGTACGAGCTCGGGCTGACCGGGCCCAGCCTGTTCGTGCACTCGAACTGCTCGTCGGGACTGGTGTCGCTGGCGCTGGCCGCCCAGGCGCTGCGCCTGGGCGAGTGCCGCCATGCGCTGGTCGGTGCCTCGACGGTGCTCCCGAGCTCTGGCATCGGCTACGTGCACCAGCCGGGCCTGAACCTCTCGAGCGACGGTCATTGCCGGACCTTCGATGCGAACGCGGATGGCCTGACCCCCGGCGAGGGCGTCGCGGTCCTGCTCGCCAAGCGCGCGGTGGACGCGATCCGCGACGGCGACCACGTGTATGCCGTGCTGCGGGGCATCCGGATCAACAACGACGGCGCCGAGAAGGTGGGCTTCTACGCGCCGAGCGTGGGCGGGCAGTCCGACGTCATCCAGAAGGTGCTCGACGCCACCGGCATCGACCCGCAGACCATAGGCTATGTCGAGGCGCACGGCACCGGCACGAAGCTGGGCGACCCGGTCGAGATCTCGGCGCTGACGGATGTCTACCGCCGCTACACCGCGAAGAACCAGTACTGCGCCATCGGCTCGGTGAAGCCGAACATCGGCCACCTGGATACCGTGGCGGGGCTCTCGGGCTGCATCAAGGTCGCGCTGAGCCTGGCGCAGGGCCAGATCCCGCCGTCGATCAACTTCGAGACGCCCAACGCGGGCATCGATTTCGCGCGCTCGCCGTTCTACGTGGCCGAGCGGCTGCAACCCTGGCCGGAGCAGTCTCGCGGCGCACCGCGTCGCGCCGCGCTGAGCTCGTTCGGCATCGGCGGCACCAACGCGCACCTGATCATGGAGGCCCTCGAGCAGCCGGTGGACGGCGCGGGCGAGGACGCGCCGCGCATCGTGCCGCTTTCGGCGCGCAACCCCGAGCGCCTGCGCGCCCAGGTCGCCCAGCTGCAGGCGTTCCTGCGGCAGGAGGCCGGCAGCCTGCCGCCCCTGGCCAGCATCGCGTTCACCCTGCAGCTCGGGCGCGAGGCGATGCCAAGCCGCGCGGCCTTCGTCGTCTCCGGGCACCAGGCCTTGCAGCAGGCGCTGGCGCACTACCTGGAAAACGACGCGGCCGACGGCCGTAGCTGCTTCATCGGGCACGCCGGCGCGGAGCAGGACATCGTGAAGGTCCTGAGCGACGACGACGACACGGGCGAACTGATCCTCGCGTGGTGCGAGTCGGGCAAGCTGGCCAAGGTGGCCGCCCTGTGGGCGCAGGGCGTGGCGGTCGACTGGCGCGTCCTGTACCGCCGGTCCCGGCCCGCGCGCGCGAGCCTGCCGACCTATCCCTTCGCCCCCGAGCCCTGCACCCCTCCGCTCGGCGCGACCGCGGCAACGATTCGCGGCCTGCCCCCGGCGGCGTCCATCGCCGCCCCCACGCTGCATCCCATGCTGCACGAGCGCGTGAGCGACGCATCGCCCGACGGCATGCGCCTGCGCTCCCGGTTCACGGGCGGCGAATTCTTCCTGGCCGAGCATCGGATCCGCGGGCGGCGCATCTTGCCGGGCGTCGCCTACCTGGAGATGGCGCGCGTCGCGGCCGAACGGGTGCGCGCAGGCCAGCTGGTGCAGGTGCAGTCCGTGGTGTGGACGACGCCCCTGGTCGTCGAGGCGACTACGCATGTCGTGCTGAGCCTGGGCCAGAGTCAGGAGCAGGGCGCGGGCGGCGACCGCGCGCGGCTCCTGCCGTTCACGGTGCGCTCCAGCGCCGGCGCGGAGGGTGGCGAGTCGCAGCTCAATTGCCAGGGCACGATTCGCATCGTGCCGCGCGCCGACGCGACCGCTCCCGATCCGGTGGACATCGCGCAACTGCTGGCGCGCTGCCCGCGCGAGGTGCCGGCGGACCGGTTCTACGAGTACCTGGACAGCGGCGGCGGCAACTACGGCCCCAGCTTCCGGACGATTACCGCCTTGCACAAGGGCCACCGCGAGGTGCTCGCGCGCCTGGACCTGCCGCCCGCGGCGCCGCGGGACGCCAGCCTGGTCCTGCACCCCTGCATGCTGGATGCGGCCTTCCAGATCGCTGACAGCCTCATCCTGCAGCCACGCGCGAACGGCGGATGTCTGCCGTTCTTCGTCAAGGACGTGGTGGTCTGGCGGGCGCCGGGCCAGCACGCGTACGCGCATGTGCGCCTGGGCGACGACGATGCGTCCGGCCCGGTCACGCGCTACGACATCGACCTGCTAGATGCCGATGGCCGGGTGTGCGTCTCGATGAAGGAGTTCAGCGCCCGGGCGGAGACGGCCGACGGCCACGCCGGCGCGAACACCTATTGGGCGCGATGCCGCGGCGATGCGGCGCACGAGCTGCCCGAGACGGGCGGCCGGCGACCGGTGCGGCGCTTCGCCGCCGTGGAGCCGGATCGCTGGATGCTGGATCGCGCGGCCTTCCGGCCGGAGGGCGTGTACTGGATCGCCGACGCCGCCAACGCCCTCGGCGCGAGCTTGGCCTGCCACCTCGGCCAGGTGCCAGGGGCGACCGTGGTACTGACCGATGCGCGAGCGCTCGAGCCCGCCATGGCGCAGCGCATCGCGGCCGGCTTCGCGGCCGGCGCGCGCCTCGAATTCATGCAGGCGGCGGTGGCGAGCGCCGGCGCCGCGCTGGCCGACGCGATCCGGTCGCGTCACGGCGCGATCGCCGGGGTCCTGCATTGCGCGCACGCTTCCGGCGCGGGCACGGGCCACGACGGCCCGCTGCGCGCGTTGGACGAGGCGACGCGCACCGACCTGCTGGACTTCTTCATCTGCGTCCACACGCACGCGCAAGCGCCGGCCCCCGCGCAGCCGCAGGCGGATCCCGCGGCCGCGGATCCGGCCATCCTCGCGTGCATCGACGAGCGCGAGGCCTGGACCAAGGTCGGCATCCGGCAGGGCCGCAGCGCGGCCATCTTCTGCCCGGACTCGCTGCCCTGGCCCGCGGCCGCGCCGCTGCTGCGCGGCATCGCGTCGCGCCAGATCCTGGCCGTCGTCCATGCCCTCCACCACGTGCTGCATCACGCCGAGACGGCGATGGTGGTCGCGTGGAAGCCGGAAGGGCGCGTGCCCGAGCCGCCCGCGCTTCGCGAGGCGCCGCCTGCGCGGGCTGATGTGCCCCGCGTCGCGGACGCGTCCGCGAGCCTGGACGAGCTCGTGGCGCGACTGAAGGCGGTCGTGTCCGACATCATCAAGTCCGCGCCCGAGGAGATCGACGAGGACCAGAACTTCGGCGAGTACGGGCTGGATTCGCTGTCCCTGACCGCCTTCAGCAACCGGCTCAACGACGGCTATTCGCTGGGCGCGCAGCCCGCGGGCCCCTTGAACCCGACGACCTTCTTCGAGCGCCCGACCCTGCGCCAGATGGCCCGCCACATGATGGAGGCGTATCCGGATCTCGTGCGCCCGGCGGCGGTCCAGGCCGAGGCCGTGACGGTCGAAGCGCCGGCCGCGCCGACGCCGCTTCCGGCCGCCTGGCCGGCGCCCGAGGAGCGCGCGGCCGAGGCGCGCCCCGACGACGTCGCCATCATCGGGATGAGCGGCCGCTTCCCCGGCGCCCGGGACATCGAGGAGTTCGCCCGCAACCTGTTCGCGGGCAGGGACAGCATCGGCGAGATCCCGGCGGAGCGCTGGGACTGGCGCGCCGCGCTCGGCGACTCGCACGCGCCCGAGAGCAGCCGCTGGGGCGGCTTCATCGAGGGCATGGCGGACTTCGACCCGCTGTTCTTCAACATCTCGCCCAAGGAGGCCTACCAGATGGATCCCTCCCACCGGCAGCTGCTGATGCATGCCTGGTGGGCGATCGAGGACGCCGGCTACAACCCCACCGAGCTCGCCGGCACCCGGACGGCGCTGTTCGCGGGCATCGCGCAAAGCGGCTACAGCGAGCTGCGCCGCGAGGCCGGCGAAGGCATCGAGGGCAATTCCTTCCTGGGCATCGTGCCCTCGATCGCGCTGAACCGGATCAGCCATTTCCTGGACCTGCACGGCCCGAGCGAGCCGGTCGAGACGGCCTGCTCCTCCTCGCTGGTGGCGATCCACCGCGCGGTGACCAGCATCGCCTGCGGCGACGCCGACATGGCGCTCGTCGGCGGCGTGCAGACCATCCTCACGCCGCACGCGCACATCGGCTTCGGCAAGGCCGGCATGCTGGCGCCGGACGGCCGCTGCAAGACCTTCTCCGCCCGCGCCGACGGCTTCGTGCGCGGTGAGGGCGTGGGCGTGCTGTTCCTCAAGCGCATGAGCGCGGCATTGCGCGATGGCGACGCCATCCACGGCGTCATCAAGGGCAGTGCCGTCAACCACGACGGCCGCTCGAACACGCTCACCGCGCCCAACCCGGTGGCGCAGAAGGAAGTCATCGTGCGGGCGCACGCGCGCGCCGGCATGGACCCGAGAAGCATCGGCTACATCGAGACGCACGGCACCGGCACGAAGCTGGGCGACCCGATCGAGATCAACGCGCTCAAGCAGGCCTTTGCGGAGCGCCTGGCCGCGCAGCCGGACGGCGGCGATGCCGGCTGGTCGCGCAGCTGCGCGCTGGGCGCGGTCAAGACCAATGTCGGGCACCTCGAGCTGGCCGCCGGTGTCGCCGGGGTGATCAAGGTGTTGCTGCAGATGCGGCGCAGACGGCTCGCGCCCAGCCTGCACTGCGACGAGCTGAACCCGTACATCGACCTTGCGGGCAGCCCGTTCCATGTGCTGGCCGCGGAGGCCGACTGGCCGCGACGCGTCGATGCGCGCGGCCGCGCGCAGCCGCGCCGAGCGGGCGTCAGCTCGTTCGGCATCGGCGGCGTGAACGCGCACGTGGTGCTGGAGGAGCACATCGAGGGCTTGGCCGTCGCGCCGGCCGGCACGCAGCCGGTGGCGATCGTGCTGTCGGCGAAGGAGCCGGTGCGCCTGCTCGACGCGGCGCGTGCGTTGCTGCACTTCGTGCGCGAGCCGGCGTCGGCCGTGCGCCTGGACGATCTGGCCTACACACTGCAGGTCGGGCGCGAGGCGATGCCGGAGCGCCTGGGCTTCGTCGCGGGCTCGGTGGCGGAGCTGGAAGACCGGCTGGCGGCCTTCGTGGCGGCCGGACGCGCAGTGGACGGCATGGTGGCCGGTCGCGTGAAGTCCTCGCGCCAGGCGCGCGTCGCCGCGGCGCCCGCGCTCGCGGGCATGGACAGGCTGGTCGACATCTGGGTCGAGCAACGCAAGCTGGCGGCCCTGCTGGACGCCTGGGTGAAGGGCGCGGAGATCCCGTGGGCCAGGCTGCACGACGGCCAGGCGCAGGCGCGGCCGCGCCGGATGCACCTGCCCGGGTATCCTTTCGCCAGGGAGCGCTACTGGGTCTCGGAAGAGAAGACGACGCCGGTGGCAGGCAAGACGGGCGCGCCGGCCCGCGGCGACGAAGCCGCGCCGCGCGCGCACTGGCTCGCGCCGGATGCGTCGGCCGCCGACGGCCAGCGCTTCCACGTAGTCCTGGCGGGCGACGAAGCCTGCCTGCGGGATCACCGCGTCCACGGCGAGGCGATCCTCCCGGGGATCGCGCACCTGGAAATGGTGCGCGAGGCCGCGTGTCGCGCCTTCGGTGCGACGCCGGAAGCCGCGGTCGTCCGCATGACGAACGTCGGGTGGATCCGGCCGGTGCGTGTGGCCGGGCCCACGCGGGTGGGCGTGCATCTGCGCCCCGACGCGGGCGGGCATGCCACGTTCGGCCTGCACGTCGACGATGCGCGCGGCGAGCGCCTGACCTGCTCGGAAGGCGCGCTGTCCGTCGTGGCGGGCGCGGTGGACGAGCGGCTCGACCTGGCCGCCCTGCAGCGTGCGTTCGCGACCTCCCGACGCGTCGATCCCGCGGACTGGTACGCGGCGTTCGAGCGCATCGGCATCACCTACGGGCCCAGCCACCGCGGCCTGCAGTCCTGCCTCGTCGGCCCCGCGGGGGTGCTGGCGAAAGTTTGCCTGCCGGCTTCGGAACGTGACGCCGCGCGTCGGTTCACGCTGCATCCGGGCCTGCTGGACGCGGTCCTGCAGGCAGCCGTCGGCCTGCGCCCCGCCGCGCCGGCGGGCGCTCCGGCACGCCCGCCGCTGCTGCCCTTCGCGATGGCGTCGGCGGAGATCTTCCGCGCCGCCGGCGAGGCCGCGTGGGCGTGGCTGCGTCCGTGCGGCGCGACGCTCGAAGGCGAGGCCCGCGCGAAGTCTTCCGCGGACAAGGTCGACATCGACGTGTGCGACGACGACGGGCAGGTCTCGGTGCGGATCCGCGGCCTATCGTCGCGGCCACTGACCCGGCCGCGCACGGACGCCCCGCCCGCTGAATTGGGCCCCGTGGCCGCGGAGGCGCCGCCGCCGGCGCCGGAGGCCGACATCGGCCTGCTGACCCGCACCGCGATCTGGAACCCGCGCGCGCTCGCGCCGCTGGCGCCGGAGCAGGTGGGTGTCGCGCCCGGCGGCGCCGGCATGCTCGTGCTGGGAGGCACGCGCGCGCAGCAGGACGCGATCCGCGCGCTGTTCCCGGATTGCGCCACCGGTGCGCCGTCGCGAGAAGGCGAGGCGCTGTCGCCGCTCGATGCCCTGCGGCATCAGCTGACGGACTCCGCGCCCCTGACCCATGTCGTCTGGCTGGCGCCGGCGTCGCCCGAGTCGTCCGGCGCGGCGGGCGAGGCGATCCTCGCGGCGCAGGAGCAGGGCGTGCTGCAGCTGTTCCGCGCCATCAAGGCGCTGCTCGCGGCCGGCCACGGCGCGAAGGCGCTGTCCTGGACCGTCGTCACGTGCCAGACGCACGCGACGAGCGCGATCGACGAGGTCCTGCCGGCGCATGCCGGCATCCACGGCCTCGTCGGCTCGATGGCCAAGGAGTACCGGCAGTGGCGCGTCCGCCTGCTGGACATGCCGGCGCGCGAGGACTGGCCGTTCGCGGCGATGTTCGCCACGCCCTTCGATCCCGACGGCAATGCCCTGGCCTGGCGCCGGGGCCGCTGGCTGGCGCGCGAGCTGGTCGCCGTGGATCGCATGCCCGAGGGGCAGGGCATGTTCAAGACCGGCGGCGTCTACGTGGTGATCGGCGGCGCCGGCGGCATCGGCATGGCCTGGAGCCGCTGGATGATCGAGCACTTCCAGGCCCGCATCGTGTGGATCGGCCGGCGCCCGGCGGACGCCGCCATCCGGGCGCGCTGCGAGGCCCTGGCGCGCCATGGCAGCGCCCCGGTCTACCTGAGCGCCGACGCCTGCGATCGCGCCAGCCTGGCCGAGGCGCGCGAGCGCATCGCGCAGTTGCGCTGGGACGGGCGCGCGATCGCCACGAGCGGCGTCGTCCACTCGGCCATCGTGCTGGCGGACGCCAGCCTGGCCACGATGGACGAGGAGCGCTTCCTGGCCTCCTGGCGCTCCAAGGCGGACGTCAGCGTCCGCATCGCCGAGGTGTTCGGAGCCGACCCGCTCGACTTCATGCTGTTCTTCTCGTCGATCACCTCGTTCGGCAAGACGGCGGGGCAATCCAACTACGCGGCGGGCTGCGCGTTCAAGGATGCCTTCGCGACCCGCCTGGGCCGCGACCTGCCTTATCCGGTCAAGGTGATGAACTGGGGCTACTGGGGCAGCGTAGGCGTGGTCAGCGACGCGGCCTCGCGGGAGCGGATGGCGCAGGCCGGGTTCGGCTCCATCGAGCCGGAGGAGGGCATGCAGGCCCTGGACAGGCTGCTGGCCAGCCGCTTCCACCAGGTGGCGCTGCTCAGGACATTGCGGCCCGGCATCGTGGGCCAGGCGGGCAGCTCCGGCGAGGAGCGCATCCAGCACTATCCGGGCGCGGGCCCGTCGCGCGGGGATGCGGGCTCGTCGATGGCGCGGCTGCGGTCGGCCTTGTCCGGCTGCGCCAGGGCCTGGGAGCAGCGGGCCGGCGAGATCGAGGTGCGCTCGCCCGAACTGGAGTCGCTGATCGCGCGCGCGCTGCTGTGGGCGGTGCTGCCCGCGCTCGAAGCGCCGGAGTCGGTCCATGCGCGCCACCAGCGCTGGATGGACGAGACCCTGGCGACGCTGTCGGAAGCCGGCTGGATCGTCCGCGAGGGCGATGACGCGCCGCGCGGCTGGCAGGCCACCGCGCGGGCGCGGGCGCTGGCGGCGCAGATCTGGCCGGAATGGGAGCGGCAGGCGGGGGCCTGGCACGACGACGACTTCCGGCGCATCCCGATGAAGCTCGCCGAGGTCTGCCTGCGCGCGCTGCCCGAGATTCTGTGCGGCCGGCAGCGCGCGACGGACGTGATGTTCCCCGGATCCAGCATGGCGCTGGTCGAGGGTCTCTACAAGGGCAACCGCAAGGCGGACCTGTTCAACGACATCGTGCACGACGTGGTGCTCGCCCAGGCGCGGCTCCTCGACCGCCCGCTGGCCGTGATCGAGGTCGGCGCGGGCACCGGCGGGACGACGGACGGGCTCCTGCGCAAGATCCGCGAGCGCGGCGTCGCCATGGGCGAGTACGTCTACACCGATCTCTCCCACGCCTTCCTGCTGCACGCGCGGCAGCAGTACGCGCCGCGGGCGCCGTTCCTGAAGACGCAGCTGTTCAACGTCGAGAAGCCGATCGGGCCTCAAGGGCTCGAGCCAGGCCGCCACGACCTCGCCATTGCGACCAACGTCCTGCACGCGACGCAGGACATCCGCCAGGCCCTGCGCAACGTCAAGGCGACGCTGCGCGCGGGCGGGCTGCTCGTGCTGAACGAGATCAGCCAGAAGTCCTTGTTCAGCCACGTGACCTTCGGCCTGCTGGATGGCTGGTGGCTCTACCAGGACGTGGAGCTGCGCATGCCCGGGTCGCCCGGCATCGACCAGGAAACCTGGCGCAGGGTGCTGGCCGAGGAGGGCTTCGCGCCGGTGGTCTTCCCGGCCGAGGCCTTGCACGCGCACGGGCAGCAGGTCATCGTCGCCGAGAGCGACGGTGTCGTGCGGCAGCGGGGCGGGGGTGGCGGTGCATCGCAGGCGGTCGCCGCGCCCGCGCCGAGGCCGGCACCCGTGCCGGCTCCGGTGGCAGATCCGGTGCCGGCGCCAGCGCCCGCCCGTGCGGCGATCGGCGACGGGCCCGGGCCGATGCGGGCCTACCTGAAGGCCAAGCTCGCCGAGGTGTTGAAGCTGCCTGGGGAGCGCATCGAGACCGACATGCCGTTCGCCAGCTACGGCATCGACTCGATCATGGCAATGGCGCTGATCCGCGAGCTGGAGCGGGACCTGGGCGCCATGCCCAAGACCCTGTTCTTCGAGCACGAGGACATCGAGGAGCTGAGCGCCTATCTGATGGAGCGGCACGCGCCGCCCGCGGCCGGCGACTCGGGCGACGTCGAGCGCGCACCCGCGCCGATGCCAGCGCCAGAGCCCGCGCCGACCGGCGACGCCGCGAGCCGCATGCAGGCCTACCTGCTGGCGAAGCTGGCCGAGGTGCTGAAGCTGGAGCCCGGGCGCATCGAGACCGACATGCCCTTCGCGAGCTACGGCATCGACTCCATCATGGCCACCGCGCTGATCCGCGAGCTGGAAAAGGATGTCGGCAGCCTGCCCAAGACCTTGTTCTTCGAGTACGAAAACATCGAGGAACTGGGCGCCTACCTCCTGGAGCGGCAGCAGTCGGAGGCGACCGGCGCGAGCGCAACGCCAGCGATCGAGCGCAGGCCTGCGCCTGTGCCGGCACCGGTGCGCGCGCCCGCCGGCGAGGCACCGCGCGACATGCGGTCCTACCTCAAGGCGAAGCTGGCCGAGGTGCTGAAGCTGCCCGAGGAGCGCATCGAGACGGACGTCCCGTTCGCCAGCTACGGCATCGACTCGATCATGGCCATGGCCATGATCCGCGAGCTGGAACGGGACCTGGGCGCCCTGCCCAAGACCCTGTTCTTCGAGCACGAGGACATCGAGGAATTGAGCGCGCACCTGGCGGAGCGCTGCGCGCAGCAAAGGCAAAGTGATGCAAGTCTTGCATAGCGAGCAGGTCGCCGCCCCCGAGGGTACAGCAGAGGGCGGCTTCCGGCTGATCGAGAAGTCGCGCATCGCCGGCGAGCCCGGCCTGGCCGCGCGGCTGGCGGCGGCCAAGGGCGACGCCCACCAGGACGGCGTGCTGCTCGATCTCTGGCCCGCGATCTACCACTGCGAGGCGTCCGGGGATCACATCCACGTCCTCCAGGATCGCGAGCTGTTGTTCGTCACCCGCTACGTCGGCGCGCCGGAGCGCGAGATCCGCCTCCTGCGCAGCCTGATCGAGCATGCGCGCGCGCGCGGGCTGGAGCTCGGCTACCTGGACATGTCCAACCGGCGCAAGCGCCACATCGAGCAGGAGTGCGGCCTGCTCTCGACCCCGCTGGGCGTGGTCCAGACGGTCGAGGACATGGCGAGCTTCAGCATCGAAGGCGCGCGGATGCGCCGGCTGCGCTACCTCGTGTCGCGCTTCGGGCGCGAGGCGGGCTGCCGCATCGTCGAGTACACCGAGGCCGAGCGCGCCATCGACAGCGCGATCCGCGCCGTGATGCTCGCGTGGAGCCGGGAGAAGGGGGTCGTCAACAAGGTCGACGCGATCCTGGCCGACATGCGCGTGGGCAATCTGCTCAAGCGCTATCGCGTGTTCCTGACCTACCTCGGCGAAACTCTCCAGAACGTCATCGTCCTGAGCCCGATCGTCGGCGGCTACATCACGGACCAGGAATACTTTCTCCCCACCATGCCCCTCGGGGGCACCGAGTGGGCCTACGTCGAGATCATGCGCCTGCTCGCCGCCGAGGGCTGCACCAAGTTCAGCCTCGGCCTGACGTGGGGCCTGTTCGAGCCCCCGGCCGGCTTCAGCGACGAGGAGGGCTGGGCCCTGATCCGTCGCACACAGGGCCAGCTCGCGCGCATCTTCGAGCGCGGCGCGCAGAACCACCAGTACAAGAACAAGTACTGCCCGGCGGAATACCCGCTCTACCTCTACCGGACGTCCACCAGCCGGCCCCAGATCATCAAGCAGTGCATGGGGCAGTTCTTCCGCAGCGGCGTGGCCTACGAGGAGATCGCGCGCCAGATCGAGCGCGACGAGCGCGCCGACGAGGCCGCGCCCGCCCGGCCCGCGCCAGAGAGCGCGCGCTTCGACGCCACCCGGGTCGATCCGCGGGATGTGCGGCTGGACATGATCAGCGACTCCTGGGCGCACCTGGACTATCCGTTCATCCGAGCCCGCCTGCGCCGCCTGCACGAAGGCCTCGCGGCGGAAGCCGAGGGCGGCACCGATGCCGATGCCGATGCGCTCGAAAGCGTCCTCGGCCTGCGCCATGTCGTGCTCACCACCTCCGGGCGCAATGCGGAGCGGATGTTGTTCAACCTCTTGCGCACCAAGCGCCGGTGCGTGCTGCAGAACATCCCGTTCTTCTCCACCGGGCACAACCTGAGCAAGGCGGGCTTCAGCTCGCGCGTGGTGGCCGACCCGAGGGTTTTCGATCCCGCGTGCGGCGAGATCTTCCGCGGAGGGCTGGACACGGTGGCGCTGGAGCGCGAGCTCGCCGCGCCCGCGGCCGACGTCGCGCTGGTGCTGATGGAGCTGTGCAACAACGGCTCGGGCGGGTATCCGGTCTCGCTGGCCCACATCCGCGCGGTGTCGGCCCTGTGCCGCGGCCGCGGCGTGCCGTTCGCGATGGACATCACGCGCGTCGTGCGCAACGCGGAGCTCGTTCGCCGGCATGAGCCCGGCCGCGCCGCCATCGCCTTGTGGGAGACGGTGGCCGAGATCATCGGGCAGGCGGACATCGTCCTGGGCAGCCTCTGCAAGGACTTCGGCCTCAGCGCCGGTGGCGTCCTGGCCGCCCGCGACGAGGCTTTCATCGCCCGGGCGCACCGCTATGCCGAGATCGAGGGCGCCGCGCTCGATCACCTGCAGGCGCGCATCGTGCGGCAGGCCCTGCACGAGCGCGATTTCATCGAGCAGGCGGTGTGCGCGCAGCTCGATCTCGCGCGGCGCGTGCACGACGCGCTCGAGGCGCGGCACGTGCCGGTCGTGCGGCCCGTCGTCGGTCACTGCATCCTCGTGCGCGCCGACGCGATGGCGGTCCACGCCTCGGCGCCGCGGCCGGCGGAATCGCTGCTGCGCTTTCTCCACGAGGTGCATGGCGTGCGCGGCGGCGTGCACCTGTCCGGCAGCGAGGAGCACGGGCCGCTGGGGCGCTGCATCCGCCTCGCCATGCCGCTCGGACTGAACGACGAGCGCCTGGTGGCGCATCTCGCCGCGGCGCTGGCGCCGGACGCCCGCGAGACCCCGGATCCCGCGCTGACGTTCATGGCGGGGGCGGCCCCGACCGCCGCCCGCGCGGAAGTCCCGCCGGTCGGCGAGGTTCGGCCGCCGCGCGCCGCGCGCCGCGGCGCCTCGTCGGACGACGGCATCGCGATCATCGGCATGTCTGGCCGTTATGCCCAGGCCGACTCGCTGCCGGCGTTCTGGCGCAACCTCGCGCAAGGGCGCAACTGCATCACCGAGATCCCGGCCGCGCGCTGGGACTGGCGGGAGCATTTTCACGCCGACCCGGAAGAGGCGCTGCGCCTGCAGAAGGCCTACGGGCGATGGGGCGGCTTCGTGGACGACTTCGAAAAGTTCGACCCGCAGTTCTTCTGGATGGCACCCCGGCGCATCCGCTTCATCGACCCCCAGGAGCGCCTTTTCATTGAGGAATGCTGGAAGGCGCTGGAGGATGCCGGCCATCCGCCGGCGGCGCTGGCGGACCCGCTGCGCGAGCGCACGGGCGTGTTCGGCGGCATGTCCAAGCAGGGCTTCAACCTCTATGCGGCGCAGTTCAAGGGCACGCACCCGCACACCTCGCCGGCCTCGATGGTGGGGCGCGTCTCGCACTTCTTCGACCTGAAGGGGCCCAGCGTCGCGATCGACAACCATTGCGCGTCCGCGCTGGTCGCCGTTCACGAAGGCTGCGAATATCTCCGGCGGGGCTTGGGCGACCTGGCCATCGCCGGCGGCGTCAGCCTGAGCTTGCACCCGTCCAGCTATGTGCAGCTCTCGCTGGTGCAGATGCTCTCGCGCGATGCGCGCAGCGCGGCCTTCGGCAAGGGCGGCGCGGGCTATGTGCCGGGCGAGGGCGCCGGCGTGGTGGTCCTGAAGCGCCTCGAGGAAGCCGTGCGGGACCGCGATCCGATCCACGCGGTGATCCGCGGCGGCGCGGTCAATCACAACGGCCGGATGCGGTACTACGGGCAACCCAGCCAGGCGCGGCAGCAGGCCGTTGTCCGCTCGGCGCTCGCGCAGGCGCGGGTGGATCCACGCACGATCAGCTACATCGAGGCGGCGGCCAGCGGCGTCGAGTCCTCGGACGCGGTCGAGATGGCCGCGCTCACCGAGGTGTTCGGCGAGCGCGCCGGCACCGAGGGCGAGTACCGGATCGGCTCGGTCAAGCCCGCGATCGGGCATTGCGAAGCGGTCTCGGGCATGTCGCAGCTGGCCAAGACCGTGCTGGCGCTGAAGCACGCGGCGCTGCCGCCGACCCTGGTGCCGGCCGAGCTCAGCCCGCAGATCGACTTCGACCGCCTGCCGTTCCGGCTGCAGACCGAGCTGACGCCGTGGGAGCGCGTCAAGGTCGACGGGCAGGGAGTGCCCCGGCGCGCGGGCGTGACGGCGCTGGGCAACGGGATCAATGCGCATCTCGTCGTCGAGGAGTTCGTCGCGGACGCGGATCGCGGGCACGACGCGCCGGAGGAGGATTTCATCTTCCCGATCTCCGCGCAGGATCCGCTCCGCCTGCGCGAGTACGTCCAGCGCTGGATCGGGTACCTGCAGGACGAACCGTCGTGCGACCTGAGCGCTGTCGCCTGGACGATCCAGGTCGGCCGCCAACCGATGCCGGCGCGGCTGGCGGTGGTGGCCTCCGGCCGAGCGGATCTGCTTGCGAGCCTGGCGCGATGGCTGGACGGGGAAGGCAGCGACTGGCGCGTCCACCAGGGTCGCGCGCGCCGGCCTCTGCCCGCGGACGAGGCGCTTGCCGCGGCCGTCGAGCGCAGGGATCTCCAGGCCATCGCATCGCTGTGGGTGCGTGGACACGACCAGCCCTGGGCCGGCCTTCATCGGGGCCGGTCGACGCGCCGCGTGGGCGGCCTGCCGGCCTATCCCTTCGCGCGCGAGCGCCACTGGATCGCGGACGAGCTCGCGCCGTCTGCGTGATCACCGTTCAATTTTTCAGTTTTCATCAACCGAACACATCAAAGGAGCAATTCGGGTGAACAACGCAGCAAACGAGAAATACGACGTCGTCATCGTCGGCACGGGCATCGGCGGCACCGTCCTGGGCGCCATCCTGGCCCGGCATGGCCTGAAGGTCGTCCTGATCGACGCCGAGATGCATCCGCGCTTCGCTGTCGGCGAGTCGACCATTGCGACGACCACGCTGACGCTGGAGCTGATGGCGCTCCGGTTCGACGTGCCCGAGCTCGCGCACATCACCTCGATCGCGGAGGTGTCGGCCAACGTGATGCCGTCGTGCGGCGTCAAGCGCAACTTCGGCTTCGTCTACCACCGGCCGCACACCGAGCAGAACGCCGAGGAAGTCAACCAGGCCCTGGTCGTCAACGAGGTCCACTACTTCCGGCAGGACATCGACGCCTACATGCTGCACGTGGCGGTCCGCTACGGCTGCAAGGTGCACCAGAACACCCACGTGGAGGACATCCAGTTCAACGCGGACGGCGTGGTGGTGCGCACCCGCAAGGGCATGACGATCCACGCGGATTACCTCGCCGACGGCGCCGGCTACCGCTCGGTGCTGGCCGACAAGCTCGGCCTGCGCGAGATGCCGACGCGCGCGAAGACGCACGCGCGCGGGCTGTTCACGCACATGATCGACGTCAAGCCCTTCGACGAGTGCCGCAGCGTGCCCGACAACCTCAAGCAGCCGGTGCCCTGGCACCAGGGCACCCTGCACCATCTCTTCGACGGCGGCTGGATGTGGGTCATCCCGTTCAACAACACGCCGGAGTCCAAGAACCAGCTGGTCAGCGTCGGCCTGATGCTCGATCCGCGCAAGTATCCGAAGCCGGACGGCAGCCCCGAGCAGGAGTTCGCCGACTTCCTGGCGAAATTCCCCAGCATCGCGCAGCAGTTCACCGACGCGCGGGCGGTGCGTGAATGGGTCTCCTCGGGCCGCATCCAGTACAGCGCGAAGGAGTGCGTCGGCGACCGCTTCTGCCTGCTGTCGCACGCGACCGGCTTCATCGACCCGCTGTTCTCGCGCGGCCTGTTCAACACCATGCAGACCACGAACGCCCTCGCGGGCCTGCTCATCCAGGCGGCGAAGGACAAGGACTTCAGCAAGGCCCGCTTCGCGCCGGTCGAGAAGATCCAGCAGGGCCTGATCGACTTCAACGACCGGCTCGTGAACTGCTCCTACATCTCATGGCGCCATTACCCGCTGTGGAACGCTTGGTTCCGCCTGTGGCTGCTGACCGGCAACTACGGCCAGCTGCACCTGCAGCGCGCGATGATGAAGTACAAGGCCAGCGGCGACGTGCGCCATCTCGAGCCGGTCGAGGCGCTGCATCCCGGCGCCTTCACTACGCAGGATTCCATCCGCGACCTGTTCAACGAGGCGGCCGCGGTGGTCGAGCGCGTCGATGCCGGCACGCTCGCGCCCGAGGCGGCGGAGCAGGAGATCTACGCGCTGCTGGAGAAGAACCACGCGCTGCTGCCGCCGTTCTTCGGCTTCACCTCGCCCGCCGAGCGCATCACGCGGCCCAGCAATCCGGAAAAGATCTCCGAGATGCTGACAGGCTGGATCGCCCGCCTGCCCGAGGAGGTCGCGAACGAGTACTTCGACTACGACATCCAGGCCCTGCTGCAGCGTCCGGTGGTCCAGGACACGATCAAGACTGCGGCGGACTGACCGACGCCCGCGCGGCGCGGCTCACCCCAGGAACAGAGACGCACATGGTGTTCAACGACGACTTCCGCGATGGCATGGCCTTGCTGGCCGGCGCCGTCAGCGTGGTCACGACCGACGGCCCCTGCGGGCGCGCCGGGTTCACTGCGTCGGCGGTCTGCAGCGGGACGGACCAGCCGCCGACCATCCTCGTCTGCATGAACCGCTCGTCGTTCGCGCACCGGTTCTTCGTCGAGAACGGCGTGCTGTGCGTCAACGTCCTGTCGTCCGAGCAGGAGACGCACTCGAGGCTGTTCTCGGACCGCGAGGCGACGATGCCGCAGCGCTTCGCCGCGGTCGCGTGGCGGCCGCTGGAGACGGGATCGCCCGCGCTCGAAGGGGCGCTGGTGAACTTCGACGCCGACATCGTGCAGACCCACGAGGTCGGCACGCACAGCCTCTTCTACGCCCAGTTGCGCTGCGTCCGCCTGCTCGAGGCGGACGCGGGCGGGCTGGTCTATTTCAATCGTACCTATCGCCGGCTGGAAGCGGATCCGCCAGGCGTGAAGGTGCACTCCACGAACATTCGAAAGATGAGCAAATGAACGCAGTTGGCATCGAGGCGCTCAACGTCTATGCCGGCGCCGCCTGCCTGGACGTGTTCCAGCTCGCCGAGCACCGCAAGCTGGACATGACCCGGTTCCAGAACCTGCTGATGCGGGAGAAGTCGGTCGCGCTTCCTTACGAGGATCCGATCACCTATGGGGTCAATGCGGCCAAGCCCATCATCGACGCCCTCTCGCCCGAGGAGAAGGACCAGATCGAGATGGTCATCACCTGCACGGAATCGGCGTTCGATTTCGGCAAGTCGATGAGCACCTATTTCCATCATCATCTCGGCCTGAAGCGCAATTGCCGGCTGTTCGAGCTCAAAAACGCCTGCTATTCGGGCGTGGCGGGGCTGCAGATGGCGATCAATTCCGTGCTCGCCCAGGTCTCGCCGGGCGCCAAGGTCCTGGTGATCGCCACGGATCTCTCGCGCTTCATGGTGGAGGAGGGCGGCGAGGCCTTGTCCGCCGACTGGTCCTTCGCCGAGCCCAGCAGCGGCGCCGGGGCGATCGCGATGCTGGTGAGCGAGACGCCGCACGTGTTCCAGATTGACGTCGGCGCCAACGGCTACTACGGCTACGAGGTAATGGACACCTGCCGCCCGACCGCCGACAGCGAGGCGGGCAATTCCGACCTGTCGCTGCTGTCCTACCTGGATTGCTGCGAGAACGCCTTCAAAGAATACCAGAAGCGCGTCGCCGATGTCGACTATGCGCGCACCTTCGGCCTGCTCGCCTTCCACACCCCCTTCGGCGGCATGATCAAGGGCGCCCACCGCAACCTCATGCGCCGCAACACCAAGTGCTCGACCGCCGAGATCGAGGAGGATTTCGAGCGCCGCGTGAAGCCGGGCCTGGCCTATTGCCAGCGGCTGGGCAACATCATGGGGGCGACGACCATGCTCTCGCTCGCCAGCACGATAGACAACGCCAGCTTCGAGGCCCCGCAGCGCATCGGCGTGTTCTCGTACGGTTCCGGCTGCTGCTCCGAGTTCTTCAGCGGCGTGGCCAACGCGGAAGGCCAGCGGCGCGTGCGGGCGATGAAGATCGGCGAGCAGCTCGATCGCCGCTATCGCCTGTCCACCCACGAGTACGAGCAGGTCCTGAGCGAGAGCCGCTGCGTGCGCTTCGGCACCCGCAACGCCACGCTGGACGGCTCCTTCATCGGGGGCGCGCGCAAGGCGCACGGCCAGCCGACCCTGTTCCTCGCCCAGATCAACGAATACCGCAGGGAATACGAATGGATCTCGTGAGCACTCCGGCCCTGGATCGCTACCGGACCGTGCGGGTCCGCCTCGAGGACGAGATCTGCCGCCTGCAGCTCCATCGCCCGCAGGCCGACAACACGATCAACAATGAGATGATCGCCGAGTGCGCGGAGGTCCTGCGCATCTGCGAGCATGCGGCCAAGGTTGTGGTGATCGAGGGCCTGCCGGAAGTCTTCTGCTTCGGCGCGGATTTCACCGCCGTCGCCGCGGAGGCCGGTGGCGGCGTCGACCCCGAGCCGATGTACCGCCTGTGGCAGCAGCTCGCCACCGGGCCGTACGTGAGCGTCGCGCACGTGCAGGGCAAGGTCAATGCGGGCGGCGTCGGCTTCGTGGCGGCATCGGACATCGTCATCTGCGACGAAAGGGTGCCGTTCAGCCTGTCGGAGTTGCTGTTCGGGCTGATTCCCGCCTGTGTCCTGCCCTTCCTGATCCGCAGGATCGGTGTCGCCAAGGCCCACTACATGACGCTGATGACGCAGCCGATCACGGCCGAACATGCGCACTCGTGGGGGCTCGTCGATGCCGTCGGCAAGGACTCCGAGAACCTGCTGCGCAAGCACCTGCTGCGCCTGCGCCGGCTGAACAAGCCCGCGATCGCGCGCTACAAGGCCTACATGCAGGCGCTGGACGGCTCGCTCGCGGCGGTCCGGGGCGATGCGGTGCGGGTCAGCGCCGAGGTGTTCGCCGATCCCGACAATCGCCGGAAGATCTCGCGCTACGTCGGCACCGGCAAGTTCCCGTGGGAGGCGGATTGAGATGAGTACACATGACCGGACCGTGGATCTGCGCGAGGTG
>Ga0207678_10000142_pt1 | contig 58921 bp, 59 predicted proteins | sample KBSC63metaG_FD_184319 | JGI IMG/M metagenome (GOLD analysis project Ga0207678, IMG submission 184319) | Corn rhizosphere microbial communities from Kellogg Biological Station, Michigan, USA - KBS C6-3 metaG (SPAdes) (version 2) | ecosystem: Host-associated > Plants > Roots > Rhizosphere > Soil ... | reverse complement strand
CTGGTTCACGTCACCCGCCCAGCTGTCCGGTGACGTAAGCCGGTCCAGCACGAGACCGCGTTCGGCGGCTCGCCGGTCCTTCCCCGTCAGGTCCCTCACCGCGCTGGCCCTGACGCCCCCGGTGGTGGTCGCAGGATCATGCACCAGAGCGAGCCGGAGCCTGGTCGTCACTCCGTCTTCGGACCCGAAGTAACCGAGCATCCTCAGCGCTTCACCGCGTTCTCGCGGGGTCAGTTCCGACGAACCCGCGAACCGTACCAACGTCCGGCGGGCCTGCTCTCCTGCCGATGGGTCGATTCTCGCAAGTTCATAGGCAGCGTAGGCACGGTGGTCGATCGGAAGCCGCTCGTCGGCCATGAGGTCGCAGAGGACAGCGGCGACGTCGGAAGCGGCGAGGGGATCCACGCCGGCCACCGCGGTCAGCGCACTGGACCGATAGATCGCGTCGAGGAACAGATCCTGCGCCTGCAAGCGGAGTTCGGCGATTGCCTTACCGGCCGCGCCAGGGGCCACCTCGTTGAGAAAAATCGCCGCCCGCTGCCGGAAGTAGTAGGCGACGTCGCGATCGGCCGGCATCGTCCGGATCTCTCCCGACACGTCGCCTCCAGCGGCAACCACCTCGCGAACATGACCGAGCCATTCGAACGAACTCAGCCGGTGCGCCAGCCTGATGATCAGCCCCATCGCCTCGACCGGCGGAACGATCTCGTTTCTCGTCAGGAGAACGATGGCCCGGCACCGGGAGACGGCGTCCGCCGAGTAGTCGGCGGCGGTCCTGCTCAGCACGGCCACGACGGCACTGTCGTCCAGCGCATCCACGGCGTAGATCGCCTCCGCTGCGGAGCAGATGCGGCGAGGGTGGCTTTCGGCGGAAACGACGATCTCCCGCAAGGCGTCGACCACCACGCGACGCGGCCCTGCGCCCATGCGGCTGACGTTCCGCCCAATGGCAACCAGCTCGGATTCCCCGGCGACGTCACCGGTGATCAGGGCGGTGAATCCCCGAGCCACCCGGTTGTGGAAGCGAAACGGCAGCAGAGTCAAGCTGACCGCGGCATCATTCCGCCGCACACCCGCCTGTTCGCCATCTTCGGCCATGCCTTCCAGTGCCTGCACGAACTCCGCCGGATCGAAAAGATCCCCGTCGAAGAACAGTGCGTCTCCCTCCCACACCTCGCCGGAGTCTTCGCCGAGCAGTCCGATGATCTCGGCGGCAGCTTGGCGGTTCCGTTCCGGAGCCAGCCGCGCGAGCTGCCGCCAAGTGTCCATCCGGACTTTCGGCGAAGCCGGTGGGCCCGTCAACGCGGTCAACCGGGCAATCGCTTCGGCGTGGAACTCCGGGCCGAGGCGCGCAAGTTCCGAGGCCGCCCGGTAGCGCACCGAGTCGGCGAATTCGGGACGGCTCATCACGAAGCGGAGCTGCTCGATCGCCGCCGTCTTGTGCGGTTTCCCCAGAGTTGCGAGCCGTCCGAGCGCAGTAAGGCGAACAACGCCGCGGGCCAGCGGATGACCGGAGGTGCGGGTAAGTGCCTGCACGGCCTCGGGCCAGTGGTCGGGTCCCAGGTCAGCCAAGTGCCCGCCGGCCGCCTGCAGGCTGACGGCGCTCGCGCCGGGGTCGTCGAGCACTCTTCGCAAGAACACCAAGGCAAATTCGCGGAACACGGATCCGCAAGCGGCCAGCTGCGAGGCGACGAAAGCCGGATCGGCGACCCCGCCGGCCATGCGCTCCGCCAGCTCGAAAGTCAGCTCTCCCGCTCGGACGCGATGGTCCGGTCCCAGCCGCAGGAGCACGCGCGCGGCTTGAAAGCGGTCGCTGTAATGCAGCCGAGAATCGGCGATCCGCCGCTCGAGCGCGCCGGCGGCTTCCGCCAGGAAGTCCGGTCCCAAAGACGCCAGCCCGACCGCTGCGTCCTCAATCGCCGAGACGTTCCACGAACGCCGGTGCAGAACGCCCCGGAACACCGTCGCGCAGCGCTCGTGGAACTGCACGTCGATCTCCAGCAGGCTGAGTGCGGCGGCGACGAGATCCGAATCGGTCGCGAGTGGACTGTCGAGCAACGCTGTCAGCGCGTCCACTGCGCAGTCCCGAGCCTCGGCGCCCAACCCGGCCAGGACGACCGCAGCGCCTCCGGACTGCACGGCCGTGGCGGCCGGGCTGTCGAGAACGGCTTGCAGGCCGGACGCCGCCACGTCGCGCTCGTCGGCACCGCACTGGGAAAGTGCCTCGGCGGCGTCCAGACGTGCTTGTACGTCGACATCCGGGTCCTGCACCACCGCCCGGAGAGTTTCCACTGCCTCCGAGCGGGTGTCGTTGCCGATCCGCGTCGCCAGCGCCGCCGCTGCCTCGACGCGCGAGGACGACGGCACTCCGGCATCTCGCATGAGATCCCGCAGCCAGTCCACCAAGCCCGGGTGGTGAGCGGCCCTGCTGACCTGGGAAAGAATCTTCCCGCCGGGGAACTGGCTGGTGGCGGCCCATGCCCGCGCCGTGGCCAGGAACGCGTCCACCACTCCTTCGCTCGCCGGTGCGTGCCGGGCCAGCAGACGAGAAGCGAGCAGGTGCTGCTGGGGGCCGCCGTCATGGAGAAACCGCGTCAGGCGGTCGGCCTCCGCCGGGTGCAATCGGGTGTAGTGCAGAAGGACGCGCCGGGCGTACCGGCCGCGCTCCTCCGGCTCTGCCGCGTGGAGCAGCCCGACGAAGTCCGGGTTGGTCCCGTCGAACACCTCCGGGAGGAGCCGGGCCTTGGCCGTCGCCGCGAGGTGCTCGGCGAAACTGTGGTGCAGGAAGCCGAGATCGTCGCCGCGGAGCTGGAACGGGCCGACAGCCGCCAGGTGCCCAACGAGCTGTTCGCGCCATTCGCTCTCCGGCCCCAGCTCCGGCTGGTGCTCGGCCACCCACCGGCAAGCCGCGGTGACCAGCGACGAGTCGGCTTCGAGCCGAATGCGGCCCAAGTGCTCCAAGAGCCGCCCGCAGCATTCGTCGAAGGGACCGGGCGGGGCGAACCGAGCTGACTTGAGATAGCCGAGATAGGTTTCGTAGAGCTCGAACTGGTTGTCCGGCAGCGGCCGGTCGGCGTACTGCTCGAAGATGATGGCCGCGATCGTGGCCAGCAACGGCACCCGGACCAGCTCGTCCAGGTGAGCGTCGCGAATCTGGCGCACGAATCTCTTCGCCACGTCGGCGTTGTCGGCGAACCAGTTCTCGGCGAACAGGCGAAAGGCGGCTTCATCGAAGGGGAGGAGCTCGTACCGAGCCGCGCCGACGCGCTGCAGCGGCGCCAAGGTGGCGCCCTCGATCGGCCGGGTGGTGAGCACTACGCGAAAGGCGTCGGTGGCATCCGACGCCCACGTCGTGAGCACCGTCACCAAACGGTCTCTCAACGTCGTGTCGGCGACCTCGTCGAGCCCGTCGACCAGCAGCAACCATCGACACCCGGCGACGCGTCCGGTCAGGTCCTCGGCACGAAGCGGTTGGGCGAGCATCGCCCCGTATTCGCCTTGGACCGTCTCGGCCAGCGCCTCGAAGAGCGACAAGCCGAGCCGAGGAGCCAGCTCTCGGGCGGTCAGGCGCAACGGGAGAACGGGCTCGCTCAGCGGCGGAGGCTCGTCCGTTTGCTGCCACTGCCTGGCCACGTCGGCGGCCAGCCGGAGCGAAAGGGTCGACTTCCCTTGCCCAGGCCCCCCGGTGACGAGCATGTGGTCGCCGCTGTCGAGCGCATCGGCCAGGTTCTTCGACGGTGGGCGGACCTTGAGCCGGGCGACCGGCGGGTGCGGAACGTCGACGAGTTGTCCCTTGCTGTCGAGCACGGGAAACGGACGCCCCTGATCGGCCGGCTGGACGTCGGCTCCCGTCGCCACGTCCTGACGGACGTAGACGGTCGCGAGCGAGGGTCGCCGCGCGCCCGGCAGCCGGTACGGCAGGTTCTCCGCGTTCCGGATCTGCGCCCGCAGGAGAGAGGCGATCTTCGGCGGCAACTCGGGGAGATCCGCCCAGCCCACGGGCGGATCGACGGGCGGGGGTTCGGCCGCCGGCGCATCCGCGAGGCGGACGTACATGTCGCCGTGGACCGCGCCGACCTGCACCGCCGATCCCGACACTTCCCCGGTGATGCGGTTGGCCGGTTGCGGCGATGGTTCCTCCGTCACGAACCCTCCTCACGCCGGACCGGCATCCCAGCGGTCCACCGCGCGGCCGAACCACATTCGGTAATGACGGACAGAGCGTCAGGCACCCAGCTCGGCGAGCGCCCCGGCCAGCGCCTCCTGCTGCACCCGCGCCGGGTAGGTGTGGGGGTCGGCTGCGGCCAGGACGTTCAGCCCCTCCACCAGCGCCACCAGGCTCTTCGTGGTCAGCTCGAGCCGCTCGTCCGTCCACTTCGGACGGCAGGCTGCCGTCAGGCGGTGGATGCGGGCCAGGAACGAACGGTTGGCCGCGCGGTGGCGTTCGGCCAGGTCTTCGTCGGCCAGGGCCGCTGCCAGGAAGCCGACCCAGACCCGGGATTCCTCGTGGTGGCCGTGCGGGAGGTCCACCGCCTGGCCGAGGACCGCCGCGAGGGCGTCGAACGGCCGGGCGCACCTCGCCTCCGCCGCATCGGCTCGGACCGCCGTGCGTTCGTACAGGAGGTCGCGTGCGTGCAGGAGCAACGCCTTCTTCGTCGGGAACGCGTGCATCACCAGCCCCGTCGTGCAGCCGGCGCGCTCGGCGACCGCGCGCAGCGTCAACCCCGGCAGGCCGTGCTCCGCGAGTACCTGCCAGGTCGCGTTCGACAGCAGTTCGCGCTGCGCCTGGACGTCACGCTGCTTCGGCATGATCCGGAAGCGTAACAGGTGCTACGGTAACAACTGTTACGGAACAGAAAGTGACACCGATGACCGACTGCACGCTGACCATCACCCCGGTGACCTGGGACGATCCCGACGCCGTCCGCCTGCGCGACGCCCAGCGGACCGAGCTCGACGCCCGCTACGGCACCGACGACCACGAACCCGGCGCGGTCCCCTCCGCCGAAACCGTCGCCGTGTTCCTGCTCGCGCGCGACGCCGGCGGCACCGCCGTGGGCTGCGGCGGACTGCGGCCGCTCGACCCCGGCTCGGGCGAGGTCAAGCGCATGTACGTCGAGCCGGCGGCTCGCGGCACCGGGGTCGCGGCCGCCCTGCTGCGCGCCCTCGAAGACCACGCGCGGGACCTCGGCATCAGCAGGCTGCTACTGGAGACCGGGACCGGCCAGCCGGACGCGATCCGCTTCTACCGGCGCGAAGGCTACGAACCGATCGAGGCGTACGGGCCGTACCGCGGCGAACCGCTTTCGCGCTGCTTCGCCCGCGACCTGTGATCGGATTTCCGATGGCCGCACCGGGCCGGACCGTTGGCGGCCCGGTGCGGGCGTCCAACCTGGACCGCGGCGCGCCGGTCCGGTCCCGCTGACCGGTGCACCCGGCCGGACCATTTGTCCACTTCGGACGGTTTGGCCAACCCCGCGGCGGTCGCCGTCCGCGGTGACACGCTGTGCGCGCCCGGTTGGAATGAACGTGCATCCGCACGCCGGTTGTGCACGCGCTTTCCGATGATCTCGGGAAACGGTTGCTGGGAACCAAATCCACCGGTAAGTTGGCGAATCTCGGTGGCCGGCCATCGGTCACCGAGGTTCGCGCTGCTCGGCGAAGGCGGGGAGGCCACCGCAGAGAGCGCTTTCCGGCGGTTGGGTCGCCGCCGGGGTGCAGGAGGGAAGCAGTGCCTTGGTGTCGCGGGGAACCGTCGTGGCCGACCACGTGACCGAGCCGTACCTGGTCGGGCTGGAAGCCATCGCCGGTGAGCTGCTGCGCGGCAAGTGGTGTGTCTACCTGCACGAATGGCTCGGCGACGACCTCGACCTCGTCGGCTGGCAGGCCGAGGTGGCCGCCCACGCCGAGCGCGCGGGCGTCGAGGTGTGCTTCGTCGAGATCCCGCGCAAGGACATGACGCTGGTGGCGAACGTCCGCGCCCTGCCCAGCTTCGAGCAGGTCACCGAGTCCGTGGCGGCCCTCGAGCACTACCGGGGCACTGTCGCGCACCGCCGGGCCGTCATCGTTCCCCGGTCGGCCCAGTGACCCGAAAGCCGCAGGCCCAGCAGAAACAGACCGAAAAGGACGGGCCGGACGACGGCGGCGACGTCGCCCGCCGCCGACGAAGTTGACTTCGACCTTCCTCGAGCTTTTACCGTCGGCTGCATGACCGATCTCCGCACCGCCCCAGCGCCGATCCCGCGCACCGTCTGGATCGCCTCCGGCGTGATGGCGCTCGGCGGCTTCCTGGGCAACATGGACGCTTCGATCGTGGCCCTCGGCCTGGAGTCGATGCGCCACAGCCTCGGTGCCTCGCTCGTCGAAATCCAGTGGGTCGCGACGGCGTACCTGCTCGGTCTTTCGGCCGCGCTCCCGCTCACCCCGTGGCTCGGGCGCAAGTACGGCGCCGGACGGCTGTGGCTCGCCGCACTGGCCGCGTTCCTGCTCACGTCGGTGGCGTGCGCGCTCGCCCCCGGCGCCGGCACGCTGATCGGCGTCCGGGCCGTGCAGGGCATGGCCGCCGGCGTCATGGTCACCGCCGGGCAGACCGTGATCGGGCTGGCCGTCGGCCCGGAACGGCTGGGCCGCACGATGGGCACGCTGGCCCTCGTGGTCGGGCTCGCGCCGGTCGTCGGGCCGAGCGTCGGCGGGTTCCTGCTCGCGCACTTCTCGTGGCCGGTGCTGTTCTGGCTGAACCTCCCGATCGGACTCCTCGCGTTCGGCCTGGCACTGCGGTTCGTGCCGCGCGGCGACCGGCAGCAGCCGCCACCGATGGACTGGCGAGGCCTGGCCATGGTGTCGCTCGGCCTGCCGCTGCTTGTGTACGCGCTCACCGAACTCGCGACCCCCGGCTCGCTCGACGTCGTGCTCGCGGCCGTCGGCGCCGCCGCACTGGGCCTGTTCACCTGGTGGTCGCTGCGCACCCCGCACCCGGTGCTGCAGCTGCGTCTCGCCGCGCGGCCGGTGCTGGGCTCCGCGCTCGCGTCCGTGCTGCTCGGCGGCGCCGGGATGTTCGGCGCCGTCCTGCTGCTGCCGCTGTGGTTCCAGCTCCGGCTCGGGGCCGGGACCGCCGAGTCGGGCGTCCTGCTCGCGCCGATGGGGCTGGCCACGACGGTGTTCGTGTTCGTGGCCGGACGGCTGACCGACCGCTACGGCGGCGGTACCGTCGCGCTCACCGGGTCACTCGTGGTGCTGGCGAGCACGGTGCCGCTCCCGTGGCTCGGCCCGGACTCGCCGATGTGGCTGGTCCAGGCCCTGCTCCTGGTCCGCGGCGCCGGGCTCGGGCTTTCGATCATCCCCGCGTCGACGGCGGCGTACGCATCGGTCGACGCCGCCGAGCTCGGCCACGCCACCGCGCTGGTCAACATCGTGCTGCGCGTGGGCGGCGCGATCGGCGGCGCGCTGAGCGTGATCGTGCTGTCCCGGGGCCTGACGGCCGGTCCGGCGACCGGGTTCGGCTGGGCCTTCGGCGTGCTGGCGGTGCTGTGCGTGCTCGGGGCGGTGACCACGGCCTGGCTCCGGCGGGCCGAGCGGTCGTCCACAGTGGACCGGAAGGCCTGATTCAGCTGGGAAGCTGGCGCCGTCACCGGATCGGTGATTTATTGGAGTCGATCATGCACTGTCGGTGAGGGGAAGGGCTGACATGGCGAAGCGACTTCTGGCGGCGGTGGCCGTCAGCGCGGTACTGGGCAGCATGCTGGCGGCCACGCCGGCCTCGGCGGCGGACTCCGTCGACTGGCGGCCGTGCGCCGACGCACCCGGCGTCGACTGCGGAACGGTGACCGTGCCGCTCGACTGGGCGCACCCGGACCGGGGCACCACGACCATCGCGCTCGCCCGGCGCAAGGCCACGAACCCCCCGGCCCGGATCGGCTCGGTCCTGATGGACCCGGGCGGCCCCGGCGGATCCGGCACCGAGGAGGTCAAGGCGGGCTGGACGCTCTCGGCCGCGATCACCGAACGCTTCGACACCGTCGGCTTCGACCCGCGCGGCGTCGGCGGCAGCACCCAGATCAAGTGCGGGCTCACCGAGCTGATCGCCGACCACCCGCAGATGCCGCGCAACCAGGCCGAATTCGACCAGCTCGCGCAGTACAACCGCAAGCTCGGCGAGAGCTGCAACCGGATCACCGGGCCGCTGGCGCAGTTCGGCGACACGAAGAGCGTCGCGCGGGACATGGACGCCATCCGCGTCGCACTCGGCGAACCGAAGCTCACCTACTACGGCGTCTCCTACGGCACGCTGATGGGCCAGCAGTACGCGGAACTGTTCCCGGACAAGGTCCGCGCGCTCGTGCTGGACAGCAACATGGACCACTCGCAGTACACCGCCGCCGAGTTCCTCCTCAGCGAAACACGGTCGATCCAGGCGGAGTTCGGCGAGTTCACCGCCTGGTGCGGCCGGACGCCGAGCTGCGCGCTGTACGGCCGGGACGTCTCGAAGCTGACCCGCGGCCTCCAGGACAAGGCCGCGCGCGGTGAGCTGAAGGACCCGCGAAGCGAGGAACCGGTCACGCCGTTCGACCTGGCGTCGATCATCCAGGGCAACTTCTACGGCCCCAGCTGGGATCGCCTCGCGACCGTGCTCGCGTCCCTGGCGGACGGCGCCGCGCGCGCCGCGTCGCTGCGCGAGGACATCCCGATCAACACCGTGTTCCAGAGCGTGTTCTGCGCCGACTGGCGCCTGCCCGTGCACGACTTCGCCGAACTCGAGACCTACCGCCGGGTGGCCGCGGCCTTCGCGCCGGACGTCAAGGTCAACTCGCTCGGCTGGACGGCGGTCACCGGCTGCATCGGCTGGCCGGACCCCACCAGCAACCCGCAGCGCCCGCTGCAGGTGCACGGCGCGCCGCCGCTGCTGATGCTGAGCAGCAGGCACGACCCCGCCACCCCGTACGCGTGGTCGCAGACCGCGGCCCGGCAGAGCGGCAGCACGCTGCTCACCTACGACGGCTGGGGCCACGGCGCGTACTTCAAGAACAGCGCGTGCGTGACCAAGGCGACCGACGACTACCTTCTGTCCGGCAAGCTCCCGGCCAAGGGGACGCACTGCCCCGCGGTCGAACCGGGTACGGCACAGGCCTGGACAGCCGGCCCGAAACCGCCGTCGACCATTGGCTTCTGACGGTTTCCTACCTCGCCCTGCGCCGCAAGAGTCCCGTGACGGCGGCCAGGGCGCGAGCACCGGGCGAGGCGACCCGCGGCACGGGCTCCGGGCCGATGCGGCGGCGCATCCGGTACGCGAGTTCGAGCACTTCGATGTCTTCGGGACGGCGCCGGCCACGGACATCCGGCCGCAGCATCAGCTCCCCCACCGTGACGGGTCTGCCACTGGCACGGTGCGCCGCGCGCGCCATCAGGAACCTCCGCTGCTTTCGCCGACCGGGGTCCCGATTCTATGAATTCGATTCGGGTTCGTCACCTTACTCGTGAGTTGTGTCCGGCGCGTGTCCGTTCACAGCCGGCCACGACTCAGCGGCGGTGACGACCGCCGCCGCACCCGTGGTGACCGGGGTCCGGGAAGCCCGCGGGACGGCGGCCACCCCACATCGCCTGCCAGTCCGGGGTTCCCGGGCGGCCGCGCGACCAGTGCGGGAGGTCCGGGACGTCGTGGCGCACCGGCCCCGCCTGCTCGGGCGGCTTCGGTTTCGCTTTCACCGGTTCCTTCAGCTTGTCGACGACTTTCGCCGCGCGAGCCAGCTTTCCGCGGTGCACAACCGCCGGGCTCACGGAATTCGACTCCGCGTCGGCGGATTCCGGAGTGATTTCGGGCGATTCCGCGGGCGTCGCCACGGATTCCGGAGCCGGCTGAGTGTGCTTGGCCGGGGGTACGACGACATCCGCCGGCAGCGGCACCAGTGCCACCGCCGGGGGTTCCAGGCCCACCGGCGGCCAGGCCGAGCCCGCCTTGTGCTCGGCAGGCATCGACACCGCCGCGCTGACCCCACCGGTCAACGCCAGTGCGCCGGCGACCACGGACAAGACCCGCAACCGCGTCAGCGAACGCAGGACCTGCGGTTTTTCCCGATGGCGCGCGCGAGGGAGCACGAGGGTGTCCTCGTCGCGGTAACGGTCCCGCGGTGCGTCGGGCCGGACCAGCAGCTCGGCGACGGTGACCTGCTCTCGGCGCGGAGCCCTACGTGCCATCAAACCCTCCACCTGGGCCGTCCGGACGGGCGGCAACGCGTCCGGACGGCCGATCATAGGAACGCTTCAAGGCCGTGTAAAGACTCGTTCACCCAACCCGGCCGCCACCGTCCACATGCAGCGCCGATCCCGTGACGTTTGGCTCCGAAAGCGCGACCGCCAGGAAATCGACTTCGCCCACTTCCGCAGCAAACGCTTTCAGCGACGATTCTTCCCCGAGATCCTCATCCGCGGAATGGACGCGCTGATCACGCCGGCCGAGATCACGAGTGCGGATGCGCTGGTCGAGGCCCCGGAAACGAGCGAAGCGGACGTGGCGGCCGAACCGCCGGACCGGGGCCGTCGAGGTGGTCGGGCGCCGGCCGCCGATCACCCGTTCGTCACCCGGACAACCGTCCCCATGACCGCCCTCGCGGGCATTCCGGTGGTCCGCCACCACCGGGACAATGGTCTCCGCAGCCGGCTCGACCAGGAGGCGGCGCGGTGCGGCGCCGGAGGCGGTGATGCGGACGAAGCAGGCGGCGACGGCGGCTCCGCTCGCGGCGGCGGGCCTCCGCGTGGCACTGGTCCCGGCCACCGCGCTCGGCCGGACCCTTCTCCGGACGTGGCGCACCGCGGGCTCACCGTGCCCGGTGTCCGGTCGGACAAACTGTCCGCAGCACCCGGTTAAGTCCTGGTGAATCTGACAGATTTCCTACGAAGGTTTTGTGCCATCCAGACGAACTTCTCCTTCGCGGGCAGATTCGGCTGTGGCATTCGCCAAAGTTTGGTTCCATCGGATAGCTTGCTCCTACCGGTCAGTACCGGTGGGTGAGGCCGATCGGGTGAGGCGATCAGCGACAGAACGAGGGAAGCGGGGACTTTCATGCCCAAGCACCGGCCACGTCGCCAGAGCGCGCGTTCGGTTCGCCGGACAGCCGCCGCGCTCGCGGGTGGCGCGCTCGTCGTGCTGCCCACGCTGACCGCGGGTCTGCCGGCGCCGGTCGTGGTGGCCAACGCCGGGGACACCGTGCCCGACCAGGCCGTCGCCGCTCCGCAGCAGCAGCCGAACGTCGTCATGCCGCCGATCGCGGTCGACGGCAGCCTGCCCCAGCCGCCGCTGCCCGAGCCGCTGGTCGTGCCGGGCGGGCGCGCCGGCTCCGCGGGCATCTCCGGGTCGCTCGGCATCCCGGGGAGCATGCTCAAGGCGTACAAGAACGCCGCCGACATCCTGGCCAAGGAGCAGCCGAACTGCCACCTCGACTGGGCGCTGATCGCGAGCATCGGCCGGATCGAGTCGAACCACGGCCGCGGCGGGTACGTCAACGCCGCCGGCGACACACTGGAGCCGATCCTCGGCCCGGTGCTCAACGGCGCCGGCCCGTTCGCCGCGATCCGGGACACCGACGGCGGCAAGTACGACGGTGACGTCGTGTGGGACCGCGCGGTCGGCCCGATGCAGTTCATCCCGTCGACGTGGCGCGGCTACGCCTCCGACGGCAACGGCGACGGCGTGTCGAACCCGAACAACATCTACGACGAGGCGCTGGCCACCGCGCGCTACCTGTGCTCGGGTGGTCTCGACCTCTCCACCGACTCCGGGCAGCGCATCGCCGTGCGCCGCTACAACAACTCCTCGTCCTATGTGGACACCGTGATGGCGTGGGCGTCGGCCTACCGCAGCGGGGTGGCCCAGCTGCCCGACAGCCAGGTGCCGATCGGCTCGCCCAACGCCCCGGACGCCGCCGCGGCCGGTGCCCCGGTCGGCCTCCCGGCACCGCCGGCACCGCCGGTGCCGCCGGTCCCCCCGCCGCCGGGCACGACGCTGCCCGGGACGTCGACGACGCCGACGTCCACCACGCCGACGTCGACGACGCCCACGCCGACGACCCCCACGACGCCGACCACCGACCCGACGACCCCGTCGACGCCCACCCCGACGCCGACCAGCACCACCCCGCCGCCCTCGTCGACGGCGGCGGCCGATACCCCGGCCGGCTCGACGGGCACCCCGACCGAAACCACCTCGACCAGCCCGGCCGGGTGAGCCCGGTGGAGCCGTTCCTGGTGCACATCCGCTGCGACACCGACGGCTACACCCACGCCGTCACCGAAGAGGAGTTCGCGGCGGGGCGGCACGAGGGGCGGTTCCGGGCGGTGTGCGGGCACGTCGTGCTGGCGGCACCGATGATCGAGGAGCCCGGCCGGTTCGACCCGGTCTGCCGCGACATCCTGCGCGGGGGCCCGGAGCCCGAGGTGCCCGCGCAGGAGCGGCGCCGGTTGCGGTGGCGCAGCCGGCGCTAGTCCACCAGGGCCTGGATGCCGTCGAGCATCCGGTTCAGGCCGAACTCGTACGCCGCGTCGCCCTGCGTCTTGGCGCTCTGGTCGAAGCCGCCGCCGAGCCAGATGCGGTTCATCGCCGGGTGCGCTTCGACGACGAAGTAGTTCTCCCAGAACGAAGACCGCTGGTGCCACCAGGCCTCGGTCGACTGGCCGGTGCTGCGCTCCAGCCGGGTGTTCTCCGCGTCGAGCGCGGCGTTCGCGTCGACGTACGTGCCGATCCCGTTGGCCGCCGCGACCGCCTGCCGCGGCGGCAGTCCCAGCTCGTCCACGATCGACAGCAGGTACTCCTGGCCCGCGAGCTGGCCGGGGCCCAGCGGCGGCCGGACGCGCGACACCTCGCACAGCCACGGGTGGTCGCGGTAGGCCTGCCGGGTGCGCTCGGCGTAGAGCGCCACCTGCTCGCGCCAGTCCCCGTGGCGCGGCTCGCCGGGCCCGGGCAGCCGCCGTCCGACGAGCACGTCGTCGACCATCAGGTCCACCAGCTCGGCCTTGCCGGGCACGTAGGTGTACAGCGTCATCGTGCCGGCCCCGAGCTCCTTGGCGACGCGGTGCATCGACGCGGCGGCGAGCCCGTCGGCGTCCGCGACCGCGATCGCGGCGGCGACGATCCGCTCGATCGTTAGCGTCGGGCGGCGGCCCCTGGTCGGTTCGGCGGCGGCGGCGCGGGCGCGCCAAAGCAGCGCGAGCGTCCGATCGACGTCCTCGGCGCCACTGCGTTCGACGGTCATGCGGTCCCCTCGCTTCTCGTTCGGACATTACCCTGGAAGCGGATGGAGGGGGCGTGAGGCGATGAGCAGGCGCAAACCACCCAAGGTGTCCTTCCGCTGGTGGGTCGACCGGCAGATCGACGAAGCCCGCGAGCGCGGCGAGTTCGACGACCTGCCCGGCACCGGCAAGCCGCTGCCGAAGCCCACCGGCAACGACGCGGCGACCGACTGGGTGCTCCGTGAAGTCCGGAAGGGCGGGCACGACACGAAGGCGCTGCTGCCGCCCTCGCTCGCGCTCAAGCGCGAAGTCCAGGACCTGCCGGCGCGGCTCGCTGCGGAGCGGACCGAACGGCAGGTCCGGGACGTCGTCGAGGACCTCAACATCCGGATCCGCCAGGCCTACCTCAACCACCTCTCCGGCCCGCCGCTCACGGTCGCGGTGGTGGACGTCGAAGAGGCGGTCGAGGACTGGCGGCGCTCACGAGCCGCGTCGTAGCAACGCCCGTTCCGCGACGCTCCACGCGGTCGTGGTGAGCAGGTAGATCCCGGCGGCCTGCGGCACGACGAGCGTCGCGAGCACGGTGCCGTAGGGCAGCAGCCGCAGCAGCTTCCCGCCCGGGACCTCGGCCTTGGGCTGGAGGCGCACCGAGAACCACGCCACGACGGCGAGCCCGGCCGCGATCACGAACACGAGCGGGCCGCCGGCCAGGCCGTGTGCCCCCAGCGGCGTCCCGAGCAGGGTCGCGCCGAGCAGCGAGTTGGGTTCGCCGCCGATCGTGGCCGTGGTGAACAGCCGGTACATCACCATGAAGAACGGCAGCTGCAGCAGCATCGGCAGGCAGCCGGCGAACAGCGACGTCCCGGACTCCTGCTGCAGCTTCGTCATCTCCGCGGCCAGCCGGTCGCGGTCGCGGCCGTGCTTCTCCTGCAGTGCGCGGATCTCGGGCAGCAGGGCGGCCCGGGTCCGCTCTCCGCGGGCCGCCGACCGGGCGAGCGGGTGCAGCAGCAGCCGCACGCCGAGGGTGAACACGACGATGGCCAGCCCCGTCGAGAGCGGGCCGGTGAGCGCGTGGATCAGGTGGTACGCGCCTTCTACGGGCACGTCGAGAAAGCCGAACATGGGCAGCACTCCGCATGGGTGAGGCTTGTCCGGGCCGGCCCGCCGCGCCCCGCGCGCGAACCTCAGATCGACGCGGGTGCCATGCGGCGGCCGACGGCTGAACAAGCCTTGTCGGAAGGGATGTGGGTACGCGGAATGGCTGCGTCGAAGTGGTTCCTACGCAGCCGTGCTGCGGGAACCGGGTGCTCGTGGCCTGCTGCGGCCGGGCCGGCCGGGATCGCGGAGCCGGATCGACTCGGCGAGCCGGGCGCGGCGGCGCAACGCCGTCGCGCGGCTGCGCACCGGCGCCGACCAGAGTGCGAGCTCGGCGCGCTGCGTGCTGCCGACGAGCAGCACGACCAGCAGGCTGGCGGCAGCGAGGGAGGCGAAGGCGACCAGCGCGGCCGGGCTCCCCAAGGCGGGGAACGCCAGCTCCAGCAGCGTGTGCACGGCGCCCCCTTCCTTCCACCACCAGCATAGCGAAACGCTAAGAGCCCGATGGGCTGTAATCTGGTTCGATGAGAGGGCAACTCGTCGTCGTGCCGCTTTTGGCGTTGCTCCTGCTGTTCACCGTCCCGTGGTGGACGCTGGTGCTCGCGCCGGACTGGGGCACCGCGGGCACGCTCGCCGGCACCGCGCTGTTCGCGCTGGGCCTGGTGACCATGCCGGTCGCGATGTTCCGCGGCCACTCCCGGCACCAGAGCGACGCCGCCGCCCGCCTCGGCGACTCGCTGCTCGCCGTCATCTGGGTGCTGTTCAGCTGGTCCGTCCTGAGCCTGGTGCTGCGGGTCGCCCTGCTCGGCGTCGACGACCCGGCCCGGTCGCGGATCGTCGCGGGCGCGACCGCGCTGATCGCCGCCGGGCTGCTGGTGCACGGCAACCGCGTCGCCATGCGGGTGCCGCCGGTGAAGGCGGTCGACGTCGTCATCCCGCGCCTCGGGCCGGGGCTCGACGGCCTGCGCGTCGCCGTGCTGGCGGACACCCACTTCGGGCCGATCGACCGGACGAAGTGGTCGGAACGGGTCGTGGCGGCGGTCAACGCGCTCGAGGCGGACGTCGTCTGCCACGCCGGCGACCTCGCCGACGGCACGGTGGCCAAGCGCCGCAAGCAGGTCGACCCGCTCGGCGGCGTCCAGGCCGGGCTCGGGCGGTTCTACATCACCGGCAACCACGAGTACTTCGGCGAGGCGCAGGCCTGGCTCGACCACATGGAAGGGCTCGGCTGGGACATCCTGCACAACCGCTCGACGCTGCTCGAGCGCGGCGGCGACCGGATCCTCTTCGCCGGCATCGACGACCCGACCGGGGCGGCGTCCGGCCTGCCCGGCCACGGCCCCGACCTGGCCGCGGCGCTGGACGGCCGGCCCGAAGACGTCCCGGTGGTGCTGCTGGCGCACCAGCCGAAGCAGGTCCGCCAGTCCCGCGAGGCCGGGGTCGACCTGCAGATCTCGGGGCACACGCACGGCGGGCAGATCTGGCCGTTCCACCTCCTGGTGCGGTTCGACCAGCCCACGCTGTCCGGCCTGACCCGGCACGGCCCGACCCAGCTGTACAACAGCCGGGGCACGGGGTTCTGGGGTCCGCCGTTCCGGATCTTCGCGCCCAGCGAGATCACGCTCCTCACCCTCCGTTCGGCCTGACGTTTCCGCTCGGCCGCCTTCGGGCGCCGCCACCGACAAATTTTTTTGTCTTGACAGACTCGATCGTCGGGTCCACGCTGTCTGCATGACGACGACAACCTCTGCCGACGGCACGAAGATCGCCTACACCCGCGCCGGGTCCGGCCCCGCGCTCGTCCTCGTCGACGGCGCGATGTGCTACCGCGGCTCGTCCCCCAACGACGCGCTGGCGAAGGAGCTGGCCGCGCACTTCACCGTGTACACCTACGACCGCCGCGGCCGTGGCGAAAGCGGCGACACCGGGCCGTACGCGGTCGAGCGCGAGGTCGAGGACCTCGCCGCGGTGGTCAAGGAGGCGGGGGGCGAGGCGTTCCTGTTCGGCATTTCGTCGGGCGTCGCACTGGCACTCGAAGCGGCACCTCGCCTCGCGGTCCCGAAACTGGCGCTGTACGAGCCACCGTTCATCGTCGACGGCACCCGTCCCCGCGTCCCGGTCGACTACGTGGCCCGGCTCGACCAGGCGCTGAAGGAGGACAAGCGCGGCAAGGCGGCCAAGATGTTCATGACCGAAGCCGTCGGCCTGAGCAGCACCATGGTGGCGATGATGCGGATCATGCCGTTCTGGTCGAAGCTCAAGCGCGTCGCCCACACGATCCCGTACGACACGGCGATGGTGATCGGCCACCAGGCGGGCGAACCGCTGCCGGCGGCCTGGCCGGAGGTGAAGATCCCGACGTTGGCGATCGACGGAGGCCGCAGCCCCGACTGGATGCGCCACGGCGTGGCGTCACTGGCGAATGTGCTGCCGTCGGCGGAGTACCGGACACTGCCGGGGCAGACGCACATCGTCAAGGCGGCGGCGCTGGCCCCGGTGCTGAAGGAGTTCTTCCTGGCCTGAGCGGACCCTCGTCACAACCGGCTTGCCTGAACGATCACCGACCGGGCAGGGTGCAGGCGTGCCCACCCGCGCCCTGGTCTTCGACTTCGACGGCACGCTCGCCGACACCGAGTCCGCCGTCCTGCAGTCGTGGCAGGACGTCTTCCGGGAGCACGGGACCGAGCTCCCGCTGGACGCCTGGTACGCCGTCATCGGCACCCAGCGGACCACGCCCGCCATGTTCGCCCTGCTCGCCGAGCACGCCCCGGACATCGACCCGGAGGCGCTGCGGCCGATCACGAAAGCCCGCGTCCACGCGCTCCTCGAGGACCTCGGCCCGCGCGAAGGGGTCCGCAGCTACCTCGACACCGCGCGCAAGAGGGGAATCAAGCTGGCCGTCGCCTCCAGTTCGTCCGGGGCGTGGGTGAACCCGCACCTCGAACGGCTCGGCATCGACCACTACTTCGACGCCGTCCTCACCGGGGACCTCCACAAGGCCAAGCCCGACCCGGACCTCTACCTCGCCGCCCTGGACGCGCTCGGGGCCGAGGCGAGCGAGTCCATCGCCTTCGAGGACACCCCACACGGCGTCACCTCCGCCAAGGCCGCCGGGCTGACCTGCGTCGCCGTGCCGAACGCGATCACCCGGAACCTCGACTTCGGGCAGGCGGACGTCGTGCTGCCGTCGTTCACCGCGAGGCCCCTCGAGGCGCTGCTCAGCCGCTGACCAGCGCCAGCAGCCGGTCCAGGAACGGCAGCTGGCCCTTCACCAGCTTTTCGCGCGCGACCTCCAACGAGAACCACCCGACCCGGTCGACCTCCGGGAACTCCTGCTGACGGCCCGAGCGCGGCGGCCACTCCATGGTGAACGTCCCGGGAACCACCGCGGCCGGGTCGAGGTCCGCCTCGACCGCCCACGCCGTGACGACCTTGCCGCCCGACTGCTTCACCACGCCCAGCTCGGCGTACTCGCCGTCGGGCGCGGGGAGTCCCAGCTCCTCCTCGAACTCCCGCCGGGCCGCCTTCTCCGGGGACTCGTCCGGGTCGAGCTCGCCCTTGGGCAGCGACCACGCGGCCGCGTCCTTCTTCGCCCAGAACGGCCCGCCCATGTGCCCGAGCAGCACTTCGACGTCCTCGCCGCGGCCGCGGTAGAGCAGCAGCCCGGCACTCTGTTTGCCCGCCATCCGACCAGTCTGCCGAAGGACTTCAAGATTTTTCCGCGCGGGTGTCGATTCCGGCGGGGGCCCGATCGACGCGTAGGCAGAAGCAAGCGAAACCCAGGGAAGGAACCCCGCGATGACCACCACGATCGCCCCCGAGACCCAGACCGTCACCGCCGCCTCGGCCAAGACCAAGGTCACCGGCGTCGTCGCCGGCGCCTCCCGGATCGTGATCTCGTTCCTGTTCGGCTTCCACGGCCTGCAGGGATTCGGTTTCTTCGGCGGGATCGACGGCCAGGGCGGCGGCGTCCCGTTCGGCTCGTTCCCCGGCTGGTGGGGCAGCGTCTTCGAGCTCGTGGGCGCGCTGCTGCTGCTCGTCGGGCTCGCCAGCAGGCCGGCCGCGATCCTGCTCTCCGGCGTGATGGCCTACGCCTACTTCACCGTGCACGCGCCGATGGGCCTGCTGCCGCTGCAGAACATGGGCGAGCCGTCGGCGGTCTACGCGTGGGTCTTCCTGCTGTTCGCCGCGATCGGCCCGGGCCGGTTCGCGCTCGACAACCTGATCAAGCGCCGCCGCTGAACGAAGACCGCGCGCGGTCCGGTCAGTAGCCGCCCTGGGCGGCTGCCAGATCGGACCGCGCCATCACGTGTTCCATGAGGCTGGTCAGCACCTGCTTCGTCGACTCGCGCTCGCGGGCGTCGCACAGCAGCAGCGGGACGTCCATGCCGACGTCGAGCGCCTGCCGGACCTCCTCGGTGCCGTAGCGGTACGCGCCGTCGAAGCAGTTCACGCCGACGACGAACGGCAGGTTGCGGCGCTCGAAGAAGTCCACCGCGGCGAAGCAGCTGTCGAGCCGTCGCGTGTCGGCCAGCACGACGGCGCCGAGCGCACCCTCGGCCAGCTCGTCCCACATGAACCAGAACCGGTCCTGCCCGGGCGTGCCGAACAGGTACAGGATCAGGTCGGGGTTGATCGTGATGCGGCCGAAGTCGAGCGCGACCGTCGTGGTGGTCTTCTGCTCGACGCCCGACAGGTCGTCGACCCCTTCGGAGGCGGTCGTGATGACCTCTTCGGTCCGCAGCGGCGGCACTTCGCTCACCGAACCGACCATCGTGGTCTTGCCGACCCCGAACCCGCCGGCGATGAGTACCTTGACCGCGGTCGCGGTCAGGTTCCGCCGGGGGTCAGAGTTTCCGGATGCCATCAAGAACCGCCTGCAATACGTGTCGGTTGGGGGTTTCCTGGACCGGTGCCGCGGTACGGAACAGCACCAGGTTCTGCTCGATGAGGTCGCTCAGCATCACCTTCACCACGGGCAGCGGGAGATCGACCCGGGCGGCCACCTCGGCCACCGAGACCGGCCGCTGGCACAGGGCGATGATGCGGGCGTACTCCGGTTCGAGCATGCCCGCTTCGTGCGCGGTGCGCAGCGCGACCACCAGCGTGATGAGGTCGAGCCCGAGCGTGTCCGACCGCGTGCGGCCGCCCGTGACCGCGTACGACCGGACCAGCGGGCCGGCCTCGTCGTCGAACCAGGCTTCGTGCCGTGCGCTCATGGCGCAGTGGGCTGCGCGCCGGCGGTCCGCGGGGCCGAGGTGAGCACCTGTCCGACCCGCTTCACCATCAGGTTCATCTCGTACGCGACCAGCCCCATGTCCGCGTCTTCACGGGCCAGCAGGGCGAGGCAGGCGCCTCGCCCTGCCGCCGTCACGAACAGGAACGCGTGGTCCATCTCGACCATCGTCTGACGGACGTTGCCGCCGCCGAAGTGCCGCCCGGTGCCGCGGGCGAGGCTCTGGAACGCCGAAGCCACCGCGGACAGGTGTTCGGCGTCCTCCTCGGAAAGGTTGCCCGACCGCCCGATGAGCAGGCCGTCCGAGGACAACACCACCGCTCGGTCCGCCCCGGCGACCCGCTTGACGAGGTCGTCCAGCAGCCAGTCGAGCTCGTGGGCGCCTGAGTTGACCATTACTCGCGCTCTCCGTACCTGTCGTCGTTCTCGGAAAACTCTTCGTCACGGGCCCGTCGGGTGCCCTGCTGGAAGGCGGACAGCCTGCTCCGGGCAACCTCCGGGGAATCCAGCCGGACCTCTTCGCGTTCCGCGGTCGCGGGCTTATCTTCCCGCAGCTGCGGGACGAGGCTCTGCTGGCGTCGCCGTTGCGGCAGCGGCGGGCGGCCGGGTGCCTCCGGTCGGCGCGGCTGCTGCGGCCGGCTCTCCGGCGTCGCCGCGGCCCGCGGCTCCTGCGGCGGCCACACCGGCTGCTGCGCCGCCGGACGCGCCGGGCGCGAAGTCCGGTTCGGCGACACGGGCGGCCGGACGGCGGCCACCGGTTGGGCCTGGGTCGGCTGGCTCACCGGCTCCGGCACGGACGCGGCCGGGACGGGCGTCGGCGCGGACGGCGGCTGGCCGGCCGGCGCCTGGACCGGGGCCGGCGGCGGCACGGTCACCGGCGGGACGGCGACGGTCGGCTGGGCCACAGTCGGTTGCGACACCGGCTCGGGAGCCCTCGGCGGGGCCGACGGCGCGGCCGGCGCCTCGGTGCGGTGCCGGGCGGCCGGGCGGCGGACCGGCCGCTTGAGCGGCGCGACCTCGTCGTTGGCCGTCGTCTCCGGCTCGACCGGGTTCGGGACGAGCTCCGGCTTCGGCGGGGTGATCGGCTGCTCCGGCTCGGTCTCGGCGAGCGGGGCGAGCAGGTCGGTGCGCACCAGCACGATGGCGCGGGTGCCGCCGTAGGCCGACTCCCGCAGGTGCACCTGGATGCCGTGCCGCGCGGCCAGCCGCGCGACCACGAACAGGCCGAGCCGCGGCTCGTCCGACAGCGCCATGATCCCGAAGTCCGGCGGGTCGGCCAGCATCGAGTTGATCTCTTCGGTCTGGTCCGGCTCGAGCCCGAGGCCCTGGTCCTCGACCTCGATCACGACGCCCTTGCCGACCACGTTGCCGCGGATCTCGACCCGTGACTGCGGCGGCGAGAACGCCGTCGCGTTGTCGATCAGCTCGGCGAGCAGGTGCACGAGGTCGCCGACGACCGGGCCGCGGACGGCGATCTGCGGCAGCACCGCCGTCTTGACCCTGGCGAAGTCCTCGGTCTCGGCGGACGCGCCGCGGACCAGCTCGGCCAGCCCGACCGGGTTGCGCCACTGACGGCCCGGCTGCCCGCCGCCGAGAATGATCAGGTTCTCGGCGTTCCGGCGGGCACGGGTGGAGAGGTGGTCGAGCTGGAACAGCGTGTCCAGCTGCTCCGGGTCTTCCTGCTTGCGCTCGGCCTGGTCGAGCACCTTGAGCTGGCGGTGCACGATGACCTGGCTGCGGTGGGCGATGTTGAGGAACACCGTCTTGGTGCCCTCCTTGGTCTTCGCCTCGTCGATGGCGGCCGCGATGGCGGTCTGCTGCGCCTTGTTGAACGCGTCGGCGACCTGGCCGATCTCGTCGGTGCCGTGGTCGAGGAAGTGACCGCCCTCTTCGAGGTCGACGGGCTCGCCGGCCTGAACCCGGGCGACCAGCTCGGGCAGCCGGACCTCGGCCGCGTCGAGGGTGTCCTCGCGCAGCCGGTGCAGGCGGCCGATGAGCCGGTTCGACAGCCGGACGGCGACGAAGACCACGAAGACCGCGAACAGGACCGCGGCCACACCGGCGATCAACGACTGGGTGAAGGTCGAGTCGGCGTCGTTGATGGCCTGCTGGCTGAAGTTCGTGTGCTGCGCCACGAAGATGCCCATCAGGGCGCCGCCGACTTGACCGGCAGCGGTCCGCCACTGGGCCTGAGGCACTGGCAGCTTCTTCAGGTCACCACGCGCGAACGCGTTCTCGACCTGGTTCACCGTTTGCCAGGCCTGGCTGGCCATCAGCTCGTCGTACTTCGCCTTCACCGAGGGGATGAGCTTCGGCGCCGACGCCGCCAGCTGCACGTGGTACGCACCGACCTGAGCGGTGTAGGCGCGGAAGTCGTCGTCGCTCAGCCCACCCGCGGCCAGACCGGCCGTCGCGAGGGCGTCGCTGCGCTCCATCGCGTCCGCGGCGGTGAACAACGGGATGGAGTTGAGCCGGTCGAAGGCGTTCTGCGCACCGTTCGTGTTCTGGGTCAGCCCGGCCACGCCGTCGGTGAACTGATCGAGCATCTGGTTGTAGTACTTGAACGCCTGGCTGATCTGGATCTGGCCACTGTCCACCGCTTGGCGGGTCTGCGGCAGCTGCTGGAAAAGCCCGAAAAACGTGACGATGTTCCGCTGCACGCTCGCCGGGGTGTCCGATCGGTCGGCGAAGTCGTCCTTGAGGAACTCGAGCACCTTGGCCGCTGTGGCGTCGGTCTTGGGCCTGGCCTGAGCGAGCACCGCCCGCGCGGAGCTCTCCCCCGCCACCAGCGCCAGGCTGGCCTGCCGCTCGACTTGCAGTGCGGCGAAGAAGGGGATCGCCGGTGCTTCCGCGTTCCGGAGCCGGGTCGTGTAGTCGCGGTCGGTGACCGCGTTGTAGATGAGGTACCCCGCGAGGGCCACGCCGACGAGCAACAGCGCGACACTGGGGACGAGCGCGATCGTGAGCACGCGCTTCCGAATCGAGGATCCCCGGTTGCGTCGAAGAGAAATCTGCTTCACCTGGGTCCGTTTTCCTTCCGGCAGTACATGGTTTCGGGTCGCCCGAGGCGGTCAACACCCGGATTCCGACCAGCCGGATCAACATCACCGTGGTCTGCTTCGCCCGCGACGACGTTAGGCAGCCCTCCAGGGCGCGTCAAGTCCGTGGCGAGAACGTGATCTTGGAACGGTGACCCGTCCACACTCGCTGCCTGCGCTTGGAAAGTCCACCACCGTAAGTCGTGAGCTTCGTCGCAGGCCAACTTTCGTTCCATGTACGTATGTGAGCACTGGGAGCGCTCCCGGTCGCGCCGCGCGTCCGGCCGGCGCCCTCTACGTACGACAGCGCCGGATCGTTCGGTGACAAACATCACGGACCCGCACAGGCACCCCCGGAGCCCGCTTTCGTCCGGAGTGGACGGCCCCGGAAAAGCGGAATGAGCAGGATCCGCGAACACGGCCGCGGATTCCCCGGACAGAAGGCCGGAATTCCCGGCAATCCGCAACCGCAGCCGCGTGATCACGCTGCGCTGGCCGCCGAAACCGGTTCCGCGGCTGCGAGGGGTCCCCTCAGCCCGGGAACTCGTCGGCCAAGGTGTTCCAGAACAGCAGTTCGTAGCTCTGGAACAGCCGCGCACAGCGGTGCGCTTCGCGTTCGTCGAGCCGGCGCGCGTCGAGGCCGGCCTGGATCGCGGCCAGCGCTTGTTCTTCAATTTCCGGAACGTCCGCAGCGAAGAAGTCGAAGAACGCGCACTGCTCGTCGGTGAACCCGTAGTGCTCGCGCATGCCGGCGGCGACGTCCCGGCAGTAGCGGCCGAAGGCGGCGAAGTTGGCGAAGATCCCCGCCGCGGTCGCCGACGACTCGCCGTTCAGCGCCAGCCAGGCGACGTAGGCCGGGTAGACCTGACAGCCCGCGCGCGGCAGTTCCTTCCCGTGGTCCGGACCAGTCGCGGCGAGCAGGGCGTCCAGCATCCCGTTCGCCTGTTGCTCACCCGGCGCGAGGCCGCCGAAGAAGGTGCGCGCGTTCGGCTCGCCGGCCCGGGCCGCCAGCTCGTGGAAGCTCCGCCAGTCGCTGAGCGTGATCAGCTTCTCCTCCGCGGCGAGCGCCGCGAACACCGCGCGCGGCGCCCGGCCCGCGGTGATCAGCGGCACGAGCCGGTTGTCGTCGTCGCGCGGCGCGAGTTCGGCCTGGATCTCGTCGAGCAGCTTGCGCGCGGACCGCGTCATCGGTTCCCCCTGGAGTCCGTGGTCCCTCCATTGAAGCGCGGTTCCGGCGCGGGCGCCCGTGTACACAGTGGACAGTCGTGGGGACCTGACCGCTATGTCCGGTTCGAGGGCGACGCTTGACGTGGCCGCGATTCTCTATCCACCTGCCCCTGGAGCCCCTACAGTGTGGCCATCCGGAGCTCCGAGGAGGCCAGCGTTGACCACCCCGTCCGTCGCCGAGCAGACCGAAGGCCAGACGATCCCGCGGCTGCTGCACCGCAACGCGGTCGAATACCCCGACCTGCCGGCGATCACCTCGCTCGACATCGAAGGGCAACCGACGCTTTCCTGGCTGGAGTTCCGCACGGCGATCGCCGAGGTCTCGCGCGGGCTGGCCGGGCTCGGGCTCGCCGCGGGTGACCGCATGCTGATCATGGCGCCCGGCTGCCCGGACCACATCGTCGCCGACCTCGCCGCGACGCACCTGTCCGCGATCCCCTGCACCGCGTACGCCACCCTCAGCCCGGACCAGATCCGGTTCGTCGCGCGGCACAGCGCGGCACCGGTCGTGATCCTCGGCGGGGAGAACGAGCTGGTGCGCTGGCGGCCGGTGCTCGACGACCTCCCGGCCGTGCGGCACGTCGTCGTCATGGACGAGTCCGCGATCCCCGCCGGCGACGACCGCTTCCTCTCCTTCGCCGACCTGCGTGGCCGGGGCCGGGAAGCGCTTGCCTCGGACCCCGAGGCCTTCGAGCGGTCCTGGCAGGAGATCAAGCCGGACGACCCGCTGTCCATGATCTACACCTCCGGCACCACCGGCGACCCGAAGGGCGTCGTGCTTTCCCACCGCAACGCGATCCACCAGGCGTACGCGGTCACCGAACTGCACCACCCGCCGATGCACGCGACGAACATCGCGTACCTGCCGCTGGCGCACATCGCGGAACGGGAACTGTCGATCTACCTGCCGATCGTCTGGGCGGGGCACGTGCACACCATCGCCGACCCGGCGGCGGTCGTCGGCGCGCTCGGCAAGGTGCACCCGCAGAGCTTCTTCGGCGTCCCGCGCGTGTGGGAGAAGATGGTCGCCGGGCTCAAGAACATGCTCGGCGGCGTGCCGGAGGACAAGCGCACCGCGCTGCTGCAGGCGAACGAGCTGCTGCAGCAGGGCTACAAGCTGCGCAGCGCCGGCCGGCCGGTGCCCGCCGAGCTGGCCGAGAAGATCCGGCAGACCGACGAAGCCGCGCTGGCGCCGGTGCGTGCGCTGCTCGGGCTCGACAAGGTGCTCGTCGCCTCCAGCGGCGCGGCCGCCCTGCCGGTGGAGATCATCTACTTCCTGGCCGGGCTCGGCATCGAGATCTGCGAGGTCTGGGGCCTGTCCGAGACGACCGGAGCGGCGACGTCCAACTCCGCCGAGGCCTTCCGCGCGGGCACCGTCGGCAAGGCGGTCGAAGGCGTCGAGGTGAAGGTCGCCGAGGACGGCGAGCTGCTCGTGCGCGGCCCGATCGTCTTCCTCGGCTACCTGCAGGAGGACGGCACGATCGCCGACGCCACCGACGCCGACGGCTGGCTGCCCACCGGCGACATCGGCACGATCGACGAAGACGGCTTCGTGACGATCACCGACCGCAAGAAGGAACTGATCATCACCTCGAGCGGCAAGAACATCGCGCCGACCCGCGTCGAGGGCCTGCTCAAGGAGCACCCGCTGATCGGCCAAGCGGTCGCGATCGGCGACGACCGGCCGTACGTGACGGCGCTGATCGTGCTCGACGACGAGATCGCCCCCGGCTGGGCCGCGGCGAACGGCGTCGAGGCCGCACCGGACGAGCTGGCCGACCACCCGGCGGTGCGCGCCGAACTGGAACGCGCGGTCGAGTCGGCCAACAGCAGGCTCGCCCGGATCGAGCAGATCAAGCGCTACCACGTCCTGCCGAAGGCGTGGACGCCCGAATCCGGCGAGCTGACCCCGACGCTCAAGCTCAAGCGCCGGGTCATCAACGACCGGTATTCGGCCGACATCGAGGCCCTCTACGCCGCGGTGCGCGACCCCGAGCCGGCCGCGGGTGCCTGACTAAGCGGTCCGGGGCGAGGTCGTCTCCGTCCACTTGCGCAGCCGCGGCGGGACGCGCTTCTCCAGGCCGTAGTTCTCCAGGTGGGCGGAGAAGACCTCGTCGAACGCCTTCTGCACGGTCTCGGTGTCCCACACCGGGCGCTCGAGGATCGGCTGCTTGAGGAACGGCTGGCCCATGACGTGCAGCTGCGGGCCGTTGCACCGGATCATCTGACCGGTGATGCCGTGCGAGCCCTCGCCGAGCAGGAACAGCACGACCGGCGCGATCCGCGACGGCGTGCGGTCCGGCGGGCAGGCGCGCAGGGAGCGTTCGGACTTCCACACCATCCGGGTGTGCGCGAGCGGGCAGACGGCGTTGACGCGGATTCCCACGTCCTCGAGGTCGAGGGCCCAGGAGTAGGTCAGGGACGCGACCGCGCCCTTGCTCGCCGCGTACACGCCGAGCTTGCGCTGCCCGAGCGAGGCCCCCGAGGAAATGTTCACGATGGAGCCGCCGGTGCCCGCGTCGACCATCGCCTTGATCGCGGCCAGCCCGGTGTTCACCACGCCGAGGACGTTGACCGCGACGAGCTCCCGCGCCTGCTCGGCGTCGTCCTCCCAGGGCAGCGCCTCGTAGTTCAGCCCGGCGTTGTTGACCAGGCCGTCGATCCCGCCGAACTCCTTGACGCAGAGGTCGACGATCTCCTGCGCCTCGCCCGCCTCGGCCACGCTGTGCCCGCTCGCGACGGCGCGGCCGCCGTGCGCGCGGATGTTCTCCGCCGTCCGCTCCGCCAGTTCGGCGTCGACGTCGTTGACCACCACCGCCCCGCCCGCCCGGGCGACGTGCACCGCGAACGCCTCGCCCAGGCCCCGGCCGGCGCCGGTGACCACGACCGCCTTGCCCTGCATCAACCCGTCCATGCTTCTCCCCGATCTGCAGCGCCGCGGCGCGCGGTCCGCCCACCCCGGCCGGCTCACCATCCAGTCTTGGCCCATTCGGTCCAACCCGGCATCGGCGCGACGACGAGCGGCCGCCGCCCTGCGCCGAGCGAGCCCGGTTCGATCAGTCCGGACGTACCGCGGGGCCGGTCACGAGGGGGTGACTGGCTCGCATTCCGGGGACATCGGGGCGTAACCGGCGGCATACTGTGGGTGCTTTCCGGTGGTCAACCGTGACTCCCCCGGATGGGGTCGTCACCGGAGAGGCACAATGCGGACGGTCCATATTCACTCGATCGGGGGACGGTGGTTACGAGGTGACGACACGCGCGACACCCCGGTTCCGGGCCGTCCTGGCCAACCGGGAGTTCCGCGCGCTGTGGTTCGCCGAGACGCTGTCGATGCTGGGTGACCAGCTGACCATCGTCGCGCTGGCCATCCTCACCTTCGACCGGACCGGGTCGCCCCTGCTCTCGGCCGTCGTCTACTCCCTGACGTTCCTGCCCGCGCTCGCCGGCGGGCTCGGGCTGTCCCAGCTCGCCGACCGGTTCCCCCGGCGCGCGGTGCTGGTGACCGGCTCGTTCGCGCAGGCCGTGCTGATCGGGCTGATGGCGCTGCCCGGGATGCCGCTGGGCTGGCTGTTCGCGCTCTTCGTCCTCGCGCGGCTGGCGAACGCGCCGGGCAACGCGGCGCAGAACGCGCTGGGCCGCGAGGTCTTCGCCGACGACGACGTCTACCTGCAGAGCCAGGACCTGCGCGGGATCACGAACAACACCGCGATGCTGGCCGGCCTGGCCGCCGGCGGGCTGCTGGTGACCGCGATCGGGACGTCGTGGGCACTGGCGATCGACGCGCTGACGTTCCTGGTGTCCGCCGTCGCCGTGCGGCTGCTGGTGCTGCGGCGACCGGCCGCGGGCAACGGCGGCGCCCCGTGGTTCGGCGCCGTCCGGCAGGTTTTCGGCGACGAACGGCTGCGGGTGCTGCTCTACCTGTCCTGGCTCGTCGGCCTGGCGGTGATCCCCGAGGGCCTCGCGGCACCGCTCGCCGCCCAGCTGGGCGTGGGCAACCAGGCCGTCGGCTGGCTGCTGGCCGCCGATCCGCTGGGCTTCGTCGTGGGGACGTTCCTGCTGTCGCGGTTCGTCACGACCGAGCACCGCCGCAAGCTGCTGGGTGTGCTGGCCGCGCTGCCGCTGGCCGCGCTGGTGGCGTTCGCACTGCGGCCGAACCTGGCCTTCGCGCTCATCCTGCTCGCGCTGGCCGGCGCGACGGGCGCGTACGTCATCACGGTGTCGGCCACGTTCATCACCTGGGTCCCGAACGACATCCGGGGCAGCGCGGGCGGGCTGTACCGGACCGGGCTGCGGGTCGCGCAGGGTGTGGGCGTGGGCCTGGGTGGGCTGGTCGCGCAGGCGCTGGGTTCCGCGTACACGACCATCGCGCTCGCGGGCGCGGTGGGACTGCTGCTGGCCGTGCCGGTGGCGTTCGCCTGGCGCCGGGTGGGCGGGGCGGAACCGCGGCCGTGGCCGTCATGAGCACCAGGTGCCACCTCCGGGTACGACCAAGATCATGAATGGCATTCGCGGACGTCACGGGCGACAATTCGAGGGTGGTTCAGAAGTCGCGGTTGCTCATGGGGGCCACCTCCATGCGGGGAGAGTCTCGCAGAACCTTTTGCGCCGCGTTCCCGGCAGTTACTCCGGGGCCTTGGCAGGTCCGTTGCTGTGGGATGGTACCCGGCTACGGAATGCGTGAACACTCTGCCAGGTACCGATGAGATTACTCAAGGCCGGGACTAGGCTGGAAAGGAGGTGACCAATTGCATCCAGGACCGGACGGGGACCCGGCCGCGCCGGGCGAACCGGGCGGCAGGCCACCGGCGCGGGCGGAAAGCGCCGCCGAACCGGGCGTGACAACAGGTGCGCCCGCGACCACGACCGGTGGTCTCCGGGTCCACCACGCGTACTGGCCGGGCAACTGGGCGCTCTGGCGCCGCCGGCCGGTGCAGGTCGCGTTCATGCTGACGGCCGAAGCCGTCGCGGTCGCGATTCTCGCCGCAGCCTTCGCCCGCTCGCCGATTCCGTCCGGAAACGACTGGATCAATTTCGCGATTCTGGCTGCCGGTGCCACCGTCCACATTCAACTGACCCAGCGCCAGGAGGAACGGCGGCGCAACCGGACCAAAACGGTGCTGATCGACCTCACCGCCGTGTGGACGTTTTCCGCGGCGATGATACTGCCGGTACCGCTCACCCTTTTCGTCATCGCCGTCATCCGGTTGCAGCATTGGTTCATCGCCCGGCGGCCGGCGCACAACTTCATTTTCTCGTCCATCACCCACGGCCTCGCCGGCGCGCTCGCCCACCTCACCTACACGGCGCTCGGGCCGCACCTGCTCGGCCGGCCGGGCTGGGGCGACTTCCTCCGCGAGTTCGGCACCATCGTCGTCACCGGGGCCATCTACGAAGCGATCCAGATCGCGTACGTGGGCGGGGTCCTGCTGCTCGGATCCCCCGCCGGGCGCACGGTTCGTAACGTGCTGGGCAGCCCGGCCGACAACATGCTCGAAGCGATCACCATCGGCCTCGGCGCGGTGACCGCGATCCTGCTCGCCGCCGTCCCGCCGATGGTGGCGGTGATGGCCGTGGTCACCGTGGTCTTCAATCGCCTCGCGGAACTCGACCAGCTCCAGAACGACGTCCGGACGGACCCGAAAACGGGCATTCTCAACATGCGCGGCTGGTCGGAGTCGGCCGAGCGGGCACTCGAACGGACCGCTCGATCGGGTGATCAACTGGCGCTGCTGATGGTCGATCTCGACCACTTCAAGTGGATTAACGACACCTATGGACATCCGGCGGGCGACGACGTGCTGCGCACGGTTGCGCAAACGCTCGACGAAGTGACCAGACCGAGCGACTTGGTCGGCCGTTTCGGCGGTGAGGAATTCCTCGTTCTGCTGCCGGACATCGACGAAGAGGCGACGTGGGAAGCCGCCGAACGCATCCGGACCGCAATCGCGAAGCTGCACATAGTGACAACGGACAAGCGCGGCGACCCGGCGACGATCGCCGACCGGACGACGTCGATCGGCGTCGCCCGCCACCCGCGCCACGGCGACACCCTCGAGCGCCTCCTCCAGTCCGCCGACGCGGCGGTCTACCTGGCGAAGGAGAACGGCCGCGACCAGGTCTGCTTCGCCCCGGACGGCGTCACACCCCCAGCCGAACGGTGAGTTCGAGCTTGACGAGCACCTCGGCGCACGTCCCCCCGGCCGCGGCATCCAGCGGCAGCCGCTCACCCCGGTAGCCGGCGGACTCCAGCCGCAGCTCGCGCGCACCGGGCGCGGGGCAGGGGTGGCACCAGTGCCGGACGGTCCCGGTCCCGCCGGGGTCCCTGGCCAGGAGGAGGTACTCGTACCCGCGGTCGTCGGTGACCCGGCCGAGGCCGTTCCACCACAGCGCCCGGAGGGTCAGACCGTCGTGGTCGCGGCGGAGTTCGACCGGTGGATCGGCGTGGACGTCGACGACGAAGCCACGGCCGGTGACGCGCACCGAGCGGACCTGGAGGAAGGGGCTGCCACCGGGATCGGCGGCCCGGGAGCGCACCGCACCGGCATCGGGCGGCTCACGGCTTCCACCGCTATCGGCGCCCGACTGCGAACCGGGCGAACCACCACCCGCCCCAGGCAGCAGCACCTCGCGCCCGCCCGTCCCGGCCTCGGCGCGCGGCAACAACTCCGCCACCGCCAGCTCCGCCGCAAGCCGGCCGTCCTCTTCCGACGGGGTCTCCCGGACCCCGCGCAGTTCCCCCGCCAGGATCCGGTGCCCCAGCACCTCCGCCCAGGCCAGCGCGGCCATCCGCAGGCCCGGCTCGGTGTCCAGCCGGTCGCGCAGCTGCCGGCCCGGCCGGACCCTGCCGAACCGCGCGGCCCTGACCAGCCGGGCGGACTCCGGAACACCCGCGGCGAAGAACCCCGTCATCGCCCGGTCCAGCGCACGCAGCTGACCGGCCAGCACCACCCGCGCGACCGGCTCCGGATGGACGCGGGCCAGCTCCGGCGGCGAGCAGCCGCGCAGTGCACCGCCGAGCACGCGCAGGTCCGGCGTGGGCGGCCGGCGCAGGCGGGCGCCGGGGGCGAGCCGGCGCAGGGCGCGCACGGTGTTCTCCACCGGCACGGCGAGCTCGGTCGAGCGCACTGCTGCCTCCTGGTCGCCGGCGCCCCCTCTCCCCAGTCTCACGAGGGCGGCCCGGCGGCGGAAGGGAAGAACGGGCAGCCGTCCGGGCAGCCTGCGGGAAACCACCGCACATCTTGCGGTTATCCCCATGTCGGTCCCACAGCCCGGCTGGCACCCTTGAACTCATGCCGGCACCGACCGATCCACCCCGCACCCGCCGACCCTGGTCGACGTCCGGGTGGCTGCTGCTGGTCCTGCTGGTGGTCTTCGCGTTCGGGCTGATCGCCTCGCGCCCGCCGTCCCCGCCGGACCAGGGGCCGCCCACCGGTGACGTGCTGGCCGCGCAGAACGCCGTCGAGGCGCTGGTCCACCCCGGCCCGCACCCCGACGCGCTCGCCCGGCTGCCGAAGGACTTCACCGCGCTCAGCGGCGTCACCCCGGGCGCGATGCCGGCGCGCGACGGCACGGTCCGCGCCGTGCACGTCGACGGCGGCTGCTCGACGCCGTGGGGCGACGACAACACGAAGTGGGACTACGCCGTGCCGTGCAAGGCCCACGACCTCGGCTACGACCTGCTCCGGTACGCCGACCGCAAGGGGCACCCGCTCGGCCCGGAGGTCCGGGAGGCCCTCGACGACCGGCTGTCCTACGACATGCACCACGCCTGCGACCTGAACCCGATGAATTCGGCGCTCACCTGCCGGGTCGTCGCCTCCTTCTACTCTGCCGGGCTGGTCGTCAACTCCTGGCACCAGCGCTGGGGCCCGCCGGTCGGCGACCCGATCGGCCCGATGGTCGCCGGGGTGCTGGTGATCGGCTGCCTGCTGGTCTTCCGGCTGCGCGGCTGGCTGCGGGCCCGTCGCGAGCCGCGAGCACCCGCACCCGTCGCCGCGCCCGCGGAGGTCAGCCGGTGGGCCCTGCTCGGGGCCGGCGGCGTCGTCCTCCTGCTGCTCGGCGAGTCGGTGACGGCGCTCGCGCACTGGGCCGGGGCGCCCGAGCCGGCGCTGTGGCCGCTCACCTGGCTCGCCCAGCTCGCCCCGCTCATCTACTTCGCCGGCGGTCACGCCAACGCGGCCGGCTGGCGCGCCGAGCAGGCGGCGGGCGGCGGCTACCGCCACTACCTGGCCGAACGCGCGAGCCCGCTGCTGCGGCCGGCGTTGATCTTCGCGGTCGTCGCTCTGCTGACCCCGCTCGCGCTGGAGCTGCTCGGCAGCCCGGCGGGCACGACGGCGACGGTGATGCGGATCGCGCTGCACCCGCTCTGGCTGCTCGGCGTCTACCTGCTGACGATCGTCTGCGCGCCCCCGCTGCTGGTCCTGCACCGCCGGGCCCCCGTGGGCGCGGCCGCCGGGCTGCTCGCCTTGGTCGCCGCCGGCGAGCCGGCCGCGAGCTGGTCCGGTTCGCCGTTGCCCCGCTATGCGGCGACGTTCGCCATCGCGCTCCTCGCCCAGCAACTCGCCTTCGCGCACGCCGGCGGCGTCCGCGCCTCGCGACGGTTGCTCGTCGCGGCGACCGCGGCCGGGGTCGCGGGTCTCGCCGGGATGAGCGTCCTGCGGGGTGGGCCACCCGTCCTGCTCGGCAGTCCGGGCGCGCCCGCCGCGTTCTCCGCCCCGCCGTGGGGCGTGCTGCTGCTCGGCCTGGTCCAGCTGGGCGTGCTCGGGCTGCTGGCCCGCCCGCTCGGCAGGCTCGGCGGCCGGCCCGCCGTCGCCCGCGCCTGCCGGTTCGTCCTGCGCGCGCCGATGAGCCTGTACCTGGCGTTCCTCGCCGCGATGCTGCTGCTGGTCGCCGTGGTCTACCTGCCCGGCCGGCTCACCGACGGGCTCAGCTGGCTGATCCGCCCCCGCACGCTCGTCGCGGTCGGCCTGCTCGCGGTGCCCGCGTCCCTGGTCTTCTGGTGGTTCGAGCGGCACAGCCACGGCGTCCGGGAACCGCGCGCGGCCGACCACCCCGGCCGCCGGACAGCGGTGCTCACGCGGGCCGCGGCCGGGCTCGGGATCGGCTACGCCACGCTGGGCGTGTTCGGCTTCGCGCTGACCCGCTTCGGCGGGGTGGCGGCCGACGCAGACCTGCTCGGCCTGCGGCTCGACCCGATCCAGAGCCTGGTGCACCTGCTGCTCGGCGTCTTCCTGCTGCACACGATCCGGATCGGGGCGGGCGCGGCGACCGGCACGTGGCTGGCCACGGCGCTCGCCTGCGCACCTTCGCTGCTGTTCGCCGCCGACGGCAGCAGGCCGGGCTTCCTCGGCGTCACCCTCCACGCCGTGACGGCCGCGTTTGCCCTGCTGGCCGCCGCGGGAACCCTCCTCCCGGCGCGATCACCGGCCAATGCGACGTCCTGACCAGGCGAAACCGTCGAACATGCGGGAAACTGGGTGGTGCATGACACATTCGTGGGGGGATGTGTAACGCTACGGCAACCAGGGGAAGGCACCATGCGTCCCAACCCCTAGCACCACCCGAACGCACGAGTGAGGAGTCGCCCGCGTGGATCACCCGCCTCGGAACGGGCAAGGCGGCCGCCGCCCCGCCCGGCCCTGGCAGGAAGAGCCAGGCCGGGACGACGCCCGGCGCGGCACACCACCGCCGCGCCGCCCCGCACCCCGCCGTGAACCGGCGGACGCCCGCCGCGCGGCCCCGCCGCCGCGGCGCCCGGCCCCGCGCGCCCGCCGCAACTCCTTCCGCGGCGCGAAGGTCTCGCTGGCCGTCGTTTCGCTGCTGGTGATGGGCCTGACCGGGTACGCGTGGGCGGCCATGCAGGGCCTGGTCAACGGGCTCAACTACACGAACGTGATCAGCGACGGCGGCGGTGGCGACAAGCCCGCCGACGGCGCCCGCGACATCCTGCTAGTCGGCCTCGACAGCCGCACCGACGCCCAGGGCAACCCGCTGCCGCGCGAGGTGCTCGACGAGCTGCGTGCCGGCGACGCCGACGGCGAGCTCAACACCGACTCGCTGATCTTCGTCCACATCCCCAACGACGGCAGCAAGGCCGTCGCGATGTCCCTGCCTCGCGACTCCTACGTCGACATCCCCGGCTACGGCAAGCACAAGATCAACTCGGCGTACGCGCGGGCGATGCTGTCGGCCCGCAAGGACCTGCAGAAACAGGGCGTCACCGACCCGAAGGAGCTCGACGTCAAGGCCAACCAGGCCGGGGCGAAGGAGCTCATCGAGACCATCGAGAAGCTGACCGGGTCGACCATCGACAACTACGCCGCGGTGAACCTGCTCGGCTTCAGCGAGATCACCAAGGCCATCGGCGGCGTCGACGTCTGCCTGAACAACACCGTCAAGGACCAGTACTCCGGCGCGAACTTCACCAAGGGCCAGCACACGATCTCCGGTGTCGAAGCCCTCGAGTTCGTCCGGCAGCGCCACGGCCTGCCGAACGGCGACCTCGACCGCGTCGTGCGCCAGCAGGTGTTCATGGCCGGCATGGCGCGCAAGGTGCTCTCGGCCGGCACGCTGACCAACCCGACCAAGCTCAACGACCTGATCGAGGCGATCAAGAAGTCGGTCGTGCTCAACCAGAACTGGGACATCTTCGGGTTCGCCCAGCAGATGAAGGGCCTGACCGGCGGCCAGCTCGAGTTCCGCACCATCCCGGTGAAGAACATCGACTACAAGACCCCCGAAGACGGCTCGGCCATCCAGGTCGACCCCGCCGAGGTGAAGCAGTTCGTGCAGAGCCTCGCCGGGCCGCAGCCGGGCCAGTCGGCCCCGCCGGCCCAGCAGGCCGACCCCGCCAACAAGGCGACCACGGTCGACGTCCGCAACGCCTCCGGCAAGACCGGCCTCGCCGCGAACGTCGCCAAGACCCTTGAGGGCAAGGGCTTCACCTCCGGCGAGACGGCCAACGCGACCGCGCGGAAGACCACGGTGATCTGGGTGCCGAAGGGCGGCAAGGACAAGGGCCAGGCCGTCGCGGACGCGCTGGGCGGCTCGCCGACCGTCCAAGAGGACAAGAGCGTCCAGGCCGGGCACGTGACGGTGTTCCTCGGCGCCGACTACGAGGGCACGAGCTCCAACGCGAGCTCGGGCGCCGGTGCCGCGGGCGCGACTTCGCAGGCCGCCGCACCCCCGCCGGCCGCCACGAACGACGAGAAGCCGATCACCGCCGAGGGCGTTCCCTGCGTGAACTGAGCCGGTCGGCGCGGTGCCGTTAACCCGTTCGGCCTAACTCGCGCAATCGGTATCAAAGACATGCCCGAAATCGCGTAAGGGCCGGGCCCGAGCGCACTTACATACACGTGAGGGTGCACCTGCACGGGAATTATCACGCCCGTGCGGTGCCGCGGGAGCGCACGGCAGGGGACATTGATGTGCTGATCGACGCTGAGGAGTACCAGCGGATCCTCGGAGACGAGCTCCGCAAGCTCCGGCGCAGCCGAGGGTGGACGCGCAAGGAGCTGAACCAGCACTTGCAGAGCGAGATCTCGCTGCAGACGCTGGCCACCTACGAGCTGGGCACCAGACAGTGCTCCGTCGTGCGCCTGGTCGAGCTGTGCGTCGCGATGGACGAACTGCCCCAGGACCTGCTGGCCAAGGTGCACCGCCGGGTGTTCGTCGACGAGCCGGGGCGGGTCCGCGTCGACCTGCGCAAGGTCGTGGCCGACGCTCCGCCCGACCTGCTTCCCCTGCGCCGCTGGGCCGAAGACCGCCTGCGCCACGCGGGCGAGCAGGGCGGCGGCGAGGTCGCACTGGACCTGCCGGCGCTCGAGCGCATGGCCGAGCTGTGCGGCCTGCCGACCGTGGACCTGATCGCCCACCTCCGCCGCTACACCTCCCGCTGATCACGGGCGGGTCCCTCGCCGGCTCGCGAGGGACCCGCCCGGTCAGCCGACCACGAAGTCCTCGCGCCGCACCTTCCGCGTGTCCAGCCAGTACCGCCAGGTGAAGCCCGGCCAGATCGTCCGGTTGACGCCCTTCGCGTCCAGGTACCAGCTCCTGCAGCCCCCGCGGGTCCAGATGCCCTTCGCGAGCTTGCGCTGGATCTGCGCGTTGAACTGCTCCTGCACTTCGGGCTTCGGCTCGATGGCCTTCCCGCGAGCCAGCCGCAGCGCCTCGGCGACGTAGGAGATCTGGGCCTCGATCATGAACACGACCGAGTTGTGCCCGAGTCCGGTGTTGGGGCCGAGGAGGAAGAACAGGTTCGGGAACCCGGCGACGGTGATCCCGAGGTGCGTCCGCATCCCCTCGGTCGCCCACTCCTTGCCGAGGTTGCGCCCGTCGCGGCCGACGATCTCCAGGTCGTCGAAGGCGTCGGTGACGTGGAAGCCGGTGCCGTAGACGATGACGTCGGCCTCGTGCTCGACGCCCGCCGCGTCGACGACGCTGCGCTCGCGGACCTCCCGCACGCCCGCGGTCACGACGTCGACGTTGTCTCGTGCCAGCGCCGGGTAGTAGTCGTTGGAGATGAGCACGCGCTTGCAGCCCATCGTGTAGTCCGGGGTGACCTTGCGCCGCAGCTGCGGGTCCTTGATCGCGCGGTCGATGTTGCGCTTGGCGATCCGCTGGCCGAGCTTCATCACCCACGACTGGCCGTTGAAGCCGATCGCGCGGGCTTCGAGCAGCCAGTAGAGCAGGGTCCGGTAGGCGCACTGGGCCGGCGGGAACGCCTTGAACAGTGCACGGGCGCGGCCGGACATCTCCTGGTCGGCCTTGGGCATGATCCACGGCGGCGTCCGCTGGAACAGCGTCAGCTCCGCCACCTCGGGCGCGATCTTCGGCACGAACTGGACCGCGCTGGCGCCGGTGCCGACGACGGCGACCTTCTTGCCCGTCAGGTCGACGTCGTGCCGCCACCGGGCGGAGTGGTAGGCCGGGCCCTCGAACCGCTCGATCCCGGGCAGCTCGGGGATCATCGGCAGGTGGAGGGCGCCGACCCCGGCGACCAGCGCGGTCGCGGCGAACTCGTCGCCGCCCCTCGTGGCGATGTGCCACCGGCCCTCCTCGGCGTCCCAGCGGGCGCCGGTCATCTCCTGCCCGAACCGGACGAACCGGCGCAGGTCGTGCTTGTCGGCGACCTCGCGCAGGTACCGCCAGATCTCCGGCTGCGGCGAGTAGGCCCGCGACCAGCCCGGGTTCTGCTCGAAGGAGAAGGAGTACATGTGCGAGGGGATGTCGCAGGCGCAGCCCGGGTAGCTGTTGTCCCGCCAGGTGCCGCCGACGTCGTGGGCCTTTTCGAGGATGACGAAGTCCTCGCGGCCCTCTTTGCGCAGCTGGATCGCCATGCCGAGACCGGAGAACCCGGTCCCGACGATGACGACCCCGGTCTCCGTGCGGTTGCCCATGACGCCTCCGGGTCCTGTTACTCGTCGTCCATCTTACTGCGAGTAGGTTACCAGCGGTAGAGTGTGGCCCGTGACCACCGCGAAGCGCAAGCGCATGCCACGGGCCGACCGGATGCGGCAGATGATCGAGGTCGCCGAGCAGGTCTTTTCGACTCGCGGCTACGCGGCGGCGTCCATGGACGAGATCGCCGAACTGGTGGGCGTCTCGAAGCCGATGCTCTACGAGTACTTCAACTCGAAGGAAGGCCTGCTGCTGGCCTGCATCCGGGAGTCGCGGGCGGTGCTGCGCGAGGTCACCGAGCAGGCGACCGTCGGCGCGGTGGACGCCGAGGACGCGCTGCGGCGCGGCCTGCTGGCCTTCTTCGTCTTCATCCGGGAGCGGCGCCAGGCGTGGTCGCTGCTGCGGCACGAGATGGTGTTGATCGGCACGTCGGCCGCCGACGAGGTCGAGGAGACCCGCCGTCAGCAGACCGACCTGATCGCCGCACTGATGAGCGGGCACTTCGACAACGGGGACGACCTGAAGGCCGAAGCGGCCGCGGAATTCGTGGTCGGGGCGTGCGAACGGCTCGCGATCTGGTGCGAGCGCCACGACGAAGTGAGCCCCGAGACGGCCACCGGATACGCCATGGACGTGCTGTGGGCCGGCCTGCGGGACCGTGCACGTTAGCCTGCGCGCGCACTGGGCCACCCGGCAACTACTCAGCGTCGTTACTCAGCGCAATGGTGTCCTGTGACACAGAGTTGCTCTACTGTTCTGATCACACGGTAGAAAGTGTGCTGGACTTTCACGGCCGAAGGAGGGGCACGGGAGTCGCGTCACGAAAGCGCGATGAACGCGTCACGGTTGTGTAAGGATGCTGGTGAGGGAGAGGGGTGTGAGGCAGATGGTGGAAACGATCACGGCAACGTACGTCCAGGAAGACGCCGACTGGGCCATCACGGTCAGCGGCCGCGGCAAGGAGCTGACCGCTCGCGCGCCGGGCATCATCGCCGCGCGCGACCGGGCCGACCAGCTGGTCGAGGAGCTCGCCGGCGAGGCCAGGACGACGGTGGTGCACCTGCTCAACGGCAGCGCGCTGGACTTCACCAGTGCCTACATGACGGCCCGGCTGACGCTCCCGAAGCTTCCGCCGCTCGAGGTCCCCCCGCCCGGCAGCGTGCCGAAGCAGCAGACTCCGGCTTCGGCGGACAAGAAGCCGCAGCTGCCGCCGAGCAAGCAGCTCCCGAAGGCGGTCGAGGACCGCAAGAGCCCGGCGACCCCGGCGCCCGCCACCGAGAGCAAGGCGCCGGCGAAGCAGGCCTGAGCGTTACTTGAGGAGCTTGCGCACCAGCAGGACCAGCACGAGGACCCCCGCACCGATCAGCGGGAACTTCACCTTGGGGTTGTCCAGCTTGGCGCGCACGCCGTCCTTGGCCGCATCGGCGAGCTTCTTCGGGTCGGCCTTGACGGTCAGCTGGTCGAGCGTCGCCGCCAAAGCGGTCCTAGCCTGCTCGATCTCACGCTCGATCGTCTCGGGATCGCGGGCCACGTGTCCTCCTCGCCGCATGGGACTTCCAGCGCCCAACTTAGTCGACCGCCCCGCCGCCTCCGCACGGGCCACGCCGCACGCTAGGCTGCCAAGTGCCGGGGGCCCGTAGCCCAATTGGCAGAGGCACACGGTTTAGGTCCGTGCCAGTGAGAGTTCGAGTCTCTCCGGGCCCACGAGCGAGGGAGCGAGGTTCGCGCGCGGAACGCGCGCGCCAACCTCGCTCGTCGAGTCCTTGGGGGTGCAACCCCCAAACCCCGCCCGGCGGGCTTCGCCCCCGGACCCCCTTTGGTCACCTGCGTCGGTTGGTCACCCTGCCTCGGAGACCGTGATGTGCGGGGCCAGTGCCCGCAGGAAGTCGGCCGCGTCGAACATCTCCCCCGCCGGCGCGACGCCCTTCACCTTCGTGCGTCCGGTCAGGATCCGGTCCACCGCCTCCACCGCCAGCGGCGCGCTCACCGCGTAGATGTCTTCGCCGCGTGCGGTGATCCGGCGTTCGTCGCCCCCGGCGCGGACCACGACGTCCACCACGAACGTCTCGGCCGCATCGCGCTCGCCCGCCGCCGCGAGGCCCTGCGCCGCGTCGACCGTCATGTAGCTGATGACGTCGCCGACCTTCAGGTGCCGCGGAATGGTCACGATGTCGGCCATCGAGAACTCGCCGAAGACGGGCCGGGGCCCGAGCGGCTCGGGGAACGGCCACTCGCGCGTCGGCAGGGCGTCGTCGCGGTACTCCAGCCGCCCGCCCGCGTAGCGGATGCGCTTGCCGCCACGGCGATCGCGGGACACCTGGCCCGCGGCGAGGGTCCCGGCCGTCGGGCGCCAGCCGCTGAGCCCGTAGGCGACGTGCACCTCGTCGGCCGACGTCCAGTCGCCCATCGCCGCCGTGGCCAGCAGGTCGGCCAGGCCTCCGAAGAACGCCATCGCCGGCACCACCGCGGTGTCGGCGGTCAGGGCCAGGGTGTCGATGTTCGCCTCGATCTCGGCGGCGACGTCGACGTACGGGACGCCGGCGCGGACGGCCGCCTCGACGAGCGGGAGGGCCGTGTCGGCGAAGGGGCCCGCGCAGTTGATCACCGCGTCCACGCCGTCCAACGCGCGGTCGAGGGCGGCCGGATCGTCGACCGACGCGGCCCGGCCGCCCTGCGGCAGCTTCGCCGCGTCGCGTCCCGAAAGGACCACGTCGTATCCGCGTTCCCGCAGCTCAGCCACCACGAAGCGGCCGGTGTGCCCATAAGCGCCGTAAACCAGTACCGAAGTCATGAGGCAATCCTGACGCGGGCCCGCCGCCGTCACCAGTGTCCGGAACGACGTGATGCGTACACTTTCGGACATGCACGCAGTCGCGCTCGCCGCCACCGACGGGATGCTGTCCTTCGAGCTGACCATCGCCACCGAGGTGTTCGGCGACGATCCCCGGTACGCCTTCGCGGTCTGCGGCCCGGCTCCGGTGCGGGTGGACCGGTTCCTGCTGGAGCCGGACGACGGCCTCGACCGGCTGGCGCGGGCGGACACGGTGCTCGTGCCGGGCTGGGCCGACGTCGACGCGGCCCCACCGGCCGACCTGGTCGACGCGGTGCGCGCGGCCCATTCGCGCGGCGCCCGGGTGGCGTCGCTGTGCACCGGCGCGTTCGTGCTGGCCGCCGCGGGTCTCCTGGACGGGCTGCGCGCGACCACGCACTGGGCGCACACCGACGTCCTCGCCGCCCGCTACCCGCGGGTGACGGTGGACCCGGACGTCCTCTACGTGGACAACGGCCAGGTGCTCACCTCGGCGGGCAAGGCGGCCGCGATGGACCTCTGCCTCCACCTGGTCCGCGCCGACCACGGCCCGGCGGCCGCCAACACGATCGCCCGCCGCCTGGTCGTGCCCCCGCACCGGGCGGGCGGCCAGGCCCAGTTCGTCACCGCCCCGGTCCCCACCCGCGACGACCACCCGCTGGCGGCTCTGCTCCCGTGGATCACCGCCCGCCTCGACCGCCCGCTGACGGTCGAAGACCTGGCCCGTCAGGCGAACATGAGTTCCCGTCACCTGGCCCGCCACTTCCGGTCGGCCACCGGCACAACGCCGTTGCAGTGGTTGCTGAACCAGCGCATCCGCCGGGCGCAGGAACTGCTGGAGAACACGGGCGCCGGCATCGACGCGGTCGCGGAGTCGGTCGGCATGGGCACGGCGGCGACCCTGCGGCGGCATTTCAACCGGACGGTCGGGGTACCTCCGGACACCTACCGCCGGACGTTCCGGAGCCAGCGTCCCTGAGGTCCGATCCGTTCAAGACCGCCCGCCTCGCCGGGTGCGACGCTGGCGGTATGTCCGTGAACCTTTCCGCGGCGGCGTCCTTCATGGCGACGCACGCCCGTCTCCTCGACCGCCGCCGCTTCGAACTGCTCGGCGGCGCCACGAACGCCGACGCCGTGCTGGCCGCCGTCGACGGTTACCGGAACCCCGACGGCGGCTACGGCTGGGGCCTCGAGCCGGACCTGCGGGCCCCGGAAAGCCAGCCCGGCGGCGCCCTCCACGCCTTCGAGGTGTTCGAGGAGATCGCTCCGGCGACGACACCGCACGCCGCTCGGCTGTGCGACTGGCTGGCCACCGTGTCCCTTCCGGACGGCGGCCTGCCGTTCGCCCTGCCCGTGGCGGACCCGGCGGGCTGCGCGCCCTTCTGGGCTCAGGCCGATCCGGCGGAGGCCACCCTGCACAGCACCGCGTTCACCGCCGGCGCCGCGCTGCGCGTCGCCCGGCACGACCGGGCCGTGCGCGAACACCCGTGGCCGGCCGCGGCGACGCGGTACTGCTTCCGCGCCATCCGCGAGCTTTCCGCGCCGCCGCACGCGATCGCGCTGTCCTTCGCGGTGCAGTTCGTGGACGCGGCGCACGAACTCCACGAAGAGGCGCCCGCGCTCCTGGAACACCTCGCCGCCTTCGTCCCGGCGGACGGACTGGCCCCGGTGGACGGTGGTTCCGAGGGCGAAACCCTCCGCGCCCTGGACTTCGCCCCGCTGCCGGACCGCCCGGCGCGCGCGTTGTTCGCCGACGACGTCGTCGACGCCGAACTGCGGCGGCTCGCGGACGCGCAGCAGGACGACGGCGGCTGGCGGGTGGATTTCGCGAGCTTCTCGCCCGCCGCGTCGCTCGAGTGGCGCGGCTATGCGACCGTGCGTGCGGTGGCGATCCTGCGCCGTCACGGGCTCGTCTGAGCTTCTACACGACCGATGTCGAAGTTCACCCTGCCGTGGCGTGTCGGGAGTGGACGGCCGACCGCATCTTCCGGGCTGCGTGGCCGAACGCGTACTGTGACGGGCGGAACGGGCTCCCGGAGGTGAAGCATGGCGTCGCGCAACCCCGTGAATTGGCTCGCCCGCTGGGCGGACTGGTTCGAGGAGCGCGGCGTGTACGTGCCCGGCGAAGAGAGCCGCGCGGTCGACCCGGTCCGGGATTTCGGCTGGCTGATGACGGCGTGGGTGGCCGGCGTCGCGATCTTCATCCTCCTGTTCGCACTCGCGGTTTAAGTGGCATGTAGGCAGTGATTGTCACGAGCCGTGCCGTTCCGGTCACGGATTGGCCACGGGGTGGCACCAGGTGCGCGACAACCCCTCGTTGCGCCTCGTAACCACACGCGATCACGGCCAGAGTGGAGCGGGTTCCCCCGGCAATCCCCCGTTGCCGACGGCACCCGACCCGCCGACTGGAGTACCCGCAATGGCGCTCGCGCGCACCCGCAAGATCATCTTCATCGCAGGACTGCTCGGCCTGGCGGTGGCGTGCGGGGTCCCTTCGGCGCACGACGGCACCGCGGCGATCGGCGCGGGTGGCTCCCCGGCGGGCGCCGGCGCTTCGGCCTCGCCGGCCGGCAACGACCTCAAGTTCGGCGCCGACCACCGGTTCGCCAGCGGCCTCACCATCTCGGTCGGCTCCCCGCAGTCGTTCCGGCCCAGCCCGTCGGCGTACCCGCAGAGCCCGCGCGGCGCGGCCTTCGACGTCCAGCTGACCAACGACGGCTCGACGACGTACAAGCTCTCGGGGCTCAACGTCACCGCCACCACGGGTGGCAAGCCCGTCAAGCAGGTCGTGGACACCACCCAGGGCTTCACCGGCATCACCGACGCGGGCAAGGACGTGCTGCCGGGCCGCTCGGTCCACCTCACCCTGGCCTTCGCGGTGCCGCGCGAGCAGACGCAGCTGCGGCTGCAGATCCGGCCGAGCGCGACCGAACCCGCCGCGGTCACCTACTGCGGTCCCGCGTGACGTAACAGTCGGCACAGTAGGCTCGGCGCATGACCGAGCGCCTTTCCCCCGGTGACGAAGCCCCGGACTTCACCCTGCCCGACAGCGAGGGCAACGAGGTGTCCCTGCGCGACTTCCGCGGCCGGTCCGTCGTCGTGTACTTCTACCCGGCGGCGAGCACTCCGGGCTGTACCAAGCAGGCGTGCGACTTCCGCGACAACCTCGCCGAGCTGAACGACGCCGGCTACCAGGTCGTCGGCGTCTCGCCCGACACGCAGGCGAAGCTCGCGAAGTTCGTCTCGAACGAAAGCCTTTCGTTCCCGCTGCTCGGCGACCCCGACAAGAAGGTCATCGAGGCCTGGGGCGCGTACGGCGAGAAGAAGAACTACGGCAAGACGTACCTGGGCGTGATCCGCTCGACCTTCGTGGTCGACGCCGAGGGCAAGATCGCCAACGCCTGGTACAACGTCCGCGCCACCGGCCACGTGGCGAAGCTGATCCGGGACCTCGGCCTGGCTTCCTGAACCGCGCCACCCGATCGCAGGCTTGTCCCCGCCTCGTTCCGCCGGAATCATCCGGCGGTCTGAGGGCGGGAGGATGCATTGACGAGCCTGGAAGGGCCGGCGCTGAAACTGGGCGGCCAGATCGCCTCGGCCGCGGCGAAGTCGTGGCTGCAACGGCGGAAGGCCGGCGTCGCGCGGTCCGCCGACCTGACCGACCTGGCGGCGGCCGAGCTGAAGGGACCGCTGGAGCGGCGCAAGCTGGAGAACCTCGTCCAGCACATCGGCACGCAGGTGGCCGAGCAGCTGGAACCGGTCCTCGCCGACCGCTTCTCGACGCTGGCGGACAACGAGGTCGAAGCGGCCTTCGTCGCCGTGGCGGACGCCTTGACCAAGGCGGACCTGTCCGATGAGGCGTTGCTGGCCGTGGACGCGGATCCCGAGCAGCTGGCCAGGAAGATCCGCGGCGACCTCCCCCGCGAGCGGCTCCTCGCTCCGAAGGCGGCCGCGCTCTACGAACTCGCGCTGGACCAGGCGTGCCGCCACCTCGTCCAGGTGGTCCGCCACCTGCCGTCGTTCCAGCCACGGGCGCTCGCCGACGTCCTCGGCCGGCTGAGCCGCCAGAGCGACCAGCTCGAGGAGCTGCTGGCGCGGGTGCCCCGAACGAGCCTCGCGGCACCCGAAGGCGTCGACCACGACGCCGAGTTCGAGGCGACGTACCTGCGTCAGCTCGCCCGCGACCTCGACCGGCTCGAGCTGCTCGGCCTGACGATGGACGACCAGCCCGCGTTGCCGCTGACGGTCGCGTACCTGAGCCTCAGCGTCTCCCCCGAGGGCGAACCCCGGCGGGCCGAGCGCCGCATGGACGAGCTGTGGTTCGAGAAGCGGCAGAACCGCACGGGCAGCGCGAACATGCGCGTGGAAACGGCGCTGAGCGGGGCCACCCACGTCCTGGTCCGCGGCGAGGCCGGGTCGGGCAAGACGACGTTGCTGGACTGGCTGGCGGTGACGGCGGCGCGGAGCGGGTTCACCGGCAAGCTCGCCGGCTGGAACGGCCGCGTGCCGTTCCCGATCCGCCTGCGCAGCTTCGCCGCCGAGCCGTTGCCGCGGCCGGAGGAGTTCCTCGCGCACATCGCGCCGATGGCGGCGCCACCGGAGGGCTGGGCCCGCCGGGTGCTCGACAGCGGCCGCGCGATGGTCCTGGTCGACGGCGTCGACGAGGTCGGCACCGGCCACCGCCGCGAGGTGAAGTCGTGGCTGCGCAAGCTGTCCGAGGCGTTCCCGGACACGTTGATCGTGGTGACGTCCCGCACGGCGGCGGCCGACCAGCGCTGGCTGGCCCAGGAGGGCTTCGGCTGCGTCCTGCTGGAGCCGATGAACGCGGACGACATCCAGGCCCTGGTGACCCGCTGGCACAAGGCGGCCGCGGCGGGTGGCACGGTCCGCCCGGACACGGACCTGGCCTCGGTCCAGCGCCGGCTGCTCAACCAGCTCGATTCCCGGCCGCACCTGCGTACTTTGGCCGCGAGTCCGTTGTTGTGCGCGATGCTGTGCGCGTTGAACCTGGCGCACCGGTCGGAGCTGCCGCGGGACCGGATGGACCTGTACCGCAAGGCGTTGTCGATGCTGTTGCACCTGCGCGACGCCGAGCGCCGGATCGGCGTGATCCTGACGGAGGCGCAGAAGCAGATCCTGCTGGGGGACCTGGCTTGGCGGCTTTCGCTGGCGTCGAAGGTGGAGCTGCCGAAGGACCGGGTGCTGTCGCACGTCGCGCTCCGGTTGCCTTCGCTGCCGCACGTGGACCACACGCCTTCCGAAGTCCTGGACCACCTTTTGGAGCGCAGCGGGGTGGTGCGCGAGCCGGTGCGCGGCCGGGTGGATTTCGTGCACCGGACGTTCCAGGAGTGCTTGGCGGCCAACGAAGCGACGGAACAGGACCACCTGGAGACGTTGATCGACCGGGCCCATTTGGACACGTGGTGGGAGACGTTCGTGATGGCTTGCGGCCACGCGAAGCACCACCAGGCCGGGACGCTGCTGAGCGGGATCCTGGACCGGGCGGACGAAGAGCCCCGCCACGCCCGCCACTTGCGGCTGCTGGCGGCGGCGTGTTTGGAGACCGTGAGCAATGTTTCCCCGGACGTCATCGCGCGGATCGAGGCGGTGATCCGGGAGCAGCTGGTGCCGCCCCGGAGCCTGAAGGAGACGCGATCGCTGGCGTCGATCGGAGATCGGGTGCTGCGGTACCTGCCCGAGAGCCTCGACGGTCTCTCGGACGCAGTAGCGGCAGCGTCGGTCCGCGCGGCAGCCCTGACCGCCGGAGCCGTGGCGATGAAGCTGCTCGGCAACTATGCACGAGACCCACGCCCAGGGGTGCAGGACCAACTGCTCCAAGCGTGGCAGTACTTCGATCCGGAACGCTACGCCATCGAAGTACTGGCCGAGTCACCGCTGAGGGGCGGCGCGGCCCACCTCGACACGGCGCGGCTCCTGCCCCATGTGAGGCACCTGAAGAACCTGACCGATCTGCAGATCGGTCTCCCCAGCACGGAAACACAGACCGACCTCAGCGTGGTGGACGGCTTGCCTCACCTGAGCCGGATCGAGGTCGACTTCGACCGTGAAGCGACCGTCAACCTGGCTCCCTTGGGAAGCCATCCCGGCCTCACCACGGTCTCCTTGTATTTCGCCCGTCGATTCACGCAGGTACAGAGCCTGAAGTGCCTGAAGAGGCTGGAGTTCCTGACGATCTTCCGCAAGACTCCCTGGCGCAGCATCGAAGGCCTCGCCAACTTGCCCAGCCTCACCCACCTTGCGCTCGACAAGCTGCAGCTGATCGACAGCTTGGATCCCCTCGCCTCACTGGAAAACCTGGAGACCCTCGGCCTCTGGGACATCCAGCCGAGCACGCTGGAGGCTTCGGCGCCGCTCGCGAGACCCACCGGAATCGGGCTTTACCACTACGAAGGCAAGGACCACCGGCTGAGCGGCGAAACCATCATCGGATGTTTTCCCGCAGTGACCGAACTGCACCTCTACGGCATGGAAATCACCGATCTCCAGTCACTCGCCACGCCTCGGTTGCGCATGATGACGTTCGAGTTCCTCGCCGAGCCCGTCGACGTCAGCCCGTTCGCGGACCTGGAGTTGACCCTGCACGCCATGGACACCGAGCTCATCGGCACCGAAAAGCTCGGCCCCGGCGTCAAACTCCTCTAATCCAGATCCCGCAACGCCGGTAGCAAAGCGCGCAAAGCCAGCCCTCGGTGCGAAACCGCGTCCTTCTCCGCCGGTTCCATCTCCGCCGACGTCCGGCTCTCCCCGTCCGGCCGGAAGATCGGGTCGTACCCGAAGCCGTTCGTCCCCCGCCGCTCCCGCACCAGCGTCCCGCGCCATTCGCCCCGGACCAGCGTCTCCTCGCCGGACGGCAGCACCAACGCCGCCACGCACACGAACTGCGCCCCACGGCGCTCGTCGGGGACATCGGAAAGCTGCCCCAGCACCAGGTCCAGGTTCGCGTCGTCGTCCCCGTGCCGGCCCGACCAACGCGCCGACAACACCCCCGGCATCCCGTTCAACGCATCAACAGCGATACCCGAGTCATCGGCGATGGAAGGCAACCCCGTGGCGGCAACGGCGTCGCGGGCCTTCGCCACCGCGTTGCCTTCGAAGTCCGGCGCCGTCTCGGGCGCCTCGGGGAACGAAGGCACGTCCGCGAGACCGACGACCTCGAGGCCCGAAAGCCCCTCCGCCGCAACGATCCGCCGCAGCTCGCCCAGCTTCTTCGCGTTGCGCGTAGCCAGAAGCAGCTTCGTCACTTCGAGCCCTTCTTCTTGTCCGGACGCGGCTCCGGCAGCTCGCCGGGGTACGGCAGCGCCAGCGCCTCGTTCTGCAGCCGGGTCAGCTCGGCGCAACCCGCCAGTGCCATGTCCAGCATCGTGTCCAAAGTGGACCGGGCGAAGGTCGCGCCCTCGCCGGTGCCCTGGACCTCGATCAGGGTGCCCGCGTCGGTCGCCACCACGTTCATGTCGACCTCCGCCCGCGAGTCCTCTTCGTACGGCAGGTCGAGGCGGACCCGGCCGTCGACCACGCCGACGCTCACCGCCGCCACCGAGGACGACAGCGGCTGCGGGTCGTTCAGCCGGTTCGCCGCGGACAGCCAGGTGATCGCGTCCGCCAGCGCCACGTAGCCGCCGGTCACCGCGGCCGTGCGGGTGCCGCCGTCGGCCTGGATGACGTCGCAGTCGATGACGATCGTGTTCTCGCCCAGCGCCGCCAGGTCGATGCAGGCGCGCAGCGAACGGCCGATCAGCCGCGAAATCTCGTGCGTGCGGCCGCCGATCCGGCCCTTCACCGACTCGCGGTCACCGCGCGTGTTGGTCGCGGACGGCAGCATCGCGTACTCGGCCGTCACCCAGCCGAGGCCCGAGCCGGCCCGCCAGCGCGGCACCCCTTCGGTGACGCTCGCCGCGCAGAGCACCCGCGTGTTGCCGAATTCGATCAGCACCGACCCCGCCGGCCACTGCTGGAACCCCCGGGTGATCTTGATGTCACGGAGCTGGTCGTCGTTCCTGCCATCTTTACGAGCCACAGGTGCACTCTATGACCGCCCGCTCAGACGTCGTAGACGGCACCCTGCTTGACGACCTCGGCGCCGGGGAACCCGGCCGAGGCCTCGGCCAGCACGGCACCGGCGTCGGTCCACGGTGCGATGTGCGTCAGCAGCAGCCGCCCGACGCCGGCGTCGCGCGCCAGCTCGCCCGCCTGCTTGCCCGACAGGTGCACGCCTGCCGGCCGCTCCGCCGAGTCCGTCCAGGACGCTTCGGCGAGCAGCAGGTCGACGCCGTCGGCGAGCTCGTTCAGCGCCGCGCACGGCCCGGTGTCTCCGGTGAACGCCAGGATCCGGCCGCCGTAGGAGATCCGCAGGCCGTAGGCCGGGGTCGGGTGGTCGACCTCGACCGCGACGACCTCGAACGGCCCGATCCGGAACGGCTCGGGCCGCAGCGGGTGGAAGTCGTAGACGTCGGAGAGGTCCGTGACGGCCCGCTCGGTCTCGTTGGGTGCGTATGCGTTCGCCAGCCGCGTCGGGGCGTCCGGCGGCGCGTACAGCGGCAGCAGCCGCGGGCGCGCCGGGTACGGCGGCGCCGGGTGGTAGCGCCGCAGGACGGTGAGCGCGCTGACGTCGGCGCAGTGGTCGGGGTGCAGGTGCGTGAGCACGAGCGCGTCCAGGTCGAACGGGTCGGCCACGGCCTGCAGCTGCGCGAGCGTGCCGTTGCCGAGTTCGAGGCCGAGCAGGAAGCCCTCGGCCTCGACGAGATAACCGGACGCGGCGGCGTTCGGCCCGGGGATGCTGCCGGAGCACCCGAGGATGGTCAGTCGCACGACGACACCCTAAGCGTCCCGACCACCGTTCACGCGGTGGTGGGAGCGAGGACACCCGGGGCGAAGCCCATGAACCGCTGGGCGAGCCGGGTGAACGGCTCCGCCGAGCCGGTGGCGAGGAACTCGTGCCGCGGTGTGGTGTCCCGCGTGGCCAGCATGTCCTGCTCGGTGAGCACGCGGACGAGGTCCTTGGCGGTCTCGTCGGCGCTCGAAACCAGAGTCACTTCCTGGCCCATCACGATCTGCAGCACGCCCTGCAGCAGCGGGTAGTGCGTGCAGCCGAGCACGAGCGTGTCGACCTGGGCGTCGAGCAGCGGCTGGAGGTAGCCCTGCGCGAGCCCGAGCACCTGGCGCCCGGTCGTGATGCCGCGCTCGACGAAGTCGACGAACCGCGGGCAGGCGACGCTGGTGAGCGTGATGTCCGGCGCCGCGGCGAAGGCGTCTTCGTAGGCCCGCGATCGCACGGTGCCCTCGGTGCCGATCACGCCGACGCGGCCGGTGTGCGTCGCCACGACAGCGCGGCGCGCGGCGGGCAGGACGACCTCGATCACCGGGACGTCGTAGCGCTCGCGCGCGTCGCGCAGGCAGGCCGCGGACGCCGTGTTGCAGGCGATCACCAGTGCCTTCACGCCGCTCTCCACCAGCTCGTCGAGCGCCGCGAGGGCGTAGCTGCGAGCGGTGGCGATCGGGAGCGGGCCGTACGGGTTGTGCGCCGTGTCGCCGACGTAGCGGAGCTGCTCGGCGGGGAGCTGTTCGAGGATGGCCCTCGCGACCGTCAGCCCGCCGACGCCGGAATCGAACACGCCGATCGGGGCATCAGCGGGCGGAGACGTCACGCTTCGAGGTTACCCGGGACGGCTTTGCCCGACCGGCGGGTGGTCAGCCAGGCGGCGAGGACGCCGGCCAGCGCGCCGAAGAGGTGGCCCTGCCAGGAGACGCCGGGGTTGCCCGGCAGCAGCCCGGCCAGCATGCCGCTCCACACGCCGAGCAGGACGACGGCGACCACGATCTGCCCGGCCGCGCGGTTGAACAGGCCGCGGACCAGCAGGTAGGCGAGCCAGCCGAAGGCCAGCCCGGACGCGCCGACGGTGACGCCGTCCGACGGCCCGATCAACCACACGCCGAGCCCGGACACCACCCAGATGATGGCCGTGACCAGCGCGAACCGGCCGATCCCGGCGGCCATCGCGAGGAACGAGAAGACCAGCACCGGGACGGTGTTCGCGAACAGGTGCGACCAGCCGGCGTGCAGCACCGGCGCGAACAGGACGCCGTCCAGCCCGGACAACGCCCGCGCGTGGATGCCGCCCTGGTCCAGGTCGCCGGGGAGGATCACGTCGACCAGCTCGACCAGGTAGAGCAGCAGGGTGAACGACAGCGCGACGATCGCGGCCGCCACCGGTTTCGGCGGCAGCACGCGCTTGACGGCGGCGGTTTCCGGGGCGGGGTTCAAGGTGCTCACGTCTTCGAGGCTACGTCCGGGCACGGCCTCTTCACCTCGGGTGAAATCCCTGATCCCGCGGTTTTGTCGGTGGTCGCCGCTAGCGTGGCGGGCATGGGGAACTTCGACGTCACCGGATACCTGCAGCGGCTCGGCCTCGGCGCGGAACCGCCGAGCGCGGCCGCCCTGCGGCGGCTGCACGCCGCCCACGTGGAACGGGTGCCGTACGAGGCACTGGAGATCCAGCTGGGGCGGACCACCCCGCTCGAGCCGCCGGCGTCGCTGGCGCGGATCCTGCGGGGCCGCGGCGGGTACTGCTACCACCTGAACGGGGCCTTCTCGGAGCTGCTGCGAGCACTCGGCTACCAGGTCACGCGTCACCTGGGCGGGGTGCAGGGCAGCCCGTCCGACGCGCCGAACGTCGACCGCAACCACCTGGCCCTCACCGTCTCCGGCCTGCCCGAGGACCCGTCGGCGAGCTGGCTGGTGGACGCCGGGCTGGGTGACGGCCTCCACGAGCCGCTGCCCCTCCGGGAAGGCAGCTACGTCCAGGGTCCGCACACCTACCGGCTGCGGCCGTCGGAGGTGGCGCCGGGCGGCTGGCGGTTCGACCACGACCCCTCGGGCAGCTTCACCGGCTTCGACTTCGCCCCCGGCCCGGCGGAGATGGCCGACTTCGCCGAGAAGCACGCGTGGCTGTCGACGGCGCCGCAGTCCGGGTTCGTGCGGGTCTGCGTGCTCCAGCGGCGCGATGCGGCGGGCGTCGACACGCTGCGGGCGCTGACCCTGAACAGCCATGGCGACAAGGAGCTGATCGAGTCCTCGGAGGACTGGTGGGCGGCGGTGGGTGACGTGTTCGGCATCCCGTCGGCCGAGTTCACGGCCGAGGAACGCGCGCGGGCGTGGCGGCAGGTCGTCGCCCAGCACGAAGCCCACACGGGTGGCGAGGCGGTGGTCAGCGTGTGACGTCAGGCCGGCGGGACCGGGAGCGGGGTCCTGCCGAGCGCGTAGTCCACCGCCGCCTCGGCGTGCAGGCGCGTCGTGGGGAACGTCGGCACCGGGCTGTCCTCCGGGCCGACGAGCAGTTCGATCTCGGTGCAGCCGTAGATGACACCCTCGGCGCCCGCCTCGGCCAGCCGCGCGATCACGCCGCGGTAGGCCTCGCGGGACTCGGGTTTCACGACGCCGAGCACCAGCTCGTCGTAGATGATCCGGTGCACGAGGTCGCGGTCTTCGGCGCTCGGCACGAGCACGTCCAGGCCGTGCGCGGCGAGGCGGTCGCGGTAGAAGGGCTGCGCCATGGTGAAGCCGGTGCCGAGCAGGCCGACCCGGCGGACGCCGGCGGCCTTGATGGCCGCCGCGGTGGCGTCGCCGAGATGCAGCAGCGGGATGCCGAGACCATCTTCGAGCTGGCCAGCGACCTTGTGCATGGTGTTGGTGCAGAGCACGACGAAGTCGGCACCAGCGGCTTCGAGTGCCTTGGCGGCGCGGTTCAGCTCGGCGCCGGCGTCGTCCCAGCGGCCCTCGGCCTGCATCTGCTCGATGGCGGCGAAGTCGACGGAGTAGAGCACGGTGTGGGCCGAGTGGAACCCGCCGAGCAGGTCCTTCACCCGTTCGTTGACAAGCCGGTAGTACTCGATCGAAGATTCCCAGCTCATCCCGCCGAGCAGCCCGATGACCTTCATGCCACCAGGATGCCTAAGCCCAGAGCTGCCCGTCGAGCCGTTCGGCCGCCTCGTCCAGTGAGCCCGCGTACGCGCCCGTGGACAGGTACTTCCACCCGGCGTCCGCGACGACGAACGCCACGTCCGCCTGCTCACCGCGAGCGGCGGCCTTCTCGGCCACCGCCAGCGCCGCGTGCAGGACAGCGCCCGTCGAGATGCCCGCGAAGATGCCTTCGTGCTCCAGCAGCTCTCGCGTGCGCCGCAGGGCGTCGTACGCGCCCACCGAGTATCGGCCGTTGAGCACCGAAGCGTCGTACAGCTCCGGCACGAACCCTTCGTCGAGGTTGCGCAGGCCGTACACCAGCTCGCCGTAGCGCGGCTCGGCCGCGATGATCTGGACGTCCGGCTTCGCCTCGTGCAGGTACCGGCCGACGCCCACCAGCGTCCCGGTCGTGCCGAGGCCGCCGACGAAGTGCGTCAGCGTCGGCAGGTCCTTGAGCAGCTCCGGGCCGGTGCCGCGGTAGTGCGCGTCGGCGTTGGCCGGGTTGCCGTACTGGTAGAGCATCACCCACTCGGGGTTCGCCTTCGCCAGCTCCTTCGCCCGCCGGACGGCCTCGTTCGAGCCACCCGCGGCCGGGGAGAAGACGATCCGCGCGCCGTAGGCCTGCAGCAGCTGCTTGCGCTCGGTGGAGGTGTTCTCCGGCATCACGCAGACCAGCCCGTAGCCCTTGAGCTTGGCGGCCATGGCCAGCGAGATGCCGGTGTTGCCCGACGTCGGCTCCAGGATCGTGGAGCCGCGCCGCAGCTTGCCCTCACGCTCGGCGGCTTCGATCATGGCCAGCGCGGGCCGGTCCTTGATCGAGCCGGTCGGGTTGCGGTCCTCCAGCTTCGCCCACAGGCGCACGTCGTGCGTGGGCGAGAGCCGGGGCAGCCCGACCAGCGGGGTGCCGCCGAGCGCGTCGAGCAGCGACTCGAAGCGAGCCATCGATCAGCCACCGGCCACGGCGGGGAGGATGGTCAGGGTGTCGCCGTCCTTGACCTCGGCCTCGAGCCCGCCGGCGAAGCGCACGTCCTCGTCGTTGACGTAGACGTTGATGAAGCGGTGCAGCTTCTCCTCCTTCACCAGGCGGCCCTTGATGCCGGCGTGGCGGGACTCGACGTCGTCGATGACCTCGAGGACGGTCGTGCCCTTCGCCTCGACGGACTTCTCGCCGCCGGTGTGGGTGCGCAGGATCGTCGGGATGGAGACGGTCACGGCCATGGGTTCTTACCTCCGGTGGGTTCTTACACGCAGACGCCGTCGGCGTGGCGGTTTATTCCGGCGGGGTCAGTCGACGATCTCGACCGGCTCCTCGGTGATCTCGGCGTCCACGATCCGGTACGACCGGAACTCGTGCACTTCGGGGTCGCGGGTGGAGACGAGCACGTAGTGCGCGTCCGGCTCGGCCGCGATGTTCGCGTCGGTCCGCGACGGGTAGGCCTCGGTCGCGGTGTGCGAGTGGTAGATGACCACCGGCACCTCGTCGTTCGCGGCCATCTCGCGGTAGAGCTTCAGCAGGTCGCCGGAGTCGAACTCGTAGAACGTCGGCGACCGGGCGGCGTTCAGCATGGGGATGAACCGCTCGGGGGAATCCGAGCCCTCGGGCCCGGCGATCACCCCGCACGCCTCGTCGGGGTGGTCACGGCGGGCGTGGGCGACGATCTCGTCGACGAGTTCACGGCGGATCCGGAGCACACCGACATCTTAGGTGGTGGACCAGGCCGGTCCAGATGATGAGACACAGCCCTCACCAGCGGGTTCAGGCGAACGCCTCCGGCCAGACGTCCCGGTAGGCAGGCACCCCGCCAGCCGTGGTCGCCGCGAGCAGCCCGTGCACCATCGCCCGCGCGAACACCCGCGCCGCCGCCGAACACAGCGCGTCCAGGGCCGCCGGCCGCGCCGCCGGGCCGAACGGGCCGCTCGCGTCCGGCAGCTCGTGCGCGCCCGTGGCCAGCGCGAACACCGTGTCGCCGTCGAACATCGTGTGCGCCGGACGCACCGCGCGCGCCAGCCCGTCCTGCGCCGCCACCGCGATCCGCCGCGCTTCGGCCTTCGACAGCGCCGCATCGACCGCGACGACGCCGATCGTCGTGTTGAGGTCCGTCCGGCGAGCAGGCAGGTCGGCGGGCCGCGAAGGCCACGTCACGCCGAAGTCGCCGTGATCGGCCGCGTAGGCCCGGCCCGTCGAGAGGTCCACGGCCTCGCCGGCCGCGTTGACCGCCGCCAGCGCACCCACCGTGAACTCGCCCACGACCTCGCTGGCCGACCCGATCCCGCCCTTCAGCGACCCGACGGCCGCCCCCGCCCCCGCCCCGACCGTGCCCTGGGCGAAGGAGCCGGAAGCCGTGTCACAAGCCGCGTAGCCGAAAGAGGCGTCCGGCCGGTTGCCCCACTCGCTGCGCGGCAGGTCGAACAGCACGGCCGAGGGCACGATCGGCACGACCTCGTGCGGCTGCGCCCCCACCGGAAAGCCCAGGTTGCGCTCGGCCAGCCACCGCATCACGCCGTCGGCCGCGGCGAGGCCGTACGCCGACCCGCCCGACAAGCACACCGCGTTGACCCGCTGCACCAGGTTCTCCGGCTCCAGCAGGTTCGTCTCCCGCGTGCCGGGCGCGCCGCCGCGCTGGTCCACCGCGCCGACCGCGCCCTCGGGCACCAGCACCACCGTCGTCCCGGTGGCCCAGCCGTCGCCGACCCGCTCGTGGTGCCCGACGAGGACACCGGGCACGTCGGTGATCATCCCGTCAGCGCCTGGATCAGCGTCTCCTGCACCCAGGTCAGCCAGTGGTAGACGCCGAGGTGCGGCGCGCGCGGGTCGTCCTCGGGCAGTTCGTCGGGCATGTCCTCGGTGACGTCGAGCGCGGTGCCGAGCGCCAGCCGGACGTCGTTGAGCGCGCCCAGCCAGGCGTCGGCCTGTTCCTCGGTCAGCCGGACGTGGCCGCCGTCGCGGGGCAGCGTGTCGAGCACGATCTTGGCCACGCCGACCTTGATGTCGAGCAGCTCCGGCTCGTGCAGCGAGCGCATCGCCGCGACCGAGTCGATGTCCTCCCGCGACGGGTTGTCCGGGTCGAGCTTGTGGAAGTCCGGGAGCAGCCGCGAGAGCACCGGGTCGTCCGGGGACTCGGTGGGCCCGGTCCGGATGCCGGTGAGCTCGGCGAGCTCGTCCTGGGGCGCTTCCTCGGCGCGCGCGGTGAGCATGTCCTCGAGCTGGCTGACCAGCCCGCGCAGCACGGCCGCCTCCTGCTGCTCGAACCCCGCGTGGATCACCGCGCCCTTGCGCCGCCAACCGTTCACGAGGGCTGCTCCATGGTGGCCCAGAGGCCGGCCGCGTGGAGTTTCGCCACGTCCGTCTCCACCTTCTCCTTGCTGCCGGACGACACGATCGCCTTGCCCTTCTGGTGCACGTCCAGCATCAGCTTGGTGGCGTGGTCGCGGCTGTAGCCGAACAGCTTCTGGAAGACGTACGTCACGTACGACATCAGGTTCACCGGGTCGTTCCAGACCACGGTCCGCCAGGGGGTGTCCGACTCGGCGACTTCCGCACCGGCCGGTTCGACCTGCGTCTGTTCGGATGCGACAGGCGTGGACATGCACCCCATGGTGTCACGGGGGTCACGGGGTACGCCGCGCCAGGTCCGGCCATGTGGGTGAATAGGCTTACCCCATGGGTTCACCGGAGCCGGTCACGGCCAGCACTGCGCTGCTCACCGACCACTACGAGCTGACCATGCTGGGCAGCGCACTCGCCGACGGGACGCACGCGCGGCCCTGCGTATTCGAAGTTTTCGCCAGGAGGCTGCCGGACGGCCGCCGCTACGGCGTCGTCGCGGGCACCTCGCGGGTCCTCGACGCGGTCGCGGACTTCCGGTTCACCGACGCCGAACTGGCGCAGCTGGAAGCGACCGCCGTCGTCGACGACGCGACGCTCGCCTGGCTCGCCGACTACGAGTTCTCGGGTGACATCGACGGCTACGCCGAGGGCGAGCTGTACTTTCCGGGCTCGCCGATCCTCACCGTCACCGGCTCGTTCGGCGAGTGCGTGCTGCTGGAGACGCTGGTGCTGTCGATCCTCAACCACGACAGCGCCATCGCGTCGGCGGCGGCCCGGATGTCCGGCGCCGCGCACGGCCGTCCGATCATCGAGATGGGCGGCCGCCGCACGCACGAGTACGCCGCGGTCGCGGCCGCGCGTGCCGCCTACCTGGCCGGCTTCGCGACAACGTCCAACCTGGAAGCCGGGCGCCGCTACGGCATCCCGACCCGCGGCACCGTCGCGCACGCCTTCATGCTGCTGCACGACAGCGAAGAGGCGGCCTTCCGCGCCCAGGTGGACAAGATGGGCGCGGACACGACACTGCTGGTCGACACCTACGACATCACCGCCGGTATCGAGACCGCGGTCCGCGTCGCCGGGCCCGAGCTCGGCGCGATCCGGATCGACTCCGGCGACGTCGGCCCGCTCGCCCGCCGCGCCCGCGAACAGCTGGACTCCCTCGGCGCCAAGGACACCCGGATCGTGGTGTCCGGCGACCTGGACGAGCACGCCATCGCGGCGCTGCGCGCGGAACCGGTGGACGCGTACGGCGTCGGGACGTCGGTGGTCACCGGGTCCGGCGCGCCGACCGCCGGCATGGTCTACAAGCTGGTCGAGGTGGACGGCAAGCCGGTCGCGAAGCGCAGTGCGCACAAGGAGTCGCGCGGCGGCCGCAAGTCCGCGCTGCGGCGCCACCGCGGCACCGGCACGGCGGTCGAGGAGGTCGTCTGGGCTTCCGGTTCCCCCGCGCCCGAGCCCGAAGCCAACGACCGGCCGCTGCAAATCCCCCTGATCCGCGCTGGCCGACCGGAGCCGGACCTGCCTACGCTCGACGACGCGAGGCAGCGGCTGCGCCGCGGCCTGGTCAGCCTGCCGTGGGAGGGCCTCAAGCTTTCGCACGGCGAGCCCGCCATCCCGACGCTGTTCTTGTAAACGGCACTGCTCTGAAAGGGAGTTCGACCGATGGGTACCGCGCTGATCGTGGTGGACGTGCAGAACGACTTCTGTGAAGGGGGCTCGCTCGGGCTGCCGGGCGGGGCCGCCGCGGCCGCCGCCATCTCGAAGCAGGCCGCCGAGGGCGGGTACAGCCACGTCGTGGCCACCCGGGACAACCACATCGATCCCGGTGACCACTTCAGCGAGACGCCGGACTTCAAGGACAGCTGGCCGGTGCACTGCGTCGCCGGCACCGCGGGCGCGTCGTTCCACGCCGCGCTCGACGTCGTCCCGATCGGCGAGGTGTTCTCCAAGGGCGAGTACACCGCCGCGTACTCCGGCTTCGAGGGCGCGGCCCGCGACGGGAAGTCGCTGGAAGCCTGGCTGCGCGAGCACGACGTGACCGACGTCGACGTCGTCGGCATCGCGACGGACTTCTGCGTCCGCGCGACGGCGCTCGACGCGAAGAAGGCCGGCTTCGGCGTGCGGGTGCTGCTGGACCTGACCGTCGGCGGCTCGCAGCCGACCGTCGACGCGACGCTGAAGGACTTCGACGAGGCGGGTGTCAGCTACACCGGCACCGCCGCCGTCGGCCCGGCCGCGTGAAGGACCTGCAGGCCGAGCTGGCGGAACACCGGCTCGTCGCGATCCTGCGCGCCACCGACGCGTCGCGGTTCGCCGACGCGGCGATGGTGCTGCACGCGGCGGGCGTCCGCCTGCTCGAAGCGACGCTGACGACGCCGGGCGCGCCCGCGGCCATCACCGCGCTGCGCCTGGCACTCGGCGAAGACGCGCTGATCGGCGCGGGCAGCGTCCGCGAACCGTCCGATGTGGACATCGCGGTCGACGCGGGCGCCGCGTACCTGATCACGCCGACGGTCAACCCGGCGGTCCTCGAACGCGCCGCGGCCCTGGACACCCCGGTGATCTGCGGCGCGCTGACGCCGACGGAGATCGACCAGGCCTGGCGGCTCGGCGCGGCCGCGGTGAAGGTGTTCCCGGTCGCGGCCGTCGGTGGCGTCGCGTACCTGCGCGCGGTGCGGGCGCCGCTGCCGGACGTCCCGCTCGTCCCGACCGGCGGCGTCCACCTGGCCGACGTCGAGGGCTACCTGCGCGCGGGCGCGATCGCGGTCGCCGCGGCGACGCCGTTGCTGGGCGACGCGCTGTCGTCCGGCGGCAGCCTGCCGGACCTGGCCACGCGTGCGGGCGAGTTCGTCGCCGCGGCTGCGCGCTTGGGCTATCCCTTGCCGAAGGGGGCGCAGGCGGCCGTGCCCAGGTAGATGTCCCCGCTCGCCGGGCCGCCCTGCGGGAACAGCTTGATGTGCGCCGCGTGCGTCACCAGGCTGCCGTCCGGCGGCTGGGGCGTCACGGTCTCGTTGAGCACGACGGTCGCCAGCGCGGTGCCGGCCGCTCCGCCGGGGATGACGATCCGGTAGTTCGGCGGGATCTCCTCCGGCACGGTGACCCCTTCGACCGCCCCGATCGCCACCTCCCCGAGGCTGCCCGTGGCCGTCGTCGCGCACTTCGCCGAGTAGGTGCGCACGGTGAGCAGCGGACCGCCGAAGCGCTGCAGCACGGTCGCCCGGAAGCGGCGCCCGGACGCCTGGGCGATCGCCACCTCGCCGGACCGCCCGCAGCCGGTGTCCCCGGCCCCGAACGCGGCGATGTCGCCGGTGGCGCCGCCCTGCGTCCAGCCCTTGTACGGGCCGTCGGCGGTGCATTTCGCCAGCTCACCGGTGACGACGTGCTCGTTGTCGATCGTCACGTCCACCGAGCCGGACGACGCCCATCCGGTGGACGACGCGGGCGCCGCCACGCCGAGGAGCGGCACGGCCAGCGTCGTCACGGCCAGCAACCGATATGTCCTCTTCCAGGCGTTCCGCATACTCCGGCCTCCTCGGTCCCGTGACAGATCGCAGCTATGCACTTCGTCATCGGCCGGTCCGGCGCCCGCCCTGAT
>Ga0207678_10000141_pt1 | contig 59147 bp, 56 predicted proteins | sample KBSC63metaG_FD_184319 | JGI IMG/M metagenome (GOLD analysis project Ga0207678, IMG submission 184319) | Corn rhizosphere microbial communities from Kellogg Biological Station, Michigan, USA - KBS C6-3 metaG (SPAdes) (version 2) | ecosystem: Host-associated > Plants > Roots > Rhizosphere > Soil ... | reverse complement strand
CCGGGTGGTGGTCGGCGCCGACGCCGGGCTGGCCGCCGTGCAGGCGCTGGTGCGCTGGGACCCGGCCGGCTTCGCCGAGCGCGAGCTGGCCGAGCGGGCCGAGCTCGGGTTCCCGCCGGCGCGCCGGTTCGCCTCGCTCACCGGCGCCCCCGCCGCGGTCGCCGACCTGCTCGACGCCGCCCGGCTGCCGGCCTCGGCCGAGCCGCTCGGCCCGGTCCCGGCCGGTGACGGCGCCGAGCGCCTGCTGCTGCGGGTGCCGCGCGCGGACGGCACCGCCCTCGCCGCCGCCCTGCACGCTGCCGCCGCGGTCCGCTCCGCCCGCAAGGCCCCCGACCCGGTGCGCGTCCAGCTCGACCCGCTCGAGCTGTTCTGACCGCCGCCGATCCTCGCCGTTGCGGGGAGTGTTCGAACGTGTTCGAACGTTACATGGGTATGAAGGGCGACAAGGTGGAGATCGTCATCGACGCCGGTGGCGACACGAAGACGTACGAGGTCACGGCGACCAGGGCGGGCCGGCGGGTGGACATCCGCACCGGCCGCGGGCTGGTCGAGGTGACGGAGCTGACCCGCGGCGGCACCCCGGTGCGGACCGCGCGATTCATGGCCAGCCGCGTGCTGGCACTCGTCGAGCACCCGGCCAAGCGGCCCAGGCTCGCCGACGACGCCGACCCGGACTCGGAGGTGGTCCGGATCGCCGGCTAAGTAGAGTGGCGGGGTTACCCCGCCCCGCGAGACCTGGAGAGCCGACCGTGGCCGTACGGCCGATCCGACTGTTCGGCGATCCGGTGCTGCGTACCCCCGCCGAGCCGGTGGTCGACTTCGACAAGGAGCTGCGCACCCTCGTCGACGACCTGTTCGAGACGATGCTCGACGCGCCGGGCCGGGGCCTGGCAGCGCCGCAGATCGGCGTCGGGCTGCGGGTGTTCACCTACCACGTCGACGCCGACGAGCACGGCCACCTGATCAACCCCACGCTGAGCTTCCCGGACGACGAGGAGCAGCTCGGCGAGGAGGGCTGCCTGTCGATCCCCGGCCTGTCCTGGGACTGCCGGCGCCACCGGAACGTCGTCGCCCGCGGGTTCGACGTGCACGGCGAGCCGGTCACGGTGACCGGCTCGGACCTGCTGGCCCGCTGCGTCCAGCACGAGACCGACCACCTCGACGGGATCCTGTTCGTCGACCGGCTCGACCCGGAGACCCGCCGCCGGGCGCTGTCTGAGATCCGCGAGGCTCCGTGGGCGGGCACCGTGCGAGTGAGCCCGCACCCGACCTACGGGCGGGCGCTCTGAAGGTCGTCTTCGCCGGCACCCCAGCCGCCGCGCTCCCGTCGCTGCGCGCGCTGCTGGAGTCCAGGCACGAGGTGGCCGCGGTGGTGACGCGGCCGGACGCGCCGGCCGGGCGGGGCCGGCACGAGCGGCGCTCGCCGGTCGCGGTGCTCGCCGCGGAGGCGGGCATCCCGGTGCTCGCACCGGTCCGGCCCCGGGAGCCCGACTTCCTGGCCGCGCTGTCCGCGCTGGCGCCCGACTGCTGCCCGGTGGTGGCGTACGGGGCGCTGGTGCCGCGGGCCGCGCTCGACATCCCCCGGCACGGCTGGGTCAACCTGCACTTCTCGCTGCTGCCGGCCTGGCGCGGGGCGGCGCCGGTGCAGGCCGCGGTCCTGCACGGCGACGAAGTCACCGGCGCCTCGACCTTCCAGATCGAGGAGGGCCTCGACACCGGGCCCGTGTACGGCGTGGTCACCGAGGCGATCCGGCCCCGGGACACCGCGGGCGACCTGCTCGACCGGCTCAGCCGCAGTGGGGCCGGGCTGCTGGTCCGCACCCTCGACGGGATCGAGGACGGCACGCTCGTCGCGGTGCCGCAACCCGCCGACGGAGTCTCGATCGCGCCGAAGGTGACGGTCGAGGTCGCGGCGGTGGACTGGTCGGCGCCCGCGATCCGGGTCGACCGGCTGGTCCGCGCGTGCACGCCGGCGCCGGGCGCCTGGACCACCTACGGTCCGGACCGGCTCAAGCTCGGCCCGGTGCTGCCGGTGCCGGACGGGCCGGCGCTGGGCCCGGGGGAGCTGCTGGTCGAGAAGCGGCGGGTGCTGGTCGGCACCGGGACGCATCCGGTCGAGCTCGGCGAGGTGCAGGCGCCGGGCAAGCGGCCGATGCCGGCGCCCGACTGGGCCCGCGGCGCCCGTCCCGCCGCCGGCAGCCGCCTCGGCACCTCCGGCGGGCCCGCATGAGCCGTGCCGCCGCACCGCCGGATGCCCGGGTCGGGGTGGCAGCGTGAGCGGGCGGCCGCCGGCGCGGCGGCGCGGCGAGCCCGCGGGGCGGCGGCCCGGACCGGCCCGGCCGGCGCCGCGACGGGAGGCCGACCCGGCCCGGCGGGTGGCCTACGACCTGCTGCGCGCCGTCGACGAGCGGGACGCGTACGCGAACCTGACCCTGCCGGCGCTGCTGCGCGAGCGCGGGCTGACCGGCCGGGACGCGGCGTTCGCGACCGAGCTCGGGTACGGGACGCTGCGGGCCGCCGGTGCGCTGGACGAGTTCCTGGCCCGGTGCGCCGACCGCCCGGTCGGGGCGATGGACCCGGCCGCGCGGGCGGCTCTCCGGCTGGGCGCGTACCAGCTGCTGCGCACCCGGGTGCCGCCGCACGCCGCCGTCTCGGCCACCGTGGACCTGGCGCCGCGCCGCGCGGCCGGGTTCGTCAACGCGGTGCTGCGCCGGCTGGCCCGGCAGGACTGGGACGCGTGGGTGGCCGAGGTCGCCCCGCCCGACGAGCTCGGCCGGCTGGCGCTGCGGCACGCGCACCCGCGCTGGATCGCGGCCGCGTTCGCCGACGCGCTCGGCGGCGACCTCGGCGAGACCGACGCCGCGCTGGCGGCCGACGACGCGCGGCCGCAGACGCACCTGGTCGCCCGGCCGGGGCGGATCGACCGGGACCGGCTGGCCGAGCGGGCCGGCGGCGAGCCCGGGCCCTGGTCGCCGTACGCGGTGCGGCTCCCGTCCGGCGGCGATCCCGGCGCGCTGGCCGCGGTCCGGGACGGGCGGGCCGGCGTGCAGGACGAGGGCAGCCAGCTGTGCGCGCTGGCGCTCGCTCGCGTCCCGCTTGACGGCCCGGACACCCGCTGGCTCGACCTCTGCGCCGGCCCCGGTGGCAAGGCCGCCCTGCTCGGCTCCGTCGCCGCCCTCCGCAGCGGCCCCGACGCGGGCCCCGGGCCGGCCACGCGGGTGGTCGCGGTCGAGCTGGCGGAGCACCGGGCCCGGCTGGTGGCGGCGACGACGGCGGGACTGCCGGTGGACGTGGTGCGCGCGGACGGGACCGTGCCGCCGTGGCGACCGGGCTGGGCCGACCGGGTCCTCGTCGACGCACCGTGCACGGGGCTCGGCGCCCTGCGCCGCCGACCCGAGGCCCGCTGGCGGCGCAGCCCGGACGATTTGACCGCGCTGACCCGCACCCAGCGCGCCCTGCTCCGCCGCGGCATCGAGGCGACCCGCCCGGGCGGCGTGATCGCGTACGTCGTCTGCTCGCCGCACCTGGCCGAGACCCGCGACGCGGTCGACGAGGTCCTCACCGACGGCACCGCCGACCTGCTCGACGCCGGCCCCTACTTTCCGGCCGACGGCCCGACGGTCCAGCTCTGGCCGCACCGGCACGGCACCGACGCGATGTTCTGCGCGCTGCTGCGGCGCCGATAGGCTGACGCGGTGCAGCCCCGGATCGCCCCGAGCCTCCTGTCGGCCGACTTCGCCCGGCTCGCCGAGGCCGCGGCCGCCGTGCCCAGCTCGGACTGGCTGCACGTCGACGTCATGGACAACCACTTCGTGCCGAACCTGACGATCGGACTGCCGGTCGTGCAGGCGCTGCGGGCGTCCACCGACCTCCCGCTCGACTGCCACCTCATGATCGACGACCCGGACCGGTGGGCCCCGCCGTACGCGGAGGAGGCCGGCGCGCACAACGTCACCGTGCACGCCGAGGCCGCGGCCGACCCGGTGATGATCGCGCGCGACCTGCGCGCCGCCGGCGCCCTGGCCGGCCTGGCGATCAAGCCCGGCACCCCGCTGGAGCCCTACCTCGAACTGCTGCGCAGCTACGACACCCTGCTGGTGATGACCGTCGAGCCCGGCTTCGGCGGCCAGGAGTTCATCGCCGACGTGCTGCCGAAGGTCCGCGAGGCCCGCCGGCGGGTCGAGTCCGGCCACCTCACGCTGGCGATCGAGGTCGACGGCGGGATCAACACGGACACCATCCTGGCGGCCGCGGAGGCCGGCGCGGACGTCTTCGTCGCCGGCTCGGCGGTCTACCACGCCGACGACCCGGACCGCGCCGTCGGCGAGCTGCGCGAGCTGGCCCGGAAGGCCTCCTGAGTGTTCACCGGCATCGTCGAGGAGCTCGGGGAGATCGTCGCGCGGGAGCCCGGCGAGGTGACCCGGCTGACCATCCGCGGTCCGCTGGTGACCAGCGACGCCCGGGAGGGCGACTCGATCGCGGTCAACGGCGTCTGCCTGACCGTGACCGGAGTGAGCAACGACACGTTCACCGTCGACGTGGTCGCCGAGACCCTCGCTCGCACCTCGCTCGGCCGGGCGACCGTGGTCAACCTGGAGCGGGCGGCCACCCCGGCGACCCGGCTCGGCGGCCACCTCGTGCAGGGCCACGTCGACGGCGTCGGCACCCTCCTCGACCGCGGCGAGGACGCGGTCGTCCGCATCGGCATTCCGGCTGAGCTGACCCGATACCTGGTCGAGAAGGGCTCGGTCACGGTCGACGGGATCAGCCTCACGGTGGTGGAGGCGGCGGCCGACTCGTTCACCGTCGCGCTGATCCCGACCACGCTGGCCCGCACCACGCTCGGCAGCACCGCGGTCGGCGACCCGGTCAACCTCGAGGTCGACGTGATCGCGAAGTACGTCGAGCGTGTGTTGATGTCCAGCGGGTAACGTCGAGCTGTGACCGGGCAGTTCGGCAGCATCGACCGGGCTGTCGCCGACGTCGCCGCCGGCCGCCCGGTGGTCGTGGTCGACGACGCCGACCGGGAGAACGAGGGCGACCTCGTGATCGCCGCGGAGTTGGCGACCCCGGAGCTGATCGGCTTCTTCGTCCGCTGGACCAGCGGGGTGCTCTGCGTGCCGCTGACCGGTGCCGACTGCGACCGGCTGGCGTTGCCGCCGATGCACCACACCAACGAGGACCGCAAGCAGACCGCCTACACGGTCTCCGCCGACGCGCGGGCCGGCGTGACCACCGGGATCTCGGCCGCCGAGCGGGCCCGCACGATCCGGCTGCTGGCCGACCCGGAGGCGAAGGCCGAGGACCTGACCAGGCCGGGGCACGTGTTCCCGCTGCGGGCGAAGGAGGGCGGCGTGCTGCGCCGCCCCGGCCACACCGAGGCCGCGGTCGACCTGGCCCGGCTCGCCGGCCTGCGGCCGGCCGCGGCGATCGGCGAGCTGGTCAACGACGACGGCAGCATGCGACGGCTGCCGGAGCTGGAGGAGTTCGCCGCCGCGCACGGGCTGACGCTGATCTCGATCGCCGACCTCGTCGCGCACCGGATGCGCACCGAGCGGCAGGTGCACCGGGTCGCCGAGGCCAGGCTGCCGACCCGGCACGCCGAGTTCACCGCGATGGGATACGACTCCGACCTGGACGACACCGAGCACGTCGCGCTGGTGCTCGGCGATCTCGGCGACGGCGAGGACGTGCTGGTCCGGGTGCACTCGGAGTGCCTGACCGGCGACGTGTTCGGCTCCCAGCGGTGCGACTGCGGGCCGCAGCTGGACGCGTCGCTGGCCGCCGTGGCGGCCGAGGGGCGCGGGGTCGTGCTCTACATGCGCGGGCACGAGGGCCGCGGGATCGGCCTGCTGCACAAGCTGCAGGCGTACCAGCTGCAGGACCTCGGTGCCGACACGGTCGACGCCAACCTGCGCCTCGGGCTGCCGGCCGACGCCCGCGACTACGGCACCGGCGCGCAGATCCTCGTCGACCTCGGCGTGCGGACCATGCGGCTGCTGACCAACAACCCGGCCAAGCGGGCCGGCCTGGAGGGCTACGGGCTGCGCATCCTCGGCCGGGTGCCGCTGCCGGTGCACCAGACCCGGGACAACACGGCCTACCTGCTGACCAAGCGCGACCGGATGGGCCACGACCTGCCCGGGCTGATCGAGCGGGGAGCCCGGTGAGCCGAGGCGAGCGGAGGCCGGCTCCGTGAGCGGAGAGGGCCGGCCCGGGGACTCGGTCGTCGACGCCGCCGGGCTGCGGCTCGGCATCGTCTGCACCCGGTGGAACGGTCAGGTCGTCGGCATGATGCTGGAGCGCGCGCTGCTGGCCGCGGAGAAGTGCGGGGTCACCGACCCGACGGTGGTGCAGGTCGCCGGCGCGCTGGAGCTGCCGGTCGCCGCGCAGGAGCTGGCCCGTCAGTGCGACGCGGTGGTGGCGCTCGGTGCGGTGATCCGCGGCGGCACACCGCACTTCGAGCACGTCTGCCGGGCCGCCGTCGACGGGCTGGCCCGGGTCGCGCTGGACGAGCGGACGCCGGTCGGCAACGGCGTGCTCACCTGCGACACCCTGGAGCAGGCACTGCAGCGTTCCGGCGCACCGGGCGGCACGGAGGACAAGGGCTACGAGGCGACGCTGGCGGCGCTGGACGCGGCGCTGGTGCTCAACGGCCTGCGACATAGGCCGGGCCGCCCTCCGCTCTAGTCCACCCGACATCCCTGGAGATCCGGTGCTCTCGCTCGTGCTGCCCAAGGGCTCGCTGGAGAAGGCGACCCTCGACCTCTTCGACGCGGCCGACCTCGCCGTCCGGCGCGGGTCCGACCGCGACTACCACGCCTCGATCGACCACCCCGGCATCGACCGGGTGCGGTTCCTGCGCCCGCAGGAGATCCCCGAGTACGTCGAGGAGGGCCTGTTCGACCTCGGCATCACCGGCCGGGACTGGATCGCCGAGACCGACTCGGACGTCGTCTCCCTCGGCGAGCTGCAGTACTCCAAGACCACCAGCAGCCCGGTCCGGGTGGTGCTGGCGATCCCGCGGGACGCGCCCTGGCAGAGCGCGGCCGATCTGCCGGAGGGGATCCGGATCTCCACCGAGTTCCCCAACCTGACCCGCCGCTACCTCGACCGGCACGGGGTCAAGGCGGTCGTCGTGCCCTCGTACGGGGCGACCGAGGCGAAGGTGCCCGACATCGTCGACGCGATCGTCGACCTGACCGAGACCGGCTCGTCGCTGCGCAAGAACGGGCTGCGGATCCTCGACACGCTGCTCAGCTCGTACACGGAGCTGGTCGCCAACCGGGCCGCGTCCGACGAGCCGGCCAAGCGCGCGGCGATGGACGACATCGCGCTGCTGCTGTCCGGCGCGATCCGGGCCCGCGGGCAGGTGCTGGTCAAGCTCAACGTGCCGGTCGAGCGGCTGGACGACGTGCTGGCCGTGCTGCCGGCGATGTCCTCGCCGACGGTGACCGCGCTGGCCTCCGGGGACATGCGGGCGGTCGAGTCGGTGGTGCCCAAGCGCGGCATGAACACGCTGATCCCCGCGCTGCGCTCGGCCGGCGCCCGGGACATCCTCGAGCTGCCCATCTCCAAGATCGTCGGGTGAGCGGACCGGGCGGCGGCCCGGACGGCGGAGCCGACCACCCGCACCGCCCGGGCCTGCTCGCCCGTACCGGGCCGGCGGCCGGGGTCGCGTTCGCCGGCGGCGCGCTGTTCGGGCTGCAGACCCGGGTCAACGGGGAGCTCGCCGAGCGGGCCGGCTCGCCGTTGTGGGCCGCGCTGGTCTCGTTCGGCTCCGGGCTGGTCGTGCTGCTGGTGGTGGTGGCCGCGGTGCCGCGGCTGCGGCGGGCGGCCGCCAGGGCCACCCGCAACCGGCTGCCGTGGTGGACCTACCTCGGCGGCCTGGCCGGCGGCACGGTGGTCGCGCTGTCCTCGCTGGCGGTGCCGCGGGTCGGCGTCGCCACCTTCACCGTCGGGATCGTCGCCGGCCAGGCCGTCGGCGGGCTGGCGGTGGACCGGATCGGGCTCGGCCCCGGCGGGCCGCAGCCGCTGTCGGGGTGGCGGATCGCCGGCGCCGCGGTCGCGATCGTCGCGGTGGCGATCCTGCGGCTCGGGCACGGCCGGGAGGCCGCGGTCAGCGGCGGCGTGCTGCTCGGATTGCTGGTCGCGGCCGCGGTCGGCGGCGCGATGGCCTCGGCCCAGCAGGCGCTCAACGGCCGGGTGCAGCGGGCCACCGGCGAGGGGCTGCTCGCCGCCACGGTGAACTTCTCCGTGGGCATGGCGCTGCTGGTGCCCGCGTTCGTGATCGCCGCCGGCGCCGGCCACGGCCCGGGCACGCCGTGGCCCCCGGCGCTGTGGCTGTACGCCGGGGGCGTGCTGGGCATCGCGTACATCGCGTCGAGCATCTGGACGGTCGGCACGCTCGGGGTGCTGCGGCTCGGCCTGCTGCTCGTCGCCGGGCAGCTGGCCGGCGGGGTGGTCATCGACCTGGTCAGCCCCGGGCGGACGGGTCCGCCCGGGGCCGCCACCTACGCGGCGGTCGTGCTCACGCTGGCCGCGGTGCTGATCGCCGGTCGCGGTCAGAGCAGGTCGCGCCGGATCACCAGCGCCAGCGCCACGGCCACGAAGATCACCAGGTAGCCGGCCGTCAGCCCGGCCGCGGCCGGCCCGGACAGCACGTGCAGCACGCCCGGGGCCCCGCCGTCGGCCACGTCGGCGCCGCCGAGCGCACCGGCCACGGAGCCGGCCGCCGAGCCGGGCATCCGGTTCGTGACCCCCTCGATCGCCGGCAGGGCGTTCGCGACGCCGCGCAGGAGGTTCTCCACCACCAGCGACCAGACCAGGCCGAGCCCGACCGCCAGCGCCGGCCCGCGGGCCAGTACGCCGAGCAGCACGCCGCCGGCGCCCCACATGCCGAGGATCAGCACGCCGCCGCCGTACGAGGTGGCCAGCGCTCCGATCGCGGGCAGCGCCGCCGAACCGCCCTCGACGGCCGCGACCAGCGCGGAGAGCCCGAGGTCGAGCCCGACCGTGACCAGCACCAGACCGCCCACCAGCACCAGCAGCGCGACCAGCGTGCCGCCGAACGAGGCGGCCCGGGACGGGCCCTGGGTGTAGACGGTCTTCCAGGTGCCCCAGCCGTACCCGCTGCCCACGGCGAGCGCGCCGAGGATCATCACGATCGCGCCGCCGAACATCGGCATGCCGTCGGCGAACCGGTCCGGGATCGCCGCCGGCAGCAGGCTGCTGAGCTGCACCCCCGCGTCCGCCGGCCCGGTCGTCTCGCCGGTGCGGTAGCTGATCCAGTCGAAGACGTAGCCGAACAGGGCGTTCAGCAACAGCCAGACGCCGGCGAGCACCCAGGTGGCCGGCCAGCGCAGGATCCGGCGCAGCTCGGCCCTGGTGGCGTCGACCAGGGGCAGGGATCGGGTCCGGGCGGGCGCCGCGGTCGCGGTCGCCTCCACCAGCGCGGTCATGCCGGCACCTCCTCGGGAACGGTACGGGTCAGGTCGAAGAAGACGTCCTCGAGCGAGCGCTCGACCGGGGTCAGCTCGGTGATGTCGACGCCGGCGCCGACCAGCGCGCGGGCCAGCTCGGGCGCCTGCGCGGCCGGTCCGGACACCCGCAGCGCCGCGCCGTCGACCTCGACCGCGTCGTCGCCGGCGACGGTCATCGCGACGGCCAGCGCGCGGTCGACGGGCTCGGCGACCAGCCGGATCCCGGTCGCGCCGCGCAGGTCGGTCACGGTCGACTCGACCAGCAGCCGGCCGGCGGAGATGATCCCGACCCGGTCGCAGATCTCCTGCACCTCGGCCAGCAGGTGGCTGGACAGCAGCACGGTCTGCCCGCCGGCGGCCACGTCGACCAGCAGCGCCCGCATGTCGGCCATGCCGGCCGGGTCGAGGCCGTTGGTCGGCTCGTCGAGCACCAGCAGGTCGGGCTCGCCGAGCAGTGCCGCGGCCACGCCGAGCCGCTGCTTCATGCCGAGGGAGTAGGTCTTGAACCGGTCGCCGGCCCGCTCGGTCAGGTCGACCCGCTCCAGCACCCGGTCGACCTCCCGGTCGCCGAGGCCGCGGTAGCGGGCCAGCACCCGCAGGTTCTCCCGGCCGGACAGGTACGGGTAGAAGCCCGGTCCCTCGACCAGCGAGCCGGTCCTGGCCACCGCCACCGGATCGCCCGGCGGGAGGCCGTGCACCGTGGCCCGGCCGGAGCTGGGCCGGACCAGGCCGAGCAGCATCCGCAGCGTCGTGGTCTTCCCGGCGCCGTTCGGGCCGAGGAAGCCGTACACCTCGCCGCGGCGGACGGTCAGGTCCACCGCGTCGACCGCGGTGCGCGGGCCGAAGGTCTTGGTGAGCCGTTGCGTGCTCACGATCGTCGCGTCCATGCCGTCGATCGTTCGCCGCCGCGCCTGCCCGGTCGTCGGTCCCTCGACGGCTTCCGGGTACGCAGATCCGCGTACCCGCGCTGCCGCCGGGCGTGGACGCGCCGCGCGATCGGGAGTCCTATGGTCGGCACGTGGACGCCGCCCGGACCGGCTGGCGCCGCCTGTGGATCCTCATCCCGGCGGTGCCGCTGCTCGTCGTCTGCCTGGGCGGCACCCACCCGGCCGGAGCGAACCAGGACAACCCGCCGGACGCGCTGGGCTACGTGCTGGTCTCCATCGCCGCGCTCAGCCTGCTGCTGCGCCGGCGCGCCCCGCTGGCCGGCATCTCCGTCGCCGCGATCGCCACCGGCGTCTACTTCGGCACCGGCGAGCCGTACGGGCCGATCCTGTTCGTCGGGCCGATCTGGGCCTGGTGCCTGGCCGCGAGCATGCCGCTGCGCCGGGCGGTGCCGTGGCTGGTCGGCTTCCTCGTCGCCCTGCTCGCAGGGGCCGGCCCCGGGCACGTGCACCGCAACGGCTGGGCCGCGCTGCTGGTGTGGGGCGCGGCCATGGTCGCCGCCGTCGCCGCCGGAGCCGCGGTCGGGTTCGCGCTGGCCGCCCGGGCGCGCTCGGAGGAGGCCGCGCGGGCCGAGATCGCCCGGCGCGCGGTGAGCGAGGAGCGGCTGGCGATGGCCCAGGACGTGCACGACGGCGTCGGGCACAGCCTCGCGGTCATCGCCATGCAGGCGGGGGTCGCCGCGCACGTGCTCGACCGCGACCCGGCCCGGGCCCGCGAGCTGATGGCGACCGTCGCCACGACCAGCCGGGAGGCGCTCGACGGGCTGCGCGCCGACCTGGAGCGGATGCGCTCGCCGGCCGAGGAGGCCGCCCGCCGGCCCGCGCCGGGACTGGCCGACCTGCCGCTGCTGCTGGACCGGATGCGCGACGGCGGGCTTCGGCTGTCGGTGACGCTGCCCGCCGACGACGCGGTCCCCCCGGACGTCGGCGCCGTCGCGTACCGGATCGTGCAGGAGTCGCTGACCAACGTGCTGCGGCACGCGGGCACCAGCGAGGCGTCGGTGCGGGTGTCGGTGGACGGGGCGGTGCACGTCGAGGTGGCCGACCGGGGGAACGGGCCGGCCGGTGGCGACGGTGGCAGCGGCATCGCCGGCATGCGCCGGCGGGCCGAGTCGGTCGGCGGGCAGCTGTCCGCCGGACCACGGGAAGGCGGAGGATTCCTGGTGCGGGCGGAGTTGCCGGCGTGACCCCGATCCGGGTCGTCGTGGTCGACGACCAGGCGCTGGTCCGGATGGGCCTGCGTGCGTTGCTGGAGACCGAGCCGGACACGGACCTTGTCGGCGAGGCCGAGGACGGCAGGTCCGGGCTGACCGAGATCCGCCGTACCGTCCCGGACGTCGTGCTGATGGACGTGCGGATGCCGGTGCTCGACGGGCTGTCCGCGCTGCGGGAGATCACCGCCGACCCGCGGCTGACCAAGGTCAAGGTCATCGTGCTGACCACGTTCGAGCTGGACGAGTACGTCTTCGAGGCGCTCGCCGGCGGGGCGAGCGGGTTCGTGCTCAAGGACGCCGACCCGGGCGAGCTGCTGCAGGCAATCCGGGTGGTCGCCGACGGCGGGTCCCTGCTCTCGCCGAGCGTGACCCGGCGGGTGATCTCGGAGTTCGCCAGCGGCCGGCGGGCGGCGCCGCACCCGCGGATCAAGGAGCTGACCGACCGGGAGCGGGAGATGGTCGGCTGGGTGGCGACCGGGCGGTCCAACGACGAGATCGCCGAGGCGCTGGTGGTCAGCCCGGCGACGGTACGCACGCACGTGAGCCGGGCGATGCTCAAGCTCGGCGCCCGGGACCGGGCCCAGCTGGTGGTCTTCGCCATCGAGTCCGGGCTGCAGGCCGACCCGTCCTGACCCCGCCGGCTCGGTCCCGCTCGCGAGGGGCACCATGAAAGGCGTGGCGGACGCACCGGACGACCGGAACCCCGGACGCGACGACGCCCCGCACCCCGGCCCCGCCGGCGCGGCTGCGGCGGACCACGCCCGCGCGGTCGACTCGTCCGGCGCTCCCGGACCGGGCCGGCGTGCGGTCGGTCGCGGCCGCGACGGAGATCAGGACGGGGACGTGGTGCGGGCGCGGCCGGTGCGGTTGCGCCGGGTCGCGTTCACCACCTCGGCCGTCGTGGTGGTGGTGTTCGTGCTGCTCGCGGTGCTGCTCCGGCGCAGCAGCAGCGAAGGCGTCGAGTTCGGCCCCGGCGACCAGGTCGCGATGGTGCTGCTCGGCGTCCTGGTCGCGGCCGGCGTGCTGGTGCTGGCCCGGCCGTCCGTGGTCGCCGACCTGCACGGCGTACGGGTGCAGAACCTCTTCACCACCAAGGACGTGCCCTGGGAGGTCGTCCGGGCCGTCTCGTTCCGGGACGGCACCCCGTGGGCGATGCTCGACCTCGCCGACGACGACCAGATCGCACTGCTCGCGGTGCAGGCGGCCGACGGCCCGCGCGCGGTCACGACCGTCCGGGCCCTGCGCGCGCTGCACGCCCGGCACGCCGCCGGGGAAGGTGGCCGGCCCTCCACGCGTTGACATGGGGTAACCTGAACGGGACGACCAGCCTCTGCCCGGTGCAGAGGTGTGCAAGCGGAGCTCACGCTCCCACCCGAGCCGCCGGGAGGCAGCCGGGTCCGGTCCTGTCGCGGCGCCCGAGGCGCGGCGGCGGTGGAGGCGTATCCGCCTCGCGACCGGTCGAGCGTGGCCTTCGTGAGCACCGTCCCTGACCGCTCACCGAGGAGGCCCCATCAGTACTGAGCCCCGCATCAACGACCGGATCCGCGTCCCCGAAGTGCGGCTCGTCGGTCCAGAGGGGGAGCAGGTCGGCATCGTGCGCATCGAGGATGCGCTCCGGCTGGCCCAGGAAGCAGAGCTCGACCTTGTCGAGGTCGCTCCGATGGCCCGGCCGCCGGTCGCCAAGCTCATGGACTACGGCAAGTTCAAGTACGAGAGCGCGCAGAAGGCGCGTGAGGCCCGCCGCAACCAGGCGCTCACCGTCATCAAGGAGATGAAGCTCCGGCCGAAGATCGACCCGCACGACTACTCGACCAAGAAGGGTCACGTCGAGCGGTTCCTGCGTCAGGGCGACAAGGTCAAGGTCACCATCATGTTCCGCGGTCGCGAGCAGTCCCGGCCGGAGCTCGGCTTCCGGCTGCTGCAGCGGCTGGCGGACGACATCCAGGAGCTCGGCTTCGTGGAGTCGTCGCCGAAGCAGGACGGTCGCAACATGGTGATGGTCGTGGCACCGCACAAGAACGCCAAGATCGTGCGCGCTTCGCGCGAGCCGTCGCCCCAGCCCGAGACCGCCGGCTGACCCGATCCCGGGTCGGCCGACACCTGACGCGTCCCGGCGCGTCCCTGCGAGGAGAACCCCTTCACCATGCCGAAGAACAAGACGCACAGCGGCACCGCCAAGCGTGTCCGGGTGACCGGCGGCGGCAAGCTGCTGCGCCAGCACACCAACCGCCGCCACCAGCTCGAGCACAAGCCGAGCACCCGCACCCGGCGGCTGGCCGGCACGACGGAGATCGCGCCCGCGGACGTCAAGCGCGTGCGCAGGCTGCTCGGTCGCTGACCGTCCTGACCACCTTCGCCACCCCGTGACCCGGGGCGGCGCCCGACGACGAGGAATCACCAGTGGCACGCGTGAAGCGGGCAATCAACGCCCAGAAGAAGCGGCGGACGACGCTGGAGGCGGCCAGCGGCTACCGCGGGCAGCGCTCCCGGCTGTACCGGAAGGCCAAGGAGCAGCTGCTGCACTCCGGCAACTACGCCTTCCGCGACCGGCGGGCCCGCAAGGGCGACTTCCGCCAGCTGTGGATCACCCGGATCAACGCCGCGGCCCGGGCGAACGGGATGACGTACAACCGGTTCGTGCAGGGGCTCAAGGCCGCCGGGGTCCAGGTCGACCGGAAGGTGCTCGCCGACCTGGCGGTCACCGACCCGACCGCGTTCGCCGCGCTCGTGCGCACCGCGCGGGCGGCGCTGCCGGCCGGCGAGTCCGCCGCCTGAGCTTGCGGTTCACCTCCGACGCCGCGCCAGCCCTCCGGGGCCGGCGCGGCGTCGCCCTTTCTGGGCGGCCCACGCCGTCGGGGGAGCGACCCCGGCGATCGTGCCGGGGCGGGCGCGCCGTCGCTGTTACCGTGCCGCACACCGGACAGCGGCCCTCGCCGTCGGTCCGGGGCGGGCGCGGCGTCGCGCTTTCCGTGCGGCCCACGGGGGAGCGGCGCCGGATGTCCGACCGGGCTCCGGCCGCGGCGCCGCCGAGCACCAGGGATGGGTGAGGTGTTCACCGAGCGGACGCCGCGGGTCGTCGCGGCCCGGAAGTTGACCCGCCGGGCCGGGCGGGACGCGGCCGGGCAGTTCCTGGCCGAGGGGCCGCAGGCGGTCCGGGAGGCGCTCGCCCACGACCCGCCGCCGGTCGAGCTGTTCGTCACCGACGCGGCCGCGGACCGGCACGCCGAGCTGGTGGAGCGAGCGCAGGCGGCCGGCGTACCGGTCTCCGCCGTCAGCGCCCGGGCCGCGGCCGCGCTGTCGGAGACCGCCACGCCGCAGGGCATCGTCGCGGTCTGCCCGGCGCTCGACGTTCCGCTGGCCACCGCGCTGGCGGGCACCCCGCGGCTGGTCGCCGTGCTCGCCGACATCCGCGACCCCGGCAACGCCGGCACCGTGCTGCGCAGCGCCGACGCCGCCGGCGCCGACGCGGTCGTGCTGGCCGGCGACAGCGTCGACCCCTACAACGGCAAGACCGTACGGGCCAGCGCCGGCTCGCTGTTCCACCTGCCGGTCGTCCGCGGCGCCCCGCTGCCCGAGGTGCTCGCCGCCGCCCGCGCCGGCGGCCTGACCGTGCTGGCCGCGGACGGTGCCGGCGAGCGCGAGCTGACCGGCCTGCGGGAGCTCGCCGGCCCGACCGCCTGGCTGTTCGGGAACGAGGCGTGGGGCCTGCCGGCGGAGGTCGGTGCGCTGGCCGACGTCAGGGTCCGGATCCCGATCTCGCCCCGGGCGGAAAGTCTGAACCTTGCCGCAGCCGCCGCCGTGTGCCTGTTCGCGTCGGCGACCACCCAGCAACTCCTTGGTGGCGCGGTCTCGGGCCGGCGTGCTATGCCCTAGGTCCTCGAGGGCATGAGGGGGGAAGCCCTGCTGGACACCGACGACGAACTGCCCGACGAACTGCCCGACGGCCTGCTCGTGGCCGGCCCGGACGGCCGGGTCACCGTGCTGAACCGTGCCGCCCGCCGGTTGCTGGGCACGACCGGCGACCCACTCGGGCGCGACTACCGCGAGGTGCTGCCGCTGGTCGACTCGGCCGGCACGGACTGGTGGAGCGTCGTCTCGCCGTACCGGGGGCTGGCCAACCGGACCGGCCACCCCGAGCGGCAGCTGGAGCTGCGCGGCTCGGGCCGGGAGTTCCTGGTCACCGCCCGGTACGTGCGGGACCGGCCGGGCGGCCCGGTGCGGCGGTTGGTCGTCGCGTTCCGGGACACCAGGGCCCGCCGGCGCGCCGAACGGGACCAGGCTGACCTCGTCTCCACCGTCGCGCACGAGATCCGCTCACCGCTGACCACGGTCAAGGGCTTCACCTCGACCCTGATCGCCAAGTGGGACCGGCTGACCGACCCGCAGAAGCGCACCATGCTGGCCGCGGTCAACGCCGACGCCGACCGCGTGGTCCGGCTGCTGTCCGAGCTGCTCGACGTGTCCCGGATCGATGCCGGCCGGCTGCGGCTGCGCCCGCAGCTGGTCGACGTGCCGCAGATCGTCCGCCGCGTCGTCGGCGGCCGGGTGGCGGCCGGCGACCCGCCGGACCGCTTCCTGATGCTGGCCGCCGGCGATCTGCCGGAGACCTGGCTCGACCCGGACCGGGTCACCCAGATCGTGTCCAACCTGGTCGAGAACGGGATCCGGCACGGCGCCGGGACCGTCACGATCGAGACCGTGAGAGCGAAGACCACCTCCGGCGCGGACGCGATCGAGCTGACCGTCACGGACGAGGGCGCCGGCATCGACGAGATCAGCCGGCCGCGGATCTTCTCCCGGTTCTGGCGGCAGGGGCAGGCCGGCGGCACCGGGCTCGGGCTGTTCATCGTCAAGGGGATGGTCGAGGCGCACCACGGCGAGATCGGCGTCGACGAGGCACCCGGTGGCGGCGCCCGGTTCCGGGTGCTGCTGCCCGCCGGCGCCCCGCCGTACGAGACCGGATAGGGGCGTCCCGGGATCCCGGTAGATGCGGACCGCGTCCGACGGGGTCCGCTGGCGGAGGACGGCCGCTACCGGGGGTCGTGCCGGTCGTCCGGCGCGGATCTCGCCGAGGTTGGCTCGGGCCCGTACGGGCGCCGGACCGCGCCGTCGAAGATCGGGGCACCCGTAACCCGGTCGGGCCGGGCTGGGGTCGCTCACTACACTTTTGGCGTGTCCGAAGGAGATCCCGCCGCCGGGCTGGCGGCCGAGGCCCTCGATTCCGCCGTCCGTTCGGCGGAGAAGGCCTTTGCCGAGGCCGCGGACCTGGACGCGCTGTCCCGGGCCAAGCCGGCGCACCTCGGCGACCGGTCGCCGCTGCGGCTGGCCCGCCGGGGGATCGGGGCGCTGCCGGGCCCGGAGCGGGGTGCGGCGGGCCGCCGTCTCAACGAGGCGCTGTCCGCCGCCCAGGCCGCCTACGACGGCAGGCTGGCGGCGCTGACGGCCGAGCGGGACGCCCGGGTGCTGGCCGAGGAGAGCGTCGACGTCACGCTGCCGTGGGACCGCCGGCCGCGAGGTGCGCGGCACCCGCTGACCAGCCTGGCCGACCGGATCGCCGACGTGTTCGTCGCGATGGGTTACGAGGTGGCCGAGGGCCCCGAGGTCGAGTCCGAGTGGTTCAACTTCGACGCGCTCAACTTCGGCAAGGACCACCCGGCCCGGGCCGCGATGGACACGTTCTACCTCGACGGCGACCCCGGCCTGCTGCTGCGCACCCACACGTCACCGGTGCAGGCCAGGGTGCTGCTCGAGCGCACCCCGCCGGTATACGTCGTCGTGCCCGGCAAGACCTACCGGACCGACGAGGTCGACGCGACCCACAGCCCGGTCTTCCACCAGGTCGAGGGCCTCGCGGTGGCCGAGGGCATCACGATGGCGCACCTGCGCGGGACGCTCGACCACTTCGCCGCCCAGATGTTCGGTCCCGGCCTGCGGACCCGGTTCCGGCCGCACTTCTTCCCGTTCACCGAGCCGTCGGCCGAGTTCGACCTGCAGTGCTGGGTGTGCCGGGGTGCCTCGGTGGGCGACCCGGCCCGGCCGTGCCGGACCTGCAAGTCCGAGGGCTGGGTCGAGTGGGGCGGCTGCGGGATGGTCAACCCGCGGGTGCTGATCGCCTGCGGGGTCGACCCGGAGCGCTACAGCGGCTTCGCGTTCGGCATGGGCATCGAGCGGACCCTGCTGGCCCGGCACGACGTGGCAGACCTGCGGGACGTGTTCGAGGGGGACGTGCGGTTCACGCTGCCGTTCGGAACGGAGGTCTGAGCCGTGCGGCTGCCGCTGTCCTGGCTGCGCGAGCACGTGGCGCTGCCGCCGTCGCTGACGGCCAGGGAGATCGCGGCCGGGCTGGTCCGGCTCGGCGTCGAGGTCGAGGAGATCGGCGAGGTCGGCGCCGACCTGGTCGGGCCGGTGCTGGTCGGCCGGGTGCTGGAGTTCGAGGAGTTCACCGCCGGCAACGGCAAGACGATCCGCTGGTGCCAGGTCGACGTCGGGGCGGGCCCGCGCGGGATCATCTGCGGCGCGCGCAACTTCGCCGCCGGCGACCTCGTCGTGGTCGCGCTGCCCGGCGCCGTGCTGCCCGGCGGCTTCGCGATCACCGCCCGGCAGACGTACGGGCACGTGTCCGACGGGATGATCTGCTCGGCCCGCGAGCTCGGCCTCGGCGACGAGCACTCCGGGATCATCGTGCTGCCGCCGGACCTGGCCCCGATCGGCACCGACGCCGTCGAGCTGCTGCACCTGCGCGACGTCGTGTTCGACCTGGAGACCACGCCCGACCGCGGCTACGAGATGTCGGTGCGCGGCATCGCGCGCGAGCTCTCGCACGCCTTCGACGCCCCGTACGCGGATCCGGCCGCCGTGGCCGTGGCCGCGCCGGACGCCGACGGCTGGCCGGTGCTGATCGAGGACCTGGTCGGCTGTGACCTGTTCTCGGCCCGGACGGTCACCGGGCTCGACCCGAGCGCACCGACCCCGCTGGAGATCCAGCGCCGGCTCGCGCTGTCCGGCATCCGATCGATCTCGCTGGCCGTCGACGTCACGAACTACGTGATGCTGGAGACCGGCCAGCCGATGCACGCGTTCGACCGGGGCCGGCTCACCGGCCCGATCACCGTGCGCCGGGCCCGGCCGGGGGAGACGCTGGAGACCCTGGACGGGGTCCTGCGCACGCTCGACCCGGACGACCTGCTGGTCACCGACGAGTCGGGGCCGATCGCGCTGGCCGGGATCATGGGCGGCGCCGCGACCGAGATCGGACCGGAGACCACCGACGTCGTGCTGGAGGCGGCGCACTGGCAGCCGGCAACGATCTCCCGCGGCATCCGCCGGCACAAGCTGCCCAGCGAGGCGTCCAAGCGGTTCGAGCGCGGGGTCGACCCGCTGGTCGCCGGGCCGGCGCTGGCCCGGGCGTGCGCGCTGCTGGCCTCGCTCGGCGGTGCGGACGTCGACCGTGGGGTGACGGTGGCCGGTCCGGGCCCGGCGCCGGTGACCGTGACGCTGGCCGCCGACCTGCCGGAGCGCACGGCCGGCATCCCGATCCCGGCCGAGGTCGTGCAACGGCGGCTGGAGCAGGTCGGCTGCGCGGTCACCCCGGCGCCCGGCGGGCTGTTCACGGTCGTGCCGCCGTCCTGGCGCGACGACCTGGTCGACCCGGCCGACCTGGTCGAGGAGGTCGTCCGGCTGGAGGGATACGAGGCGATCCCGTCGGTGCTGCCGACCCCGCCGCCGGGCACCGGGCTGACCGAGCGGCAGCGGGTACGCCGGTCGATCGGCCGGGCGCTGGCCGACTTCGGCCTGGTCGAGGTGCTGACCTACCCGTTCGTGGGAGCTCCGGTCTGGGACGACCTCGGCCTGGCCGACGACGACCCGCGGCGGCGCACGCTGCGCCTGGTCAACCCGCTGTCCGACGCCGAGCCGGAGCTGCGCACCACGCTGCTGCCCGGCCTGCTCGCGGCGCTGCGCCGCAACGTCGGCCGCGGCCAGCGGGACGTCGCGCTGTTCGAGGCCGGGCTGGTCTTCCTGCCGGCGGAGACGCTGCCGCCGCTGCCGATGATCGGCGTGTCCCGCCGGCCGACCGACGACGAGCTGGCCGCGCTGGCGGTCGGGATACCCGACCAGCCGACCCACGTCGGCGCCGTGCTCGCGGGCAACCTCGAGCCGGCCGGCTGGTGGGGCCCGGGTCGGGCGGCGTGCTGGGCGGACGCGATCGAGGCTGCCCGCGAGGTGGCCAGGGTGGCGAACGTGCCGCTGACCGTGCGGGCCGCTCGGCAGGCGCCGTGGCACCCCGGCCGGTGCGCGGCGTTGCTGGCCGGCGAGGCCGTCGTCGGCTACGCGGGCGAGCTGCACCCGCGGGTCGTGGCCGCGCTCGAGCTGCCGGAGCGGACCTGCGCGATGGAGCTCGACCTCGACGCGCTGGGCATCGGCGGCATCGTGCGCGCCCCGGCGCTGTCGAGCTACCCGCCGGCGCTGCTCGACGTGGCGCTGGTCGTGCCGGCCGAGGTGCCGGCCGCGTCGGTGGCCGAGGCGCTGCGGGTCGGGGCCGGGTCGCTGCTGGAGTCGCTGCGGCTGTTCGACGTGTACGCCGACCCCGAGCGGCTGGGGCCGGACGTGCGGTCGCTGGCGTACGCGCTGCGGTTCCGCGCGCCGGACCGGACGCTCACCGTCGAGGAGGCGGCGGCGGCGCGGGATGCCGCCGTGGCCGAAGCCGGCCGCCGCACCGGCGCCGTGCTCCGCAGCTAGCGTCGCGTTCCCGCGACCGTCACCGCAGCGACCCACCACGCGGAGCCGGTCCCTGGGCCCGGTGCGTCGGACCGAGGGCGCGGGCGACGGGCCGGGCACCGGTGCCGGTCACGCTGGGGTGGTGTCGGGGGTGCCCGGCTCTGGTCCGATCCGGCGGACCGGTACACTGGGTGACATCGGCGGTCAGCACCGCCGCGCTCCGCGGGCGAGTCGCCCGCCAGGCCGTCCGGCGGATAGATCGCCCAGGTGCGGCCCTGACCCACCTGGAGTTCTCCGCTTGTCCCGCTCGGCGCGCCGCCCTCGTGCGGCTGCATCCATGTCGTCCACGCCCGTCTCGTTCAGCTCGACCAGCACCGGATCCTCCGGCTCCGGCCGCTCTGGCTCGTCCGGCTTCCGCCACGGAGGGACCGCCCGCTCCGGCTCGGCCCGGCACGGCTCCACCGAGGCCGGGGTGCCGGCCGGCGGCCGGTCCGGATCGCCGGACGGGCGTTCGAGCTCGTCCCGGCGCGGCTTCGGCGACCCGCCTTCCGGTGCCGCCCGCCGGCGTTCCGGCGGGCGTCCCCCCCGACCGCGCAGCGAGCCGCGCCCGACCCCGGTCAGCGAGCTCGAGCTGGCGCTGACCGCGTCGCTCGGCGCCCCGCCCGGCCCAGCCGACTTCGCCGCGCTCCGGCTACCACAGCCGCTGCTCACCGGCCTGCAGCGACGCGGCATCAGCACGCCGTTCCCGATCCAGTCCAAGACGCTGCCGGACGCGCTCGCCGGCCGGGACCTGCTCGGCCGGGCCGAGACCGGCTCCGGCAAGACGCTGGCCTTCGGGTTGCCGATGCTGGCCCGGCTCGCCGGCGCAGCCGGTCGCCCCGCCGGCACTCCGGGCGGCCTGGTGCTGGTGCCGACCCGGGAGCTGGCCGGCCAGGTGCAGGACGCGCTCGCCCCGCTCGGCCAGCCGATGGGCGTGCGAGTGCTCGCCGTCTACGGCGGCGCGTCGATGGGGCGGCAGATCGCCGCGCTCCGGCGCGGCGTCGACCTGCTGGTCGCGACCCCGGGCCGGCTGCTCGACCTGATCCGGCAGGGCGAGTGTTCGCTCGGCTCGGTCGAGGTCACCGCGATCGACGAGGCCGACCACATGGCCGACCTCGGCTTCCTCCCCGACGTCACCCAGATCCTGGACATGACGAGGCCGGGCGGTCAGCGGCTGCTGTTCTCCGCCACCCTGGACCGGGGCGTTGACCGGCTGGCCCGGGCGTACCTGAGCGACCCGGTCGCGATCGCCGTCGCGTCCGCGGCCTCGCCGGTGGAGAGCATGGACCACCTTGCGTTCACGGTCCGGCACGAGGACAAGATCGCGGTGCTGAGCCAGATCGTGGCCCGTCCGGCCCGGACGCTGGTCTTCGTCCGCACCAAGCACGGCGCCGACCGGCTGGCCCGGCAGCTCAGCCGGGAGGGCACCGAGGCGGGCGCCATCCACGGCAACCTGGCCCAGAACGCCCGGCAGCGGGCGCTGGACGCCTTCGCGGCCGGTCGGACCAGGGTGCTGGTGGCCACCGACGTCGCGGCCCGCGGCATCCACGTCGACGACGTCGACCTGGTCGTGCACTTCGACCCGCCGGCGGACCACAAGGACTACCTGCACCGCTCCGGCCGTACGGCCCGGGCCGGTGCGACCGGCACCGTGCTGTCGATGCTGCTGCCGGACCAGGCCCGCGAGGGCGGCCGGCTGTTGCAGCGCGCGGGCCTCGACGTGCCGATCACGGCCGTACAGCCGGGCCACGACGCGGTGCTCGCGCTCGGCCGGTCCGGCGAGCCGATCGTGGTGCGCGCCGAGACAGCCGCGCCGCAGCGGCCCGCCTCCGGTGCTGGCCGTAACCGGGCCGGTCGCAGCCAGGGTCGCAGCCGGGGTCGCCATACGGGCCGTCGCCCCGGCCGCCCCACCGACCGCAGCGCCAGCGCGCCCGCCGCCTGAGCCACCCTCCGCCGCCCGTCGGCCCCGCCGGCCGACCGCCCCGCTTAGGGCCGCGGCCCCGCTCGGGCGGTCCCGCTCGGCCGGTGGTCCCGCTTAGGGCGGTGGCCCCGCTCGGGCGGTCCCGCTCGGGCGGTGGGCCCCGCTCGGGCGGTGGTCCCGCTTGGGCGGTGGGCCCCGCTCGGGCGGTGGCCCCGCTCGGGCGGTGGCTCGTTGCTGGCCGCCTCGCAGCTTGGTAGCCCGACGCGTCCGGCGCCCGCGCCGTAGCGCCCCCCCGAGGTACGCCGCTCCGTCAGGCGGCGTGATGGGGACTGCGCCGCGGCGGCCCGAGTCCGGAAGGCCGGGGCGCCCGCACGGGGCGCCCGCGGTGGGCTTGGCCCGGGCTCGACCGGAGGCGCGGGTGGAGACTCTGTTCTCGTGATGTGGCTGCGTCGTGACATCGGCTCTGACGAGCTGGAGGCGTGGCGGCTGCGGGTGCGAGCCTCGGTCCTCGATCTGAACGACGGCATTGTGTCGGCCGCGGGCATCGCGGAGGGCTTCGCCAGTGCCGGCGCCTCGGACAGCGTCCTGCTCGTTGCCGCTGCGGCGACCGTCCTCGCCGGTGGGCTGGCCGCGGCTGGCGCTCGGTATACCGAGGTGCGGACCGAGTGGGAGATGAATCGTGCCCTGGTGGAGGCGGAAGCGGCTCAGATCGCGGCGGACCCGGACGGCGAGTTCGACGAGCTCGTCGGCATCTACCAGGCCAAGGGTCTGGACGAGGAGCTCGCCCGGCAGGTGGCCGCCGCGCTGACCGACAGTGACCCCGTGGCCGCGCATGCCGACGCGGAATTGCGCCTGGATGACCTTGGCACGACGAGTGGCGCGGGGCCGGCGGGACTGGTGGCGGGAGCCTCCTACGGCGTCGGCGCTGCCTTGCCGCTGACCAGCATCCTGTGGCTGCCGCCGGATGATCGGATGACCTTGACCTTCATCGTGGTGCTGATCGCGCTGGGCCTGACTGGTTGGCTCGCCTCGTGGCTGACCGGGCTGCCCGCGCTGCGGCTGGTTCGTCGCAACGTCGTGCTGGGCGGTGCCACGATGGCAGCGAGTCTCGTGATCGGGCTCCTGATCGACCTCTAGCGTGTGATCGCCGGGAGGAGGGCGAGGCCGATTCGCCGGTCACGGCAGGCCGATCATGCGAGCCGATCTCGGCGGTGGATGGACCCCGTACTGTGGCGGCGAGGCGGCGGCGATCGCTTCCAGTCGGGACGGTGGAGCGGCGTTGAGCGATTCGTCTACAGCAGCGCGGCGGGTGCTCGCCGCCCCAGCGTCGCGGATTGACCGGATCGCGGCGGGTCGCGCCGCTCGTGAGCGGCTTCCGCGCACGGAGCTGGCCGCGTGGGATCCGGCGACACGCCGCGACGACGCGGTGTCGATAGTGCTGGGCCAGAACGCCTCTCGGCTGGCATCCGTATCCCAACCACGGGCAACGGATAGTCACCGGCAAGCGGCTCATCCAGGCGGCAAGCGACATCTTCGTGGGCTGGACGAACGTCCGGCGGCTGAATTTCTACGTCAGGCAGTTCCGGGACATGAAAGTGATCCCGGACGGACAGCTGATAGCGCCCTATCTCGTTCAGTTCGCCGGACAATGTGGTGCGGTCCTCGCCCGAGCACACGCCCGCACCGGCGATCCGATCGCCATTGACAGCTACATCGGCAAGGGACGGCGCTTCGACAAGGCCATGATGGAATTCGCCCGACGCTACGCCGACCAGACCGAGCTCGATCACGCCCAGCTCGCCGCCGGGGTGAGCCACATCGCGTCACCGTGAAGGCAGCGTCGAAGGTCCGGGACGTCGCCGGCCCGGTCTGAACGACAACCTGGGTGATGGCGGCGTCCTGTGATGGCGGCGTCCTGGACGCGCGGCGGGCCGCCAGGCGTCCGGCTCGTGGTCAGAGGTGTTTGAGGGCTTCGCGGCGGGAGAGCGGGCTCAGGTCATGGGTGGCAACGAACGTGCGGACCCAGTCGGGGTCGAGGCGGGCATGCTGGCGCAGGGCCCAGCCGATGCCCTTGCGCAGGAAGAAGTCCGGGTCGGCGAGGTTGACCTCGATCACCTCGGCGAGCAGCGCGGTGTCGGTGCGGTCCTTGGCGCCGATCTGGCAGATCACCGCGGCGCGGCGGCGCCACCGGTCGGCGTCGCCGGCCCAGCGCCGCACGACCGGCCGCACCGCGGCGGGATGCCGGAGCAACAACGGGCCGAGCAGGCGGATCGCGGTCTCGTCGACGAAGTCCCACCATGCGCCGGTGACGACGATCTCGTCGAGCAGGTCGAGGCTCGGCTCCGGCTCGGCGGTCAGGTGGGCGGGACACCGGCGGGCGATCGCCAGTGCGGCGTAGCGCTCCTCGCGGTACGTGGCGTCCCGGAACAGGCTGCGCACCGTGCCGCGCCAGGTCGCCGGATCGGCGAGGGGGTGAGCGGCGAGGACAGGGCGCAGCGCGGCGGTGCGGACCGGTGTCGGCACGCCGAGGAACGGCATGCTGGACTTCATGTAGGCCCGCATCGGCTCGGCGGCGACCGGGTCGGCGACCGCATGCAGGGCCGCGCGCACGGCGTCGACCAGCGCGCGATCGGGACGGTCGGCCACGGACGGACGCTATCGGGGACCTGCCGACGAAGCCCGTGCGCGGCCCTCAGTCGGCAGCGGCGGCGGTGCTGGCGGCGAGCGCGGCGAACGTGCGCAACTGCTTGCGCATCATGATCAGGTCGCCCCAGCCGAGCGCCCACCGCCGGACCGGGTCGAGCCCGGCCGCCCGCACCCGCGCCAGGATCCTCGACGCAGCCGGCCCGGTGGGCAGGACCACATACGTGATCGCCGCGTCGCCGAACGCCCGCCGGCCCCGCGCCGACGTCAGCCGCAGGGTGAGCGACGACCCGGGCACGAACGAGTCGAGCGTGAAGATCCGGCACATCCGCTGCCCCACCTCGAGCCGGTCCAGCCCGGGCGTCAGCGTCCGCGGGCTGCGCCGGCCGCCGTTGTCGATCAGGTCGTACGAGTAGGGCGCGACCCGCAGCTGGCACAGCCACCGGAACGTCACCGCGGCCGGCGCCGCCACGTCGACGGCCCGGTCGAGCACCATCGCCTCGCCGGGCACCAGCTCGTCACACGGCAGCGGAGCCGCTCGCTCCGCCGCGGTGACACCCCAGGAGGTCACGGCGCCACGTCTCAGAGCAGCGAGCGCAGCACGTACGGCATGATCCCGCCGTGGCGGAAGTAGGCTGCCTCGCCGGGGGTGTCGATCCGCACGATCGCCTGGAACTCCTTGTCGTCCGCCCGCACGGTGACCGTCCGCGGCACGTCGCCGCCGTCGTTCATCGCCTCGATGCCCACCACGTCGAAGGTCTCCTCGCCGGTCAGCCCGAGCGACTCGGCCGTCTCGCCCTCCGCGTACTGCAGCGGGAGCACGCCCATCCCGATGAGGTTGGACCGGTGGATCCGCTCGTACGACTCGGCGAGCACCGCCCGCACCCCGAGCAGCCCGGTGCCCTTGGCGGCCCAGTCCCGGGAGGAGCCCGAGCCGTATTCCTTGCCGGCCAGCACCAGCAGCGGCACGCCGGCCTCCGCATATGCCACCGAGGCGTCGTAGATCGTCGTCTGCTCGCCGGTCAGCAGGTTGCGCGTCATCCCGCCCTCGACGCCCGGCACCAGCTGGTTGCGCAACCGGATGTTGGCGAACGTGCCGCGGATCATCACCTCGTGGTTGCCGCGGCGGGAGCCGTAGGAGTTGAAGTCGCGGCGCTCGATCCCGTGCTCGGCCAGGTATCTCCCGGCGGGCGAGTCGGTCTTGATCGCACCGGCCGGGGAGATGTGGTCGGTGGTCACGGAGTCGCCGAGCTTGGCCAGCACGCGCGCGCCGGCGATGTCGGTGACCGGCGCCGGCTCGCGCTCCATGCCGTCGAAGTAGGGCGGCTTGCGCACATACGTCGACTCGGGGTCCCAGGCGAACGTGTCGCCGGTCGGGGTCGGCAGCGAGGTCCACCGCTCGTCGCCGGCGAACACGTCCGCGTAGTCGCGGGTGTACATCTCGCTCGCGATCGACGAGTCGATGACCTCCTGCACCTCGGCGGCCGAGGGCCACAGGTCGTGCAGGTAGACCGGCTGGCCTTCCGAGTCGGAGCCGAGCGGCTCGGTGGTGATGTCCACGTCCATCGAACCGGCCAGCGCGTAGGCGACCACCAGCGGCGGCGAGGCCAGGTAGTTCATCTTCACGTCGGGGTTGATCCGGCCTTCGAAGTTTCGGTTGCCGGACAGCACCGAGACCACCGCGAGGTCGGCCTCGTTGACCGCGTTGGACACCGGCTCCGGCAGCGGTCCGGAGTTGCCGATGCAGGTGGTGCAGCCGTATCCGACAAGGTTGAAGCCGAGCTTGTCCAGGTAGGGCGTGAGGCCGGCGCGCTCGTAGTAGTCCATGACCACCTTGGAGCCCGGCGCGAGCGTGGTCTTCACCCAGGGCCGGCTCTGCAGGCCGCGCTCGACCGCCTTCTTGGCCAGCAGCGCCGCACCGATCATGACCGACGGGTTGGACGTGTTGGTGCACGAGGTGATCGCCGCGATGACGACGGCACCGTGGTCGATCTCGGTCTCGGTGCCGTCCTCGAGGGTCACCTTCGTCGGGCTGGACGCCCGCCCGCGGGTGGGGCCGGGGGCGACCGCCTCGGGCACCACGGTGCCGTTGACCTCGACCGCGACGGGGTCGCTAGCCGGGAAGGTCTCGGCGATGCCCTCGTCCACGGCACTCTGGATGCCGTCGGAGTCGGCGTAGTCCTGCAGCGTGACCCGGAAGGCCTGCTTGGCCTCGGCGAGCGGCACCCGGTCCTGCGGGCGCTTCGGGCCGGCCAGCGACGGCACGATGGTCGACAGGTCGAGCGAGAGGGTCTCGGAGTAGTTCGGCTCGGCGTCCGGGTCGTGCCAGAGGCCCTGCTCCTTCGCGTACGTCTCGACCAGGGCGACCTGGTCGTCCGGGCGGCCGGTGAACCGGAGGTAGCGCAGGGTCTCCTCGTCGATCGGGAAGATCGCGCAGGTCGAGCCGTATTCGGGGGACATGTTGCCGATCGTGGCGCGGTTGGCCAGCGGCACCGCACCGACGCCCGGACCGTAGAACTCGACGAACTTGCCGACCACGCCGTGCTTGCGCAGCATCTGCGTGATCGTGAGCACCAGGTCGGTGGCAGTGGATCCTTCGGGCAGCTCGCCGTCGAGGCGGAAGCCGACCACGCGCGGGATGAGCATCGACACCGGCTGGCCGAGCATCGCGGCCTCCGCCTCGATGCCGCCGACGCCCCAGCCGAGCACGCCGAGCCCGTTGACCATCGTGGTGTGCGAGTCGGTGCCGACGAGCGTGTCCGGATAGGCCGCGCCGTCGCGGGTGAACACCACGCGGGCCAGGTATTCGATGTTGACCTGGTGCACGATGCCGGTGCCCGGCGGGACGACCTTGAAGTCGTCGAACGCGCCCTGTCCCCAGCGCAGGAACTGGTAACGCTCGTAGTTGCGCTCGTATTCGAGCTCGACGTTGCGGGTGAACGAGTCGGGCGTGCCGAACAGGTCGGCCACCACCGAGTGGTCGATCACCAGCTCGGCCGGCGCCAGTGGGTTGATCCGCGCGGCGTCCCCGCCGAGGTCGCGCATCGCCTCGCGCATCGTTGCGAGGTCGACGATGGCCGGCACCCCGGTGAAGTCCTGCATGACCACCCGGGCAGGGGAGAAGCGGATCTCCCGGTCGGGCTCGGCCGACGGGTCCCAGCCGGCGAGGGCGCGCACGTCGTCCGCGGTGATGTCGGCACCGTCCTCGGTCCGCAGCAGGTTTTCCAGCAGCACCTTGAGGCTGAACGGCAGCCGATCGGCGCCGTCCACCGCCGAGAGCCGATGGATCTCGTACGACGTGTCGCCGACGGACAGAGTGCCCCGGGCCCCGAAGGAGTCTGCGCTGACCATGCGTTCATCCTTCCACTCGGACGCGCCGTGACGGCAGGTGGGACGCGCCACTGTGGACGGCGTCACGGCCTGTGGATGCCCGGTTGACGGGCGAGCGCCGGCAGGCGTCCCGACGTACCGTCGTGCACGTGGACACGATGGTCGCCCGGGCCACGGCAGCCGGCGTCAGCCGCGTCACGTTGCCGGCCCAGCGGGCGGCCGAAGCGCTGGACACGCTGACCGATCTGGTCGCCGAGGGCGGCGTGCTCGTACTCTCCGGCGCCGGCATCTCCACCGAGTCCGGGATCCCGGACTATCGCGGCCCGTCCAGCACCGCCCGCCGGGCCACGCCGATGACGTACCAGACCTTCACCACCGACCCGGGCGCCCGCCGCCGCTACTGGGCCCGCAGCCACCTCGGCTGGCAGCTGGTCGGCGGCGCGCGGCCCAACCGCGGGCACCGAGCGGTCGCCGCACTGCAGGACGCCGGCCTGCTCTCCGGGGTGATCACCCAGAACGTGGACGGCCTGCACCAGGCCGCCGGCGCCCGCGACGTCACCGACCTGCACGGCCGCCTCGACCGGGTGCGCTGTCTCGACTGCGGCCGACTGTCCGCCCGGGACGAGCTGCACGGGCGGCTGGCCGCGGCCAACGCCGACTGGCACGCGATCGCGGCGGGGGTCAACCCGGACGGCGACGTCGACCTGGCCGACAGCGCGCTGGCCGGCTTCCGCACGGTGGACTGCGACGACTGCACCGGTGTGCTCAAGCCGGACGTCGTCTTCTTCGGCGAGACCGTGCCGCCGGACCGGGTCGCCCGCTGCTACGAGCTGCTGGCCGGCTCACGCAGCCTGCTCGTGCTCGGCTCGTCCCTCACGGTCATGTCCGGGCACCGGTTCGTGCTGCGCGCGGCCCGGGACGGCCGGCCGGTGGCGATCGTCAACCAGGGCACCACCCGCGGCGACCGGTACGCCGCGGTCACCGTCGACGCCCCGCTCGGCACGGTGTTGCCGGCGGTCGCGGCCAGGGTCACCGGCCAGATCTGACTCTCGCGCTGCACCGAACGTCGCAGCGACAGCTCAGCCGAACGGCTGAATAGTCGAACTTCTGCCCCAATCAGGTCTTGCCAACGCCGCAACCGTCCACTTTGATGCCCGGTGGGACTGGTGTGATTGAAGTTGCCGCTGGCGACAGTGGGACCTGCGTGACATGATATGCCGCTCGGTGCGCATGGGGGAGATGTGGTGGACAGGCCCGGGACACTGCTCCGGACGGCCGTCGTCACCGTGGCCGCCGCGCTCACGGTCACCCTCATGCCTCATGACGCGTACGCACGGCCGCACGATCCGGGTGACGCCGCGATCACCGCCGCACAGCAGGCGAAGAACAAGAAGGCCGCCGACGTCGGCCGGCTCACCGCGATGGTCGCGCAGGCCGACGGCGACGCCCGCCGGGCACAGGACATGGCCGAGCTCGCGGTCGAGCGCTACAACAAGGCCGTCGTCGACCTCGGCGCCGCGACCGCGAAGGCGTCCGCGGCCAAGGCACAGGTCGCGAAGTCGACCAAGGCGGTCGAGGCGGCCAGGGCCGACTTCGCCACGTTCGCCCGCCGGTCCTACATCCAGGGCAGCACGGTCAACTCGGCCACCGCGGCGCTGCTCGACGCGGACAGCCCGACCGACCTGCTGCAGCGGGCCGACCTGCTCAGCTACGCGGGCAAGCGGAAGCTCGACGCGATGGGCCAGCTCGAGCGGGCCACCGTCAAGCGGGCCAACGCGGAGTCGACCGCCAGGCAGCTGCTCGCCGCCCAGAAGGCGGCCACCGCGCGGGCCCAGGCGCTCAAGCTGGCCGCCGCCCGCCAGGTGGCCGCGGCCCGGTCCAAGCTGGCCTCGCTGCAGACCCAGAAGGCCACCCTCAACCAGCAGCTCGAGGCGGCCCGGATCAAGCTCAACGGGCTGTACGCGGAGCGTGCCCGCTACCGCGCCTGGAAGAAGGCGCAGGAGGAGGCGGCGGCACGCGAGGCGGCCCGGCAGCGCGCGCTGCGGGCTGCCGCGGCGGCCCGGGAGGCGGCCGCCGCCGCTGCCGCGGCCAGGTCGAGCTCGGCCGGCTCGTCCGGGTCGTCGAGCTCGGCCGGCTCGTCGCGCTCCTCCGGCGGCGGCAGCCCAGCGGTCAGCGTGCCGCGGTGGACCGGGGGCGGCGGCTGGTCCGCGGCGAAGGGCCAGCGCGCGGCCGACCTGGCCACGCAGTGGCTCGGCCTGCCCTACTCCTGGGGTGGCGGCAACGCCTCCGGCCCGACCTGGGGCACCGACGGTCCGGTCGGGTTCGACTGCTCCGGGCTGGCGCTGTGGGCGTGGGCCCAGGTTGGCGTCTACCTGCCGCACTACTCCGGCTACCAGTACCGGTCCGGCCGGCACATCTCCCGCGCCAACCTGATGCCGGGCGACCTGGTGTTCTGGGCCTACGACCCGTCCGACCCCGGCACGATCCACCACGTCGCGATCTACATCGGCGGCGGCCGGATCGTGCAGGCGCCGCAGACGGGTGACGTCGTGAAGATCTCCTCCATGTGGTCCAACGGATACATCGGCGCCGCTCGCCCCGGCACCTGATTACAGTGGCCGAGTGAGGGCACCCGGGAAGTTGGTCGACCGGTTCGGCCGGGTCGCGACGGACCTGCGGGTCTCGTTGATCGACCGTTGCTCGCTCCGCTGCGCCTACTGCATGCCGCCAGAGGGGCTCGACTGGCTGCCCAAGGACACCTTGCTGACCGACGACGAGCTCATCCGGTTGGTCCGGATCGCGGTCGGGCTCGGGGTCACCGAGGTCAGGTTGACCGGTGGCGAGCCGCTGCTGCGCCGCGGCGTGCCGGACCTGGTCGCCCGGATGGCCGCACTCCGGCCGCGCCCCGAGATCTCGATCACCACCAACGGCATCCTGCTCGACCGCGATGCCGCCGGGCTGGCCGCCGCCGGACTCGACCGGGTCAACGTCTCGCTGGACACGCTCGACCCGGAACGGTTCAAGCGGATCGCGTTCCGGGACAAGCACGCGGCCGTGCTCGCCGGGCTGCGAGCCGCGCAGGCGGCCGGCCTCGCCCCGGTCAAGGTCAACGCGGTGCTGCTGCGCGGGATCAACGACGACGAGGCACCCGACCTGCTCGGCTGGGCGCTGCGCGAGGGCTACCAGATGCGGTTCATCGAGCAGATGCCGCTGGACGCGCAGCACGGCTGGGACCGGGCCGCGATGGTCACCGCGGACGAGATCCTCGAGCATCTGAGGGCCGTGTACGCGCTGGCGCCGGTGCCGGACCCGGACCGCGGCAGCGCGCCGGCGGAGACCTGGGCGGTGCTGGACGGGCCCGATCGCGCCGGCTGGGCACAGGACAACCCGCGGGTCGGGGTGGTCGGCTCGGTGACCCGGCCGTTCTGCGCCGACTGCGACCGGGTTCGGCTGACCGCCGACGGCCAGCTGCGCAACTGCCTGTTCGCTACCACGGAGAGTGACCTCCGTACGGCGATGCGGGCCGGGGCCGACGACGACGAGCTGGCCGGCCGGTTCATCGCCTCGATAGCCGGCAAGAAGGCCGGGCACGGCATCGACGGTCCCGATTTCCAGCAGCCGGACCGGCCGATGTCCGCGATCGGCGGCTAACGAGGCGACCGCGCCCGGTTCTCAGAGCCGCTCGACGCGCAGCGGGAAGTCGCGGCGCGCGAGGAAGTCCGACAGCGTGTCGCGATGCTCCTCGCAGGCGAGCCACTGCTTCGTGCGGTCCTCGCTGTGGATCTTGGGGTTCCGCCAGAGCAACACGTATACCGCCGGACGTTGGCACCCCTTGGCCGAGCAGCGGACATCGGCATCCAGCGAAGAGGTCATCGGCGGAATCCCGGCGCTCCGGACACTGGAGGCAGCATGGGCGCGTCGGGCGGCCACGGGGGGAGCCGCCCGACGCGAAAGGAAAATAGCACTACACCACCCGAACGGGCATCAGCTCCGCACGAAGATCACCCGAACGGCAGCCACACCATTTGCGCTCGGTAACGTCGGCGGCCTCCGCTCGCGCCCCCGCATGATCAAGAACGCCGAGGTCACATGCGGACCCGACCGACCTTACGCCCGTCTCACGGATCCTGCGCTTTGCTCGAGGACGAGTATCGGGAGCAGACCGGCGCGAGCCGGCTCGAGGAGGCGGCGAGCGGATGGTCGACACAGCGGTCGGAGACGCCTCGGCGTCCACCCCGGCACGGGACGCCGGGCTGCTGGAGCGCGCGCTGTTCGAAGTCAAGCGGGTGATCGTCGGGCAGGACCGGATGGTCGAGCGGATGCTGGTCTGCTTGCTTGCTAAGGGTCACTGCCTGCTGGAAGGCGTGCCGGGCGTCGCGAAGACTCTCGCGGTGGAGACCCTTGCCACCGTCTCCGGCGGGACGTTCGCGCGCCTGCAGTTCACCCCCGACCTCGTGCCGTCCGACATCGTCGGCACCCGCATCTTCAAGCCGGGCTCGGACAGGTTTGACACGGAACTCGGGCCGGTGTTCGCCAACTTCGTGCTGACCGACGAGATCAACCGGGCGCCGGCCAAGGTCCAGTCGGCGCTGCTCGAGGTCATGTCCCAGGGGCAGGTCTCGATCGGCGGCACGACCTACCCGATGCCCCAGCCGTTCCTCGTGATGGCCACGCAGAACCCGATCGAGTCCGAGGGTGTCTACCCGCTTCCGGAAGCGCAGCGTGACCGGTTCCTCATGAAGGTCGTGGTCGACTACCCGACCGGCGAGGAGGAGCGGGAGATCGTCTACCGGATGGGCGTGGTACCGCCCGTCCCCGAGCAAGTGCTCAGTCCGGCCGACCTGCTGCGGCTGCAGGAGGCAGCCAGTCACGTGTTCGTGCACCACGCGCTGGTCGACTACGTCATCCGGCTGGTGCTGTCGACGCGCTCTCCCGGCGACCACGGCATGAGCGACGTCGCCGGCTGGGTGGCGTACGGGGCGAGCCCGCGGGCGTCCCTCGGCATGATCGCCGCCGCCCGCGGGCTGGCGCTGATGCGCGGGCGGGACTACGTGCTGCCGCAGGACGTGCTGGACATCGCGCCGGACGTGCTGCGGCACCGGCTGGTGCTCTCCTACGACGCGCTCGCCGACGGCGTCCCCTCCGAGCACGTCGTGCACCGGGTGCTGCAGAGCGTGCCGCTGCCGCAGGTCACCCCGCGCCAGCGCGCCGCCGGCGGCCCGTACGGGTCGCAGGGCTACGGGCCGAGCACCGGGTCCACCCCGGCCGCGCCGACCCCGCCGCCGCTCCCGCGGCCGGGCCGCCCCGCCGAGCAGCTGTCCAACGGGCCGGGCGAGGAGCGCAGCGCGTGACCGCACCGTCCGAGGCGGAAGGCCCGCCGGCCCGGGCGGCGAGCCTGCGCGACGCCGGGCCGGCCCAGGCCGCTGCCGTCCTGGCCCACCTCGAGCTGACCATCCGGCAGAAGCTGGACGGCCTGCTGCAGGGCAACTACCTCGGCCTCGTGCCGGGGCCGGGGTCGGAGGCGGGCGAGTCCCGGGAGTATCACCCCGGCGACGACGTGCGCCGGATGGACTGGGCGGTGACCGCGCGGACGACGGTGCCGCACATCCGGGAGACGATCGCCGACCGGGAGCTGGAGACCTGGGCCGTCATCGACCTGTCGCCCAGCCTCGACTTCGGCACCGCCCGGTGCGAGAAGCGCGACCTCGTCATCGCCGCGGTCGCCGCGATGGCGCACCTCACCGGCAAGGGCGGCAACCGGTTCGGCGCGCTGATCACCACCGGCGAGCAGCTGCACCGGTTCCCGGCCCAGTCGGGCCGGGTGCACACGACCGCGCTGCTGCGCAAGCTGGCCTCGATGCCGCGCTCGCCCCGCGGCAAGCGCGGCGACCTGGCCGCCGCGCTGGAGGGCCTGCGCCGCCCGCCGCGCCGGCGCGGGTTCGCCGTGGTGATCTCCGACTTCCTCGGCGACCTCGACTGGGAACGGCCGATGCGCGCGCTCGCCGTGCGGCACGACGTCCTCGCGATCGAGGTGCTCGACCCGGTCGAGCTCGGCCTGCCGCCGGTCGGGCTGCTCACCCTCGTCGACCCGGAGAGCGGCGCGCTGCTGGAGGTGCAGACCAACAAGAAGCAGCTGCGGGAGAAGTACGAGACCGCCGCCAGCGAGCAGCGCGCGGAGATCGCCGCCGCGCTGCGCCGGGCCGGGGCCGGGCACCTCCAGCTCCGCACGGACCGGGACTGGCTGGTCGACATGGTCCGGTTCGTCGCCGCGCGCCGCCGCGGGGCCTCCGGAGGAGCGCTGCGGTGACCCGTACGTTCCTCTCGCCCGGCTGGCTGTGGCTGCTGCTCGGGGTCGCCGCACTGCTGATCGTCTACCTGGTGCTGCAGCTGCGCCGGCGGGCGTACGCGGTGCGCTTCGCCAACCTCGACCTGCTCGGCAAGCTGGCGCCGAAGCGGCCCGGCTGGCGCCGCCACCTGGCCTTCGCCGCGCTGCTGCTCGCGCTCGCCTCGCTCACCACCGCGATGGCCAAGCCGACCAAGGACACCAAGGTCCCGCGGGACCGGGCCACCGTGATGATGGCGATCGACGTCTCGCTCTCGATGCGGGCCGAGGACGTCAGCCCCAACCGGCTGGAGGCGGCGCAGGCGGCGGCCAAGGAGTTCGTCGGGCTGCTGCCGCCGCGGATCAACCTCGGGCTGGTCACGTTCTCCGGCACGGCGACGGTGGCGGTCTCGCCGACCACCGACCGGGCCTCGGTGCTGCGCGCGATCGACAACCTGGAGCTGGCCGAGCGGACGGCGATCGGCGAGGCGATCTTCTCCTGCCTGGACGCGGTCAAGACGTTCCAGGCGCAGCTGCAGGGCACCGACCCGTCCGAGGGCAACGCGCCGGCCCGGATCGTGCTGATGTCCGACGGCAGCAACACCTGGGGTCGGAGCCCCGAGCAGGCGGTCGGCGCGGCCAAGCAGGCTGCGGTGCCGGTCTCGACGATCGCGTTCGGCACCGACACCGGCTACATCGACCTGGAGGGGCAGCGGGTCGTGGTGCCGGTCGACCACGAGAAGCTCAAGGAGATCGCGGACGGCACCGGCGGCAGCTACTACGCGGCGGCTTCGGCCGAGCAGCTGAGCAGTGTCTACCGCGACCTCGGCAGCCAGATCGGATACACGACCGAGCGCCGGGAGATCACCACCTGGTTCGTCGGGATCGGGTTGCTGTTCGCCTTCGGCGCGGCCGGCCTCTCGTTGCTCTGGTCCAACCGATTGTTGTGAACGGCGAGGGCGGTGTCGTCCGGCGGGTGTCCACCCGTGAGGTCTACCGGAACCCGTGGCTGACGCTGCGGGAGGACGAGATCCGCCGGCCGGACGGCTCGGCCGGCATCTATTCGGTCGTCGACAAGCCGGACTTCGCGCTGGTCATCCCGGCCGAGCCGGACGGGTTCCACCTGGTCGAGCAGTTTCGCTACCCGGTCGGCGGCCGATACTGGGAGTTCCCGCAGGGGACCGCGGCCGGCGGCGTCACGGTGGAGCCGGCCGCGCTGGCCCGCGCCGAACTGGCCGAGGAGACCGGGCTGCGGGCGGGTTCGCTGGAGCTGCTCGGCCACCTGCACTGCGCGTACGGGATGAGCAGCCAGGGGTTCGACGTGTTCCTGGCCACCGAGCTGACCCCGGGCCCGCCGGCGCGCGAGGAGTCCGAGCAGGACATGCGGCAGCGCCGGGTCAGCCGGGCCGAGTTCGAGCAGCTGATCCGGTCCGGCCGGGTGACCGACGACAGCACGCTCGCCGCGTACGCGCTGCTGCTGATGCGCGAGGCGGGTCGGCTCTAGCGTCACAGCTCCAGCAGCCGGTCGACCAGGGTGCGGTACTGCCGGAGCGCGATGCGCAGGTCCTCGGTGCCGCTGGTGCCGTCCTCGGCCTGCCAGCGGTCGATCCGGTCGGCGTCGGCGATCGTGTCGGACAGCGCCCGCAGGATCTCCCGGGACAGGTCCCCGGCTTCGCGGACGGCCTGCTGCGGGTCGTCGACGAAGTCGGCCTGCAGGTCACGCCAGCGCCGCTTGAACTCGGCCGACCGCTCCGCGCTGAGCAGGCCGTGAGCGTCGGTGCTCGCTGCCGGACTCGGCCTGGCCGCCGGTTCGGTCGCCGCGGGGGCAGGCGCGACGCCGGCCGGCGTGTCAGCCTGCGTCCGGACGACCTCTCGGGCGGGCTTGTCGGCCGGCGTGTCGGCCTCCCTCGCCGGTCTGCCGGCCGACATCTCAGCAGGCTCGTCGGTGGGCTCGTCGGCCTTTCTGTCGGCCGCGGGTGTCGTCGGCGCCGGAGTCGCTGCCGGCGGCGCAGTGGACGCCGGTGCGGCGGACGAGGTTGCCCGCCCGGTCGGTGCCGGCGACGTGGACGACGGCGACGACGCGGGCGCGGAGAACGCCGATATCGCCGACGAGGGAGATCCGGACGGCGGCGAAGCCGGCGCGGCGGTGGACGCCGACGACGACGGCGAGGACGCGGGCGCGGAGAACACGGACGACGAGGCCGACGACGAAGACCCGGACGGCGGCGCAGCCGGCGGGCCAGTGGACGCCGGCGCCGACGACGACGGTGAGGACCCGGGGGCGGAGAACGCCGACGACGACGGCGAACCGGACGGGGGAGAGGCCGGCGTTGCGGTGGGTGCCGGCGACGTGGGCGAGGACGCGGGCGCGGAGAAGGCCGTCGACGCCGGCGGGGTGGTCGGGGCCGAGGGAGCGGGCAACACCGGCGGCGCGGACGTCCAGCCGGACTGCCGCCACGGACTCTCCCCGCCGCCCGGCGAACCGCCGGACGCCCCGGCCGCGGGCCGCTCGCCGCTCGGCGCCGGGTCCTCGGCCCCCGATTCCGGATGCGGTGCCCCGCGGTAGCGCGCCATCAGCGAGCCGCGCCCGGAGGTCGGATCCTCGTCGGCCGGGTCCTGCTCGGAGGACCGTGGAGTGCGGCTCTCCCGTCCGTTCGACCCGCTGGCACCACCGTCGAGAAATTGCATGGCGAGCACCGTAGCCGCAGCCGCAGCGTCGTCCCACCGAGATCGACCCGGCTCACCCGTCCGCAGCAGCGCTCGGCGCCGCCGGCCGAGCTCAGCGCCGCGGGTCGAGTTCAGCCGCGGGGCCGAGCTCAGCGCCGCGGGTCGAGCACGAGCTTGCCGGTGCTGCGCCGTTCCAGCAGTGCGCGGTGGGCCTCGGCCGCCTGGCCGAGCGGGTACGTCCCGCCGACGACCGCACGCAGCCGCCCGTCCGCGACCATGGCCAGCAGCTCCGTCATCGGGCCGTCCAGCCAGCGGGCCGGGTCCCGGAAGCAGTGCGCGAGCCAGAAGCCGACCACCGCGGACGAGTGGGCCATCAGGCTGCGCGGGTCGACCGGCGTTGGCTGGGTCCGGGACGCCATCCCGTAGGTGACGAGCCGGCCGAACGGGGCCAGCGCCCGCAGGCTCGCGTCGAAGACCGGGCCACCGGTCATCTCCAGCACCACGTCCACCCGGGAGCCGCCGTTGGCCTCGCGCAGCGCCGCGGTGAGATCGTCCGCGGCCGGGTCGACGGCCACGTCCGCGCCGAGGGAGAGGGCCAGCTCACGCTTCTCCGCCGAGGACGCGGTCGCGATGATCCGCCCGGCACCGAAGGTTCTGGCCAGCTGCACCGCGACCGTGCCGACCCCGCCGGCCGCGGCGTGCACGACGACCGACTCGCCGACGGCCAGGTGGGCGCTGGTCCGCAGCAGGTGCCAGGCGGTGACGCCCTGCAGCACCATGGCCAGCGCCGCGCCGTCCGAGACGCCGTCCGGGATCGGCCAGACCAGCACGTCGGCGGCCGCGACCCGCTCGGCGTACCCGCCGGCGCCGCAGAGGCCGACCACCCGCCGCCCGTCCGGCCCGGTCCCGGCGAACTCCGCGCCCGGCACCAGCGGCAGCCGCTGCGGGGCCAGGTAGCTGTCCTCGGTCTGGTGCGTGTCGGCGAAGTTGACCCCGGACGCGGTGACGTCGTAGACGCGCATCCCGGGACCCGGGCGCGGATCGGGCAGCTCGACCGTCTCGAGCACCTCGGGACCGCCGAACCGGGTGATCTGGATGCCACGCATGGCTGGACTATAGGGTTCGCCTCCGTGACCCGATCCGTGCTCGTCACCGGCGGCAACCGCGGCATCGGCCTGGCGATCGCGCGGGCGTTCGTCGCCCAGGGCGACAAGGTCGCCGTGACCCACCGCTCGTCCGGGCCGCCCGAGGGCCTGTTCGGGGTGGAGTGCGACGTCACCGACACCGCCGCCGTGGACGCCGCGTTCACCGCGGTCGAGGCCGAGCACGGCCCGGTCGAGGTGCTGGTGAGCAACGCCGGGATGACCGAGGACACGCTGCTGCTGCGGATGAGCGAGGACCAGTTCAGCCGGGTGCTGGACACCAACCTCACGGCGGCGTACCGGGTGTGCAAGCGGGCGGCCGGGAGGATGCTGCGCGCCCGCTCCGGCCGGATCGTGCTGGTGTCCTCGGTCGTCGCGATGACCGGCAGCGCCGGGCAGACCAACTACGCGGCCGCGAAGGCCGGCCTCATCGGGTTCGGCCGGTCGCTGGCCCGCGAGCTCGGCTCGCGCGGCATCACGGTCAACATCGTCGCGCCCGGCTTCGTGCAGACCGACATGACCGCGGTGCTGCCCGAGCAGGAGGTGGAAAGGGTCAAGGCGCAGATAGCGCTGCAGCGGCTGGCGACCCCGGACGAGGTGGCCGGGGTGGTCACCTTCCTCGCCTCGGACGCCGCTTCGTACATCACCGGAGCGGTGCTGCCGGTGGACGGCGGACTGGGGATGGGGCACTGAGATGGGGCTGCTCGACGGCAAGCGACTGCTGGTCACCGGGGTGATCACCGACGCCTCGATCGCGTTCTCGGTGGCGAGGGTGGCGATCGAGCAGGGCGCGTCGGTGGTGCTCACCGGCTTCGGCCGGCTGACACTGGTGGAGCGGGTGGCGAAGAAGCTGCCCGGGCCGGCGCCGGTGGTCGAGCTGGACGTGACCAGCCCCGAGGACCTGGCCGCGCTGCCCGAGCGGGTGCGCCAGCACGTGGACGGGGTCGACGGCGTGCTGCACTCGATCGGGTTCGCCCCGGCGTCCGCGCTCGGCGGCGACTTCCTGGAGACGCCGTGGGACGACGTCGCCACGGCGGTGCACGTCTCGACGTACTCGCTGCCGGCGCTGGCGAGGGCCGTGCTGCCGCTGCTGCCGGAGCGCGGCGGCTCGATCGTCGGGCTCACCTTCGACGCGACCGTCTCCTGGCCCTCGTACGACTGGATGGGCGTGGCGAAGGCGGGGATGGAGTCGGCCGCCCGCTACACGGCGCGCGAGCTCGGCCCGCGCGGCACCCGGGTCAACCTGGTCGCCGCCGGGCCGCTGCGGACGATGGCGGCACGGTCGATCCCGGGCTTCAGCAGGTTCGAGGACGTCTGGGACGAGCGGGCGCCGCTCGGCTGGGACATCAGCGACCCGGAGCCGGTCGCCCGGACCTGCGTTGCGCTGCTGTCCGACTGGATGCCCGCGGTGACCGGGGAGATCGTGCACGCCGACGGCGGGTTCCACGCGACCGGCGTGTAGACATGACGTCGTGAGCTCCGAGTACGACGCGCTGCTGCTGCTGTCCTTCGGCGGTCCGGAGGGACCGGACGACGTGCTGCCGTTCCTGGAGAACGTCGTGCGCGGGCGGGGCGTGCCGCGGGAGCGGCTGCTCGAGGTGGCCGAGCACTACTCGCACTTCGGCGGCGTGTCGCCGATCAACGAGCAGAACCGGGCGCTGCTGGCGGCGGTCCGGGCCGAGCTCGACCTGCCGGTCTACTGGGGCAACCGCAACTGGCACCCGCTGGTCGAGGACACGGTCGCGACCATGCACGCGGACGGCCTGCGCCGGGCGCTGGTGTTCGTCACGAGCGCCTACACGTCGTACTCGGGGTGCCGGCAGTATCAGGACGACCTGGCCAGGGCCAGGGCGGCGGTCGGGGAGGGGGCGCCGGAGCTGGACAAGCTGCGGCACTACTTCAATCACCCCGGGTTCATCGAGCCGGCCGCGGACGGGGTGCGCGCCGCGCTGGTCGGCCGCCCGGACGCCCGGCTGGTGTTCACCGCGCACTCGATCCCGCTGTCGATGGAGGCCGCCAGCGGCCCGCCCGGGCACCTCTACACGGCGCAGCTGCGGGAGGCGTCCCGGCTGGTGGCCGAGGCGGTCCGCGGGCCCGGCGCCGAGTTCGACGTGGTCTGGCAGTCCCGGTCCGGGCCGCCGTCGGTGCCCTGGCTGGAGCCGGACGTCAACGACCACCTCGCCGCGCTCGCCGCGGCCGGCACGGCAGCGGTCGTGGTGTCGCCGATCGGCTTCGTCTCCGACCACGTCGAGGTGCTCTGGGACCTGGACGAGGAGGCGGCCGCGACCGCGGCCAAGCTCGGCCTCGACTACGCCCGGGCCTCGACCGTCGGCACCGACCCGCGGTTCGTCCGGATGGTGAGCCAGCTGGTCGAGGAGCGCACGTCCGGCGCGCCCAAGCTCGCCCTCGGCCCGATGGGCCCGAGCCACGACGTCTGCCCGCTGGACTGCTGCCCGGCCCCGCGCCGCCGGCCCTGACCGCGACCAGGTCGGCGCCAGGCACGCGCACGGTGATCGCCTTGAAGGCACGGAGGCTGGCACTGCGCGCACGTCGGATCGTCGTGACCCGGTACGACGGAGACGGCGGGGGGTGCGGTCAGCGGTGCCGGGACGGCACGGCGTTGTAGGCGGCCTGGCGGGCCCGGCGCACGGCCGTCGCGAGTGGACGCAGCGCGTCGTCGCGGGCGCGCGCCTCCGCGCCGGTGACCGCGCCGCCGGGGGCGTCGGCCCGGGCCAGGTCGAGCACGGCGGCCAGCCGGTCGGCACTGGCCAGCAGCCGGACCGCCCGCCCGTCGTGGCCCGGCGGCAGCTCCGGGGTGACCCCGCGGCGCATCCGGGCCAGCTCGTCGGCGATCTCCGGCCGCCAGCTGGCCACGTCGAGCGCGGCCAGCGCGGATGCGGCGTCCCGGGTCGCGGCGGTCAGGTCGTGCTCGGCCTCGGGCACGGTCAGCGGGTCGGGCGCCGGCTCGACCAGCTCGTACGCCGTCCACAGCACGGTGCAGGTGCGGTCCGCGACCGAGCCGTGCTCGGTGACCCGGGGCACCAGTCCGAGCCCGCGACCGACGACCGCCTCGCCGGCCCCCAGCGCCGCGGTCGTGAACGGGCCCGGCCCGGGCAGCCCGCGCGGGTCACCGGCCACCGGCAGCACCGCGCGCACGCCCTCCGGCGAGCGCTCCCGCAGCACCGGCAGCGCCCAGCCCAGCGGGGTCTCGCCCGCCACCCCGGGCAGGCCGGCGACCCGGTGCGGCTCGTCGTCGCCGGTCACCCGCGCGACCACGTCGTCGTACGCCGCCTCGCCGGCCAGCCAGGCCGACGTCCACGCGGCGAGCACCCCGGAGCGCACCCTCACGCGGCAACCCTACGTGCTGGCCGACCGCCGGTCACCGCACCGGCGCGTCACGCCGGCCACGGTCCCGCCGGGATCGTACGGTCGCCGGCGTGCGCAGCAACGACTACGGCACCGACGTGCTGGCCGGTGACCGGCGGCGGAAGAAGGTCGTGCCAACCGTGCCCGCCGAGCCGGACCTCGTGGTCGAGGAGGCCGGCACCGGCTTCTGCGGCGCGGTGGTGGAGTGCGCGAAGGACGCGGTGACGCTGGAGGACCGGCACGGCCGGCAGCGGGTGTTCCCGCTCGGACCGGCCGGGTTCCTGCTCGACGGCAGGCCGGTGACGCTGACCCGGCCGGTCGCCACGCCGGCCCCGCGCCGGCCGGGCCGGACCGCCTCCGGGTCGATCGCGGTCGAGCACGCCCCGGCCCGGGTGGCGCGCGGCAGCCGGATCTGGGTCGAGGGCGTGCACGACGCCGCGCTGGTCGAGCGGGTCTGGGGAGACGACCTGCGGGTCGAGGCGGTCGTGGTGGAGCCGCTGGACGGGATCGACGACCTGGCCGGCGCGGTCCGCGCGTTCCGGCCCGACCGGGCGCACCGGCTCGGCGTGCTGGTCGACCACCTGGTGCCGGGATCGAAGGAGAGCCGGATCGTCGCCGCGGTCACCGACCCGCACGTGCTGATCGTCGGCCACCCGTACGTGGACGTCTGGCAGGCGGTGAAACCGGCCGCGCTCGGCATCCGCGCCTGGCCGGCCGTGCCCCGGGACGAGGACTGGAAGACCGGTGTCTGCCGCCGGCTCGGCTGGGGTGATCCACGCGACGGCTGGCGGCGGGTGCTCGGCTCCGTCGACTCCTACGCCGATCTCGAGGTTCCCCTGCTCAGGGCGGTGGAGGAGCTCATCGACTTCGTGACCGCAGGCGGCGGCGGTTAGCCGAACAGTGAGACAATGACACTGTGCCTGCGTGGTTGATCTGGCTCCTCGCCGCCGGTGTTCTGGCGATCGCCGAGGCGCTCTCGCTCGACCTCGTGCTGATCATGCTGGCGATCGGAGCGCTGGCGACGGCCGGTGCCGCCGCCCTGGGCGCCGGGGCCGTGGTGCAGGTCGCGGTGTTCGCGGTGGTCTCGCTCGGCCTGGTCGTCGTCGTGCGCCCGCTGGCCCGGCGCCGGATGCAGGTGCCGCTGACCCACGCCCAGCGCACCGGCATCGAGGGGCTCAAGGGCCGCAACGCGGTGGTGGTGCGGACCGTGGACCAGCACGGGGGCCGGGTCAAGCTGGCCGGCGAGGAGTGGTCCGCCCAGTCGTACGACCCGCTGCAGGTGCTGCCGGTCGGCAAGACCGTGCAGGTGATGGAGATCCGCGGCGCCACCGCCGTCGTGTGGTCGCACGAATGAGAGACCGGGCCGCGCCGACCCGGCACACATAGGAGCAGTCAATGGAAGCCGGCCTCATCGCCCTGCTCGTCGTCATCGCGTTCGTCGTCGTGATACTGCTCCGGAGCATCCGGATCGTGCCGCAGGCGCGGGCGGGTGTCGTCGAGCGTCTCGGCAGCTACTCGCGGACCCTCGACCCCGGCCCGCACGTGCTGATCCCGTTCGTGGACCGGGTCAGGCAGATGATCGACCTGCGCGAGCAGGTCGTCTCGTTCCCGCCGCAGCCGGTGATCACCGCGGACAACCTGACCGTGAACATCGACACGGTCATCTACTTCCAGGTCACCGACCCCCGGGCGGCGACGTATGAGATCGCCAACTACATCCAGGCCGTCGAGCAGCTGACCGTCACCACGCTGCGCAACGTGGTCGGCGCGATGAACCTGGAGCAGACGCTGACCTCCCGGGACGAGATCAACACCAAGCTGCGCGGCGAGCTCGACGACGCCACCGGCAAGTGGGGGATCCGGGTCGCCCGGGTCGAGCTCAAGGCGATCGACCCGCCGCCGTCCATCCAGGACGCGATGGAGAAGCAGATGCGGGCCGACCGGGACAAGCGGGCGATCATCCTGCAGTCCGAGGGTGCCCGGGAGTCGTCGATCAAGACCGCCGAGGGGCAGAAGGCAGCGCAGATCCTCGCCGCCGAGGGCGCCAAGCAGTCCGCGATCCTCGCCGCCGAGGCCGAGCGGCAGTCCCGGATCCTGCGGGCCGAGGGTGAGCGGGCCGCGCGCTACCTGGCCGCGCAGGGGCAGGCCAAGGCCATCGAGACCGTGTTCGCGTCGATCCACGCGTCCGACCCCGACCCCAAGCTGCTCGCCTACCAATACCTGCAGACCCTGCCGCAGATCGCGCAGGGCGACGCGAACAAGGTCTGGATCGTGCCGAGCGAGTTCTCCAAGGCGCTGGAAGGGCTGGCCGGGCTGACCGGCAACGGGGCGGCGGCCGGCGAGGCACCGTCCTGGCTGGCCGAGGCGGCGAAGTCGACCGGCGGGCGGCCGACCGCGCCGAAGGAGACGCTGGACACCAGCGACTGGTTCGACTCGAAGCTGCCGCCGGCCCGGTTGCAGCCGGAGGCGGAGATCCGGGCGTCCGACCGCGACGACGAGACGGCCAGCGCGCATGCCGGGCTCTCGTACGACCGGCCGGACGGCGAGGACGATCTGCCGGACGACGACGGGCCGCGGGCGCTGCCGCCGACCCCGCCGCAGTACGCCGGGCCGCCTCCCGGGCAGCAGGACTACCCCGGGCGGTCGCCGCAGCAGCGCGGGCCCGGCTACGGCCAGCCGCCGGCGGGTAACGGCCGGCAGACCCCGCCCCGCTAGGACTCCGAGCCGGCGCCCCGGCCCGGACCGTCGGGGGGCGCCGGTCGTGCGGGCGAGAGCAGACCCGGCACGCGACACGGGGCGGTGACCGGCTGGTCACCGCCCCGTGCTGGGCCGGCTGCGTCAGGACGCGACGGCGGGGACCGGGGCGAGCCCGGCCGCGGGGACCGCGGGTGCCGTCGCCGGGCGGCGCTGCTCGGGGCGGGTGCCGAGCCAGCTCGCGGCGAGCAGGATCCCGATCGTCATCGCGGCCACCAGGACGCGGAAGTCGACGACCGCCACCAGCGCCGCGCCGAGCGCGATCGACAGGCTCTGCGGCCCGCTCACCAGCACGTCGACCGCGGAGAACGTCCGGCCCTGCAGGTGCGTCGGGGTGAGCAGCTGCAGCGTGGTCGACATGCCGGCCACCAGCGGCGGAACGCCGAGGCCGACCAGCACCAGCCCGCCGACCGCGACCGCGTCGACCGGCACGACCAGCAGCCCGATGCCGACCGCGACCGCGGCCAGCCCGGCGGTCACAGCGTGGCCGGCCCCCAGCCGGCGGACCACGATGGCGGCGAGCAGCCCGCCGACGACCGAGCCGGCGCCGAAGCCGAGGTCGAGCACGCCGAGGAACGCGGGGGAGTGGTGCAGCCCCTGGTCCACCACCGCGAACATGACGACCTCGATGAACCCGATCACCAGCATCGCCAGCGCGACCGCGGCGACGATCTGCCGGAGCACCACCGTGCGGCGCAGGTGGGTGAGCCCGGCCACGACCTCGGCCCGCCAGTGCCCCTCGGCCGGCACCGGTGCGGGCTCGCTGACCCGCAGCAGCAGCAGGCCGCCGGCGGCGACGAGGAACGTGGCCGCGTCGAGCAGCGCGACCGAGTGCGGCCCGACGGTCGCGTAGAGCCCGGCCCCGGCGATCGGGCTGAGCAGCCGGGACAGCGCGGCGACCGTCTGGAGCGCGCCGTTGGCGGCCAGCAGCTCGTCGCCGTCGGTGGCGATCGTGCGCAGCAGCGCCGACTGGGCGGACCGCAGCAGCGCCCAGGACGCGCCGTACAGGGCGGCCACCGCGTAGATCAGCCAGAGCTGGCCGGCGTCGCGCACCAGCAGCAGCAGCGCCACCGCGGCCGCGTTGGCCAGGTTGACCATGACCAGCAGCGGGCGGCGGCGGACCCGGTCGACGAGCATCCCCGCGGCCGGCGCGAGCAGCACCGGCGGCGCCAGGATCGCGAAGATCACCATGCCGGCGGCAGCGGTGCTGCCGGTCAACGACTTCACCCAGATGCCGAGCGCGAGCCAGAGCGCGCTGCTGCCGGTCAGCGACAGCACGTCCATGCCCAGGAAGATCCGCAGGTTGCGGTTGCGCAGCACGGAGGTCATCGCACGTCCCTCTCGTCGTCGTCGGCGGGCAGCCTGGTCGGCACGGCGAACAGCCCGAACGCGACCGGCAGCGTGCCGGGCCGGGCCTCGTCGCCCTCCACGTACGGCTGCAGCAGTTCCTCGATCCGCTCGCCCAGCTCGGCCAGCTCGGTCGCGGTCAGGTGCAGCGACATCCGGATCTCGGTCGCCGCGGAGCGCCACTCCTTGGGGTAGTCGGCTCGGGTCCGGCCGTAGGCGAGCAGCCGGTCGTTGTCGCGCGCCCGGATCAGCTCCAGCAGCGCGTCGGCGGCGAGCTTCGCCTCCGCCGACAGCTCGTCGCCCGGGATGTCGACGTCCCGCCGCACGATCTGCCAGGGGCGCTGCCGGCCGCGACCGCCGGGCGCCTCCTCGACGTAGCCGTACTTGGCCAGCGTCCGCAGGTGGAACGAGGCGTTCGCGGGCGACTCGCCGATCCGCTCACCGGCCTCGGTGGCGGTGAGCGGACCTTCCTCGTCCAGCAGGGTGAGGATGGTGAGCCGGGTCGGGTGGCTGAGCGCCCGCAGCTCGGTCGGCGAGGTGAGATGCCGCCGCTCGGAAGACATGTTTCGAAGTGAAGCTTTCGAAACAAGCCTTGTCAAGTACCCCGGTCAGAAGTGCAACGTCGCCCAGGGCGCGCGGTCGGCGCCGAGCAGCCGGTCGGCGGTCGCGACCGCGCCCGGGCTGTGCTCGTCGACCAGGCCGGCGGCGGCCAGCGTGCCCAGCCGGTGGCCGCCGAGGTATGCGCTGCCGAGCGCGGTCGCGGGCAGCGTGAGGCCGGCGGACTCCGTGGTCGGCCGGCAGGTCGCGCCGTCGGGGGAGGCGTCGAGCGCGAACCGGCCGGCCGCGTACCCGGCCGGGTCGACGACGTCGAGCACGACCCGACCGGCGCACAGGTAGTCCCGGCCGGACAGTGCCGCCGGCACGTCGAGCACCCGCAGCCAGAGGTTGTCGTAGCGCTCGGTCTGCCGGACGTGGCGACCGTCAGCCACCAGCCACGGCAGCGCCTCGTCCACCCGGCGCGCCTCGGCCTTGACGGTCGTGATCAGGTCGACGGCCAGCGCGAACCGCCACAGCTGCGCGTACGCCTCGTCGGTCGCGGCGACCAGCTCGTCGACGGTGAGCGTGTTGTCCGGGCCGTCGCCCCACTCGGCCCGCCAGCGCAGGTAGCCGTCGACCTCGCCGTCCGCGCCCCGGTGCACGACCGCCCGGCCGTCCCAGCCCGGGTCGCCCTCGGGCCGGAGCAGGCCCAGCTGCCGCCGCCAGCGCACGTCGTCCCGGTCCAGACCGCCGGCCCGCTGCCGCCGGGCCCGGTCGTACACCGGCGCGCCGAGCTCGAGCAGCCGCTCGGTGCTCACCTGCTCCAGCCCGCCGGTCGGGACCGGCGCCCCGACCCGCAGCTTGTCGATCGTCCACTCGGCCGCCTCGGTGGCCGGGCCGAACCCGTACCGGCCGTAGATCCGCCACTCGGACGCGATGAGGATGCTCACCGCGTCGCCCCGCTCGGCCGCCGCGGCCAGGTCCTGCGCCATCATGCCGGTGAGCAGGCCGCGGCGGCGGTGCGTCGGCGCGACGGTGACCAGCGTGACCCCGTCGGCCGGGACCGTCCCGCCGCCGGGCACGGTCAGCTCGAACGGCACGCTGCGGAGACTGCCGACCGCGCTGCCCCGGTCGAACGCGGCCCAGGTGCGCTGCAGGTCGGGCTTGACCTGGTCGATCCAGAACGTCGCCATCGCCGGGTCCCGGCTGGGCGGCGCGAGGAAGGCGGTGTTGATGCTGCGCAGGAGGTCGCCGGCGTCCTCCGGCTCGGGGTGGCGGATCTCGATGGTCACGTTCCGACGCTAGCCGGGAGCGCCAACGGGTTTGCCGGCTCCGGATAAGCTGCGGCGTGGCCGGAGGACCAGGCGGCGCCGCCGGGCGGGACGAGACGGAGGCGCAACGGCTCGACCGCAACTACGGCGAGCTGCTGCAGGAGCTGCGCGTGGCGCAGATCGGCGTGCAGATCCTGTTCGCGTCGCTGCTGACCGTCGTGTTCTCCCAGCGCTTCGCCACGATCAGCTCGCTGCAGCGCGGCGCGTACGTGCTGACCCTGCTGTCCACCGCCTGCGCGGTCGCGCTGCTGGTCGGGCCGGTGGCGTTCCACCGGATCGTCTTCCGGCACAGCCAGAAGGACGACCTGGTCCGGGTGTCGCACCGAATGGCCCTGGGCGGCCTTGGCTGCCTGGCCGTCTCCATGGTCGCGGTCGTGCTGTTCATCCTCGAAGAGGTGCTCGGCAAGACCCCGGCGATCTGGTACAGCGCCGGGGTCGGCGTCGTCTTCCTGCTCCTCTGGCTGGTGATCCCGGTGGTCAGCCGTACCCGCGAGGAGATGGACGGGGACGACTGACCCGGCTACGGCACCAGCCTGGTGACCGACTCCGTCGCGCGCCTGATGTCCGACCGGTTGACCCGCACCGGGTACTCGTCGTCGGTCAGGTACGCGGGCAGCAGGTCGAGGTAGTGCCGGTCGGTCGGGATCGCCGAGGTGCCACCGGGCAGCGAGCTGAGCCCGACCGGGCCGGACCGGGTGAGCACGCCGATGTAGCGGCGGGCCGGGCCGGAGCCGAACGTGAACCCGTCCGGCGAGTCGGCCCGCGGGTCGTGCGCGGCCGCGTCGACCGTGCCGTACCCGCCGTCGACCGGGACGCCGGACAGCCCCGGCAGCGGCGCCGGGAACCGGCCGAACGCCGGCGGCGCCGAGAACGGGCCGCCCAGCACCGAGCCGAGGGTCAGCCGGTGCAGCGTTCCCCAGGTGTAGTCGGAGATCCGGGTCGAGCCGCCGTACGCGGCCGCGAAGTCGGGGCTGGCCAGCCGGTCCAGCGCGGCCCGGACGGCCTTGAGCATGGCCAGCGCCTGCCGGTCCTTCGGGTCGGCGACGCCGGGAGCGGCGAAGAAGTCGACCCCGGAGGCGGACGGAACCCCGGACAGCGCGCGCTTCAGCGCGGTCAGCGCCCGCTGGCCGTCCACCGCCGGCGCGTCCAGTTGCCGCGCCACGGCGTCGGTCGTGGACGCCAGGAACCGGCTGCGCCACACCGCGTAGAGGGTGGCCGCGACGCTGTCGGCCTTCTCCCGCGCGGACGGCGCGGACAGGTGCCCGTTCACGTCCGCCGCGTCGTACCCCTGCGGGATCCCGGTCGGCGTCGAGTGATCCCAGGCGGCCAGTCGGACGACGGCCTCGACGACCTTCGGGTCGCGCGCCAGCGCGCGCAGCTGCGGCTCGCCGGACGTGCGGGCCCGCAGCAGCGCCGCGCCGATCCGCGGCGCGAAGAACTCCGCGTCCAGCAGCACGGTGTCGTCCTGGATCCGCTGGATGTCGCCCGCGTCGAGCTTGCCGTGCCGCAGCGCCGCCTTGAGCGCCTCGGTGATCCGGCCGGCGCGCAGCCCGTCGTAGCCGGGGTTGAGGTAGTAGATCCCGCCGTCCGGCCGGAGCTGGTCGAGCGGGTCGTTGTCCAGCGTCGTGCCGGCCGGGTCGTTGTTCGCGCTGACGAAGAACCCGTTGCGCGGGTTGACCGTGTGCGGCATCTCGGCCATCGGCAGGATCTCGTACGGCAGGGCCTGGCCGGGGTAGTGGTGCACGGCCGGCAGCCACTCGTTGCCGCCGGTCCCGTTCCGCACCAGGTACGGCGGGACGCCGTCGACGTGGCCGGCCTGCAGGTCCTCGCGCAGCGGCAGCTCGCCGCTGGTGAAGTACGCGATGTGGCCGCGGCGGTCCGCGTACGACCAGTTCTGCGAGCCGACGTCGAACGACCGCAGGCCCTTCTCGAAGTCGGACAGGTTCTTCGCGCGCATCCAGGTGAGGAACGCGTCGAGCTCCTGGGTCGCCGAGTACCCGGCGTACTGGATCGACAGCGCGGTGCCGGCCGCCTGGTCAAGCTGCACGATCGGGCCGTGGTTGCGGCGCGGCACGATCAGCGTCGCGGGCGGGATCCCGTTGCCCGGCGGGACGACCGACACCTGGCCGCCGTTGTTGGCCCGGAACGTCTCCGGGATCGCCTGCACCGGCTCCAGCCGTCCCTCGTAGACGGTGGCCAGCCCGCTGGGTGAGGCCGGGTCGGGCCGGACCTGCTCCAGGTAGGTGTCGGTGACGTCCATCGGGTTGGTCGTCGAGCCCCAGGCGATGTCGCGGTTGGCGCCCTGCGCGACGCCCGGGGTGCCGGCGAAGCCCTCGCCGGCGACGTCGAGTCCGGGCGCCTGCAGGTGGATCGGGTAGAAGATGGACGGGTTGCTCAGGCCGAGGTGCGGGTCGTTGGCGAGGATCGGCCGGCCGTCGCGGGTCAGCCGGCCGGAGACGACGAACTCGTTGGACCCGGTCGCGTGCTCGCCGCGGTCCTGGATCGCGCGCAGCAGCGGCACCGTCGCGGCGACCGCGCGGTAGCGGGCGGACAGCGTGGCCGCGGCCGCGACGTCCTTGCCGGACAGGCTCGTCGCCGGGCCGTCGCGCGGCGGTGTGCCGGTCGCGTCCGGCACCGTCGAGGCGGAGCTGAACGGCGCGTGCGCGACCAGGTCCTGGAGGTAGAGCTTCTGCCCGTCGATCCCGGCCGCCGCACCGCCGGCCACGTATGCCTGCAACTCGGCGGTGGTGTCCGCGTCGAGGTCGAACGACAGCTGGAACGCGACCAGCTTGCCGATGACGATCGTGTCCACCGGGGTCCAGGGCGCGACCCGGGTCAGCTTCAGCGCGCCGTACTCGGGCGGGAGCGGGCCGCCGGTGGCGAGCTTGGCGTTCACACCCTCGGTGTAGCTGGTGACGGCCGAGCGAAGCTGCGGCGAGGCGGCTGCCCACGACCGCTCGGCCGCCCGGCGCAGGCCGAGCGTGCGGAGCTGGACGTCGCTGGGCAGCGCGCCGGGCCCGAGCAGCTCGGCCAGCGTGCCCGAGGCGGTCCGGCGCAGCTGGTCCATCTGGAACAGCCGGTCGGTGCCGTGCACCCATCCCTGGGCGAAGAACAGATCGTGCGCGTCCCGCGCGGACAGGTGCGCGATGCCGTCGGTGGTGCGGGTCAGCGTGACCGGCGCGTGCAGTCCGGGCGCTCTGATCGTGCCGGCGGCGCCGTCCTGGGCCGGGGCGGCGCCGGCGGCGACCACGAACGTCAGCGGGAGCAGAGCAACGGCGGCGCCGACGGTGAGCGCGCGGAGAGGGCGCACTGAGCCTCCTCGTCGAGGCGGTGAGGGAGGGACGCGCCAGCCTGGCACGGCCGGGACCGGCGCGGGAAGTACCGCGCCGGGTCGCGTTCGTGCGGGTTTCTACGGGCCGGTCGTGCTGCCCGCCGGCACCACGACCGACGCGTCGGCGGCCGTCGCCGGGTCGCTCCCGACCGGAGCATTGTCGGTGTTGCCGACCCCGCCGGTGTTGCCGACCCCGCCGGTGTTGCCGACCCCGCCGGTGTCGCCGACTCCGCCGGGGTCGCCAGCCCCGCCGGTGTCCCCGACATTGCCGACGCTCGCGTCGGGCGTCGTCGGCGGGACCGTCGTCGGGTCAGCCGGCGGGGGCGACGTCTGCACCGGCGGATCGGTGGGGGACGGAGGAGCTGGCGAGGGGGAGCTCGTCGGCGGCGGAGGCAGCGGCGGCCGGCTGGTCGGAACTACCGAAGTCTGGGTGGGCGCCGGCCTCGTCCCGGTCGGGCCAATGGTCGCCGGCATGATCGGCGGCCCGAGCCCGCTCGCCGCCGGCGCCGTCGGGTAGACCGTCACGTAGACAATGCGGCCGTCCGGCCCCCGAGACGGGCTCAGCGACGGCGAGGGACCGGTCTCGTGCGCGGTGAGGCCGGGGGCGTTGGGGTTGGGGGCGACGCGCTCAACCTTCTCGGGTCCGCGTGCGGTGTGGATTCCGTACATCACGCCGCCGACGACGGCGACCAGTCCGAGCGCGGCCGCGAGCGCGACGGTCTCCCGCCGGCGACCGGACGGCTGGCCGACCAGCACCTCCTTGCCCGCGTCCAGGTCGGCGTGCTGGTCGTCGATCATGACGTGGGCGAGCTCGTGCTCGATGACCTCCGCGACCTTCGCCTCGGGCAGCGCGCGGTTCACCAGGACGGTGCGCTCCTCCGGCACCCACAGCCCGTCGGCGCCGTCGAGGTCGGCGAAGCAGATCGTGACTCCGCGATCGGCGGCCCGCCGCAGCAGGGACTGGTCGACCACGGAACCCCCGGGGGATGCGTGCATGACGAAGGGAATCGCTCGCCTACGAAACCACACCGGGGCCCCGGCACCAAGTCCTTGTCCGGTTGGTGCTGGGTGTGCCGCGCACCCGGCTCAGCGTCGCTGGTCGTCCGCCTCGTCGAGGAAGACCACCTGCCGGCCCGAGCGGGCCGCTTCCTCGCGCGCCAGCCGGGCCTGCTCGCGCACCCGTGCCTGCTGCTCCTGGGTCAATTTCGCCCCGCCGTACGCCGCGTAGCGCAGCGGCTCGGCGGGCTCCTCGACCGCCGCAGCGGGCTCGACCGCGCGCGGACCGTTCTGCGCGCGCAGGAACGTGGCGAAGCCCTCGAGCTGCCGGACCTGGTCGATGGTCAGGCCGTCGGTCGAGATCCCGACCTGCACCGGCGCCGGCGGCTGCGGCGCGTCCTGCAGCTCGGCCTCCTCCAGGCTGAGGTAGCCGGCCGCGACGATGAGCTCGAGCATCGGCACCCCGAGCACGGGGCGGACCCGGCGCAGGTTGGGCACGTCGGGCTGGTTCAGCCCGCGCAGCCACCGGGAGACCATGGACTCGGCCAGGCCGCTGCGGCGGGCGAGCTCGGCCTGGGTGAGGCCGGCGCTGCGCATGGCTGACTCCAGGTACGCGGCCCACTCGCGCCCTGACTCCGTGCGGATATGGCGAACGATGGCTCGGCGCTCCCTGACGACTCCGGGACCGCGGACGGCCCCCCGACTGATCGCTGCCGCCATTGTGGCCTGAATTGCTTGCGCGCGCATCCCCCTATGGCTAGTCTTCCATGCGTGCAAGCAAGGTAGCTTCGAGCTGCCGCCCGGTTCATGGGACGCGACCACCCCTAGAGCCGGGCGGCGTCGGCGGTGTGGATCTCCCGCACCGACACGGTCGACGGGCCGTGGGGAGATCTTCCGCCGGCGCCATTGCTTTCTCGGGCCCTGAGGGGAGGTCCGAGGAGCGCACACCGAGGAACCGCCCCCGCCCAGTCGCATCCGTGACCTCGAGTGGGTGGGGGCGGTCGGTAGACGGGCCCGGGTTCGCTGATGTGGGGGGAGCGACCCGGGCCCGTTCTTTGCCGGCATACGGCCGGCATACAGCGGGCGCACAGGCGTCCCTGCTTCACTGGTTCCCGTGACGCGTACGGATCCGCCGTCCCGGCTGCCGGTCACCGCGGCCGATCCGGTCGGATCCGTCCCGGACACGCGGCCGTCCCGGTGGCGGCGGCTGCGGCACCGGCTCGCGATCGACCCGACGCCGCCCCCGGACAGCACGCTGGCCCGCCCGGTGCTGCGCAACGAGGTGCTGCTGGTCCTCGCGGTCTCGCTCGGCGCGTCGGCCGTGTACGCGGTGCTGTCGCTGCTGCGCAAGCTGCTCGCGCCGGTCCCGCTCTCGCAGAGCGAGGCCACGCTCAACGGCTCCGTGGTGCCCAACCAGGCCTGGCTCGACCTCGTCTACCAGCTGGTCGGCATCGGGTTCGGCGTGGTGCCGGCGCTGCTCGCGCTGTACCTGCTGGCCCGGGACCGGATCCGGCCGGCCGCCATCGGTGTCGACGGCACCCGGCCCCGCTGGGATCTCGGCCGCGGGGCACTGCTGGCCGCGGTGATCGGCATACCTGGCCTGCTGCTCTACCTGGCCGCGTACGCGCTGGGGATCTCGGCCACGATCGTGCCGTCCGGGCTGCCGGACGTCTGGTGGCGGGTGCCGGTGCTGGTGCTGTCCGCGGCGATGAACGCGACCCTCGAGGAGGTCGTGGTCGTCGGCTACCTGATCACCCGGCTGCGGCAGCTCGGCCGGACGGTGCCCTGGGCGATCGGGCTGGCCGCCGTGCTGCGCGGCTCGTACCACCTCTACCAGGGGTTCGGCGCGTTCATCGGCAACGCGCTGATGGGCGTCGTGTTCGGCTGGTTCTTCCTGCGCACCAAGCGGGTGATGCCGCTGATCGTGGCGCACACGATCCTCGACACGGTCTCGTTCGTCGGCTACACCGTGCTCGCCGGGCACGTGTCCTGGCTGCCTTAACCCTCCTCGTCGGCCGGGCGCTGCGCGTGCCGGCCGCGGCGGACGCCGTCCCGGTAGCTCGCCAGCCGGCCGCGGACGTCCTGCGGTGAGCGGTGCGTCTCTCTCGGCGGCGGCGGCGCCTCGCCTGCGGTCGACCCGCCGACCGCGCCGGGCACGACCATCGCCTGCGGGCGGCGGCGGGGCAGGCCCGCGGTGGTCGTGCCCGCGGTGGTCGGCTCGGCCAGCCGGGCTGCGGCGGCCCAGCCGTCGTCGGCGGCCATCTGCCACGACTCGGCCTTGGCGCCGGCCTCGCGCTGCACGAACCACTCCGACTGCAGGTCCTCGAAGATCGACAGCCGGACGTCCTCGGCGGCACCGGCCGGGGCCGGCGGGAGCGTGCCCTCGGCTCCGTCGCCGCCCCGGGTGCGGGACCGGCGACCAGGGCCGACGGCATCGCCGCCGGGCGGTGGCAGCGCGGCGCCCGGCCGCCGGGTCGCGGCGAACAGCTCGGAGCCGCCGAGCGAGTCGCGGCCGGGCTGGCTCCCGCGGTAGGGGTTCGGGCCGGGCTCGGCGCCGTTCGTCCGGAACGGGTCCGGCGCCGGGTGGCCCGAGGTGTCCGGACGGTACGGGTTCGGGCCGCCGCGGCTCGGCAGGTCCGGGATGAAGTCCGGGGCGTCGCCGGTCGGCGGGGGAGTGCGGTAGGGCGAGGTGCCCCGGGCGGGCGTCTCGCCGCCGGGCACCGCACCGGGCGGTGGCAGCGCGCCGGGCTCGCCGAAGCCCGGCCCGGCGCCGCGGCCGGGCAGGCCGGAGCCGGGCCCGACGCCCTCGTCCGGGCTCCGGGCTGGTCGTCCGGAGAACCCGGACAGGCCGGAGAGACCGGCCAGGTCGTCGAAGTCCGGCCCGGTGCCGTTCTGGCGGCCGGGTCCGGCCGCGGGCGCGTCGCCGGCCGGCGGCGCGGGTGCCGGCAGCGCACCGGAGACCGGCGGCAGCTCACCAGCACCGCTGCGGCCGGCCGGATCGGCCGGCCCACCCCGACCCGGCACATCCGCCGGGCCGCCGCGCCCCGGCAGGTCGGCTGGACCGCCGCGCCCCGCCAGGTCGGCCGGACCGCCTCGTCGGGGCAGGTCCGCCGGACCGCCCCGGCTGGGAAGGTCGGCCGGACCGCCCGGGCCCGGTCGCCCACTGGGGCCGAAACCGGACTGGTCGGCCGGGCCGCCGAAGCCGGACTGGTCGGCGGGTCCGCCGAAGCCGGACCGGTCGGCCGGCCCACCAAAGCCGGGCAGGTTGCCCGGGCCGCCGAAACGGGCTGGGTCAGCCGGACCTCCGGGACCCGGCAGGTCGGCCGGGCCGCCGAAGCCGGACTGGTCGGCCGGCCCACCGAAGCCGGGCGGGTTGCCCGGGCCGCCGAAACGGGCTGGGTCAGCCGGACCCCCGGGACCCGGCGGGTCGGCCGGGCCGCCGAAGCCGGCCGAGCCGTTGCGGCCGGGGAGGTCCGCCGGTCCCGGCCGGCCAGGGAGGTCTCCGGGACCCGCCCCGAGCCGGTCGGCGCCCGTCCGACCCCGGCGGTCGCTCGGGCCCGGCGGGTCGGCGCTCTGCGGGCCGGGAAGGTCGGCCCGGCCGGCGAAGCCGAGAGGGTCGGCGCCGGTGCTGCCCGGGAGGTCCGCGGGGCCCGGCAGGTCGGTCGGCGCGAGCGACCCGTTCGGGCCGGGGCCGAACGAGGGCGTCCCGTTGCGCGGCGGCAGCTCGGCGCCGGTGCCGTTGGTCCCGTTGAGCCCCTCCGCGCGGACCCCGTCCGCCCACGGGTCGCGGCGCCCGTTGCTGCGCGGCGCCGGCTCCGGCGGCAGCGGGTCGAACAGCGGGTCCGGCCGGCGCCCCGGCTCGCCCGGACGGCCCGGCGGCGCGGCGGGCGGCCCGGACGGCGCCGCCGCGGTCACGCCCGGCACGGCCGCCGCGACCCGCCGCGCGGCGCCCCCGAGCGCGTCGAGCAGCAGCCGCACCGCGGGGTCGGCGATCCGGGTCCGCCGCACCGCGGCCAGCACGGTCCGGCGCAGCCCACCGTCGAGCACGGTCAGGAACCGCACGCCCTCGGCTCGCGACGGCGCCGCCGACGCGGGCAGCAGCGCGACGCCGAGGCCGGCCGCGACCAGCGTCAGCGCGAGGGCGTCCTCGCCGACCTCCGCGACCACCCGCGGCGCGAACCCGGCAGCGGCCGTGGCCCGTTCCAGCGCCACCAGCGTGTCGCCGGCACCGGCGATCCACGGCTCGCCGGCCAGCTCGGCCAGCCGGACGCTGGCGCCGGTGGCCCGGTGCCGGCTCGGCACGGCCAGCAGCAGCGGCTCGGTGAACAGCTCCCGCCGCTCGACCGCGGCGTCCGGCCGGTGCGGCACCGCCGATCCGTACTCCCCGACGACGACCGCGTCGAGCGTGCCGTCGAGCCCGCCCACCGACTCGTCGGCGAGCTGGCGCACGTGCAGCCGGACGTCGGTCGACCGCAGCGCCGCCAGCGTCTCGGGCAGCAGCACCCGGCCGGCGTCCGCGCCGACCCCGACCCGCAGCGTCCCGGCCACCCGCCCGGCCACCGCGGCCGCATCGGACTCGGCCGACTCCAGCTGGCCCAGCAGCGCGCCGGCGTGCTCGGCCAGCCGCCGGCCGGCCGGGGTCAGCCGGTCGCCGTCGACCAGCGGGAGGCCGAGCTCGCGCTCCCACTCGGACAGCTGCCCGGCGACGTCGCCGGCCGGTCGCCCCAGCGCGCGAGCGGCGCCGGACGACCCCCCGTGCTCGGACATCGCCAGCAGCGCGCGGAGTCGACCTACTTCGAGCATGGTGGGCAGGCTAACGGTCCCCGGGCTGGGTGTGGGTACCTCGGTCCACAGCGATGCGCGGAAATCGCCCCGAGATCACCAACCGTGCGCGCGTCACGACTGTGCGTCGAAAGTGCCGCGTGAGTGGCCTCACACCCGGGAGCGGTCGTTGGCCGCGTACATCTCGTCCAGGACAGCCTTGTAGCGCCGCTCGACGACCCGCCGCTTGAGCTTGAGGCTGGGGGTGAGCTCGCCCGCCTCGATCGTGAGGTCGTGGTCGAGGATGCGGAAGTCCTTGATCGTCTCCCACCGGTTCAGCCCGGCGTTGAGCTGCTTCACGCCGGCCGCGACGACCGCCCGGACGTCGTCCCGGCGGGCCAGCGCGGCCGGGTCGCGCTCGGCGACCCCGTTCGACTCCGCCCACTGCGCCAGCGCGTCCGGGTCGAGGGTGACCAGCGCGGTCACGTAGTTGCGCCCGTCGCCGTGCACGACGAACTGGCTCGCCAGCCCGCAGATCACCGGGAAGGTCACCTCGATCGGCTGCGGCGCGACGAACTTGCCGCCGGAGGTCTTGATCATGTCCTTCTTGCGGTCGGTGATCTTCAGGAAGCCGTCGGCGTCGAGTTCGCCGATGTCGCCGGTGTGCAGCCAGCCGTCGGCGTCGAGCGCCTCGGCGGTCGCCTCCGGCAGGCCGTGGTAGCCGCGCATCACGCCAGGACCACGGATGAGCAGCTCGCCGTCGTCGGCGATGCGCAGCTCGGTGCCGGGCAGCGCCGGACCGACCGTGCCGAACCTGAACCGGCCGGGCAGGTTGACCGCGGTCGCCGCCGAGGATTCGGTCATCCCGTATCCCTCGACGATGAGCATGCCGGCCGCGTGGAACCACTCGGCGATGTCGCGGGACAGCGCCGCGCTGCCGGAGACGAACAGCCGGATCCGGCCGCCGAACCGCTCCCGCAGCTTGCTCAGCACGACCTTGTCGGCAACGGCATGCGAGACCCTCAGCGCCGGTCCCGGCCTGCGGCCCTGCTGCTCGACCGCCGACCACTTCCGGCCGGTACGGAACGCCCGATCGAACAGCGTCGCCTTGATCCCGCCCTCGGCCTCGACCGCGGCCACCACGCGGTTGTGCACCTTCTCGAACACCCGCGGCGCGCCCGCCATGAACGTCGGCCGCACGGTGGCCAGGTTTTCCACGATCTTGTCGATCCGGCCGTCCACCGCGGTGGCGAAGCCGATCTGCAGCTGCGCGGCCAGCAGCACCTTGCCGAACGAGTGCGACAGCGGCAGCCACAGGTATTGCAGGTCGTCGGGCCGCAGGATGCCGAGCCGGTCGACCGCCGCGCCCTCGTACGTCCAGTTGTCCTGCGTCAGCTCGACGCCCTTGGGCCGGCCGGTGGTCCCGGAGGTGTAGATGAGCGTGGCCAGATGGTCCGGCGCGATGCCGGCGACGACCGTGTCGACCGCGTCGGGCGTGTCGGCCAGCAGCACGCGGCCCCGCTCGGCCAGATCGTCCAGGGAGAGTTCCCGATCAGTCCCACTGCCGGCGCCCTCGAGCAGCACGACGTAGCCGAGGTCGGGGGTCTTGTCGGCCAGCTCGCGCAGCAGCGCGGCCTTGGTCTCGTCCTCGACGAAGGCGATCACCGCGCCGGAGTCGGACGCGATGTGCAGCACGTCCTCCGGCTGGGAGGACGGGTAGATCGTGGTCGTCGCGCCGCCGGCGGTGTTGATCGCCAGGTCGGCGAGCACCCACTCGATCCGGGTCGCGGAGTAGACGACCACCCGCTGCTCGGGCCGCAGCCCGAGCGCGAGCAGGCCCGCGGCCAGCTCGGTGACCCGCTCACCGGTGCGCGCCCAGGTCATCGACTCCCAGGTCTCCGTACCGTCCGCGCCGGCCAGCGGCCAGCGGAAGGCCTCCCCGGCCGGGGTCGCGGCCACCCGGTCGGCCAGCATCCGCGCCACCGAAGGCGCCCGCTGGATCGCTTCGGTCACCGTTGACCTCCTCGTGGCCGCGGATTTTGGCTGCTTCTCAGGTTGCCAGATTCCGCCGGGAACCGGTGGGGACCGGCCGCAACGGCTGGAGAACGCCGAAGCGGCCAGGAGCCCACGGGGGGAGGCTCCTGGCCGCGATGAGGAGGATAGCGGTACCGGCGAGTAGGCGCATGCCTGGCCCCCATCCGGGTGGTGGTGTGCGCCCGGGCCTGGGGGGAACAACCACTCCATGTGGTTGTTCCTGAGCCGCCGGTTCAAGGCGTTCCTGTTCACGCTCGCACTCGGACTGGCC
>Ga0207678_10000140_pt1 | contig 59288 bp, 59 predicted proteins | sample KBSC63metaG_FD_184319 | JGI IMG/M metagenome (GOLD analysis project Ga0207678, IMG submission 184319) | Corn rhizosphere microbial communities from Kellogg Biological Station, Michigan, USA - KBS C6-3 metaG (SPAdes) (version 2) | ecosystem: Host-associated > Plants > Roots > Rhizosphere > Soil ... | reverse complement strand
GTCCCGGTCCACGTGATGGAACTGGTACAGGTCGATGTAGTCGGTTTGCAGGCGCCGCAGACTGGCGTCCAGGGCTCGTCGGATGTTGAGCGCCGAAAGCTTGCTCTCGTTCGGCCGGTCGGTCATCGTCAGTTCGTCCCGGTCGAACCCGGCGACGGCCATGATGATGCGGTAGCTGTCCTCGCCCTGCTTGATGATGTCGTACGGCGGCCAGTTGTCAAAGGGCTGGACGCGCGTGGCGGAGTCGAGCGCGTCGAACACCCGGTCGAAACCGACGCCGGTGCGAAACAGAGGGGAAAAATCGAGTGTGGTCCTCATAGCCATATCCTCAACATTCAAGCGAAATGGACATGAAGCAGCGTCAAGATGACGCCCTCACGGCGGGCCCATAGCGCCCGCAAACGCCAGCTAGGAGTCCAGAAAAGCCGTTTCAAGACAGTCGGCATATGCATTCAGAATCTGTTTAAGCGCGGGCTTCCGAATGTGTTGTCTCGCCTCGTGGCAGCCCCCCGTAAATCTTCTCGGGCAAGCAAAATGGTCGCAACGGCTTCTCCGCAATCGCCGGCGCCTACTTGAACCGCGAGCTCGACCCGTTCGGCGCGGCGTTTTCCGCGCGGCACCCGCAAGCGAGCAGAGCGTGATTGCCGTCGCCGCAGTGTTAAGTGGCTGGCTTCCACGTAGGACGTGGTTACAGGAAGTTACTGGCTAAAAGAAGGCTATTGGAAAGTAACCATGTAACCACTCCTCGAAAATCAACGCGTTGGCTTGGTTACCGTAACCGGCGTCAAACCACCGTTCGCCACCGCAGCTTCAACCTTCTTCAACATCGTGAGGAAGCCCACAGGAAACTCGGTCTCGGCGTTCACGTGAAGTCGGCCTCGTTCGTCCGCGACTAGGTCGTTCGAACGTTGCCAGCCCTGGTCGAGCACGGTTGATAGCGCCTCCAACTCGGAAAGGCTGAGATTTGGCGCTGAACGCGTGTCCAGCGCGGATGCCGCCCCGTATGTCTGCCCGCCCACGGCATCGCCGCTCACGAACAAGTGGGACTCACCTCGCGCCTGTCGTTTGTTCTCCAACATCCGCAGGCGGTCGCGGTCGGCACGCAGTTGCCCAACCTCTGCCATGAGACTGCGCACCCACTCCCGATGGCGGTGCTCTGGAATGCCTTTTAGAAGTTCATGCACAGCGTCGGGCGCTGGCCTACGGCGGGCGCCGGGGAGCGGAGCGACGGCGGCGGCGTATGCGGCAATCAGTTCGCGGTACGGCCCACCCAACGGGTTGCGGATGGCCTGGACGCCAGGCCCCCCGCGCGCCTTCGACAAGCGTCCGATGACGCCCACGCTGAAGTCGGTGCTGCGGCGCTCGCCCTGCTCTTGGCAGATGCTGTCGATGAGCTTCAACGACGCTTGGCGACGGGGGTGTAGGCATCGCGACAGAAGCCGCACCAGGACGTCTGCCGGGCTGTTGGCACTCATGGCTTCGGCTCGACCGTCGGACCGGTCAATGCCGCCAACCGATGGCGCACGCCGTCGCCTGTGAGGGCATCCGCATCGGTAAGGCGTCCGTCAATGGTGTGGAACGCGCGGTCGGCTCCCAACTGGAGTCTACGCAACCGCATCATCTCGTTGCCGGCCGCAAGTGAGGCGTCGTGGTCGAGGTCGAGAAACACGGGAGCGTGGCCTGAGTCCAACAACAGTCGGTCCAGCATCTTGCCCCGACGCTCCACCGCACGGTCGAGTTCGGGGGCTGGATACACGTGCGCCGCTTGGCACATCGCATCCCACAGTTCGCACTGACTTGTCCCGCGCACCGCCGTATTGACGTGGGCCAAGGGTCCCGCGAGAACCAGATTGAGCCCGCCCTGCTTGGCCGTTTGCTTCGTACGCTCGATGAGATCGTACTCCTGGTGGAGCATCGTCAGCGTTTCCTCGACCCTGCGGACCGCGGCGAGATGCCGTACGCGTGCCCGAGCGACCTCTGAGCGTTTGTGCGGCGTACCCGACTGCTCGGCGTCGAACAGACGGTTCTCCGCGGTGGTGAGGCAGGCCTTGGCGCGCGCCAACTCCTCCCGAGCGAAATCGTGGGAGCCGCTTGTCGCATTGAAGCGCGCCACCAGCCCCGCAAGAAAAGCCGGCCCCGTGATGTGAAAACGACACGCGGTGCAGTTGCGGTCGCCTCCTGGCACCGGCGCATATCGGTCCTTTCCCATCCGCGGCCCTCCATCGCCGCAACGGGTCCCGGCAACGGGGCAAAGACCGGTGGCCATCTGTATCCACATGCCCGGGTCCGAGGAACGCAAGGCGGCGCCTCCTGCGGCATCGTTGGAAACGAAGGCCGTGTCGTCGAACCGTTCCTGCGCGAGATGCCGGGCAAAAGCCTCCTGCTCTTTCGAGGCCATCAACACGGACGCCTCGTTGAGTGCTTCGCTGATTTCCGACGGGTCGCTCTTTAGGTAATGAAGGGTCATCACGAGCGAGGCGTGCCCAGCGACGTGCTTGCTCAAAATATGGAGGGGCACTTTTCCATCGCGGGCCAAATGACTCAGCAGACTGACGCGCAACGAGTGGAGGCCGTAGAGGGCGCCAAACTTCTCCTTCCGTACCAACTCGATGGGCGAACCGTCCGCTCGCCGCATCCCCCTCTCTGCCAGCCGTACTTCGAGGGCCGCCATGAGCTTCACCCACAGCGCCACTATCGAGCCGTAAGAAAGCGGCAGGTTCTTCCGATCGCTCAATGGGTCGCGAAAGAGGAAATACACGTCGCCCTGCCGGTTCAGGCCGTTGATTGGGGAGACGGCGCCGACGATTTCCTGCCACCTTACGGGGCCATTGACGGGGTTGAACCGTTCTTGCCAGCGTCGCAGTTCGCTGGCGATGCGCAGGGCTTCAGGGTGCTGCCACGGCAAGTCATACCCCGGGTCTTGGATGCCTGAAACGCGGTGCGCCGTCTTGTTGGTGTTTATGAAGAATGCGGCGAAATGGTCGCCGTCGCGGCGGAAGAAACGTCGGATGAACCCGTGGCGGCGGCCTGCCGGCGTCTCGGGCGCATGTGCGCCGGTGTTGACTCGCCAACGCCCGTCATCCCACACCTCATCGTCGCCTTCTCCCGAATCGAGCATCCGGACTTGAAAGCTCCGCAACGGAAAAATGAGCAAGAGTGCCAACGCCGACGCGCGCACAGGGGACCACGTCGGTTGCTTCTGGCCCGTTGCCGGGTCGGGAAGGTACGCCCAGTCGGTAGGGACGGTTTTTGCCCAGGCCCAGTCATTCTCGGTCAGCAGTTCGAGCAGCATCTGGATGTAGTAGAGGGGCAGCACGCGCCGAGACGTTTCGCTCGCGGTACGTGCCGAGGGCGGTCTGATGATTGGATTGACGAGGCCTTCGGACCGTGCGCGCGGCCCCTCCTGCTCCATCAGCCACTCAAAGAACTGATGGACCGAACGCGCGGTGGATGCGTGAATGCGTTTGTGCTGGACCCATGCGGAAAGCCGTTGGGCGAGTGCGCTGCCTTGGCAACAGTGGTCGATGGGCCGAGCGCCTTCAGTTTCGTGCGCGCGTGCGTAGTCGAGCAGAACCAGGGCGGCGTCTTTCGCCGACGCCGGCCCGCTCCGTGTACCCGCCCATTTGACGAGCAGGTTCCGCCACGCCCGGCATGCCGGGATTGCTGCCGCCCACGTGAAGTTCATGTCGCTGCGCGGACGTGGCCGCACCGTGCGCAACGACTTTCTGATTTCTACTGGTTTGCTCATGGTCATTTCCTTGGTCGTGTAGTCAGGGCGCTTTGTTCAAGGATTTCCGACGCCGACCGAAGCGCGTTGGCGATGTCTTCAGCTCGGGGCGATTGATAGGTGTCCTGGCTAAACGGGCTGCGGTGGTGGAGCGCTTTCTGACTCATCCGACGGTCGACGCCGGCGTTCGCCAGGGCCAGCCCATAGGCATGCCGATGCCCGTGCGGGCTCGTTCCGTGGTTCTTGCCGGATGGCAGCCCCGCGCGCCGCACCGCTCGTTGGTGCGCTTGCTTGAACGCCGATGCGGTATAGGGCTCGCCGCGTTCGCCCTCACGCTCGCTTACGAACAGGAACGGGTGGGCGCCTTCGGGACGCAGAGTTCGGTAGTCGCTGAAAAGACGCCAGAACGTCTCGCCCCAGATGGTCGGGAAGAACCACACGCGGGTGCCTTTTCGCCGGCTGTCGGTCAGCGCCAAGTTCTTCCACCCCTCGTGAAACCGCCCTTGCTCGACGTTGCGCGGGCGTAAACGCCAGTGCTTCCAGAGGTATTCCTCCCGGTCGCGCCAAGGCCCCCCGCTGTCGTTCGGCGCTTGGCCGCGCTCGGGATGAAAGAGCCAAACCAACGCATGGCCGGGCTCATTCGGGTCGAGCTGTACGTCGCCGGTGTAGAGGTGGAAGGGTTCGCTTAGGCGGAGTCCGCCGGCGTGGTACAGAATGGACAGCATCATGTTGCGCAGCCGCCGCGCACGGACCCGTTTCGAGACGGGTGCGCGAGGGCCCCAACCGATCTCCATGAAGCGCTGGAAGTCGCCTTCGTCGAACGCACGCACGTCTTCGAAGCCTTGGTCCACGTGCGTTTTGACTTGAACCACACGCGCTCGGCCGGCGCGCTCCAGTTCACCGCGACGCATTGCGGCGTGGCCCAGTAAAGAGGCATTGGCCCGACGTTCGAACCGACGGTGGTTCGCTGTGCGCTCGTCGCGCCTCGCTCGCCGGTACGGGTTGAGCGGTGCGTGCCCGAGGCGCTCGACCGCCCAATCGGAAAACGTCGAGATGCGGGAAAGATGACCCGCGGCGACGCGACTGTTCATCGTCCGCGGCCAATACAGGCCCGTTGCGTCCTCGTTGTCGTCATCGGTTGTGCCGCACACCAGGTCGTCGACGAACCGCTGGAGGGCGCCCTCCGAGGCGGCCTCCACCGTTTCGCCGTGGGCAGCAAAGTGGTCCAGCAGCAGCACGAGGCTGCGGGCGTAGGTTTCTTGGTACGCCGGTCTCCTGGCTCCGTTGGTTTCCAAGAAAAACCGGATGAGCGGCAAGAAGGCCGAGGGCGCATCGCCATCGATGCGAAGAACCACGCGAAGGCGAGACGGCACGTGGTGGGGCATGTGGACCGTCCTTGACTCGTGGATGTGCCGGACGACCGGCGAGGTCGGCGCACTCACAGCGACCACTCCTCGAAGTAGCGCATGAAGTTGCTGCGGCTCATGGCCCGCTCGCCTGCCTCTTTTTGCTGGGCCGCGTAGGCGCGCCACAGGGCCCGCTGGGAGACCCCGGGGTGCGCGCGCCTCAGTGCGGCGAAATCGGGCAGGGCCATCAACGGGCGCCGATGGAGGTACGCCCGCAGCTCGGGCGCGTCGTAGTCCTTCAGGGTCGCGGGGTTTGCCGGAGAAGCCGCCAGCATTCGGCGGTAGCGGCGCACACGCCGTTGTTCGCAACCGACGCGGGCGGCGATGGCGGTATTGCTCCAGTCTGGCTGGTCCAGCAGCAGTCGAACGATGGCAACGATGGGGTCCACGGCGAAGTCCTAGGCCCGCTGACGGGCAGCGGCGTGAAGCGGAAGGCAAGCGCGTCCGACACTCCTTGCGGGGCGTTCTTGACACAGGGGGCGGGCTGGCTAGGATGCCGAGGCGGAAATGCGAAAACCGCAGCGTCATCCAAGGGCTCGGAACCTGGCGGTTTCAGAGCCCTTTTTTTGTGCCCGGATGGGCGAAGCATGTGGACCGGCTACACGACGCGTTCTCCTGCGGGGTCGGTTGGGATGGGTCGATGGTTTTGGAAAAATCGGCCTCACCATATGCGGGGAGGAGCCGCCGTCAAGAGCCGCGCTGATCGTTGGTCTAACGCCATTTGCGCCCTCTTCGCACCGATTTTTCCGGCAAATCCAGCGGCTTTTCTTCACGCGTCGCTGGAGCATCGAGGCTCTCTTTCGGCGAGTGCTCCCTCGCCGACAGCCTTAGGTTTTCTGCGGCCGTTCGCACGGTTTCTCGAAGCTCTTCCCGCGCGACGCACCATCGCGCCTCCGTTTCACCCAGACGTGAAGCCGATTCCGCGACTTGGCGTCCCCGTGCCTCCTCGATGCTCAAGCGCTCGGCCAGCGATGCGCGCTGCCGTCGGCGGTGCTCGGCCCACTGCCGCTTGCTTGCTGGGCGCCAAACGGGCGGCTGCGGGTCTTCCTCGGCGGCGGCGCGACGTGCCACCGCGGTCGCGTGCTCGGCCTGGGCCTTGGCCCGTCGCCGCTGCTCGTGCTCTTCTTCGGCGCGCACAAATGCCGCATGCGCTTCCTCGACCTTTTTCAGAAGGCCTGACGGCAAACGCGCTTCCCGCATCGGATGCTCGGTCGGAACGGCCCTCATGAGCCGGCTCGTTTCTACCCCGTAGGCGCGCACGGCGATGGCTTGCCGGTCTGCCTCGCGGGCCAGACGGTCGAGGTAGGCCTCGGCAGCGTCGCGCTCCGCGCGGGCCGTCGCCTCGCGGCTGCGCGCTTGTGCGTTGAGGAGGTCCGCGTCTGCGCCCGCGGCCCGGGCGATGGAGCCCATGGGGCCGAGACCGTTGCGCAGCTCTTGCCGGCGCACCGTCCGGGGTGCGGCTGCCCCTCGACCCCCGCGCGCGGCCACGGCACGCCGCAGCTGGTCCGCACGAAACGTACCCCACTGAAAAAGCGCCGCGTTGCCGTGCGCCCTCCTCGTGTTCTCTTCGACTACGACGCTGCCCTCGCCCTTGCGCGCCCGGGCCGTGGCCACCCGTCCCTGATGGCGCATTGGTGTGCGGCTGAGCGCGACGACCGCGGCGAAATCGGCGCGGTCCGCGGCATCGGAAGCCTGCTCGGCGAGCGTGCGTGGGTCCACGCGCGCCGCGTGCCCCGCACGGGTCAACGCCGCGTTGATTCGCTCGGCCACGCGTGAGCGCATGGCCTGCGCTTCCACTGGGCCGGAGGTTTTGTCATCGAGCACCCGCACCTTCGCGCCGAACCCGGACTCTGCTGCGGCCCGTGTGGAGAAGAGGAGATGGACGTGCCTGTTTCGTTGGTCGCCTCGCGCGTCCGGCGCGTGGACCGCAACAAGCACCGCCACGCCGTACGCGTCGACCAAATCCTGGCCCAGTCGGCGTGCGAGGACGGCGTTCTCGGCATCGGTCAACTCGACCGGCAGGGCCACCACGAGCTCTCGACCGGTCCTGGCGTTTCGTCGTACCTCTGCCTTCTCCGCGAGCGCCCAAACCCGATGAAGGTCCAATGCCCACTCGGCACCGGTCGGCGCCAACATCCCTGCTGAAACCACACCGCGGCGCCTCGTGAAGTCGTGCGCCGTTTCGGTCCGTTCGTCCAGAAGGCGCGTGCCGGTTCGGTACGCGGCGGCGGCGACAACGCTGTGGCCTTTGGCGCGGCAGACGGTTGAGAGTCGGGCGTAAAAAATGGCCATGGGGACGCGGTCGGTGCGGACACATCCAGGGTAGGTCGGCGCTTCGTGCCCACAAGGGCCGGCGGAGCGGGACACGCATTCGACTCAATGCTGCTCGTGCCTCATCGCCGCAGAGCGGCGGGGTCTGGGGCGAAGCTCCAGCGCACGGCCCCGATGGGGGCCGGCAAACTCCCGTGGAGATTGCGTCCTTGCGCTCTTGCTCGGTGTTGGCCGTGGCTCTATCGGGGTTCGTTCTCGGTTTGCGTCGCCGCATTCCCTGCGTTCGTCTCCGACCGTGCCGGTAGGAATGTGATGGAACGCACACGGCCCCCGGCCGTCTCGATTGGACACGGGCGCATCCCGTTGGACCGGGCCTTTCAAATGTCCAACGTTCGGATATTTGAAGTGTCGTCAACCCAACGGAGTTCCACAGATGACGCCTTCACTTCGCACTGTTTTGCTTGAAGCCCAGTACGCCCTCGACCATGTCGTGTGGAGCTACCGGTCTGAACTCGACCGCGCCCCGAGCCAGCACCTCACGGCCGACGACATCCTGCTCTCCGATTTTGCGTTTCGCACCGGCGCACTCGTGCGCAGCGTGCTGGACGAAGACAATCGGCGACGGGGTCCGCAGCTTGCGTTCCGACCGCCGTCGAACGACCCCGACCGTCAGCTCGCCCAAGCCATCCAGGCGCGGCGGCGTGCCCGTGCCACTGAAGCCAACGCCGTGTCTGGCACACCCCCAGTTGCTCCGACTGAAAGGGCCGATGCGACACCGCCTCCAGGCGTCGACGACGACACGGTGCTGACGCCCGACGCCGTGTCCCCATCTCGCATGCCTCTGCGGAGGCGCCTGTGATGTCTGGCCAGGATACGCATGCCGAACGGGTCGCTCGCGCGACGCAACGGCTCGCGATGCTCAAGGCTCGCCAGTTGCTGCGTGAGATGCGCGCCGAACGGCGTACCCGTGAAGCGGCACGCCGGCAGACGCATCAGCGGCGCATGGCGCTGGGGTACGCGGCATTCATGGCCGGCGTTGAGGACTACACCACGGAGGAAGTGGTGGGGATGCTGCTCGATGCGAAAGAGCGGCTGGGCCATTCGCCGACGCAACGGCTCGCGATGAGGAAGCGCGGAGAGGAGTGGATGAAAAGCGCTGCTCTCTACGCCGGGTCTTGAAGCATTGGCCGGGCCTATAAAGCAAAGGGGCGCCGCAACGGCGCCCCTGTGTTTCTTGCGCCATTCTAGCGATGAGACCGAAACGGGCTTCGGGGTCGCTGCTCAAGAAAAAAGGCTTCTTCCGAGCGGGTTGTATCCGCCACAAGGCGTTTTTTCAGTTCATCTCCGTGGCAGGTCGAAGGGGTCTCTGGAGATGAGTCGTGGGTATAAGCTTCCCGGACGCAAGCCAGGAGACGAGCCATGCTCATCAACGCTTCTGGAGAAGCGCACGTTGCGGTTCTAGTCGATTGCGACAACGTTCCCCTGGACATTCTCGACCACGCGCTGAAAGTAGTCGCGCAGTTGGTCGAGTTGTCGTCCAGCGCGGGTAAGGCAACGCGAGCAGGCTCGCCGCCCCGTGCTGGCGCGATGCCCTGGTTCGCTTGGCCTTCACACCTTGCCTCCAGTATCACTACGCCGCCGGCAAGAACACGTCCGACCTCGCGCTCGCACTGGAGGCGATGGAGGTGCTGTTCGCCCGCCTTACTTCTTCCTTGTCCCGTACGGCGACTGATTGGCCGGCTTGAGGGACGTTCCCTGCCGACTTGCCTGCTGGGCAACGGCTTCAGGTGTACGGCCCATCTTGAGCCCAATGACACGCGTCGGGGTATTTCCCTTTGCAAGGGTATCCAGCTGCTTGGTTTGCGTGGGAGTCCAGGGTTTGCCCGAGTTCGGAGGACGCTTCGACATGACAATCACCTCGATGGGTTGGCCGCCGCAGTTGCGGAATCTGGCAGGCCATCGTCGTGAGAGCGCGTCGCAGGGGTTGAGACGACCATTGGAGACAGTGCGCCAGATCTCCTAGATACCCATGCGCTCATGTCGTGCAAACCTTGTTTTCCTAGACAATCAACGGCACAGGAGTTGATGCGGATTTCGCCGGAGCCGACGGCGGAGCTTTAGGCGGCGAGAACCACAAATCGTTGGCGGTCTTGTCGTAAACCGACGCGATCTCAATATCTGCCAGAGGGATGTGTTTGACCCAATCATCAATGCGGATTTTGTCCGCGTATTTGCGTTCGCCTGGGGAGCGCTTGCTTAGCAATCCATTAATACTGGCAAGCTCTTTTTCGACGATGTCCCGAAACATGGCGCTCTGCCCAGCTGGCACTGCAGATACTTTGTTTGCCAGAAGCCCCAATAGGACAACACGGCGTTGCCTCAACTCCCATAGTGTCGATGCCGGATACTCGGTCCGCTCAGAGAACTTAAGCTTTTTACTGTCTCGCACATCGGAAAAAATGGGAAGGATCTCGACGAATTGGTCCTCCTCGCGACTCAACGTCGTAACGCGAACCAGTTTGCCGCAATACACCTTTCTTGACCGCAAACTCAACAATACGAGGGACTGCCGCTCGAACGCTTCAACAAAGAAGCGCTTCATGGGGTTGCCGTATTTTTTTGTCAGATGATGAAGCAACCGCTCCCGATATGACCTTTTGTCGTCAGTGTCGTTGCGGCTGGTTTTAATCCAGATTCGAGCGTATTCCAACAAGTTCATGCCGCAGCCAAACAGAACCGCGAGAATCAACGTGAAGAGAAGTTCACCCGCATGCGCAAGAGGCAAGCCTGATAACTTCAAGCTCGCCACACTGGGTATAGGCAACGAGTCATAAGTGAGAAAACCGACTAGCGCAATCAGCAAACCCGAGGTCGAAGCGGCAAAAAATATTTGCTGCCCTTCTGCATGTGCCAACAGCACCCTTAGCCGCAACCAAAGTATGTTGAACACGAATCCTGCCGCGATGATAGGCAGGATGGAAAGTACCCCCGAGCCGCTCACAGGGCTTAAGCAGCGGCCGCAGTAAACCGGCTAAGCCGCTCTTTCGCCTCTTCCGCCTCTTCGAAAGAAGGAAAACTCTTTTCCAGATCTATGCTCAACTCCCCGAAAAAACTCACCCGGCGACTGCGCTGATTGAGCTTTTTGACCTCTGCTTCCAGTAGTGCTCGGAGCGCTTCTGGGCTGAGCTGTGCTTCGCTCGACATATTGATCTCCTTTGACCTACAAGCAGCTTACCATACGCTCAATAAAAGTCAATGAAATCATAATCTTGATACGGCGGAAGGCTACAGGATGGGGCGCGCGCATCTCACAACCTGAGACACTTCCCTACGAAAGCCACATTGCGAAGTCGCGCGTAAATGACATCGCCCCCCAACTGAACGTTCAGATGGGTATGCGACGAGCGTCCGTCCAACCGCTCAGAACGATATGAGCCACTTCTAGCCACATAGGTTCCGCAGAAAAATGCCGCCAGAAGCCTCGACGGTTCCCTCCGGACTCGTCGTACACGCACGCCAAGTGCCTCTGACTCAAGCCAAAGCCACGGGCGACAATGACCTCGACAGTTGCAGCGGCACGTATGAGTGAGCGCATCTGCGCCGGGCGCCCTTCCACGGACGAATAGTCGGCGGCGCCGCTCCGCGGGTATGCCGCACAAATGCGGCGGGTTGTCGCCGCCAGTCTGCGCACCTCAGCCTCACTGAGGGCGGGCCACACCAGTCCTTCGAGGATGAACTTGTTGAGGTGAAGGCCGGCAATCATCCGCCGGGTCATCCAGTCGAACACCATCGAGTTCAAGATGCCGAGGCCCGCGAGAGCCATTGCGGGCGAAGCGAACTCCAGGACGGGCGCCGTGTTGCCGCACCGCCACTCGGAGGGTACGAGCGTCGCAATCATGGTCCGGGTGTTCGTCGCCGAAGTGATGTCGCAAAAAGCCACCCGCGGCCGGAAGTTCCACGCCGGTTCGATGACGAACTGCGGCGTGCATTCGGCAACCGGCGCATCGTCGTTGTCCTTCCACACTGCCGTCCGTCCGCGGCCCTCGACCCAGCTCTTCTGAAAACAGTCGAACTGACCGACCATGCGGCCCTCAACCAGCGGCACAAACTTGCGGCCGGACTTGACGTAGCTGCCGTCGGGCAGCCGCTCCGGCCGAACTTCGCGGAACGACTGAAACTCCCCCCGCGCCAAGGTCAGGTCGACCTCGCGGCGGTAGATGACGCGTTCGACGCATCCCCTTTCAAAGAACGGCGTCCCGCGCGTCAACATTCGGCGCAGGACGTTGAGCTCGGCCTCGTCGGAGATCTCCGGGATGATGCGGTACCGCCGGCCGAGGAGATCGACGTCTTCACGGGACACCACGATGTGCGGCGCCAGCACTTCCTCAGGCTGCGTGGCGAACGAGCGCACGTAGAACTCCCGGGTGCCGGCCGGTGAGCGCGTCGCCGCCAGCAACCCGAACTTGTACCGCCCGTCGATGGGAAACAGACCCAGTCGATTTTCGAAGCTGGTCCACTGGGCGATCTCGAACTGCTCCAGGTAGCGCTCACGCAGCGGTGCCATCCCCGCGTCCGAGGCAAAGGCGGCCGGCAAAAGGGCGCCGAGTCGCCCTTCGTTGCGCAGAAGGTGCGGAGCAAGCTCAACGAAGGCCTTGAAGAGGTTGCGGTCGCCCTTCCCTTGAGCGCTGAACAACGGCGGCAACCCGGCATCGCCTGGCTGTTCCACCGACAACCGCGCAATGGTCGCCGCGCGTTCGTCCTGAGCATCGGAGGCGACGGTGTGCCGGAGCGACTCCCAAGGCGGGTTCATCAGGACGATGTCGTACGGCTCTCGCTCGGCCCACCAGTCGAACGTGAGCGCATTGCCCAGCACGATGTTCTCGGCAACCTTGGCCAACTTGACTCCGGCCTGTTCGCCCACGAGCCAGATGAGCAGGCAGCACAGCTCGCGCGCCAGCGGGTCGAGCTCCATACCGTGGAGGGAGCCGATGACGTCCCGCGTTCGAGCGGCGGTGCCGTGCGTACCCAACTGGCCCACGTACGCCAGAAGCAGGTTGCCGGCGCCGACGCTCGGGTCCACGACGCGCAACGGCCGCGTGCGGGGCAGAGGCGCGGCCGTCACGAGCGCCAGCATGCTGGCGAAAGCGTGGTGGGTGGCGTACGCACCCATGGATTTCTGCGTGGCCGATGCGCGTTGGTACGCCGCCGCCCAGTCGTGCATCCCGTCGAGCGAGTGTCCTAATGGAGCGGCATGCATTGCGGCGTCGGAAACCTTCCCCCAGCGTTGAAGACTGGAGCTGACGCGGAGCAATGGGGTCAACGCGAGATCGTCAACCGCCTTCATCGCAAAATCCGGCCCCCATGCAGCCGGCCGCCGTTTCTGACGCGCATGCTTCGCGGCCACGGCGATGACGAGGTTGGTGATGCGCGGGCCTGCTGCCGGACAAACGCCGAGAGCAGCCTCGTGGACTGCATCCCAGAGCGCGCTCACGCCACGGCTACTCCGGGAAGCGGTTTGCTGTTCCCCAGAGTGGCCAGCGCATCGAGCATCGCTGCACCTCGCTCGCGCGGCGGCAGGGCTGGCCACTTAAACAGGTTCAAGCCGATGGCCAGAAGATGCGTCGGACTGCCCGGAGGCAGGTTGAGTGCCCACGACTGGGTGGCGCACTGCTCGGGGTAGACGAGCACGGCCAAGGGAGCCCGGCAGGCGCTTGCGGTGGCTATCGCTTGGTAGATGTGGTTGCTCTCGGACATGGTTCCGTCGAAGGCCGTGTACTTCGCTTCAAAGCTGGCAATGAGTTTACCGTCTTCGTACAAGCGACCGTCGGGACGCGGAGCGAACGATGCGGCCGCGGTGCCGTGGACCCGCCTCATCAGATTGACGTCGCCCTGGGATACGTGGTGGAAGTTGCGGCCGACCGTGCGGCCGTACACCGCCACGTCGGCAAGGGTCCGACCCAACAGGGTTTCGAGCAACGGCCACGCTTCGACGGCCAAGCTCAAACCGGTGTGGTGGCCGGACGGACCGAAGAGCGATGTCTTCGAGAGGATGGCCATCGCCAACGACCAAGCCGGCTTGTAGGCAGCCCACTGACTCGGCAACTGTCGCACCAGAGGCACGACACCCGTGCCGCGAGCGACGCCACCGAGCGACAGGTCCCGAGCGACGGTGCTGAGGCGCAACCGTGTCCGTGCGGACCTGACCCGTGTTTGGAGCGCGGCGGTCACCTCGATGAGCAGCTGGCTGTACGGATTTTCGTGCGAGATCACCGAGCGGGATACGGGAAAGATGTGCGGCCGCCAAGAGGACGAGCGCGCCCATCGACTGGCGTGAAGTTTTCCGCGCAAACTCGGCGACTGAAGGTCGTAGCGTTCCATCGACAGGATGGGGCCGTCCTGACGGTATGCCCGTTCCAATCGAGCGGCGTACGCATCCGCCACAGCGTCAACGAGGCGCGTGTGGACCTTCGAGGCGCCCGCCGGTCGTTCGCCGCCGGCCTCGATGCGTTCTTCCCCCGTGAGAAGCGAAACCACAGCCGCACCCCAATCGCCCCCGTTGGGAATCTTCGGGGCAACCTGCAGAACGGTCCCTGGGCTCAGGTCGATGGTGCCCACGATGTTGCTCAGGCGGAAGCGACCGCCTTCTTCGACGAGCATCCCGAACTTCGGCCGCAGTTGTGCCTTCAGTCGCTCAACGGCCCTCCTCAGCTGCGAGGCATCGGCGGGCGCGAGATCGAACGGCGCGCCCTCGACGACGTCGATGGTGCGCCCCATGGCTATGGTGTCGCGAGTGCGGTCAACGCCGCCAACTGGGCCTGCGGCGGAAGCGTGCTCAAGGTGTGGAGCATCAACCGACGTGAGGCCACCTGGTCCAGCCCTTTCGGCGGTGGCTGCCAGTAGCCGACGAAGCGAACGTCTGGCGCTGCCGCTTGAGCCGCGTCGTCGGGAATGCCGAGCACGGCTGCCAGGAAATCGTCCTGGTCGAGGAACGTGGTTCGCAGGGTCGACAAAACGAAACCGTCCAGCGCGGCGCAGAGTTCCCGCAGTGCGTTCTCGTCCGTCGAACCGGCGAGGCTCCAGAGCAGTGCGTGGCCAAGGAGGAAGTCATCGCCCAGGCAAAAGCGAACGCGGTCGTTGACCGCGCGCAGCGCACGCACGGCCAACGTGAGTACCTCTCGACGTTTCCACAGCGCGGGGTCGTTGACAGCGGGCAACGCAGCCCCAGCGATGTCTGCCGCATCGAGGTCGAAGTGCTCGCCTAGGACGTCGTAGTCAGGAGCCACTCGAATGACGTGGAACCGCCGCCGCATGGCGGCGTCGAGTGGAGCCACCGAACGGTCAGTGCTGTTCATCGCAGCGACGATGAGCAGACCTTCCGGAAGCGAGATCTGCTCCGCGATGCGTTCACCCTTGGCGCCTGCGTGTGAGGCATAGCCCTCACGCACCCCCATCGCATAGTCGGGGTAAGGCCGTTGGATGTACGCACCTTCGCTGTTGAGCGTCGAGCGCTTGTCTTTGTCGAGAAGACCCAGGGTATCTCCGAAAATCGCAGCCGCAGGTCCGCGGTTGAACTCATCCAGGATGAGCAAAGCCTTCCGGCTAGAACGGCCCACCCAATGCGCAAGCCGAAGCAGCGGACCCGGCACCCCTTCGAGTTCCATGCCCTTGTCCGTTGCCTTCGGGAAGAGGCCGGCAACGAAGTTCTCGTACGCGTACGAGGGATGGAACACGAGTGCCTCGCTGCGGCGCTCGCCGGCGGCCAACCCTTCCGAGAAGGCCGACGCGCTCCAGCTGTCCGTATCGAAGTAGAGCGGTGCCTCCCCACCTGAGACCACGTATTTCGCACGAAGGTCTTCCAACGCGACGGTCTTGCCTGTGCCCGGAGGGCCGACGAGCAAAACGTTGGGGTTTCGTTCGAGGGCTTCTTCAATCTGACGGACCAACGCCGCAGCGCGCGGGGCTGGCGGCGGCTGTGTTGCAACGAGTGCGCCGGTGTCGGATTGCTTCAATGAGGCCATCGCCTCTTGAAGTTGCGCAGGGAGTGCGGAAATCGCACGGTCCTCTAGCTCCGCAGGAGGACTTCTGAAGTAGACGCGGGTATGCAGCGCATCTGGCCTTCCTTGAAGAACAACCCCGACGAGCCAAGGCTCGTAGTTGGCATCCTTGATGCGTTGATATTCCTGCTCAGCTTCTTCCTGCGTGGTCTTAGAACCATCGCCTGGGATGCTGATTGGGCCATTCGGCTCTCGGGTTCCCACCGTCCACGGGGCCGGCGCATCGTCCGTGCTCCACGCCAAATGAAATCTGTCGCTCGAATGGTGAAACTTTCCGCTCAGAGAACCGCCGGGCCAGACGTAATCGAACGCTATCGGTTCACCGTTGTAGCGAAATGTGTTCTCAAGAACTTGAGCAGTGGACTTGGAGAGCTGAAGGTAGTCCTTGGTGTAGCCGCCCTTGGAGCCAAGCCTTCCGTACAGGCTTCGGAAGTTCGAACTGCTGTACCGCGCAAAGAAGACAGTGTCGACCGGCAGGATGGCCACGGGTCAGCGTCGTCCGTAAACGATGACTTCGGGGGAGTCCTTTGGCTGGACGTCCCGTTTGTTCTGCGCAGCGACCGACCGTCGGGTCGTGAATGAAACGATCTCCGAGTGGGCAAAGAGGCTGCGCACCGCCGCACTGTCGCGGTTGGACATGACCCACTGGACCCCCCGCTTGGTGAGCTTCCCGCACTCGTCGGCGAGCGACTGGAGATCGGCCAAGCGGAAACGCTCGCCGTTGTAGCCGGCGAACTTGCTGGTGTCGGAGATCGGAAGGTAGGGCGGGTCGAGGTACACGAAGTCGCCTTTCTTCGCCTTTGCCAGAGCTTCGCGGAAATCGCAACGCTCAATGGTCGTGCGGTACAGCGCCGAGGACACCGCCAAGGCAAAGGGGCGCTCCATCCCTCGGAACGCTCGCGCACCCCACGGGACGTTGAACACCCCGAACTTGTTCTCACGCCACAGGCCGTTCCATGCCGTTTGGTTGAGGTAGAAGAAACGGGCGGCACGCTGGAGATCAGCCCTTGGGCGCTGCTGGCGAACCTCGTAGTACGCCTCTTCGCCCTGTCGGCGCGTGTAGCCGTCGAGCAGCTTGAGCAGGGGAAGCGGGTTCTCCTTCATGACCTGCCAAAGGTTCACCAGCTCCGAGTTCAGGTCCGACAGGTGCGCGTGCGCTGCACGGTCGCGCACGGCAAAAAAAAGCGCGCCCGACCCGAGGAACGGCTCGTGGTACCGATTGAAGGACGCCGGCACGTACGGAAGGATGGCCGGCAGCAGCCGGGTCTTTCCGCCAGCCCACCGCATGAACGGCTTGACCGCTATCTGGTCAGGTGGGGAATACGGCTCACTGGAGACCGTGTCTGCGCCAATCGATGGCAGCTCGATGTCCCTTTCGTAGCGCAAGTCTTCGGTCATGGGTCGGCCGTAGTGGAGGGCAAGCAAAAACCAAGGGTTGTGCGCGGTCGTCCCAGGAGGTGAGACCGAGCCTGTGCCCCTCCCCCGTCCTTCCCTCGGCGTGCGTAGGATGCCGGGGGTACGGCAAGATGCACAAGGGCAGGCGCCACAGCGGTGCCAGCCTGTCAGTCAGGCATCGCTGATCTCTGGAGGAATAAAAGGTATGACGCAGTTCGTGTGCCACGGTCCCTACCCCATCACGACCACGAAGCAGAAGGTCGGCCGAAGCATCTCGAAGACCGACATCAGCAAGTTCTGGGACGAGGCCGGGGCTATGTCGTCGCGGGTTGGCGCCTACGTCTTTGCCATGCGCACCGCCAGAGCCATCACACCCCTCTACGTGGGCAAAGCCGCCAAGAGCTTCGCTCAGGAGCTGTTCGCGACGGACAAGTTGAACAAGTACGCGGCCGGCCTCCAGCGGTACTCGCGAGGAACACCCGTATGGTTCTTCGTGTGCCACCCGACTACGAAGAAGGGCAAGCCGAACGGGACGCACATCACCGCCTTGGAAAAGCTGCTCATCCAGCAGGGCGCGCTGGCCAACCCTGATCTCATCAACGTCCACCATAAGGCTGCACCGAAGTGGGGCATCTCCGGTGTGCTTCGCAGCATCACCAAGAAGCCGAGCAACGAGGCCCGCGAGTTCCGCGAGGTACTGGGCTTCGCCCGATAACTGGTCATTCCGACACAGTCCGCATCTGGAGGCTTCATGGACGAGCGCGTCGCACGACTGAAAACACCGCAGGACGCACGCCGGTTCGCGCAGAACGCGCGGAGGTTGGGACATCCCGAGCTGGAGGCTCAAGCGCTCCAGCGCTCGCGAGAGCTCCAGGCCATCGAGCAGGGCTTCACCAGTCCCGCCGAGCAGGCCATCGCCGTGGCCCTCTACGCATACGAAGAGGAGCAGAGTCGAGTGAAGGGGCGCACTTTCCGCGCCCATCGAACACGGCAAATGCTGGACCGGCACGGCGCATTGGCCGCGGCAGAACGCATGGTGCTGAGTCGCCAACCATCGACGGGGTACGAGGTGCTCGAAGACGCCGGGCTTCAAGAGCTGAGTTTCGAGGCCATCGTCATCCGCTTCCCGAATGAGTTTTCGGCGGACGCCGTCGCCGCCGCGCATGCGCGGCTTGAAGGCCGCCCCCTTCCGCCTCGGTCCGTCTCGCCTGCGTCAGCCTCTGAGTTGGTCGCAGATGGTCAACCATCTGCCGAAACCACGGACATCGAACCGACACCCGAAGCGGTGAACTTTTTCTCTGGCTTTCGAGCGCCGGATGCATGGTTCCAGGACAAGTGGATGCCTCGCTACCGAGCGACGGTTCAAGCCATTGCCGAAGCGCTGAACGCGGACCGTCCCGAGGACGTGGTTGACCTGCTGTGGAAGACGGTCGACAACGCCATCAGCCACGCCGGGCAAGGCGTTCTGAGATTCGACATCGTGGACGGAATGAGGTCCGAGTTCGTCCAAGTCATTCGAGACATCGCCGCCGACCCCGCACCCGCCAACTTCGAGCGCATCGCAGAACGGTTTGAAGGCTGGAAATCGCAGGGGCGGGTCAGCATGGTTCCCCGTTTGCTCATTGCGCGCGCGTTCGCCGGGATTCACCCGCAGCGGTACCACACGACCGTGGACGCGCGGAGCCAAGAGGACGTCCTCCAGTGGTTCGTTGAGAACACTGGATTTGTTCTGCCGCCGTCGCGAGGCTGGGCGGACCGCGCCCTGGCATTGGTAAGCCACATGGACCGCGTCGGCGTCCATGAGGACGTGTTGGCGCGCAACCTGTTTCCCTGGTTCGTAATCGAGCAACTGAGAGCTCGCGAGGGGTCCGATGAAATCCCGCCGGGCCACACACCTCGCGCGGCCGGTGCGTATGCGGACTTGCCCCCGCAGCGGCGGGCCATCGTCCTCAAACACAACACCGTCCAGACCGCGCTCTACTACGCCCTCGTTGAAGCGTTCGGTCGAGGCAATGTGTGGACCGAGTATCCTACAGGCACGGGCGGCTACGCCGACGCGGTTGCGCGGCGGCCCGACGGGAAGCGTGAGCTCTACGAGATCAAGATTGCCGCCACCGCGGCAGAAGTGGTTCGCCAAGCCATGGGACAGTTGCTGGAGTACGGCTTCCGCATCGGCGGTCTAGAGCCGGCGAGGCTCATCGTCGTGGGCGAACCGGGTTTGGACACTCACACATCGCGCTTCCTGATGCGTCTGCGCTCCGAGTTCAAAATGGAGATCGACTACCTGCAGATGGCAGTTCCAAACGCCCCGTTGTCGTCGTCAACGGGCGGCGTGGAAACTCCAGAAGAGTCAGGAATGGGCTGAGAAGCCGTCCGGCACTGCCGCTGCAAATCGCGTTCGCGAAGCTCGTTGCTGGCGCAATGACGCAGACTGGAGAAGGCCGCTGCCTTCATGCGTACCTTGCGCTGACCTGCTCGACGGAACCGTCTTGCCATCCGCCGAAAATCCTCACTCTCGACCACTGCGCACCTTTGGCACTATGCACGACGCCCCAGCGTCGAAGACGAACAACGGCGCCTAGCATCTGCCGTTAAATCCACCCCCGCTCGGCCAGGGATACGGTCCCGCCGCACGCGACAACCAAGTGGTCGAGCACCCGCACCTCGATGAGCTCCAGCGCTTCCCGCAATCGCACCGTGATGGCTCGGTCTGCTGCGCTCGGCTCCGGATTTCCGCTCGGATGATTGTGCGAAAAGATGACGGCTGCGGCGTTCCAGCGAAGAGCGGCTTTGACCACTTCGCGGACGTGGACGGATGCGCCATCGAGCGTGCCGCGAAACAGCGCATCGACGCTCAGGATGTGATGCCGGGTGTCCAGCCACACGGCATGAAACTGCTCGTGCTCCAGGTGCGCCAGACGCATGCGAAGAAACGCCGCGCTCTGCGCCGGGCTCGACAGGGTGCCGATGCGCTCCAACCGCTTCCTGAGGATGGTTTCCGCCGCCTCAAGGACTTCGGCCTCGCTCTGCGCGCCCGAGGACCGGTAGCGACTTGCCTTCTCTCGCACCGCCATCGGCGCTCTCCTCAGCGCGCGGGACTGGCGCCGTGGGAACGCACCGCACGTTCAACCGGCGGATGCCGCACCCGAAGGGCGGGAACGACGAGGACGACCGCGCAGCGGTTGCTGCATGCGCAGAACGAGCAAGAGTGCCCACGCAAAGGCGCCGGTTCGCCGCCGACGGATACCCGCGGCTACGGGTACCGGGCAAAGCTCATGTCGGCCGCAGGCACGAATGCGCCATCGGGGGGCTCATCTCCGCTTGCAGCGCCTCCAAGCGACACCGAGGCCACGAGGGGGAGGACCTTGGCGAGCATCAGTTCTCCCTGCCCGCGAGCGCCCGCAGCGCGATGAGCAAAAACGGTATGCCGAGAAACGCAAAAATGCCGGCCATGACGGGGCCGCCTCGTCCTGTGGAAGAGACGAACGCAACGACCGCGATGAAGACGGCGAGAAGAATGACCCCGCGAACGGCTGAAGACATTTGAACCTCCTGTAGGCGGCCGACGGCGACGTGCCGCAGCCTCAACGCACGAGCGGCTGCGGCACGTCGATGTCGAACTCGCCCAGAATAGGGGGGTTTAGTCGCGGCCCGGGGTCATACACCTTCAAATGCGCGTGAGTGAGTTCGGCGGCCACGCTGTTGGCGACACGACGGGAAGGGCCGACGACCGTGAAGTAGAGCGTTCCGCTGACCGGCAGGGTGGGCGTGTGCGACAAGGCCTCTTCGAGTCGCCGAGCAGTGGACTCGTCGGGCACCGGCAAGAAGCACGAACGCGCCGGCTTCGACGGTTCGTCGAACGCAATGACGGGGTTGGCCCCGACGTTGCCGTCGTCAAGGCAGGCAATCGGAAACCCACCCCGGACCGTGTCGTAGTGCCCCAGGGACACGGTGTACGACCACCGCATGTACGGTAGGCCTCGCAGCCGCTCCAGGGCGATGAGGTCGGCCGCATCGACGCGGTAGTGGTGCTCGGATCTCAACGCATCGAGCCGTGCCTCCATCGCGGGCAGCTGCTGTGCCATCAGCTCCCGGCGTTTGAAGGCGTCGGACTCCCCGGCGCCATCCTTGGACAGCATCGAGAGTTTTTGCTCGCCTGTCAGGGGCGCACTCGCGTACGCGACCCCAAGGAAAGCAATGGCCAGCGGGTCCATCGGGTCAAGCGCCACATAGCGGTCCAGTGGTACGGGAGGGTCCGCCCGCTTCACGTCCGACGAGGGGGCAGGTGCAGGGCTCGGCTTGGCTTGGCGTGCGCCCGTCGATGCGTTCGCCGCCTCCGCCTGGGAGCCGATGCGGTACAGATGCTCCTCGGGCTTCCCCAGTTGCGCGGGTATCAACAGGTCATCGTCGCTCTGGCGCTCGACCTCAAGGCTGCGGCCGCCGAGCTTCAGGACGAGGTGCTTGCCCTCGACCGTGTAGGTCCCGGTGATGCCGCCCGGGCTCGCAAACGTGCCGTCCCTCTGGAAGGCGAACTCGGCGCCAGCGGGCGACCTGAAAAGCCCCTCAAGGGCCGGCATCGTCGCGTCGCCGCCATGCCCGCACCCAACCAGGTCCAGCAATGCCGCGACGGCAAAGACGCCGCTCCAAACTCGCTCCTTCATCCCCTGCTCCTCCACAACGGTGGAACAGATAATAAGACCAACACGGTCTATTAAGATGAATTAAGTCTATACCCAGTTGGGGTACTAGCTTGGGCGACCTTGCCGAGGTCGCCCGCATGAAGCGCCCGTCTATCTACTCCCGCGAGCATCGCGCGCTGGCCGCGCTGCTTCATGACCTGCGCCTGGAAGCGGGCCTCTCGCAACGTGAGGTCGGCGACGCCGTCGGCCTGCCGCAAACGAAAGTGTCGGCGCTGGAGGTCGGGAGGCGGGGCCTCTATTTTCTGTTTGTGCGGGACCTCGCGGCGCTCTACGGCATCACGATGCCGAAACTTTCCGAGCTGCTCGAAGAGCGCCTTGCCAACCCGTCCTACCGCCCGCCCCGACTTGTGCGCGCCGACCGAAAGGCGGACGTTCTGGACCGTGCCCAAATCAGCGAAACCGCATCGTTGCCGCGAACCCAAAAGGCTTCGAAAGCAGCACGGGGCAAAGCCCGATGAGTTCACTCTCTCCCCTCGGTCTATGCCGCATCTCGACGCTGCAACTCCTAGGTCTCCCGCGCAGCTACCTGGGGAACTGGTTCACGGTTTTCATTAACGCCGCCTGCTCACTCGGGGTTCCCGCTTGGGTCATCGCGACAATGGTTTTCTGGCTCCTCTCGGTACACGGCAGCCCGGAGACTGCCGCGGCAAATGCGAATGGAGACCCTTTAGCAACGGCGCGGAGCATGCTGGGTAATGCAACTGTCGAGCTCCACGAACTGGAGGGCCTCGTCCGTCAGCGGTGGGATGAGGACTTGTGGAGGCGCTTACTCAACGGCGTCATCGCCATCTTGGGCCCTCTAGGGCCTCAGACCATTCTCAAGCTGTGGACCATATTCATCGAAACGCCCACAGTCAGCCCTCAGCAGGCGGTGAAAACGTTGCAACCGGGGTGGGCGCCGCCGTAGGGATTTCCCACGATGCCATGCGGCCACCAAAGGCCGATGTCATGTAGCCCTCCACGTCGATGTCCATGCGGTACACGCGGCCTTCGGCATAGGCGATGAGCTCCGACCACTTCGTGAGGTCGCCTTTGAAGTAGTCGGGATGAAACGCGGCCCAATGAAGGAACGACGAAACCAAGGCGTGGTTCTTGGCCGAGAGTTGCCGCAACTCCGAGACGTCCACGGGGAAGCGCTCTTGGAAGCCCAGCACGTTGAGCACGATGCGTGCGATGAGCCGCTGGTTGCGCTCCGCGCTGACCATGTAGTCGAGCAGGTTAAAGATGGTCAGCATGCTCGGCCTTCTGCTGCTCGACGTACTTGCGCAGGTCGCGCACGAGCTCATCGGGCATCGATGTGTAGGTCGAAGGGTCGGCCGCGCACGACTCGATGAAGGTTTTTGCCAGCGCCCAGTTTCGACCGTCCAGTCTCATCACTTCGGAGAGATCCACAGGATGGGCGACAGGGTCGAACAAGACGTTGAGCGCGAGGCGCGTGAGCACCGGTCGGTCCTCGCCGGCGTCTTTGAGACAAAGAATAAAATCGTACTGCGAAAACATAATCAAAAGCCGCGCGGCTTGGGGAACACAAGGTACGGCGCGCCGCCGTTTCGTCAAGTCGGACATTTCCCTGCTGCTCACCGCGCCGCTCAGGGCTTCGGCGCTTTTTGGCGACGCCGCTGGTCTTGACGGTGCCGCGCGTTCTGCTTCCATAGAGCAGACCGCCCTGCTGGTGTTTCCGTTGAAGAAGTTTCGCCCACCCCTGAAAGTTCCAATGACGCCGCAGGAAGCCGACGAGGATTTCGAGCGGGCTCTTTCAAACGGTCCGCTGACCGCCCAAAGCTGGGAAGCCATCACCATGGAAACGTATGTGTCCATGTGGCGCTACCGGTCTTGGCAAAAGGAACCGAACATCGACGCCGAACGCCGAGTGCACTTGCAGGCGATGGAACGCGAAGAGTTCGAGAGGCTGCCCGTGAACCTTCAAGACGGCATCAAGGCGTACGACCTGGCCAAAGAACTCCGCGAGGTGATGCCGGAGTCGAGCGCCTTGCCGCTCATGCGCCGCCCTCGACTCTGACAGCCCGCTAACCCTTTAACCTTGGGATGGGCGCGTAGGCGTCAGCAGGGAAGCCTCAGGCGTTTGTTCCATCCGCCTTGCGAGCCGCCCGCGCGGCAACGGCATCGGCGCGCCGCTTTTCCTGCGTCAGTTCCTTGAGGTACGCATCGAACTGGCCGCGTCGATACGTAGCCAGGGGCGGCACCACAAAATAAGCCGCGAGCCGCTCGATGCGCGCTTGGCGTTCCAGCAAGGTGGGCGGGTCGATGTAGTGTTTTTGCTGAATGCTCCGCGCGCCGTGCCCCACCAAGGGGTTGAGCTGTGCCTCGGAAATCCCGCAACGGTCGGCTGCGGTCATGAGCGTGTTGCGGAAGCTCTGGAAACACACCTCGGAGTCGGTGATGCCGCATCCTTTGCGCAGGTACGTGCGATTGAACCACTTGCTCACTTTGTTGCCGCGTCCATTCTTGGACGTGGCGGAGCCACCGGGAAACAGTTCGGTGAACCCCGCGGCCTTGACGTCGTCCGCGTACTGTTTCAGACCCAGGTCGAGGACCCGTTGAGGCAGGGGGATGTACCGCTTCGACTGCGGGTTCTTGAGGTACTTCGTGATGTGGACGCCCCACACCCCATCGACGCAGTCGAGGTCTTTGACATCGAGGTAGACGATCTCATTGAGCCGCGCCCCGGTGTACAGCATCAACACCGGCAGCCAGAAATACATCGCATCGTCCGAGGCCAAGAGCCTGCGGCGCTCGGGGTCGAACACCACCGCCAACTCATCGGCGTCGAAGCCACGACGCACCGGCTCGTACTTGGCGGCGTCGGTCTGAAGTCGAAGACCGCTCAAAGGATTGCGAGCCAGCTCGCCCCGTTGAACCAATGAGTTGAAAAAGACGCGCAACCGGTCGAGATGCTTTTCCACCGTGCGCACGTTGAGACCCGGCAACTTCTGCCCTTTCGCCTTATCGATGATGGCCCGCGCTGACAATCCTCTGAAGGCCGGCAACACACGCGCACGCGCTGGCCAAAACGCCAGGCAATCGCGGAACTGGTCAATGTGCGTGGCGCCGAGCTCGGCCACCGGCACGTCGTCCACCAGGTCCCGGAAGAGCGTCAATGAGTGTTTGGTTTCCAGCTCGGTGGCGGCCGCGCGACCGGTTGATAAAAAGTCTTTCAGGAAACGGTCGATGGAGGCGTGAAGCATCGGACCCGTTGGCTCGGGAACCGTCGTCCGGTCGGGCGGCACACGGATGCCCAACTCGGAAAAGAGACCGATGCGCTCCAGCGCATCCATGGCCAACGCGTGGTCTTCGGGGCCTTCGGCACGCAGCGACACGACCCCCGGCACGTTCAAGTCGTACGGCCGCAACTCCCCGCGTGCGGCGGCCGCCATGGCCTGCTCAATGAGCTTCTTGGCATCCATGTCCGCGCCCCCTTTGCGCACCGCCACGATGGCCTGCGCCAAAGCATAGCCCAGGCGTGCCGCCGTCAACCGTGCGCGGTCGCCGCGTTGGTTGGCGAGGCTTCGTACCAGGAACCGGGAGCCCACGCGTTGCCGCATGTCCAGCGGCAACAGGAAGCGCGCGTACACGCCCGACGGGCGTTGAAGCAAGAAGGGCTTTGGCAAAACGATACCCCGAACGATACCTGGAGGAGGTGGTCGTTTCGGGTACCCATTTCACCTCAAGTGCGCGCAGCTATTGGAGAACCGGAAAAACTGCGCGAAACGTGGAGCGGGTGATGGGAATCGAACCCACGTTCGCAGCTTGGGAAGCTGCTGTCTTACCATTAGACGACACCCGCGGGTCGCGACAGGGTAGCTGTGGCCGCGCGAGGCGACAAGCGGGAGGGGACGCTCCGGCGGGCGGCGCTGAATCGACGCTAAGCGGTTGGGCGAAACGGTCCGAAAGCCGAAGTGCGGAAAGTCGTCATTCAGCGGATTTCGCTGATAGTGTGCGCAGCCTGCCAGCGCGGGCGGCCGATGCGTAGGGGAGAGCGAATCCCACCGAAACTGCGGCTGGCGTAGGCTCCAGGAGAGTAATTCATGTACACGAAGCGTCGTTCCAATCCATGGGCGTGGTGCGCCGTGCTGGCGCTCGCCGCCGGTCTATCCGCCGGCGCGGCGCGAGCCGATGACGATCCGCCCGATCGCGTGGCGCGCGTCAGTTTCTTGAGCGGCAGCGTGAGCTTCCAGCCGGCCGGCGACGACCAGTGGGCGGAAGCATCGTTGAACCGCCCGCTCGTCACTGGGGACAAGGTCTACACGGACAAGGACTCGCGCATCGAGCTCGAAATCGGCTCCGCCGATATCCGCCTCGACCAGGGCAGCACGTTCAACCTGCTCAACCTCGACGACGACACCGCGCAGATCGAACTCACCGAAGGCACGGTGAACCTGCACGTGCGCCGCATCGGTTCGGGCCAGAGCTACGAGATCGATACGCCGACGCTGGCGTTCGTCGTCAACCAGCCGGGCAACTATCGGGTCGACATCGCGCCGCAGGGCGATTCGACGATGGTCACGGTGTTCGACGGCGACGGCGACGTCTACGGCGAGAACAACGCCAGCTACAGCGTGCGCGCCGGCAACACCTATCGCTTCAACGATTCGGCGCTGCACGACTACGAAGTGCTCGACCTGCCGCGCGGCGACGACTTCGACCAGTGGTGCTCCACGCGCAACCAGCGCTTCGAGCGCTCGGTCTCGCGCCAGTACGTGTCCGAAGACGTGATCGGCTACACCGATCTCGACGACTCCGGTTCGTGGAGCACGGCGCCGGAATACGGCAACGTGTGGTACCCCAATACCGTCGAAGCCGACTGGGCGCCCTACCGCTCCGGCCATTGGTCGTGGATCGACCCGTGGGGCTGGACCTGGGTCGACAACGCGCGCTGGGGCTTCGCGCCGTTTCACTACGGCCGCTGGGCCTACATCGGCAATCGCTGGGGCTGGTGCCCGGGCGCCTATCGCGGCGGACGTTCGATCTATGCGCCGGCACTGGTCGCGTTCGTCGGCGGCGTCGGCATCTCGGTCGGCGGCGGCGGCCCGGTCGGCTGGTTCCCGCTCGGCCCGCGCGAGGTCTATGTGCCGTGGTACCACGGCTCGCGCAACTACTTCACCAACATCAACGTGCGCAACACCACGTTCGTCAACAACACCTACATCACCAACGTCTACAACAACTATTCGCGCGGACGCCCGATCACCGGCGTCAACTACGCCTATCGCGGCAACCTGACCGCGGTGCCGCGCGATGCATTCGTCGGCGCCCGTCCGGTCGCCGCCGCGCGCGTTCAGATCAACGATCGCGAACTGCGCAACGCGCAGGTGGTCAGCCGCCTCGGCGTCGCGCCGACCCAGGCCAGCTTCGCCGGCAACGCAGGGCGCGGTCGTGCCGCTCCCGCGGCGGCCGTGATGGATCGCCGCGTAATTGCACGCACGGCGCCGCCGGCACGTTCGGCGCCGATTGCTTCGCGCATCCAGGCGATCGAACGCAACGGCGCGCAGCCGCTGCCGGCGAGCCAGGCGCGCGCCGTCGTGGCGCGTCCGGGCACGAACGCGGTGCAGAACCGAGCCGTGAATTCGCGGGTCCAGCTGGTCGGCCAAAACAGCACCGCCAAGCCGCAACCGCTGCCGGCGCGCGGCACCGCGGCTATAGGCACGCAGCGTCCGAACGTCGCCAATGACCGCGGCGCCCTGACGGGACCCCGCGGTCCGCAGACGCCGACGAGCCCGGCGAACGCGAATCGTGGCCCGGTCGCCAGTCCGGCCAATCCGGGCGCGAACTCGGTTCAGCGCGGGCAGTCGAACGTGCAGGATCGCACCACGCTGCCGTCCTCGCGCTTTGCGCCGCACACGGGTTCGCCGGCCAACGGCAACAATGCCGCCGGCCCGGCCGTGACGCGCAGCGCCCAGCCCGGCGCGAATACGACGAACCGCAACCTGCCCAATTCGGTGCAGCGCGGTTCGAGTTCGACGCCGGCCGATCGCGGCAACGCGCAGACTCAGATGCAGCGCCAGTCGCTGCAGCGGTCGTCGAATCCGACGATCGACCGCGGCAACGCGACGTCGCCGCAGTCGCGTGAAATCCAGCGCAGCACGTCGCCGGCGCAGAACGCGACACGCAACGTCCAGCAGCCCCAGGTGCAGCGCAGCGTCCAACAGCCGCAGGTGCAACGCAGCGTGCAACAACCGCAGCAGTACCAGCAGCAGCGCAGCGTCCAGCAGCCGCAGGTACAGCGCAGCGTGCAGCAGCCGCAGCAGTACCAGCAGCGCAGCGTGCAGCAGCCGGTGCAGCAGCCGCGAAACAACCCGCAACCGCAGGTACAGCGCAGCCAGCCGCCGCCGCAACAGCGCGAACAGCGGAGCGAACGCGGCGGCAAGGACAAGGACAAGGACGGCCACTGAGTCCTGGCGTTTCGGACCTCGACGCCGCGCATCGCGCGGCGTCTTTTTTTCTGCCGGGCGCAATGAGCCAGCCCGCAACCTTGCGTTTACAATGAAACGATGAAAATCGTCCTCAACGGGGAGGATCGCGAGATCGCCCCTGCCACGTCGCTGCAGCAGTTGCTCGAACTCGCCGGGTACGCGCAGCGCCGCGTCGCGATCGAGATCAACCGTGAAATCGTACCGCGCAGTCGCCACGGCTCGCACACGCTCAGTCCCGGCGACCGCGTGGAGATCGTCCACGCGATCGGCGGCGGTTGAACGCATGCGCGGCGCGTCGAGGTTCGCCGTGCGCGACGTCGATCGCCCGCTGCCGGGTGCGAAGGTTCGGATCGGCGGTTTCCGGTCGCATGCCGATGGCACCGACTGCAGCAGAACGCACGCACCGACGAACTCGACTCCCTTTCCTTGAATCCGCCCCGTGGATCGAATGAACGCCGAAACGCTCATCCCCAACCTTCACCCCGACCCCTTGATCGTGGCCGGCAAGCCGTATCGTTCGCGCCTGCTGACCGGGACCGGCAAATTCAAGGATCTCGACGAGACGCAGCGCGCCACCGCAGCGGCCGGCGCCGAGATCGTCACCGTCGCGATCCGCCGCATGAACATCGGCCAGGACGCGAACGAGCCGAACCTGCTCGACGTCTTGCCGCCGTCGCGCTACACGATCCTGCCGAACACCGCCGGCTGCTACACGGCCGATGACGCGGTGCGCACCTGTCGGCTCGCGCGCGAACTGCTCGACGGGCACACCCTGGTCAAGCTCGAAGTGCTCGGCGATGCCAGGACCCTGTTCCCTGACGTCGTGCAGACGCTCGCCGCGGCGGAGATCCTGGTCAAGGACGGCTTCGAGGTCATGGTCTACACGTCGGACGATCCGATCCTGGCCAAGCGGCTGGAAGACATCGGCTGCGTCGCGGTGATGCCGCTGGCAGCGCCGATCGGCTCCGGGCTCGGCATCCAGAACCGCTACAACCTGCTCGAGATCATCGAGAATGCGAAGGTGCCGATCATCGTCGACGCCGGCGTCGGCACGGCGTCCGACGCGGCCATCGCAATGGAGCTCGGCTGCGACGGTGTGCTGATGAACACCGCGATCGCCGGTGCCCGCGATCCCGTGCTGATGGCGCATGCGATGAAGCTCGCCATCGAGTCCGGCCGCGCAGCGTTCCGTGCGGGGCGCATTCCGCGCAAGCGCTATGCCTCGGCGTCGAGTCCGCTCGACGGCACGATCGGCTGACCGGCGTGGCCGAACCGGGCGACCAGGACGCGCGCGATCGCCGCATCCGCAGCTTCGTGCTGCGCCAGGGGCGTTTCACGCCGGCGCAGCAGCGTGCATTCGACCAGCACTGGTCGCGCTACGGGCTCGACGTCGCCGGCGCCGCGCGCGATTTTGCCGACGTGTTCGGACGGCGCGCGCCGCTCGTGCTGGAGATCGGCTTCGGCAACGGCGAGCAGTTGCTGCATTCGGCCATGGCGGAACCCGCGTGCGACTTCATCGGCATCGAGGTGCACCGCCCCGGCGTCGGCCGCCTGATGAACGGCCTCGCCGAGGCCGGCGTCTCGAACGTGCGCCTGTACAACCACGACGCGGTCGAAGTGCTGCAGCACGAGATCGAGCCCGATGCGCTGGGCGAAGCGCGCATCTACTTCCCCGACCCGTGGCACAAGAAGCGGCACAACAAGCGCCGCCTGATCCAGCCCGATTTCCTGGCCCTGCTGGCGACCCGCGTCGCGGCCGGCGGGCGCTTGCATCTGGCGACCGACTGGGCCGACTATGCCGAACAGATGCGGGACGTACTCGCCGCGGCACCGGGGTGGCGGCCGGACCCGCAACACGCCTCGCCCTCGGAGCGGCCGCCATGGCGCATCGAAACGCATTTCGAACGCCGCGGCCTGCGTCTCGGGCACGGCGTGTGGGACTTCGTGCATGAACGCGCCTGAGCCACGCTGACCGCCGCCCGGCCACAACAAGAAATCACTGCCCCGAATGGATGCCGGCCTGACCCTCACCACCAACATGGCACTCGTGTTCGCGCTGCTCGCGTTCACCGTGCTGATGCTGGTGCTGGAATGGATCCGTGCCGACCTCGTCGCCCTGCTCGTCATCGTCGTCATCGGCATCACGCGCCTGCTGCCGGTCGAGCAGCTGTTCGAAGGCTTCGCCGGCAATGCCGTCATCTCGCTGATCGCGGTCATGATCATGGGCGCGGGCCTGGATCGCACCGGCGTCCTGAGCAAGGCGGCTTCGTTCATCCTGCGCCTGGCCGGCGGCGTCGAGTCGCGCGTCTCGCTGCTGATCAACGCGATGGTCGGCAGCCTCTCGGCGGTGATCCAGAGCCAGGCGCTCAGCGCGCTTTTCCTGCCGGTGGTGAGCCGCATCAGCGCGCGCACCGGCCTGCCGCTCAAGCGGCTGCTGCTGCCGATGGCGTGCATGATCCTGTGCGGCACGAACATCACGATGATCTCGAACTCGCCGCTGATCCTGCTCAACGACCTGATCTCGAGCGCCAACCGCAACCTGCCCTCGGGCGCGCAGACGATCCAGACCTTCACGCTGTTCTCGATCGCGCCGATCGGCATTCCGCTGCTGCTCGCCGGCCTCGCCTATTTCGCGCTCTTCACGCGCCGCCTGCTGCCGAGCGACGAAGATCGCCAGAAGGTCACGCCGGGCCGTACCGAGACTTACTTTGCTGAGACCTACGGCATCGACGGCGAAGTGCTCGAACTGATCGTGACGACCGACAGCCCGCTGGTCGGCATGAGCGTCGGCGAGGTCGAGCAGCTGCGCGGCGCGCCGCTGATCCTGGCGTTGAAGACCGGCAACGAAGCGCGTCTGGCTCCGCCGGGCGACCAGATGATCTGGGTCGGCAGCGTGCTCGGCGTGCTCGGCAAGCGCGAGGCGGTCAACGATTTCGCCAACAACCAGCTGTGCCACGTCCAGACGCGCCTGCGCAATTTCGCCGACCTGTTCAATCCGACCCGCGCCGGCATTTCCGAAGCGGTGATCCCGCCGAACTCGCGCTGGATCAAGAAGGCCGTCGGCGAGCTGCGCCTGCGCAAGACGCACGGCATCTCGGTTCTCGCGGTCAATCGCGGCGACCAGGTGTTCCGCGAGGACGTGCGCAAGGTCGCGCTGCGCGCCGGCGACACGCTCGTCCTGCACAGCTTCTGGCGCGATCTGGCGCAGACCGCCGAGTCGCACGACTTCGTCGTCGTCACCGACTATCCGAAGGACGAGCAGCGGCCGGCGAAGATCTGGTACGCGGTCGCGTTCTTCGGGCTCGCCATGGGGCTCGGGCTGTTCACCGACATCAAGCTCTCGGTCGCGATGCTGGCAGGCGCGGTCGGCATGCTGCTGTCCGGCGTCCTCAACATGGACGAGGCCTACGGCGCGATCAACTGGAAGACGATCTTCACGCTGGCCTGCCTGGTGCCGCTCGGCTGGGCGATGGATTCGACCGGCGCCGCGGCGTGGATCGCGCAGGAAGTGCTGGTCTATCTCGGACGCTGGCCGCAATGGGGCCTGCAGGCGGTCGTCGCGATCCTCGCGCTGCTGTTCTCGCAGGTCGTTTCCAACGTCGGCGCGACCGTCATGATGGTGCCGATGGCGATCAACGTCGCGCTCGCCTCGGGCGGCAATCCGGCGGTGTATGCGCTGGTCGTCGCGATTTCGACGTCGAACTCGTTCGTCATCCCGAGCGCCAATCCCGTCATCACGATCGTCGCCGGCCCGGGCGGCTATCGCGCGCGCGATTTCCTTCGCGTGGGCATTCCGCTGACCGTGCTGATGCTGGTCGTGATGCTCGCCGCCGTGAACCTCGTGTTCAACCGCTGAACGCGGCGAGGCGCACGTCGCCGTCGACGATCTCGATCGGCATCGCGACCAGGCCGCTGCGGCACGGACCACCGAGGCAGGCGCCGCTGTCGACAGCGAACGTCGCGCCATGCGCGGCGCAGATCAGGCGGCCGTCGCGCACCAGGAAGCGGCCGGGCGCGTAGTCGAGGTTGCGGCCCGCGTGCGGGCATTCGTTGTGATAGGCGAACGCGCGCGCGCCCTGGCGCAGCACGATCAGTTCGAAGCCGCCGGCTTCGGACTCGACATGCGCCAAAACCGCGTCGCCGTCGGGAATCTCGTCGAGCCGGCACAGCGGCTGGGATTTGTTCATACCTGGCTTTCAGCACTTGTCGCCGTGGCGCGCGGACCCATAATGTCGGAACGTGCTGCCGCAACGGATGGCGGGGCGCGATTCTGACATACGGAGTTTCGGCATGTTCTTCTACGGCCCGTTCCGCGCCTTCCGCCCGCGTCATCCGGTCGCCCGCTTCGTGACCGGCGTGCTCGGCGCGATCGCGGTGCTGCTGTTGATCGCGCTCGGCATGTTCGCCATTGCGGCGCTGGCGATCGGCGGCGGTTTGTTCCTGCTGATCAATGCGTTGCGTTCGCCGCAACGCCCGACCACCCCGGCCGGGGCAGCGCAGCGCACGCCGCCGCCCGGTGTGATCGAGGGCGAGTTCACGGTCGTACCGGTGCCTGCACGCGAGCGCGACTCGGCGCACTGAGCGCAAGATCCGGAGGGTACGGATGCGGCACGCGCCTTAACCTGTGCGGCATGAATACGCAGCCCATCCGCCAAGATCCCATCGAACACGCCCGCGCGCTGATCGAAAGTGCGCGCGGCGAACAGGCCAACCTCGGCGATCTCGCCCGGCGCGTCGGCCTCAGTCCCACGTATCTGCAGCGCCGCTTCCGCGCGCGCTTCGGCCTGTCGCCGGCCGAGTACGCGCGCCAGCTCAAGCTCGGCACGTTCAAATCCGCTCTGCGCCGCGGCAGCCGCGTCACCGATGCGGTCTACGACGCCGGTTTCGGCTCGGGCAGCCGCGTCTACGAACGAACCAATGCCCTGCTGGGAATGACCCCGAGCGACTACCGCAGCGGCGGCGCCGGCACCGACGTGCGCTACACGACGCTCGCGACGCGGCTCGGCCGCCTCTTGGTCGCCGCGACCGCGCGTGGCATCTGCGCCGTTTCGATCGGCGACAGCGACACGCGCCTGCTGGCCGAACTGAAGCGTGAATTCCCGAAGGCCCGGTTCGAGCGCGTCGACGCCGGCCGCGACGAGTGGCTGAGCGCGGTGGTCGATCGCATCGTCGGCGAGCTGACCGACGATGCCCCCGGCGACATGCCGCTGCCGCCGTTCGACGTGCGCGCCACGGCTTTCCAATGGCGCGTCTGGCAGGCGCTGACGCGCATCCCGCGCGGGCAGACGCGCAGCTATGCCGAAATCGCCGAAAGCATCGACGCGCCTCGCGCAGCCCGTGCGGTCGCGCGCGCCTGCGCGACGAACCGGCTCGCCTTCGTCGTGCCCTGCCATCGCGTCGTGCGCGCCGACGGCCAGTCCGGCGGCTGGCGCTGGGGACCGCCGCGCAAGCGCCGTCTGCTCGCGCTGGAGTCGAAATTGGCCCCGTCTTGAGCTTGGACAGCGGGACTCGCGCGGTACCAACGATCGCCACTATCCTGTGGGGTCCCATAGCACCACAATCCCGGATCGCATCCGACAAGGCCGTCCATGACTGAAGGTTCTCGCGGCGACGTGGCCCTGCCGCCGCCGCACGCGCTGGCCAGTCCGCGCGTGTTGGTGCCGCTGGCGCTGATCGCGCTCTACCTGATCTGGGGTTCCACCTACCTCGCGATCCGTTTCGCGCTGGCGAGCTACCCGCCGTTCCTGATGGCCGGCGTGCGCTTTCTGTGCGCCGGCGCCGCGATGTTCGCGTTCCTGCGCTGGCGCGGCATGGCCGCGCCGACGCGCGCGCAGTGGATCAATGCCGCGGCGACCGGCACCTTGCTGCTCGGCTTCGGCAACGGGCTGGTCTGCTATGCCGAGCAGCACGTCGCATCGGGGCTCGCTGCCGTCGCGGTCGCCGCGATGCCGCTGTTCGCCGCGGTGTTCGGCGGTCTCTACGGCCTGTGGCCGCAGCGCATGGAATGGCTCGGTCTCGGCGTCGGCTTCGCCGGCGTGATCCTGCTCAACCTCGGCGGCGGCATGGCCGGCGCGCCGATCGGCGCGATCGCGCTGATTGTCGCGGCGATCGCCTGGGCGTTCGGCTCGGTCTGGAGCAAGCATCGCGACATGCCACCCGCGGCGATGAACACCGCCGCGCAGATGCTCACCGGCGGCGCGGTCCTGTTCGTCGGCTCCCTCGCGCTCGGCGAACGCTTTCCGACCGCGCCGACGATGTCGGCCACGCTCGCGCTGGTCTACCTCGGCGTGATGGGTTCGATCGTCGCGTTCAGCGCCTACATGTATCTGCTGCATACCGTGCGCCCGGCGTTGGCGACCAGCTATGCCTACGTCAATCCGCCGGTGGCGGTGCTGATTGGTGCGCTGCTCGGCGGCGAAACCGTGCATGCGTTCGACCTCGTCGCCATGGCGGTGATACTTGCCGGCGTCGCGCTGATCGCCCTCGCACGCGAACGGCGCAGCTAGATCCGTCACGTTTCCGGCACTCCCGCCAGCGCGACCTTGGTCGGCTTGCGGCGTCGCGCACGCGCGCCCTAGGCTTGTGCCTTGCCCTGCCTGCGAGGCGTGACGATGGCCACCACCGAGAACGAAACCTGGATGGCACGCACCGCATTGCGCTGCGCCGCGTGGGCCGAGCGCTGGTTCCCCGACGCGTTCGTGTTCGCCGCACTCGGCGTCGCCGTCGTCGCGATCGCGGCACTCGGCATCGGTGCCGGCCCGACGGCCACTGCCGGCGCGTTCGGCGAGGGGTTCTGGAGCCTGATCCCGTTCACGATGCAGATGGTCTTCGTGGTCGTCGGCGGCTACGTCGTCGCCAGCGCGCCGCCGGTCGCGCGCCTCATCGAACGGCTCGCGTCGCTCCCGCGCAGCGGCCCCGGCGCGATCGCCTTCGTCGCCCTGGTCAGCATGCTCGCCTCGCTGCTCAATTGGGGCTTCAGCCTGATCTTCGGCGGCCTGCTGGTGCGCGCGCTGGCACGCCGTGAAAACCTCGACCTCGACTACCGCGCAGCCGGCGCCGCCGCATATCTCGGCCTCGGCGCCTCCTGGGCGATGGGGCTTTCCTCGTCGGCCGCGCAGTTGCAAGCCAATCCCGCGAGCCTGCCGCCGGCGCTGCTCAAGATCACCGGCGTCATTCCGTTCGGCGAAACGATTTTCCTGTGGCAGTCGATCGTGCTGACCGCGGTGCTCATCGCGGTGTCGATGCTGATCGCGTGGTGGTCGGCGCCGCGCGGCGCCCATGCGCGCCGGGCCGCCGAGTGCGACGTCGACGTGCGCGTCGCCGAATCCGCGGCGACCACGCGCAAGCGCCCCGGCGAATGGCTCGAGTACAGCCCGCTGCTGAGCCTGCTGCTGGTCCTGCTCGGTGCGATCTGGCTCGGGCGCGAGTTCGCCACGAAGGGCGCGGTCAGCGCGATCTCGAATCTCAACACGTACAACTTCCTGTTCCTGATGGCGGGCCTGCTGCTGCACTGGCGACCGCGGCGCTTCCTCGATTCGGTCGCGCGCGCCGTCCCGGCGACGACCGGCGTGCTGATCCAGTTTCCGCTCTACGGCGGCATCGCCGGCATGCTGACCACGGCAAAAGGCGGCGACGGCCAGACGCTGGCGCATCATCTTTCGACTTTGTTCGTCACGCTCGCCTCGCACGACACGTTCGCGCTGGTGATCGGCGCGTATTCGGCCGTGCTCGGCTTCTTCGTGCCGTCCGGCGGCGGCAAGTGGGTCATCGAAGCGCCTTACGTGATGCAGGCGGCGAACGACCTCAAGTTCCATCTCGGCTGGGCCGTGCAGATCTACAACGCTGCCGAGGCGCTGCCGAACCTGATCAATCCGTTCTGGATGCTGCCCCTGCTCGGCGTGCTGGGGCTGAAGGCGCGCGACATCGTCGGATTCACCTTCGTGCAGCTCGCGGTGCATCTGCCGCTGGTGCTGTTCCTGCTGTGGGCGCTCGGCCTCACGTTGAGCTACCACGCGCCGGTGCAGCCGGCGCCGTAGCGCCGGCCGCCGCGCGCCTGCGTCACTGCTCGCGCAAGGCCGTCGTAACCGGTAGCCGCGCCGCGCGCAGGGCCGGGTAGAGACCGCCGATGAAGCCGATCGCAAGCGCCCACTTGAGACCGGTCCACAGCACCGACGGCGCCACGTTGAACTGGAACGTCAGCTGGCCGGTCGATCCGGCCGCCAGCGTCGATGCCGTGTAGCCGTTGAAGATCAGCCAGGCGAGCAGGCCGCCGAGCAGGCCGCCGAGCACGGCGAGCAGCATCGTCTCGAGCATGATCGCGACGACCACGGGCAGGCCGCGGAAACCGATCGCGCGCAGCGTCGCGATCTCGCGCGCACGTGTAGCGACAGCCGCGAACATCGTGTTGAGCGCGCCGAAGATCGCACCGATCGCCATGATCGCGCCGACGACGATGCCGATCGCCGTGATCGCCTTCGACGTGCCTTCCGACTGCTTGCTGAAATAGTTCAGCGTCGTATCGACGTCGACCTGCAGGCGCGGATCGGACGTCAGCGCATTCTTGAACGTGTCGAACGCATCGGCTCCGGTCAGGCGCACGAACACCGAGCTCGAACTCTTGCTGCCGCTCGGACGATAGGTCGGCCCGACCACGTCGGCGTCGCCCCACAGCTCCGATTCCATCGCGTCGTTCGATTCGAAGATGCCGACGACCTTCCACGACTGGTTGCCGAGCTTGATCTCGTGGTCGACCTCGAGCCCGTCGAACTGCCGCTGCGCGCCCTTGCCGGCGACGAGTTCGCGCAGGCCCGGCTGGAACTTGCGCCCCGCGACGATCTTCGCGTTCGTGCGCAGCTTCCAGGCTTCGTCGCCGATGCCGCGCAGCTGCACGCTGCCGAAATCCTCTTCGGGATTGCCGCCCTTCATCGGCAGGTTCGCCGCTACGACGAGTTCCGGCGAGGCGATCGGCTTGCCCTGGTCGTCCTTGGCGATGCCGGGCGCGTCGGCGATCGCGACCGCATTGTCGTGCGACAGCACCGAGGACACCTCGGCTGCCGAAGCGCCGCGCAGCACGATCGCCGTGTCCAGGCTGCCGGTGCGGCGCAGGGTTTCGGCGTAGCCGTTCGCCATCGCGAGCATCGCAACCAGTACGGCGACGACGCCGGCGATGCCGACCACGATGACGGCCGAGGAGCCGAGCCGCTGGCCGAGCGTGCTGATGCCGACGCCGGTGACCGATGCGGCCTGCTGGCCGCGGCGGGTGAAGAGCATCCACAGCGCCAGCAGCACGAGCAGCACGGGCAGCGCTTGCCACGGCAGGCTGAGGAACACGAACACGCCGACGATGACGACGACGAGCGTCAACAGACCAATCAGGAATTTCATGAGGCTCTCCGTCAGCGTCCAGCCAGTGCATCGACGATGTTGAGGCGCATCGCCCGCAGCGCGGGCAGCGCGCCGATGACGACGCCGATCGCGATCGCCAGCGCGATGCCGAGCGACCAGCTCTTCGCGCCGACGCTCGTGTTGGTGATCATGCCGCCGCTCATCGCCGGCAGGACCAGGCCGATGAGGCTGACCAGCGCGAGTCCTATCAGTCCGCCGAGGAGCAGCAGCAGGATGGACTCCGCCAGCACCATCGCGAGCACGCTCCGGCTCGAGAAGCCGATCGTCTTCAGCACGGCGAGTTCGGACGTGCGCTCGCGCACCGCCTGCATCATCGTGTTGCCGGTCAACAGGATCAGCGTGAAGAACACCGCGCCCATGATCGACGTGACGATCAGCCCGATGTCGGCCATCTGCTTGATCCAGTTCTTCGTCGCGGCCTGCTCGGTCTGCGTCTTGGTCTCGTGATCGGAGTTGGCCGACAGCGCATCGATCGCCTTGGCGACGCGGTCGGACTGGTTGACGTCGTTGACGCGGCTGACGTACCAGCCGACCTGGCCGCGGTTGTACGGCGTCGTCTCGTCGAAATTCTTCCAGTGCAGCAGGATCATCTGGCTCTGGAACGCCTTGGAATCCTTCGACTTCATGACGCCGACGACGTCGAAGTTCCAGTTCTTGCTGCCTTCCTTGTTCGGGAAGATCTGCGACTGCAGCGGAATCTTGTCGCCGATCTTCCAGCCGTATTTCTTGGCGAGGATTTCGCCGACGAGCACGCCGTTGAGCGTGTCCGCGAAGGTCTTGCGTTCCTCCTGCGAGACTTCGACTTCCGGATAGACGTCGAGGTAGTTCGGGCTGACCGCGAACGTGAAGACCTGGTTGTGCGGATCCTGGTAGGCGCCGCCGAACCAGTTCGCGTAGGCGACGTCCTTGACGCCGTCGATCGCGGCGATCTGGCTGCCGAGCGACTGCGGCAGCGGCTGGATGAACGAAAGGCGCGCACCGGTCTGCAGGCGTTCGGCGCCGTTCGCCGACTGGCCGGCCTCGGCGAACGAGACGCGCACGGCATCGAGCAGTCCGAACAGCAGGAACGCCGCGACGATCGACACCAGCGTCAGGATCGTGCGCGTCTTGCGGCGGAACAATGCGGCCCAGATCAGATGAAGATATTTCATGGCTGACTACCTTCGCAGTGGCTGCGATTCGTGTTGCGGCGACGTTTTTGCGTCGCCGTCTTTCCCTAGCTGCCGTTGTTCCTTCGTCGACGTCATGCCCTCGTGGGCATCATTCCTCTGGCGCCGTCGTTCCCTTGGCGACGTCATTCCCTTGGCGACGTCATCGACACGACGCACGCGACGCCGCCTTCGAGAAATCGACGGGCGGCTCTCTACGCGTGCGCCGCCTGCTCGACCAGCGTGCCCTTGTCCAGATGCAACGTGTGGCGCGCGTACTCCGCTGCCTTCGGATCGTGCGTGACCATCACGATTGTCTTGCCGTGGTCGCGGTTCAGCGTCTGCAGCAGGCCGAGCACGTCTTCCGCCGACTGGCGGTCGAGATCGCCGGTCGGTTCGTCGCAGACCAGCAAGGTCGGATCGGAGACGATCGCGCGCGCGATCGCGACGCGCTGCTGCTGGCCGCCGGAGAGCTCGGTCGGCTTGTGGCTGGCGCGGTCGGCCAGGCCCACCAGCTGCAGCGCGATCGACGCGTTCTTCTTGCGCTGGGCTGCACCGAGCTTGGTCAGCAGCAGCGGTAGCTCGACGTTCTTCTGCGCCGACAGCATCGGCAGCAAATTGTAGAACTGGAAAATGAAGCCGACATTGGACGCGCGCCATTTGGCCAGCGCGCCCTGACCGAGCTGGTCGATGCGCTGGCCGCCGACGCTGAGATTGCCGTCGGTGGGCGTATCGAGGCCGCCGATCAGGTTCAGCAGCGTCGTCTTGCCCGATCCCGACGGCCCCATCAGCGCGAGGAAGTCGCCCGCGGCGATATCGAGGTTGATGTGATGCAGGACCTCGACCTTCTGCTTGCCGCGTTCGTAGGTCTTGCTGAGGTTGCGGATTTCGACGAGGTTCGCCATGACGTTTTCCTTAGGGTTCCTAGGACCGCTCTACCGAGCCGTTTGCGACCGTTTTTGCGATGCATTCATGCCGATGACGATCGGGAGCGTGCGTTTTCGACATGCCGCCCGACTGTCATTTCTGTGCCGCCTTGACCTCCACGCGCGCGCCATCGGCCAGTTCCGCCGCCGGATCGCGCACCACGCGGGTGCCGACGCCGACGCCCTCGACGAGGCGAAGGTCGCCGATGTCGCGCATCGGGGTCACACCGCGCAGGCGCACCTTGTCGCCTGCGATCTCGAAGACGACGGGCTTGCCGTCGCGCTGCACCACGCTGCTGGCCGGCACCAGCGCGCCCTTCGGCGGCGCGGACGGGGCAGCAGCCGCCTTGTTGCCTTCTTCCATGAACGACACGCGCACGCCCATGTCCGGCACGATGCGCGCGTCCTTGTGGTCGAGCGCGACGCGCACCTTGATCGTCGCCTTGCCGCGGTCGGCCGTCGGGATGATCGCGATGACGTGGCCCGGAATCTTCCAGTCCGGGTAGGCGTCGAGCACCGCTTCGGTCGGCTGCTGGGGCACGACGCGATTGATGTAGGACTCGGTCACGTCGACCTCGATCTCGAGCGATTCCATGTCGACGATCGTGCCGATGCCCGTGCGCGTGAATCCGCCGCCGGCCGACAGCGGCGAAATGATCTCGCCGACCTGCGCCGCCTTGGCGATGATCATGCCGGTGAACGGAGCGCGCACGGTGCAGTAGTCGAGCTGCACTTGCGCGGCCTGCACGCCGGCCTGTCCGAGTTCGACCTGCTTGCGTTGCGTTTCGAGCTGCGAGACCTGCGTTTCCACCTGCGTGCGCGCGACCTCCACCGATTGCGCGCTGACCAGCTTGCGCCCGACCAGATCCTCGACACGCGCGAGGTCGCGCCGGCTCTGCGCGAGCTGCGACTGGAACTGCGCGAGCTGCGCCTGTGCGGCGCGCAGTCCCGCCTGCGCCTGCGCCAGCGCCGCGCGCTGCGCGGTGTCTTCGAGCGTGCCCAGCACCTGGCCTTTCTCGACCCGATCGCCTTCTTCGATCAGGACCTGGGTCAAGGTACCGGTAATCTGCGCCGACACGGTCGCCTCGCGGCGTGCGGTCACGTACCCGGTCGCCTGCAGCACCGCGCCCGGCCCCGCCGCGCCGCCCGTCGGCGCGGACGCCGTCGCCGCCTCGACTTCGAAGCGCTTGCCGCCGTACAGGAACCACCATCCGCCCGCGGCGAGCACCGCCAACAGCACGAGCACGCCGGCGATCCACGCGAAAACGCCGAGCGAACGCGTCTCGGGCTCGCTGCGGTCGATGCGCAATTGATGCAGCAGTTCCGTTTTTTCCACCCGGCGCTTCCCCAGCGATGCGACACGAAATTCAAGTCTGCCATAGACTCGTCGCCGCGACGTAACGCCGCAAGAATCCCCGATCACGGCTCGGAGATGACAGATGTCACTGGCAAACGCAGCCGGCTATTCCGGCAAACCGGTCTGGCAGAAGCTGGGACTGAAGCCGGAGTCGCGTGTGCTGGTGCGCGGCGCGCCCGGCGACTACGCGGCGCTGGTCGGGCTCGGCGATGCGTCCTGCGGCCTCGTCGGCGCGCGCGCCGCCTTCGACTTCGCCCATGTGTTCGCGACGTCGGCTCGGCAGCTGGCCGACGACATCGACGCCTTGTCCGCGCGGCTGCCGGCGACCGGCACGCTGTGGGTGTCGTGGCCGAAGAAGGCGGCAAAAGTGCCGACCGACATCACCGAGGACACGGTGCGCGAGATCGCACTCCCGCTGGGACTGGTCGACGTGAAGGTGTGCGCGATCGATGCGGTGTGGTCGGGACTGAAGCTGGTGTGGCGGCGCGAGGCGCGTGCCGGCAAGACATGAGCGCCGCGCGCTATGCTCTGCGTTCCATCCACCGTACGCCAACCATGAACTTCATCATTCCCGCAGCGCCCGTTCCGAGCCTCGCCATACACGGCAGCGACGCGCGCTTCCCGCTCCACCGAATCTATTGCATCGGCCAGAACTACGCGCTGCACGCCAAGGAAATGGGCTCGGCCGTCGATCGCGAGACGCCGGTGTTCTTCTGCAAGCCGGCCGATGCGATCGTGACCGGCGATGCGGACGTGCCGTATCCGCCGGCGACGCACGATCTCCATCACGAAGTCGAGATGATCGTGGTGCTGGCCGCCGGCGGCCGCGACATCGCCGTCGAGCATGCGCTCGATCGCGTGTTCGGCTACGGCGTCGGCCTCGACCTGACGCGGCGCGACCTGCAGGCGCAGGCGAAGAAGGCCGGGCGGCCGTGGGACACGGCCAAGGCGTTCGACCATTCGGCCCCGGTGTCGGCGCTGCGCCGCGCCGGCGAGATCGGCCACCCGCAACACGCGCGCCTGCGCCTCGACGTCAACGGCGAGCGGCGCCAAGAGACCGATATCGCCGACATGGTTTCCAGCGTCGCCGAGATCATCCATCACCTGTCGGGCCTGTTCGAACTCAAGCCCGGCGACCTGATCTTCACCGGCACGCCGGCCGGCGTGGCGCCGCTGCAGCGCGGCGACCGCTTCGAGGCCGAACTCGAAGGCATCGCGACCTTGCGCGGACGCATCGCCTGAACGAACAACCCGGCCCCCGGGCTTCGGGGTAAAGTAGCCGCGCTTGCACCGATGTCCCCCATCCCCTAGAGGAGGCACCATGAGTTTCTTCTCCGAGTTCAAGACGTTCGCGGCACGCGGCAATGTCGTCGACCTCGCCGTCGGTGTCGTCATCGGCGCGGCCTTCGGCAAGATCGTCACCTCGCTGGTCGACCAGATCATCATGCCGCCGATCGGCCTGGTCATCGGCGGCGTGGACTTCTCGGCCTACAAGTGGATCCTCAAGGCGGCCGGCGCCGACGGCAAGGGCGAAGTCGCGATCCAGTTCGGCGCCTTTCTCAACACGCTCATCCAGTTCGCGATCGTCGCGTTCGCGATCTTCCTCGTCGTCAAGCTGATGAATCGCCTGATCAAGAAGGAAGAAGCCGCTCCGGCCGCTCCCGCTGCGGACGTCGTGCTGCTGACCGAGATCCGCGATCTTCTGAAGAACCGCTGACGGCCGTCCCGCCTCGCGCGCACTCGCGCGCGAGGTGTCCGCCGACGCAAAGGCCCCTGCCCGCGCGTGACGTTTGGCCCGATCGGCGTGTTCACGCTCGACACATAATGACGGTTTTCCTGCACGGAGAATCGCCATGCGCCACCCGCTGTCGCTCGCCCTGGTCCTGTGTCTTGCCACGCCCGCGGTATTCGCCGCCGACAAACCGACGACGATCGCGGCGGCCGACATCGAGACGGCGCAGCGGCTGCGCGATCAGGCGCTGCACGACGACACCGCCTGGACGTTCACCGAAGCGCTGACGACCGAGATCGGCGAACGCCTGGCCGCCGGCCCGAACGATGCGAAGGCGCGCGAATGGGTCGTCGCGAAGTTCAAGGCGCTCGGCTTCGACAAGGTCTGGACCGAGCCCGTCACCTATCCGAAGTGGGTGCGTCGCGGCGAGCATGCGGAAATCCTCGCGCCGCACGCGCAGCCGCTCGCGCTGCTCGCCCTCGGCCACTCGCCCGGTACGCCGGCCGGAGGCATCGACGCGCAGGTCGTCGGCTTCGAGTCGCTCGATGCGCTGAAGAGCGCCGACGCGGACAGCGTGCGCGGCAAGATCGTCTACGTGACCACGAACATGCAGGCGCGCCAGGACGGGCACGACTACGGCGCCGGTTCGCACGTGCGCACGGCAGGTCCCTCGCTCGCCTCGCAGAAAGGCGCGGCCGGATTCCTGCTGCGCTCGGCGGGCACCGACCACAACCGCCTGCCGCATACCGGCGTGACGCGATTCGACCCCGGCGTCACGCCGATTCCCGCGGCCGCGCTGGCGAGCCCCGACGCCGACCTGCTCGAACGCGAACTCAAGAGCGGCCAGCCGGTGCGCATGAAGCTTGCGCTCGACTGCGGCATCGAAGGCGAGTTCACCGGTGCCAACGTCATCGCCGAATTGCGCGGCAGCAAGAAGCCGGACGAGTACTTCGTCATGGGCGGCCACCTCGACTCGTGGGACCCGGGCACCGGCGCGATCGACGACGGCGTCGGCATCGGCATCGCGGTCGGCGCGGCGCATGCGATCGCGCAATTGCCGCAGCGTCCGCGACGCAGCATCCGCGTCGTCGCGTTCGCCAACGAGGAGGCGGGACTCTACGGCGGCAAGGCGCTCGCGGCGAAATACGCGAAAGACATCGGCCGCGCCGTCCTCGGCAGCGAATCCGACGAAGGCGCCGACCGCATCTGGAAGATCACCGCGTCCGTGAAGCCCGAAGCGCGCGATGCCGTCGCGCAGATCGCCGCCGTGCTGCAGCCGCTCGGCGTCGCGTACGACGCGAACGAACCCGGCAATGGCGGCTCGGACCTGTCCCAGATGCACGCGGTCGGCATGGCTGCGCTGTCGTTGCATCAGGACGCGACGCGCTACTTCGACTGGCACCACACCGCGAACGACACGTTCGACAAGATCGATCCGCAGCAGCTGCACCAGAACGTGGCTGTCTACGCGGTCTCGGCGTACCTGGCCGCGCAGGCGAACGGCGATTTCGGCTCGGCGCCCGGCGCGTTCGCGAAAGACCGCGGCGAGTAACCGAGGACTCGCTCCCCCGACAGGTTCAACGTCGGGGGAGAAGGCCGGGTGGAGAGTCGGTCTGCAATCCTGCCGCCACGCAGCGGACTCGCACGAACAACCGCTCCCACCCGGCGATGGCCGTTCGAAGCGGCCCGAGACGCGTGCGATCCGTCGATCGCCTAGACACCGCCGGCCGCATGGCGCTGCCGCCAGTACTCGCCGAGCACGACGGCGACGCTCGCCGCCACGTTGAGACTCTCGATCGCCCCGCTGCCGGGGATCGTCAAGCGCAGATCCGCTGCCGCGATCATCTGCGCGCTCATGCCCTCGCCCTCGGCACCGAACACGAGCACCAGCCGCGCCGGCAACGCCGTCGCATACAGCGACGTGCCCTCGCGCGGCACCGTCGCCGCCATCGCATAACCCTGCCGGCGCAACGCGGCGAGCGCGTCCGCCGCCGATCTCGCCTGCGCGAACGGCACGACTTCGGCCGCCCCTTCGGCCACGCGCGCAGCGGCGCCCGATACGTCCAAGCCCTGATCGGCCGGCACGACCACGCCGCCGGCTCCGAAGTGCGCGGCACTGCGCAGCAGCGCGCCGAGGTTGTGCGGATTGCCGACGCCGTCGAGCCACATCAGCAACGACGGCGCAGGCGCGGCCGGCAAACCGGCCAGCAGGTCGTCGAGCCGCAGCGGCGGCGCGCGCACGAGATCGAAGCACACGCCTTCGTGATGCTTCGACGCCGTCAGCTTGTCGAGATCGGCTTCCTCGACGACGCGATAGCCGAGCCGATGCTTGACGCACCAGGCAAGTACGCTCTTCAGCGCCGGAATGCGCGCCTCGGTCAGATAGACCTTGCGCAAGGCTTCCGGCCGCCGCGCGAACGCGGCCAAGCACGCATTGAGGCCGTACAGACGCGCCTCTTCGCCGCGCTGCACGGGCGGCTTGCGCACCGGCTCGCTCTTGCGCCACGGCGACGCTTCGTTCGGCCAGGGTCCTTTGCGATCGCGATTCATTCGATGCCTTCCAATGTGCTCCGCACGCGCGCATAGACGAACAGATCGAGCAGTTCGCCGCGCTTGACGACGGCCGACTTCTGCACGCCTTCGCGCTCGAACCCGCATTTCTCCAGCACGCGCGCCGAGGCGGGGTTGTTCGCGTAGACCGTCGCAAAAACGCGATACAACGGGAACGCTTCCATCGCGCGTTCGGCGAACGTCGCGATGACCTTCGTCATGATGCCACGTCCCCAATAGCGCTGACCGAGCCAGTAGCCGAGCTCGGCCGAGTAGCGATGCACGTCGCTGCCGCGATGCAGGCTGACGCCTCCGACGGCATTCCCGTCGATCTCGACGGCCCAGGCGCGATCGGATTCGTCGACCGCGCGCGCAAGCCACGCGCGCCCGTCGTTGCCGGTGTATGGATACGGGAAACGGTCGCGCAGGCCGCGCGACACGCTTTCGTCGCTGGCATTCGCGACGAGGCTGTCGAGATCGGTGGGGCGCCAGGGGCGAAGCAAGGCGATACCGCAGTCGACTTGAGGCAAGGGCAGCTGTGACGATTCTTGAGACATGTGAGCAATCCTACCCGAGCGATACACCCGAGGCGTCTGCCGACCGAAGCTGACCGCTCTGATACGAACGAATTGTGCGCACATCCACAGAGGCGCCGGACAAGCGGCAAGAACGCGCCGCACGCAAGCAATCTACGGATTGACGCCGCCTTCCATCGTATCGATGATGTCGACCGACATCCGCCGCGAAAGCATTTATCCGTGAGAGGCTCAGCGATCCTTTTCCTTGCGCTCTCGACCTCGGGCTGCAATCCGTACTTCGTCCCCAGTCTGGGACTGCTGCGCGAGAGCGGCGGCGTCTTCTGCTGGACGCCCGTCGGTTCGGAGAACGTGCAGTCCTGCCAGAACCGGGCAGCGAGCGTCAGCCTCGAAGCGTGCGTGCATGAACTCGGACCATCGGGAACGTGGCGCACCATTTCCGATGTCGCTTCAGCTCAGCTGCTGGCGTGCATGGCAAAGAAGGGTTGGAGCCGTACGCTGGTCTCCGGTGAAGTCATCACACTGGCATAGCGCCGGCAAGAACGCGTGGTGTTGCGACGGCTCGAGCAGGCCCGAAGACGCGTCACCGAGCACATTCGATCAAGGGCAGCAATGGACATTGAACTGCATGATGCGCGGCTGATATCGACCACCACGGATTTCGCCAGCCGCCGCGTAATTCTGTCGATTGAATACTACCCTCGCCCCGACAGTTCAGCTCGACTGCCCGCCTCCATTTGCTTTCTCGGCGTTTCCAGGCTCAACGAGGTCTATGATCTTGAAGAGCTGCATCGCAATGCCGGCGCTGGAAACATTTCATACTGGACGCCTGCCGTTGGCGGCGGAACGACATACGTCTACTTCTCCCACGGTTTCTTGTCCGTGACGGCAGCCCGCTGGGAATTTTCGGAAGAAGCCAAATGAGGAACGCTTCGATCGACCGATCGGCCCTCAATGATCCGCCACCACCGCCGGTGCTGCCGCCGCGCTCTTCACGGGCTTGAGCAGCAGCAACAGCGGAATAGCCACCGCCGTCATCACCATCATCAGCCAGAAGTCGTCGAGGAACGCGATCGCGGACGCCTGCCGCGTGACTTCGCCGTTCAACGCGGCCATGCCCATCGCGCCTGAAAACGCCTGCGGCATCTGCGCGAGGTTGTCGCCGTACGGCGTCAGGCGCGCGGCGATCTCGGCGTGATTGATCTGCGTATTGCGCGACAGCAGGGTCATCACGATTGAGATGCCGACGCTGGAACCGATGTTGCGCATCAGGCTGAAGATGCCGGCGGCTTCCGTGCGCGTGCTCTGCGGCAGGGTCGAATAGGCGACCGTGGAGATCGGCACGAACACGAGGCCGAGCCCGAGCCCCTGGATCACGCCGGTCGTGATGATCATGCGTTCCGGCACGTCGAGGCTGAAGTGCATCATCATCCACAGCGAATACGTGGTCAGCAGCATGCCGATGCAGGCGAGCACGCGCGCGTCGGCGCCGCGCGCCATCAGGCGGCCGACCAGCATCATCGCGATCAAGGTGCCGACGCCGCGCGGTGCGAGCAACAGGCCGGTGGTGACGACGGGGTAGTTCATCAGGCCCTGCAGGAACGGCGGCAGCAGCGCCATCGTCGCGAACAGCACCACACCGAGCACGAAGATGAAGACGTTGCTGGCGAGGAAGTTGCGGTCGGCGAACAGGCCGAGATTGAGGAACGCGCGCTCGCCGAGCTTCCAGTGCACGAAATAGAGATAGAAGCCGAGGAACGCGAGCGCCGCCTCGACCTGGATCTCGACCGAACCGAACCAGTCCTGCTGCTCGCCGCGATCGAGGAACAACTGCAGCGCGCCGATGCCGAGCGCGAGGAACGCGAAGCCGCGCCAGTCGAAACGCGAAGGCCGCGTCTCGTCAGTCGGCAGGCTCGCCGCGACGCCGAACAGCGCGAGCGCGCCGATCGGCACGTTGATGAGGAACACCCAGTGCCAGCTGTAGGCGTCGGTGAGCCAACCGCCGAGCGGCGGCCCGAGGATCGGGCCGACCATCACGCCCATGCCCCACATCGCCATCGCGGCGCCGTGCTTTTCGCGCGGATAGACGTCGAGCAGGGTCGACTGCGACAACGGCACCAGCGAAGCACCGAACAAGCCCTGCAGCAGGCGGAAGCCGACCATCTCGCCGATCGTCGTCGCGACGCCGCACAGCACCGAAGCGATCGTGAAACCGGCGATCGCGATCAGCAACAGGCGGCGGCGCCCCATGATCGAGGCGAGCCAGCCGGTCGCCGGCGTCGCGATCGCGGCGGCGACGATGTAGGAGGTCAGCACCCACGAGATCTGGTCCTGCGTCGCCGACAGCGAACCTTGCATGTTCGGCAGCGCGACGTTGGCGATCGTGGTGTCGAGCGCCTGCATCAAGGTCGCTAGCATCACCGAAACGACCAGCAGGCCGCGGTTGGGGACTTCGCGATGGGTGGCGATGCTCGTACTCATGAAAGTTCGCCGGGCGGTCAGCCTAGACGCTCCACGAGCATGCTGGCATGGGGCGTGAACGCGTTGCGCGGAATGCGCCGCGCAATTTCACGATAGAGATGCGCGACGGCGCCGGTTTCCTCTTCGGCGAACGCGTCGGCGAACGCGCTCGCGCGTGCGGCCAGCGGCTGCACGGGCGCGGCCGGTGCTTGCGCCATCAGCCAGTCGGAGACGACGGCAGTCGCGGGATCGAAGGTGGACTCTTCACGGAACATGGTTCTGGTCTCCGGAACTCAACGGTTTTGCGCGACGCGCGCGCTCGGTTCGGCGCCGCCTTGCCAGCGCCCGAGGATCGAGTTCTGCTTGCCGGTATCGATGTCGACGAGCGTGCTCATGCCGGCGCGCAGGATCATGCCGTCGTGGTCCGGCTCCTCGATCGCCAGGCGCACGGGAATGCGCTGCACGATCTTGACCCAGTTGCCGGTCGCGTTCTGTGCCGGCAGGACCGAGAACTCCGCGCCCGACGCCGGACTGATCGAGGCGACACGCGCCTGCCATTTCTTGCCGGGGAAGGTGTCGACCTCGATCGTCGCCGACTGGCCGACGCGCACGTGGGTCAGGTCGGTTTCCTTGAAGTTCGCCTCGACCCACAGCGTGTTCGCGACCAGCGGCATCGCGGCCTGGCCCGGCGCGAGGAAATCGCCCGGCTGCAGGCTGGTCTTGCCGATCGTGCCGTCCATCGGCGCGCGCACCGTGGCATGTTCGAGGTCGAGTCTGGCCTGCGCCAGCTGCGCCTGCGCGAGCTTGTAGCCGGCGAGCTGCTCGTCCGGTGTCTGCGGCAGGCCGCCGAGCAGATTCTGCGCGCGCGACAGCGCGGCGTTGTTCGAGTCCTGCTTCGCGCGCGCAGCGGCGAGATTGTTCGCCGCGTCGTCGAGCGCCTGCTGCGCGATCAGGCCGCGCGCGCGCAGCTCCTTGTTGCGCTCGAACTGCTGCTGCTTGTAGGCGAGATCGGCTGCCGACGAACGCAAGTCCGCCTGCGCGCCCTGATAACCGTTACGCGCCGCGTCGAGCAGGCTCTTGACGGTATCGGCCTGTGCCTGCAGGCGCGCGACCGCGATCTCCAATGGTTCGCTGTCGATGCGCAGCAGCACGTCGCCCTTGCGCACCGCCTGGTTCTCGCGCACGTCGACTTCGACGACGCGGCCACCGACCTGCGGCGCCACGGTGACGTGATCGGCCTGCACATAGGCGTTGTCGGTCGAGGCGAAACGCCCCGAGGTCACGTACAGCCAAGCGCCCGCGGCCACCACGGCGGCCGGGCCGCCGATCCACAGCAGCAGGCGCGTCCAGCGCCATTTCGGTTTGGCTTTCACCGCCGCGGCATCCTGCGGCGGACCTTGTCGTTCCGTCATGACGTACCCCTTGTCTTGTTCGTCGTCTTGTTCGTCGTGTCTTCGCCGGCCGCCTCGTCGAAGGCGGACAGGTTCTGCTTCAGCTGCGCCAGCACGCGCATCACCGTGTCGATGTCGGTGCGCTTGATGCCGCGCAGCGCGTCGTCGCGCAGTCCGTCGGCGATGACGTCCATTTCCTCAAGCACCGCGTGCGACTTCGGCTTCAGATACAGCCGCCAGCGCCGGCGGTCGCCCGGATCGGCGCGGCGCTCGACGAAATCGGCCTTCTCCAGGCGGTCGATCACGCGGCCGACCGGAATCGGCTCCATGTCGAGGTATTCCGCGAGTTCCGCCTGGCTGAGCCCCTCGAACCGCGCGATCGACTTCAGCGCGCGCCACTGCGCACGCGTCAGTTCCAGCCGGGTCGCGCGGCGGTCGAAATGCTTGCGCACGATCTGCGTGACGCCGTGCAGCTCGTAGAACAGCTGGGTTTTATCTGTCTGGTTCATAACTGACGAAGTAATTATGTACTAGGCAGTATATTTCAAGGGCCCGCCCCGGAGGAAGGAGAAATCGTGGCCGGGCCGGCGGGCAAGCCTTTCCGCGGCGCGGCTGCTAAGGTTTGCCGGCCGGCAAGACAGGCGTACCCGCCATGAACCACGCCATCGACATCGTCGAAGCGGACATCACCACGCTGCAGGTCGATGCCATCGTCAACGCCGCCAACGAGGCCCTGCTCGGCGGCGGCGGCGTCGACGGTGCGATCCACCGCGCGGCCGGCCCGCAATTGCTCGAGGCGTGTCGCGCGCTGCCGCTGGTGCGCTCCGGCGTGCGCTGCCCGACCGGAGAAGCGCGCATCACCCCCGGGTTCGCGCTGCCGGCGCGCTTCGTGATCCATACGGTCGGTCCGGTCTGGCGCGGCGGCACGCGCGGCGAGGCGGAGCAGCTCGCCGGCTGCTATCGCGCCTCGCTCCAGCTCGCGCGCGAGCATGGCGTCGAACGGATTGCATTCCCGGCGATCAGCTGCGGCGTCTATGGCTTCCCGATCGATGCGGCCGGCGCGATCGCCGTACGCGAGATCCGTGCCTGGCAGGCGCAGCACGCGACCCCTGCGAACGTGCTGCTCTGCGCGTTCGGCCCGACGATGGCCAACGTCTACCGGCTCGCGCTGGATGTACCTTGAGTATCGCGCGCCGCCGCAGCCATCACGCGACGGCATGAGCACAGTCTTGCGCGCCATATCGCCGCGTGTGTCGCGGGGTCCGCGTTTAGCTACGGTTTAACACTCGACGTGGTGGCATAGCGCCATCCAAACGACAGGGTCTTCGCATGGACATTTCCCTTCCCGCCGGCCATCGCCGCTGGCTTGCCGACGTGCGCCGCGATCTGGCGACGCTGGCACCGGCGCCGACGATCGCTGCGATCGAGCACCTCTCCGGCCGTCTCGCCGAGCAGGCGCTGCTGCTCGACGCGCCGCGCTCGAAGCACTTTCCCGCCGGCGAACCGGAACACTATCGGCGCCACCTGATCGCCGGCGGCAGCGAACAGCCGTATTCGGCGCTGCTGATAGCGTGGCCGGCCGGGCATCGCACGCCGATCCACGATCACGCCGGCCTCTGGGGCATCGAACTCGTGCTCGACGGTGCGCTCGAAGTGGAGGAATTCGCGATCGGCGGCGAGCTCGAACAGCCGCAGCTGACGGCGCAGCGCACGCTCATGCTCGGTACCGGCGATGCCGCCGTGTTCACCGGCCGCCGCTACGCACACCGCTGCCGCAACCTGTCGCCGACGCGGCCGGCGCTTTCGCTGCACGTCTACGGCGGCGTGCTCGACCGCTATCACGCGTTCCAGACGGATGCGCGCGGCGAATACAGCGCCAGCGCACATCGCGCGAGTATCGATGCGACGCTGATGGTGTAGACCGCCTCCCCTCGCCCGAACTTTCGAGACGAACTCATGCAACGCATAGCGATCATCGGCGGCGGCGCCGCCGGATCGGCCGTCGTCGCGCAGTTCCTGCGCAACGCGGCCGACTACGACTACAGCAGCGGATGCGCCGTGACCTGGATCGTCGGCGAGCGCGCGCCCGGGCGCGGCGTCGCCTACGAAACCGTCGACGAGCAGCACTTGCTCAACGTGCGTGCCGCGAACATGGGCCTGTTCGCCGACCAGCCGGGCGATTTCCTCGACTACGCGGCTGCGCGCGGCATTGCCGCGAGCGGCGGCCAGTTCCTGCCGCGCTCGATCTACGGCGACTACGTCGAGGCGACGCTGGAACGCCTGCTGCGCACCACGCGCCGGCGCGTGACGCTGGCCGCGCATTCCACCGAGGCCATCGCGATCCGCCCGCTCGGCGACCATGGCTTCGGCATCCGCACGCGCAGCGGCGACGATCTGCGCGCGGACGGCATCGTGCTCGCACTCGGGGCACTGCCGGCAACGACGCTGCCCGGCGTGACCGCGCAGGCGCGCGCAAGCGGGCTCTATGCGAACGATCCCTGGACCTGGCCGGCGCTGCCGCGCGCACCCGAACACGTGCTCGTCATCGGCACCGGACTGACCGGCATCGACGCCCTGCTGAGCGCAGCCGCGCGCTGGCCCAAGGCGCGCCTGACGGCTGTGTCGCGGCGCGGCCGGCTGCCGGCGCTGCACTCCGAACATCCGCTGGCCGCCTACGCGCAACAGGCCGCCCTGGTCGCGTCGCTCCGCGAGCGCACGGACCTCGGCCACTGGTTGCGCTGTGTGCGCAGTGCCGCGAACGACCCCGCCGCCGATTGGCGCGCCGTGCTCGATGCCGTGCGCGCGGAGATCCCGCGGTGCTGGCAAGGCCTCGACCCGCATCAGCGCCAGCGCTTCCTGCGTCACCTGCGTCCGCTCTGGGAAGTCGTACGCCATCGCATGCCGCCGCAGACCGCGGCGAAGATCCGTGCGTTGCAGGACAGCGGACGCCTGCGCATCCTGGCCGCGCGCGTGCGCGGCATCGACGGCGGCGATCCTTTGCTGCTCGCGCAGCTGCAGCCGCGTGGCGGCGCGCATCCGTACAGCGTCGCCGCCGATTTCGTGATCCAGGCGACCGGCCTGGAATCGGCCGCGCAGACCACGACGCATACGCTCGTCCGCCAGCTCGTCGACAGCGGCGTGACGCAACCGGATGCGCTGGGCCTCGGCCTCGCGGCGAATCCCGACGGCCGCCTGCTGCGCCCCGACGGGAGCGCTTGGCAGGGTCTGTATGCGATCGGGACCCTGCTTCGCGGCAGCGTATGGGAGTGCACCGGCATGCCGGAAATCCGCACGCTCGCGCAGTCGATCGCGCGCGACCTTCCGCTCGGCGCGCGTCCCGCGCCGCTCGTCGCCGTGGCCTGAACGACGCGCCGCGCAAGGTTCACCGGCAGCGCGGCGCATCGCCGCGGCGGTCAGATGCGCCTGTCGTATAAGCGCATAACCATGCATTCTTTCCGCGTCCTCCGACAGCGGCCTAGCATGCAAGGCCATCGGACGTTTGGACGTCCAAACGGACGTGACCGACGTGCCTGCGCTCCCTGCCCTGCCGATTCCCGTACTGCCGGAAGAGAAATCCGGTGAAATACTGCGACTTCTGGACGGACTCGAACCGGCCGCGCTGTGGTGGCTTTCCGGCTACACGGCCGCGCTCGCCGGCCAGGCCGCCGGTACTCGCGCCGCTGCGGCGCCGCCGGCCGCACGCGAGGCCGCACCGCACGAACGCCTGACCGTCGTCTATGGCAGCCAGACCGGCAACGCCAAACGCGTCGCCGAGAAGCTCGCGCGCGAAGCCGAGGGCGCCGGGCTTGCGGTGCGCCTGCTGCGCGCCGACAGCTATCCGCAGCGCGAACTGAAGAACGAACGCCTGCTCACGATCGTGATCAGCACGCAGGGCGACGGCGATCCGCCGGACGACTCGCGCGGCTTCGTCGAGTTCCTCGCCGGCAAGCGCGCGCCGCAGTTGCCCGATCTCAAGTTCGCAGTGCTCGGTCTCGGCGATTCCAGCTATCCGCAGTTCTGCGCGATCGGGCGCAAGCTCGATGCGCGCCTGGCCGAACTCGGCGCCACGCGACTGGCCGCCGCCGGCGAAGCCGACGTCGACATCGAAACCGTGGCGACGCCATGGCTCGAGCGCACGCTGTCGTCCGCCCGCGAAGCGCTCAAGGCGAGCTCGCCGCGCGCTGCGACGGTGACACCGCTGCGTGCCGTAGCAGCGGCACCGGCGAGCGAGTGGACGCGCGAACGCCCGTTCGCCGCCGAACTGCTGGTCAACCAGCGCATCACCGCGCGCAACGGCACGCGCGACGTGCGTCACCTCGAACTGTCGATCGAAGGCAGCGGCTTCGCCTACGAGCCGGGCGACGCGGTCGGCGTGTGGCCGACGAATCCGCCGGCGCTGGTCGATGCGATCATCGAGAGCCTGCACCTGGACGGCGGCAGCGCGATCGCGCTCGGCAGCGAGACGCACACGCTGCGCACCTGGCTCACCGAAAAGCGCGAATTGACCAAGCTCGCGCGGCCGTTCGTCGCCGCGCACGCGGCGCAGGCGCGCGCGGCCGATCTCAACCGGCTGCTCGCACCCGATCGCTCCGGCGAACTCGGTGCGCTGCTGCAGAGCCACCAGGTGATCGATCTGTTGCGCGCGCATCCGGCCGACTGGACCGGCGAGGAATTCGTCGCCGCATTGCGGCCGCTGACGCCGCGCCTGTACTCGATCGCGTCGAGCCGCAAGGCGGTCGGCGACGAAGTCCACCTGACCGTCGCCCACCTCGTCTACGACGCGTTCGGCAGCACACACACGGGCGCCGCTTCGGCGTATCTGTCCGCGCGCGAGGACGGCGCGCGCGTGCCGGTCTTCTTCGAGGCGAACGAACGTTTCCGTGTGCCGAAGGATGCCTCGCGCGACATCGTCATGATCGGCCCCGGCACCGGCGTCGCGCCGTTCCGCGCGTTCGTGCAGGAGCGCGCGGCAACCGGCGCGCGCGGACGCAACTGGCTGTTCTTCGGCAATCCGCATTTCGAGCGCGACTTCCTCTACCAGCTCGAATGGCAGGCCGCCCTGAAGGACGGAACGCTGCACCGGCTGGACTTGGCCTTCTCACGCGACCAGGCGCAGAAGATCTACGTGCAGCAGCGCCTGCGCGAGCGCGGCGCCGAGCTGTACGAGTGGCTCGAGAGCGGCGCGCAACTGTATGTGTGCGGCGATGCCGCGCGGATGGCGAAGGACGTGCACGCGGCGCTGGTCGACCTGGTCGCCGAACATGGCGGCCGCACGCACGAGCAAGCAGTCGAGTACATCGATGCCCTGCAGCAGCAGGGACGTTATGCCAGGGATGTCTACTAGGTGACCGCGCCCCTCTCCCCCGTCGAAAAGATCAAATCCGAAAGCCGGCACCTGCGCGGAACCCTCGTCGAGGGCCTTGCCAATACAGTTACCGGCGCGATCGCCGACAGCGACACGCAGCTGATCAAGTTCCACGGCAGTTACCAGCAGGACGATCGCGACCTGCGCGACGAACGCCGCCAGCAGAAGCTCGAGCCGGCCTACAGCTTCATGATCCGCACGCGCACGCCAGGCGGCGTGGTCATGCCGGCGCAGTGGCTGAAGCTCGACGCGATCGCGACGGCTTACGCGAACCACACCCTGCGGCTGACGACGCGCCAGGCGTTCCAATTCCACGGTGTCGTCAAGCGGGAATTGCAAACGACGATGCGGGCGATCAACGCAGCGCTGATCGACACGATCGCCGCCTGCGGCGACGTCAACCGCAACGTGATGGTCGGCGCCAATCCGCATGCATCGCGCGCGCACGCCGTCGTGCACGACTGGGCAGCGCGCCTGTCCGAGCGGCTGAAGCCGAAGACGCGCGCGTACTACGAGATCTGGCTCGGCGAAGAGAAGATCGCCGACAGCGACCGCGGCTGGGAGCCGGTCTACGGAGCGACCTACTTGCCGCGCAAGTTCAAGGTCGCGTTCGCGCTGCCGCCGGTCAACGATGTCGACGTGTTCGCGCACGATCTCGGCTTCATCGCGATCGTCGAACGCGGCGGCGTGCTCGGCTTCAACGTCACGGTCGGCGGCGGCATGGGCGCGACGCACGGCGACGACAAGACGTTCCCGCGTCTGGCCGACGTGCTCGGCTTCATTTCGCCGGAGCAACTGCTCGCCGTCGCCGAAGCGGTCGTGACGACGCAGCGCGATTTCGGCGACCGCACCGAGCGCAAGCATGCGCGGCTCAAGTACACGATCGCCGACCGCGGCATCGACTGGTTCAAGCGCGAAGTCGAGCGCCGCCTCGGTTTCGCCCTGCTGCCGGCGCGGCCGTTCGCGTTCGCGCACAACGGCGACCGCTTCGGCTGGAGCGAAGGCCACGACGGGCGCTGGCACATGAACCTGCGCATCGAAGCCGGGCGCATCGCCGATCGCGAACACGCGACGCATCTGACCGGCCTGCGCGAGATCGCCAAGGTGCACCAGGGCGAGTTCCGCCTGACGCCGAACCAGAACCTGATCGTCGCGAACGTCGCCGCCGAAGATCGCGCCGCGATCGACGCGCTGGCTGCCGCCCATGGCCTCGACGGTTTCCGTACGGCGACGCCGTTGCGGCTGAACGCGCTCGCCTGCGTCGCGTTGCCGACCTGCGCGCTCGCGATGGCCGAAGCGGAGCGCTACTTGCCGGACCTCGTCGGCAAGGTCGAACGGTTGCTGGCGGCGCACGGCCTGTCGGACGCGCCGATCGGCTTGCGGATATCGGGCTGCCCCAATGGCTGCTCGCGGCCGTACCTGGCCGAGATCGCCCTCGTCGGCAAAGCACCCGGCCGCTACAACCTGATGCTCGGCGCCGACGCGCGCGGACAACGTCTCAATCGCCTGCAGCGCGAGAACATCGACGAGGCGGCGATCCTGGCCGAACTCGATGCGCTATTCGCGCGCTACGCCGGCGAGCGTGGCGACGGCGAGGGTTTCGGAGATTTTCTGCTGCGCACAGGGCTGCTCGCGCCCGCCAAGCGCGTAGCCATACCGCTGGAGACGACGACGTGATTCCCCCCGATCTGGTCAGCGCCGCGGAAGACGAGCGCGCCCTGGAAGAACTCAATACCTGGCTGGAGGCTCGCAGCGCGCAGGAGCGTGTCGCCTGGGCGCTCGCGAGCCTGCCCGGCGAACACGTGCTGTCGTCGAGCTTCGGCGCGCAATCGGCGGCGCTGCTGCACCTGGTCACGCAGCAGAAGTCCGACATTCCCGTCGTGCTGATCGATACCGGCTACCTGTTTCCGGAGACCTATCGCTTCGTCGACGAACTGACTGAGCGGTTCGTGCTGAACCTCAAGGTTTACCGGCCGCAGATCGGCATCGCCTGGATGGAGGCGCGCCTCGGCCGCCTGTGGGAAAAGGGCCTGGACGGCATCGAGCGCTACAACCATCTGCGCAAGGTCGAACCGATGCGGCGTGCGCTCAAGGAGCTCGACGCGCGCACCTGGATCGCCGGCCTGCGCCGCGCGCAAAGCGAGTCGCGCCGCAATATCCGCGTACTCGAATTGCGCGAAGGGCGCTGGAAGATCCATCCGCTCGCCGACTGGAACGACCGTCACGTGTGGGACTACGCGCAGGCGCATGGCCTGCCCTATCACCCGCTGTGGGAACAGGGCTACGTGTCGATCGGCGACGTGCACACGACGCGCGCGCTGCGCGACGGCATGCGTGCCGAAGACACGCGCTTCTTCGGGCTCAAGCGCGAGTGCGGGCTGCACTTCGATCGCTGAGGCCGACGAGTTACATAACTACAAAAATGTAACCCGCCCTGGTATCAGGGCGCCAAGCTGCGCAGCACGAGGTTCGACACTGCCACCACGCCGGCCTCGAGATCGGCCGGATCCTTCTGCTCCAGCAGAACCGGGTGCGCGAAGGGTTCCGTCGTGGCGGTGATCGCGCGCGCGACCTCATCGAGCGGCGTCTTGCGCTCGAACTCTCCGGAAGTGCGGCCATCGGCGACGACGAGGCGCACCGCTTCGAAGATGAGCTGCTTGTGCCGGAGCACCGGCGGCCAGCGATCGCGCACGGCGACCACGACGATCTCGTGCAGCTTGCGTTCGTCGAAGAACAGCCGCATCCCCTCTTCCATCAGCCAGCGATAAAGGCTGCGCAGGCGATCCGTGGCCGATTGCGGCCCCGTCGCGATCTCCATCATCGGTCCGTCGATCCGCGCCAGCGTCATCGCGCAGACGGCCTCGCCGATCGCCTGCTTCGATTCGAAGAATCGATACACGTACGCGCTCGACACGCCGATCGCCTTGGCGAGATCGGCCACCGTGGTCTTGTTGTAGCCGTAGCGGCTGAAGTGCTCGTCCGCGGCGCGAATGATCTGCTCGCGGCGTTCGTGTTCGACCGGTCCGCGCTGGCCGCGTTCGGGGGTGGGAGAGGAGGATTCCATGATGTTCATAGGTTACGAAATCGATTACCTGTTGACAAGCGAGTAACGAATCTATATATTCGTTACCAATCCGGCCGCCGCCGCCAACGCGACTACCGACCGAATCCGACGAACTGCTGCCGCGCTGGCAGTCCGCCAAACCCTTGAAAGCGCGCAACTCGAGAGGTTTGCCATCATGTTCCTTGCCACCCACAAAACGTCCCTGAATGCGGCGCTTGCCGTCCTCGCCATTGCCCTGCCCCTCGGCAGCCAGGCCTTCGCCCAGACCGCCACCTCGATTGACGACGGCGTGCGCGCCGCACAAAGCGTCATCGTCGATTCGTCGTCCCAGCCGAGCTCGCACGTTGCCGCATACGGCACGAGTGAACGCGTGACCCTGGCCGACAACGAGCGTGCCGCCCAGCGCGCGATTGCCGGTTCGCCGGCCTCGGACAGCTCGGCGAACGACAGTCGTCACCAGACCTTCGGCGGCGCCACGCTCGCCCGCAGCGAACGCGCGGCGCAGGAAGCCATCGCCGGCTCTGTCCTCAGCCAGCGCGACGCCCGCGGTACCCACGCAGCCGGCAGCATCGGCAGCGTCGCGCCTGCGACGGACGCGACCTCGATGCGCGGCAACTGAGCCCTCCCGCAAGCCGAAAAAAAGGCCTCCCAAACGGGAGGCCTTTTTGTTGCCGCAACGGTCGGATCGGCGAACGCTACGGAATCGTCACCGCCGCACCGGTGTTGTCGAAGCCGTAGTCGAGCACCTGCACTGGGAACCCGAGGGGCGCCGTCGTCGACAGGTGGATGTAACCGTAGTTGAGCTGGTGCGTGAGGCTGTTGCGAAAGGCGACGCCCAGATAGCCGTCGACGCCCGCGCGCCAGTTCGATGCATCGGCTGGAGTCGTCGAATCGCGCGAGAACGTCGAGCTCGGTCCGATCGTCGCGCCGGACTGCAGCACCACGTACTTGCCGCCGGATGCGACGCCGCCGACCTGGTGCGAGAACGGACTCGGCAACTGGTCGTCGTACCAATAGAACAACAGGCCGCTACCGTCGTCGTACGGATTGAAGTTGTCGACGGTGCTGTCGAACCCGTGATAGTTGCCGGTGGCGAGGTCGAGCGCGCTGCCGGCGACGCTGTCGTCGACCGGCTGATCGACCACGAACGTGAACGTGCCCGTCGTCGGCGTGCCGGTTTCGCCGGTCTCGAAGCTGCTCTCGAAGATCGTGTCGCTCTGCGGTCCGGCGATGATCGTCATGCTGACCGGCACGATGATCTGCGGCTGCGTCGGGTCGTTGGTCGTGATGCAGATCGAGGCCGTGTACGTGCCGAGCGCCAGCGCGCCGGCCGGCGCGACCGACACGTCGATGCCGCCGGTCTGGCCGCC